>JAEEGG010029659.1_pt1 | contig 10209 bp, 4 predicted proteins | sample 9134161 | NCBI WGS metagenome assembly JAEEGG01 (sample SAMN16246543, study PRJNA631951) | gut metagenome | biome: gut microbiome; feature: rumen; material: CR-attached | host: Bos | place: Iran: Karaj | collected 2018-10 | reverse complement strand
GGCGTATTACGTTGAAAGCCGGACGGGTGACGGCGAATGGACGGTGCTCGCCACATTGGATTCGTCCATAAGGACACTTGCCGTTTCGCCAGCGGCAAACGTGCGGACTCAGTATCGTGTCGTGTCCTCGAACGGACTCGGCACGATGACGAGTGCGGTGCGGACGTATCTAAAAGATGCTCCGCGCGTACGATATGCGCTGAACATCGGAGAGACGTCGGCCGCGTGCGGATGGTTCATGCCGGCCAACGCCGCGCTCGTTTCACCTTATCGGAAGATGTCGATTTCGTCCGGGCTGTCCATCACCGGTCTGGACGGTCCGTACCTGGACCTTGAAGCGCTCTACCGCACGTATGGCTACCAGATTGGCTACGACGGCAAGAACCGGATCGCACTGGTGTTCTCGAACCTGACGGCGAACGCCGAGTATGAAGTCTGCCTCCATGCCGTCGAGCCGTGGAGCGCTGCAACGAACGAAAGGAATGCGCGGCAGGTCAACATCCTGACGAACGGCGTCTTGGCTGGCGCATGGCCCATCACGAAAGCATGCGGGTACGTGCCGCGCACGGCGGTCTACACGAATCTCACCGCGTGCGCGGATGGAGACGGGCGGATCGAGATTGCCTTGGCCAAAGACGCTCAAGACGCGGTGTTGTGCGGCATCGAGGTGCTCGCGCGCGCCGACGAGCCGATGTCCGCGGATGTGCCGGAGCTGAAACTTGTGGAATTCGCCGACGGCATCCACGTGGTGCCGGAGACGCGCCATGCCCAGTTCACCTACGAGATACAGTGCCGGGATTCGGAGGACGGAACCGTGACGACGCTTGCGACGGCGGCGTCCGCGTTCGGCATGCTGGACAGGACGGTGCTCGCCGGCGCGACGCGGTGGTACCGTGCGCGCGGAACCTTCAGGGGCGAAACGGGGTCCTGGTCGCCATGGAAGGCCGGCAGGCGCGCGGGGCGGAGCCTCTCGGATGCCCTGCGGGTCAACTTTACGGCGAACTGGGCGAGCGAGACGCCGGACGGGTGGGTGAGCGACGCGCCGTTCCGCGTGGGGCACGAGGAAAGCTCCTTCAGGGATTCCGCCAAGCCGTTCCCCGCCGTACCGCAGAATGCAGTGCCCGAACAGGCTCCGGACGCCATCTACCAGACGCAGCTCTTCAGCGACCAGGGGGGAGGATCGACGGCATCCTACCGCTTCGCGTTTCCCGGACTCGACCCGCAGCAGACGTATCGCATGAGGTTCCATCTGTTCGAGTCGTACTTCACGTCGGTGTCGAACAGGATGTTCCACGTCGCCTTCAACAATGCGCGCGAGGATGCACTTGCGGACATCGACCCGTTCAACGTCTGCGGCGGGATCAAAATACCAGGTGTCATTGAGAGAGAGCTTCGGCCTGGCCCCGACGGCGTCATCCGCATGATGGTCATGCGCGGCAGGGAGAATCCCGTTCTGCGCGGAGTCGAGTTCGTGCCGACCAAGTCGTCGTCGTTCGGCACAGGGCGGCTGGCCGTCATGCGCGATGCGGACGATGCCTCCCCCGGCAACCTCGCCGAGGCGTTCGTGGGCGAGGGCGAGCTGGCGGCTTTTGCCTGGACGGCGGCAGACGTGGTTGGCGCCGGGGATCGTCCGCGTATCCTCGCGCACGCACGCCTGTATGCGCCTGCGGCCGGCGACTACGCCTTCGCGACGACCGCCACTGGGACGTACAACATGTGGGTTGACGGGCAGGTGGTTCCGCTGAGCGGCGCCGTGTCGCTTGCCGGCGGCCCTCATGACATCTATGTGGAGCATCTGCCGTCAGGCGTCGCCGCCGCCGAACTGACGTGGTCGGCAGCGGGCGTTGCGCTTCCGCCCCTTTCGTCGTGTCTCATGGCGGCTCCCGAGGTACTGTCGTATCCTACTGGCTGGCACTTCATGCAGATTGGCGCCGCTCAGTCGCCGGCGTTCCTACGCGCGACGTCCGACGCCGGCACGAACTGGCTGATGGTCGCTTCGGGACAGGACATGTGGGGCGGAACGGACTGTGCGACCTTTCTCTACCACGAGGCCGGAAAGGGACCGTTTGAATGCTCGTTCCGCGTGACGGAGTGCGCCGGTCCGGTTCTTTCCCAGAACACGCGGTTCGGAATCGCCGTGCGTTCGTCGCTTGCGCCTGCCGACCCGAACGGGTTCGTCTTCTACGGCGGAGTGGACGGCACGCATCAGGGCACCATGCGCGGCTACGGCGACCTCTCGCCAAACGACGGCTATTTCTCGATCGGCTACGCCTTGGATTCCACGACGGTCAGCGACCTTGCGAATCCGCCGTTCAGGCTGAAGATGACGCGCGAGCGCGCAGGCGCGAACGACCGCTACGTCCTGACCTACTCGTTGGAGGACGGGACATGCCTGAACGCGGTCACGCAGACCATTGCGCACGTTGAGAACGCCTACGTGGGTCCTTGTTGCCTCTCTCACCACACCGCCGGCACGTCGCTCGTTCATTACGGATTCGACGAACTGACGTTTACGGACAAATCCGTTAAGGGAGTCCAGATCATCTTCCGCTAGCATTCCGGCGCGCGAATATGGTAGACTATTTGCGGCGTTTGAGCCGTTCACAGCAAAGGAGAAACATGAAGACAAGAAGAGAGTTCCTGGAACTGGGCGCGCTGGCTGCGTTGGCCGGAAGTGCGCGCGCGTTTGGCGGCGAGCAGCCGCTGGCCGTGAAGGGAATCCGCATCGGCGTGCAGATGTGGAGCGTTAACGATTTGTGGAAGAAGAACCCGGCGGACGCGCTCCGCCGCCTGAAGGCGCTCGGCTATGACGGCGTGCAGTCGTTCGGGTTCCTCGCGATGGATTGGAACGAGCTCGAGAAGATGCTGTGCGACAACGGGCTTCAGATCATCGACATGCCGTTCTACATGAAGACGGTTGTGCCCGACGAGGTTGGCAAGTTCCTCGAGTTCTGCCAGCGGTTCAAGATCGACTTCGTCTACGAGCCGTACACGAAATTCTCCACGGGCGCAGAGTGGCGTCGACACGCGGACGAGCTGGTGGCGCTCGGCGAGAAGTTCAAGGCGTACGGCATCCGCGTGGGCTACCACAACCACCAGCACGAGCTGCGGGAGCACTTCGACGGCAAGACGCCGCTCGAGTACCTCTACGACGCCGGCCTCGCGATGGAGCTGGACGTGGGCCACGTGAAGCTCGCGGGCGGGTGCCCGGTCGCGTGGCTGAAGAAGCTCGCGGGCCGCGTGCCGTCGATCCACGCGAAGCCGGGCGGCGGCAACTCCGTGGGCGGCGAAGGCGACGCCAACGACTGGAAGGCGATCTTCTCCGCGGCTGCCGCGTCCGGCACGAAGTGGGCGATCGTCGAATGCGAGACGCGCCGGAACACTTTTGAAGACGTTGAAGCATCAATGAAATTCCTAAAGGGATTGTAAGATTGAAAGAAGAAAGGACAACGGACAGAAGACGTAAGACAGAGGTTTGAGTCTCAATCCTTTGTCCTCCGTCCTCTGTCTTTTGTCCTGTCCAACTACCAACTACCAACTATCAACTGCCAACTATGAAGACCAGAAGAGAATTCCTTTCCACCACCGCCCTGGCCGCCGTGTGCGCCGGTTGCGGATCCTTCAACATCGGCGGGACGCGCGGACGCCGTCCGGCGCCATCGGAGACCATCAACCTCGCGGTCATCGGCTGCGGCACGATGGGCATGGGCAACATGAACGGCTTCCTGCGGGACAAGCGCGTGCGCGTGGTCGTGACGTGCGATCCCGTGAAGGACTCGCCGGCGTACGGCTACGACAAGGACTGGAAAAAGAAGTGGCGCGGCGGCCGCGTCCCGTTCGCGGAGAAGGTCGATGCCTTCTACAAGCAGAAAGGCTGCCGTGCCGTCGCCGACTGGCGTGAGGTCGTCGCCGATCCGACGGTGGACGCGGTGCTGATCGCCACCACCGACCACTGGCACGCGCTCATCGCCGTCGCCGCGATGAAGGCCGGCAAGCACGTCTACTGCCAGAAGCCGCTGTCGATGTCCATTGCCGAAGGCCGCCTGATGAGCGACGTGGCGCGGCGGACGGGCGTCGTGTTCCAGGTGGGTTCGCAGCAGCGGAGCGCGAAGGAGTTCCGCGAGGCGGCGGAGCTCGTGCGCAACGGCTATCTCGGCGACTGCAAGACGTGCACGATCGGTCTGAGCTACGCGCACAACGACTCGCACCGCAACGGGTTCGGGCGCGACGGGAAGCCGCGTGCGACCCTGCCCGACTACTGGAAGCTCACGCCCGACGAGTGGAACCTCTGGCAGGGGCCGGCGCAGCACTGGGAGAACAACGCGTTCATCCCCGGCATCCACGGCCCGATGGTGTGGCGCTGGAACGACCGCACCGGCAACGGCGCGCTGCCCGACTGGGGCGCGCACCACCTCGACATCCTGCAGTGGGCGCTTGGCACGGAGCTGGGCGGCCCCGTCGCGATCGAAAACGTCACGAGCGACATGGGCACGGCGACCGACGAGGTGTTCAACTGGCCGGCCGCGTTCAAGTTCGACGTCGTCTACGCGAACGGCTTCCGCGCCACGGTGTCCGACTCCGACGCCTGCCGCTTCTGCGGCCTCAAGTTCCACGCGCCGAAGGGGGACCTCTTCGTCGAGCGCGGAAAGATCGTGAAGCCCGCGCACCTCGCGAACTGGAAGGAGAGCGACCTGAAGGACACGGAGGTGCATCTCCACAAGAGCCGCGGCTCGCACGAGAGCGACTTCGTGGACGCGATCTACGACCCGTCGTGGCAGCCGGCCTGCACGTGCGAGACCGGCCACCGGTCGATCACGATCTCGCATCTCGCGAACTCCTGCGTCAAGACGGGCGTCAAGTCGATCAAGTGGGATGCGGCGAAGGAGGTCTCCGACAACGCCGCCGTCAACGCCCGCGCCGACATCACGCGCCACAACGGCTGGACGCTTTAGCTAGTAGAGGATGTCACGGATGTCGACTACGGCGTTGAAGTAACCTTGCGCCTCCACGATCGGGGCGAGGTGCCCGCTGTATACGAGCGCGGTCTTTACGGCCTTGCCGCGCGGCACGCGAACCCGCTTGACCTTTTGGACCATTTCGTCGATGACCTCGCTCCCTATTTCCGCCTGGCGCTTGATCTCGATGAAATAGACGCTGAGTGCCGTCTGCAGCATGAGGTCCACTTGCACGCCTCCGTTCCCCGAACGGCTGTCCTTGCGGAACGGGGCTGCGGACAAGACGAGCGAACGGTCCAACCCCAAGGGGGCGAGGATTTCACGGAAATTATTGACTACGAGATTCTCGAACGCAAGTCCCTCGACGGCATTCCATCCCCCCAGCTGGCTCAGGGATGCAAAGGCAAAAGAACCCTTGTCGATCATCTGCGAGACTGGTTCGACGTATCGAAGGTAGAATCGCGCGTAGTTGTCTCTGAGTCGATAGCGAAGCGCGTTGGACGGACTGCCGGTCTGTGGGTTGATTCCGGAATCGGCGACGATGAATCCGGCCTCGGTCAATTCCTCAAGCGCGGACGAAAGATGCCCGTTTTTCTTTTTCCCAATTGCCTCTGATATCTCCGAGACGTTCTTGGGCGCACCCGCAAGCGCGCGAAGGATGTCCGCCCTCACGCCAGGCTCGCCCGTGATTACGTCGCGGAACATGTCCTCGAAGTCTTCTGCAAGAACGCTCTTGGGGAGGTAGGCCAACCGGCGTATGTTCTCGTCTGCCGAAAGCGCCGGATTGATCTCCTCGAGGTACCTTGGCACGCCGCCGGTGACGGAGAGGACATCAAGGATGTCATTTGCATTCTCCCTTGTCGCAGACTTTCCCCAGAATTTCACGCAGTCCGAGAGCGGCAGCTCGGGAACCGTAAAGTCATAAGATCGACGTCCGGCAAACGCCCCGTTGTCGATGATGTTCTCCTTTATCCACATTGACACGCTTCCACAAAGGACGAAAACAAGTTTCTCGTGTTTCTTGAACAAATCGTCCCAAGCCGTCTTGAGGACTTCGGGGAATGTCTTGTCGTAATAGGCCATCCATGATATTTCATCCAAAAGTACCACGGCGCGCTTGCCTTTGGGAATCTCGCGATCCAGCCGCGCGAACGCAGAAAGCCAGTCGTCGGGCGGGGTCTTGTCGCATCCTGTCTGCCGCGAGAGCGAACTTGCGAAATATGCAAGTTCATCCTTGTTGGAAAGTCCGGCCTTCGGGCGCAACCCCTCAATCTTGATGAAGAACGCTCCACTGCGACTGGCGAACTCCTCAATCAAGGTTGACTTCCCGATGCGACGTCTGCCACGGCAGGTCACAAGCGAAGCAATGCGTTTGGCCCAAAGCATCTTTAATGCGCCGAGCAAGTCTTCTCTTCCGTAGAAATCTTTCATATTGTCTCTCCTGTGTGCGTATTATAGCATTTCGTGTTGTTGGCGTCAACACGATCCGGGCACGACTGAGCGATTTTTGCATAATCGTGCCCGACTTCGGGGCGGCAGAATGGGCACGATTGGGCGTTTTCTGCGCAATCGTGCCCGCCTGATCTCGACTCTTTCACTTTTTATGCTAGTCTTGGGATTCAAGCTGGACTTCCCGTCGAGGCGCGGATGACGAGCGGGGCGGAGAAGCTGATCGTGCGAGGCGGGGAGTTTGGATCGCGCACGCGCGCGAGCAACGTCTCGTAGGCGGCCCTGCCGATCTCGGTGCAGGGCTGGTGCATGGTGGTGAGGCCGGGCGAGACGAACCGCGCGAAGTTCACGTCGTCGAAGCCGGCGAGCAGGACGTCCTGCGGCACGCGTTTTCCAAGTGCGCCGAGCGAGGTGAGCATGTCGGCGGCCACGCGGTCGTTTCCGCAAATGATGGCGTCGGGGCGGTGTTTCCTGACGAGCGCCCTGACGGCGGCGACGTCGGCGGAATTCCCCGTGACCGCCGTTCCCTGCATGCGGGCCTCGGCGACGGCGGCCTGAAAGCCGCGGCATCTGTTTGCGAAGCTGACGCTGCCGAATTCCGGCGAGAAGAAGACCAGCCGGCGCGCGCCGCGTTCAAGCAGGTGGCGCGCGAGGCGGTAGCCCGCGTCCACGGTGTCCTCGCCCACCACGTCGTAGCGGCTGCGTCGCGGGAAGGGGACGCAGTCGCAGTCCGTGAGGACCACGGGAATGTTGGCGGCGTCCAGCACCTTGAGCGCGGCCTCGTTGACGCGCGCCGCGTCCGGCACGCCGTCGGTGAGGTGGAACACCACGCCCAGCACGTCGCGGGCGACGAAGTCCTCCATGATCCGCCGTGCCTCCGCCACGCGCTGTTCGGGCTGGGCCGTCATGAAGTCCGCCAGCAGGATCGCGTAGCCGTCCCGCTGGGCGAGCCGCGTCACCTCCCGGCAGATGGGCGGGAAGATCTCGCCGCGCGAAATGGGGATGACAAGGCCGAGGGAGCGTCCGTAGTTCCGCGCGCTTGCCGCGAGGAACGAGCCGCTTCCCTTCTGGCGCACGATGAGCCCGCGCGCGCGCAGTTCCTGAAGCGCGTGGATCACGGTCACGCGCGAGCTGCCGAAACGGCGCATCAGCTGCGCCTCGCTCGGCAGTTTGCGGGTGGCGGAATACTTGCCGCCCAGGATTTCCTCCTTGAGCGCCTCGAAGATCGCCTTGTACTTTGTCTCTGCCGTCTGCATGGACGAAAATTATACCGCATGCGTGGGGAGGCGGTAAAGTTGATATATCAGGTTTTTTGCCTGAGGGCGAAACGGCGGTTGTGCTTAGAGGTGGGATTGTGTATACTGAAAACGTCGTTTGAGCATGAAACAAAGATCAATGCCATGAGGTCGAGGAAAATGAAAAAAGTCGTCATTTCAGGGAGCGGGCGCAAGCTAGCCTGCTTATGCGCGCTGTTTCCGCTCTTTGGCCTTGCGGCCACGTACTACGTGGACAACAAGCTCGATGACTACACCGGCCACAACGGGTCGAGCTGGGCGCTCGCGTACCACCGCATCCAGGACGCCGTGGAGCGGGCGGTAAACAACGACACCATCCTCGTGGCGCCGGGCACGTACGGCGACGACCAGGGGACGGTGGAGGACAAAGGCGACACCACCGGCAGCAACGCAAACTACTCCTACCAGAAGAACCGCATCTGGATCAACAACAAGCACATCACGCTCAAGTCATCGGAGGGCGCGGCGGTGACGCATATCGTCGGCAAGCACGCGGATACCGAGACGGGCATCGGACCGGATGCCGTACGTTGCATCTCGCTGGCCGGCAACGCCAATCTGCCCGGCACGCGCATCGAGGGCTTCACGTTCCGCGACGGCGCCACGCTTGCCTACAACACGGGCAAGACGTACAAACAAGAAAATGGAAATTGGATCGCCACGACCACTGACTGCCCGGCGGCCCACCGCGGCGGCGCGCTGCTGTTCAACTACACGCCCACGACCACGCACCGGCAGGTCCACGTGGTCGACTGCGTGATCTCCAACTGCGTGGCGGCGGAGGGCGCTGCCGCGTACGGCGTGGCGCTCGTACGATGCCGCGTGACGAGGAACCACACGTATCGCGACTGCGGGAGCGCGACGGTGCAGTGCAACGCGGCCAACTGCATTTTCGACTTCAACGGCGTGAACGACTACGAGGGGACATGCCGTGCAAACGAGAACAACTATCCTGTCACCGTCGTGAACTGCACGTTCTTCGGCAACAAGGGCATCATACGGAGCTCGGCCAAGGGTTCGGAAGTGTTGACGGTCTACAATTCCCTCGTCCAGCGTAACTGGAACACGGCATCGGAGAAGCCCCTCACATCCTGGGTTGGCGGAACGTTCACGAACTGCGTGACGGATGCGGAGGTGCCGTCTGACAAGGGCGGCTCCTGCGTCTACATGGCCGACCGCGGCAACAACTCGCAGCTCGTCGCGCCCCTCTACGGCGACTTCCGACCGGTGGCGCATCCGTATGTCCCGCATCTCTTCGGGAAGGGCAACAAGGCGTTCTGCTCGCCGGACTGGCTGGCGACTGAGGACCGGAACAAGGACTTCTTCGGCAACGCCCGATGGGACGCGAACGACAGCGTGACGGCCGGTGCAATTCAGGACAGCGTGGAGGTGGCCGGCGGCTGCATCACCATCACATGCGACCGCTACAGCATCGACGGGCGCGTCTTCGATGGACCCAACAACGGCTACTTCTACTCGACGACCTCGCCGGCCCAGCACCGCATCAAGCCGTTGCCGCCAAACGGAAAAGAACTCTATTGCGTCTGGCTCGGCGGGTACTATTCCCTGAACAGGATACCGGACAAGAACGGCGAGTTCGTCGTCACCGCGCCTCCTTCATCCCGCGACAACATGACCTGCCTTCAGATGACATGGGCGAAAGGGATTGTCTGGGCCGATCCGTCCTATACGGGCGGAGACTCCGACGGAAGCGAGGCAAAGCCGTACACCACGCTCCAGGCAGCCGTGGACGCATGCGGCGCGTATTACGTCGTCAAGGCGAAGGCTGGGCGCTACGATGCGGGCGGCGGATATTTCTGGGGCAACTGCCGCGTGCGGATATCCTCCGACATCTGCCTTCGCGCGGTGGAAGGTCCGGAGAACACGTTCATCGTCGGCGCAAACGGCGATCCGGCCAATGCGGACGGGTGCGGGACGAACGCCTATCGGTGCGTGGGCATCACGGCGGGTACCTGCGCAGGCGTGGTGGGCTTCACGCTCACGGACGGGCGGACGTGCAGCAACGGGGAAGCGTGTCATAACAATCTTCGCCAGGGTGGAGGTCTCTTCTCCGACAAGACTTATCAGGTTCAGTTTTTGGACTGCGTCATCACGAACTGCATCGCCGTGCGTGGTTCGGCCACCTATCAGGGCTGGCTCCAGAACTGCCGCGTGGTCGATTGCCGACAGTCGAAAGATCCCGCGACGCTCGCTTCTTCGACGACGGCTTGTCGAGGCGTCGTATACAATTCCTACCTCTCTGGCTGTGTGGTGGGGCCGAACTCTTATACGACTGTCGGCATCGACCAGTTCTGCTATCTCTATAACTGCACGGTCAACGAGACGAGTACGACGCTGCACCTCTCGGCCGACTCTTACTACTACAACGTGCTTGACCTGAACAGACCGACGTACCAGTCGCTCATCAAGGTTCTGACGCCTGGCCTGTGCATCGAGACGACATCCAATCTGGCGCTCACGAACGACTACCTCAAGTTGTCAGACGCAAA
>JAEEGG010029651.1_pt1 | contig 10210 bp, 10 predicted proteins | sample 9134161 | NCBI WGS metagenome assembly JAEEGG01 (sample SAMN16246543, study PRJNA631951) | gut metagenome | biome: gut microbiome; feature: rumen; material: CR-attached | host: Bos | place: Iran: Karaj | collected 2018-10 | reverse complement strand
GGAATTGAAGATGCCCACACGCTGACCTTTTATCTTTGACGGATCAGCACCCCAGCGCGAAACTAAGATGTTACTGCTGTTCATGGAGTCCTGAAAGATGTTTACCAGTGGTGTGCCTTGGGCAATGAAGTCCATGGCCGACATCATCGAAAACATGGCGGCGTCGCACTGGTCGGTCTTCAAGCGGTTGGATGCCGAACTGGTGAGCGAAGGGTGCTGGATAATCACATCCAGGCCCATTTCGTCGTAAAATCCTTTCTCTTTGGCGGCATAATAGCCGGCAAACTGTGCCTGCGCCGTCCAGATGGTAGTAAACACAAATCTTTCACCCTTTGCCGCTACTGGTAAGGCCAGCATCACAGCAAAGACCAAGGTGATATGTTTAAGGCTATGTCTCATTCTATTTCTCTCTCGTCGGGCGCAAAGATACAAAAAAGTTTTAAACTATGTGCGTTTTTTTGTACAAAGATGTAACTTTTTGTACACTAAGTATCTAATTTCCATATATTTTTATTAATTTTGCACCCAAAATTCGAAAGATATGAATATTGAAGCATTAATCAGCAAGGCTGCAGGCGAGGCAGTAAAGGCCCTCTATGGCATGGATGCCACAGAGAAGATGCTGCAGTTGCAGAAGACAAGAAGTGAGTTTGAGGGTAACTTGACTCTGGTGGTATTCCCCTTTGTGAAGGCTGCCAAGAAGAGTCCGGAGCAGACAGCACAGGAGATTGGTGAATACCTGACTGCTAACTGTGCAGCTGTTGAGAAGTTTAATGTGGTAAAAGGTTTCTTGAACCTGAGCGTTGGCGATGGTGCCTGGTTGCAGTTGCTCGATGCTATCGATAAGGATGAGCGTTTCGGCATGAAGCAGGTTACCGACGAGTCGCCTCTGGTTATGATCGAATACTCTTCGCCTAACACCAACAAGCCTTTGCACCTGGGCCATGTACGTAACAACCTGCTGGGTTGGAGTTTGGCACAGATTATGGAGGCCAATGGTAACAAGGTGGTGAAGACCAATATCGTGAACGACCGCGGTATTCATATCTGTAAGTCGATGCTGGCTTGGCTGAAGTACGGCAACGGCGAGACTCCTGAGACATCGGGCAAGAAGGGCGACCACCTGATTGGTGACTACTACGTAGCTTTCGATAAGCACTACCGCGAGGAGGTGAAGGAACTCGTAGCCCAGGGTATGGACGAGGAGAAGGCTAAGCAGGAGGCTCCACTGATTAAGGAGGCTCACGAGATGCTGGTTAAGTGGGAGAACAACGATCCCGAGGTACGCGCTCTGTGGGAGAAGATGAACAACTGGGTATATGCCGGTTTCGACGAGACCTACAAGAAGATGGGCGTATCGTTCGATAAGATCTATTACGAGAGTCAGACCTACCTGAAGGGTAAGGCTAAGGTTGAAGAGGGCTTGGCTAAGGGCCTGTTTGAGCGCCACGAGGACAACTCGGTTTGGGCCGACCTGACTAACGAGGGTCTCGACCAGAAGCTGCTGCTGCGTAGCGATGGTACTTCGGTTTATATGACTCAGGATATCGGTACAGCCGAGATGCGTTTCAAGGATTATCCTATCGATAAGATGATATATGTGGTAGGTAACGAGCAGAACTACCACTTCCAGGTACTCTCTATCCTGTTGGATCGCTTAGGATTCAAGTGGGGTAAGGAGCTTACACACTTCTCATATGGTATGGTAGAACTGCCAAACGGTAAGATGAAGAGTCGTGAGGGAACGGTTGTTGATGCCGACGACCTGATGGCACTGATGGTAGAGGATGCCTACAAGACCTCGATGGAGCTGGGTAAGTTCGACGATATGACCGAAGAGGAGCGCCGTGAGATTGCTCGTGTGGTAGGTATGGGTGCCCTGAAGTACTTTATCCTGAAGGTTGATGCTCGTAAGAACATGCTGTTCAACCCCGAGGAAAGTATCGATTTCAACGGAAATACCGGTCCTTTCATCCAGTACACCTACGCTCGTATCCGTTCGATCCTGCGTAAGGCCGAGGCTGAGGGCTTGAAGCCTGCTAATGCTCAGGTTGATCTGGCTGAGAAGGAGGTAGAGTTGGTTCAGAAGATGAACGAGTTTGGTGCTGCTGTAGAGCAGGCTGGTAAGGATTACTCACCAAGTGGTATCGCTAACTACTGCTACGAGCTCACCAAGGTGTTCAATCAGTTCTATCACGATTACAGCATTCTGAACGAACCCGATGAGCAGAAGAAGGCCGTACGCTTGATGCTGGCTAAGAATGTGGCCAAGATTATCAAGAACGGTATGAGCCTGCTGGGCATCGAAGTTCCTGAGCGTATGTAATATGCAGAATCCCCCAGATTATAGACACGATACAGTTCTGCCCTTGCCAATGGAGGTAAGGGCAGACGCTTTTGCAGTAGATGCTGCTTGTAGCGGAAACCCTGGACCGATGGAGTATCAGGGTATTGATCTGACTACAGGCGCAAGGGTTTTTCATTTTGGTCCTGTAAAAGGCACAAATAATATCGGTGAATTCTTGGCTATTGTGCATGCCTTGGCACTTTGTTGGCAAAAGGGATGGCACGATAAAACCATATATTCGGATAGTTATAATGCCATTCTATGGGTGTCGAAAGGCAAATGTAAAACTACACTTGAACGCACCCCACAAACCGAACAGCTCTTCCAAATTATTGCAAGAGCCGAGAACTGGTTGCGTACCCACCAGTACCGTAATCCCATCATAAAATGGGAAACACAGAAGTGGGGTGAGGTACCTGCCGATTTTGGTAGAAAATAACTATCTGTATTTTCGCTGATAAACCACAATCACATTTTTACCGTAGATATGACTGCTTACCACTTGGGCGCTAGCAGGCAGCTGTGGTGCACGCGTACCATCGCTAACGGTCAGCGATGTGTTGGTTTCAACACGTAGCTCGTCCCAAAGACCTTGCACGATAAAGGATTGTAATGTTTCGGTACCGCCTTCGACAATAATCGACTGGATATTCTGAGCATGCAAGCTCTCGAGGTTCAGCGGGTGAGCACGGTCTATCACCATACGTTTGGGATCAGGTCCGTACCATTCGCGTACATTCAGCTGCGGATGTTCGCGCTCATCGGTAACGCGCCCCACTAGAATAGCATCCTCCTCAGCACGCAGTTTGTGCGAAAGCATCTTGGTAAAGTCGCTTGAGATTTGTACGGGCTGGTGATGATCGTCGATGAAACCATTGGCGGTCTGTGCCCATTTCAAGATGATATAAGGACGTTTTTCGCGATGGAATGTGAAAAAACGACGGTTCAATGCCTTGCATTCATCCTCGAGTACACCTACCTCTACTTCGATGCCTGCATCGCGTAGTTTCTGGATGCCTCGACCTTGAACTTCGGCGAATTCATCGATACATCCTACAACCACACGGCGCACACCTTTCTCGATAATCAAGTCGGCGCAAGGGGGCGTCTTACCATAATGTGAGCAGGGCTCAAGCGATACGTAGATGGTTGATTCGGGCAACAAGGCCTCGTCTTCTGCTCGTACAGAGGCAAAAGCGTTTACCTCGGCATGAGCCAGACCACAGCGCACGTGGTAACCCTCGCCAATAATACGGCCGTTATGTACAATAACTGCGCCCACCATGGGGTTGGGCTTAGCGTTCAGCTGTCCGTTTTTTGCCAGCTGAATGCAGCGTTGCATGAATTTTTTGTCGTCTATCATATTATTTTTACTATTCACTATTCACTATTCACTACTTTTTTGTACTTTTGCACCATGAATTACGAAGAACTTTGCCAAAGACTCTGCAAGATTTACGATGCCGGCGAGGCGAAAGCCCTTGTCCGTTGGGTGCTTGATGTACGTTTCGGTCTGTCAACGGCCGATATTTATTGTGGCAAAGTTACACAATTATCGGCAAACGACCAAGCAGAACTCGAAAAAATCATGCAAAGACTCGAAAAAGCCGAGCCTGTGCAGTATGTTTTGGGTGTGGCCGACTTCTGTGGTCGCCAGTTCTATGTGGCTCCTGGTGTACTGATTCCTCGTCCAGAAACAGCCGAATTATGCCATTTAATCGGAGAGGAAGTTAAAGGGAAGTTAGCAGAAGATAAAGGGAAGTTAAAGGGATGTTCTGTGCTGGATATAGGTACCGGTAGTGGCTGTATTGCTATTACATTGGCATTGGATATTCCCGACTCTAAAGTTACAGCTTGGGATATCTCTGACGAGGCACTGGCCATTGCTCGGCATAATGCCCAGGCGCTTGGGGCTGATGTGAAGTTTGAGAAACATGATGCCTTGGCTTTAGAGACAGAGGCCGACAGGTGGGATGTAATCGTTAGTAATCCACCTTATATCTGTCGGAAGGAAGCCGATGAAATGGAGGAAAATGTGCTGAAATACGAACCAGATACAGCCCTGTTTGTGCCCGACGATGATCCGTTACTGTTTTATCGTCATATCATGCATTATGCCAAGTTGGCCTTAAAGCAGGGTGGACGATTATATTACGAAATTAATCCCATTTATGCCGATTCCATCGTAGAAAATCTGCAGGCTTTGGGCTTTGTAGATATTGCGAAGATTGACGACCAATACGGCAAAACAAGATTTATAAAAGCAACTAAAGCATGACAAAGGAGAAAACAGAACAAGAGGCTTACCTGCAGTTAGCGGCTGCCTGTGCACAGGCCGAACACTGCGAGCAGGAGATGCGTGATAAGATGAAGCGTTGGGGAATGGCCCCTGAGGCGCAGAACCGTGTGGTAGAGCGTCTTACCAAAGAGCGCTATATTGATAATGAACGTTATGCCCGTGCTTTTGTAAAGGATAAGGTGCGCTATAACAAGTGGGGCCGCCGCAAGGTGCAGCAGGCACTCTGGATGAAGCGTATAGATGATGATATACAGCAGCGGGTGCTCGATGAAATCGACGATGAGGAGTACCTGAAGGTGCTGGTGCCGCTGTTGAAACAGAAACGCAAAAGCATTAAAGCCGCCAACGATTATGAGTTGAATCAGAAACTGGTTCGCTTCGCCTTGAGTCGTGGCTTCGACTATGGTATCATTCGTCAATGCCTGGATGTTGACGAAGAGATGGATATTGACGATGAAATGGATTAGTATCTGGCGACGATTACTGGATTTTATTTCGCCACGCACTTGTGTGATATGCGGTCGCCGACTGTCGGCTACCGAAGAGGTACTTTGCATGAAATGCCACTTTCATCTGCCTCGTACCGGTTTTTGGCTTGATCCCTATGATAATGAGATGGCGAAAAGCTTCTGGCATCTAATTCCTATCGAGCGTGCTGCCGCCTATTTTTACTACGAAGCCCATTCTGATACCGCCAACATGATCTACCAGCTTAAATACAAGGATCACCCCGAGGTAGGTGTGATTCTTGGACGTATGTTGGCTAAAGAGATGCAAGGTGCGGGATTCTTCGATGGAATCGATGGTATAGTACCTGTGCCATTGGCTAAGAAACGTTTGCGCCAGCGTGGTTATAACCAGAGCGATGCCATTGCCCAAGGTATCAGCGAGATTACAGGTTTGCCTGTTTTGACCGATGTGGTGCGGCGCGTGGATTTTGTGGAGAGTCAGACCAAGAAAAGCAGATGGAGCCGTGCTGAGAATGTGGAACAGATGTTTGCGCTGAACCAGATTCCTGCAGGGGCAAAACACCTGCTGGTGATTGACGATGTGGTGACTACAGGCGCTACTGTAACCGCTTGTGCTAAGCAAATAGCCCTGAATGGTGGCATAAAGATAAGTGTTCTGGCACTTGGCTATACAAAAAGATAGGTAATAATTTGGTTATTCGCCTGATTTACACTATCTTTGCACCCAAAATACAGAATAACGTTATGGAAATCAAGAATCAATTTGCCCAGAAACTGATGGAGATTCAGGCCATCAAGTTGCAGCCAAACGACCCGTTTACATGGGCTTCGGGTTGGAAGTCACCTATTTATACTGATAATCGTAAGACGCTCTCGTTCCCACGTCTGCGTTCGTTTGTAAAGCTGGAGCTCTGTCATGCTATTCAGGAGAACTTCCCTGAGGCTGAGGCTGTTGCAGGTGTGGCCACAGGTGCCATTGCACAGGGTGCACTCGTAGCCGAGGAGCTGGGCTTGCCATACAGCTATGTTCGTCCAAAGCCAAAAGATCATGGTATGGGCAACCAGGTAGAAGGCGAGATTAAGAAAGGTGCCAAAGTGGTTGTAGTAGAGGATTTGATTTCTACAGGCGGTAGCAGTTTGAAGGCTGTTCAGGCACTGCGCGACTATGGTGTTGAGGTGATTGGTATGGTAGCATCGTTTACCTATGGATTCCCTGTAGCTGAAAAGGCTTTTGCCGAGGCTGGCGTGAAACTGATTACACTGAGCAACTATGAGGCAGTGATTGAAGAGGCTGCCAAGACTGGTTATATTAAGGAAGAGGACAAGGCCGTTCTGGCTGAGTGGCGTAAGAGTCCTGATACCTGGAAACAGGATTAATCTTAATGTTTAATCTTTTAATGTTTAATGTAAACCATGGGATTATTCGGAGGAGAAAGTAAGTTTGAGAGCAGCGTGAAGCTGGTTCCTTACTCGCAGCAGGCTGTTTACAACAATATCAGCGATCTGACCAATCTGGAGAAGGTACGCGACCGTGTGCCCGAGGATAAGGTACAGGGATTTAGTTTTGATGCCGACACCGTGAGCCTTAATGTGGCTCCTGTAGGCGAACTGAAACTGCGTATCTGCGATCGCGAAGAGCCTAAGTGCGTAAAGTTCGAAACGGTTCAGAGTCCCGTTCCCTTCAACGTATGGGTACAGGTGCTGCCTGTAGATGAGAACTCATCGAAAATGAAGGTAACGGTAAAGGCCGAATTGAACCCATTTATCAAAAGCATGGTAGAGAAACCTTTGCAGGAAGGCGTTGAGAAGATTGCCGAGGCCCTTGCAATGGTACACTACGAATAAATTGAAAATTGAGAATTAAGAGATGAAACTCTGGGAAAAGAATTTTGAAGTCAACAAGGAGATAGAGCGCTTTACCGTTGGTCGCGACCGCGAGATGGACCTCTATCTGGCTAAGTACGACGTGCTGGGCTCTATGGCCCACATCACCATGTTGGAAAGCATCGGACTGCTGGAGAAGGACGAACTGACCCAGCTGCTGGCCGAGCTGAAGAACATCTACCACCTGGCTGAGCGTGGTGAGTTTGTGATTGAAGACGATGTGGAGGATGTACACTCGCAGGTTGAGATGCTGCTGACACGTAAGTTGGGCGATATGGGTAAGAAGATTCACTCAGGTCGCTCGCGTAACGATCAGGTGCTGGTAGATCTGAAGTTGTTTACACGTCATGAGTTGATGGAGATTGCCGACGAGGTGAAAAGTCTTTTCGATGAGCTCATCCAGAAGAGTAATCAGTACAAGGATGTGCTGATGCCTGGCTATACCCATCTGCAGATTGCCATGCCATCAAGCTTTGGCTTGTGGTTTGGTGCTTATGCCGAGAGTTTGGCCGATGATATGCTGTTCCTGCAGGCTGCCTATAAGATGACCAACCGCAACCCCTTGGGTAGTGCTGCTGGCTATGGCAGTTCGTTCCCCTTGAACCGTACGATGACCACCAATCTGTTGGGCTTCGACTCGATGGATTATAATGTGGTATATGCCCAGATGGGACGCGGAAAGATGGAGCGTAACGTAGGTTTTGCCATCGCTACTATTGCAGGAACTATCGCTAAGATGGCGTTCGATGCCTGCTTGTTCAACTCGCAGAACTTCTCGTTCGTTAAGTTGCCCAAGGAGTGTACCACAGGTTCGAGCATCATGCCGCACAAGAAGAATCCTGATGTGTTTGAGCTGATCCGTGCCAAGTCGAACAAACTGCAGTCGCTGCCCCAGCAGATTATGCTGATGATGAACAACCTGCCTGTAGGTTACTTCCGCGATCTGCAGATTATCAAGGAGGTGTTCCTGCCAGCCTTTGGCGAACTGAAGGACTGTCTGCAGATGTGCGCATACATTATTAATAAGATTGAGGTTAACGAGCATATTCTTGATAACCCTATGTACGATCCGATGTTCTCGGTTGAGGAGGTGAACCGCTTGGCTGCTAATGGTATGCCATTCCGCGATGCCTATAAAAAGGTTGGTCTTGATATCGAGGCAGGTCAGTTTAAGGCCAGTCATGATATCCACCACACCCACGAGGGTAGCATCGGCAATCTGTGCAACGACCAGATTCAGGCTTTGATGGAGCAGACGCTGAAGGGCTTTAACTTTGAGCGTATGACCGAGGCCGAAAAGAAACTGTTGGCATGAAACGCTGTTGGGTACTCTTACTCTGCACCTTGCTGATGGCTTGTGTGGGCGATGAGAATATCTATCGCGAGTACGAGTGTAGGTTTGTGTTCGATCCTACGTTGCATCCCCTGCCTTGCCAGCTAACGGCTATGCTCTCAACCCCTGGGCAGTTTATGAAGATTGAGACGAGTGTGCAGCAAGGCGTGCGCCACCTGAAGACGACACGTAATTTTGATGGCGCCACCGAAGATATCCGTCTGAATACTGAGCGCGAATCGCGACAGACTTATGCGTTAGGCGCCAACAACTGCATTATTGTGGGTGTGAGCAGCTATGATAATATACTGGTGGCTTACGAGGGTCAGTGTTCCAACTGTTTGAAGGAACTGGGCGGACGAAATTATCCGCTGACATGGCAGAATAGTGGTCTGTATCTGCATTGTAGCAAATGCAACCGAACATACAATGTGAACAACGGTGTATTGGCCGAAGGTAACGCTGGAATAGCACTTTACAGGTATAAAGTGAGCTTAGATGGCGGTATTCTGAGGGTTTGGAATTAAAAAAAGATAAAAAGTTTGGTGATTCCAATAATTAAACTTACCTTTGCACCGCAAAAAAGGCGCCGCGATGGTGAAATGGTAGACACGAGGGACTTAAAATCCCTTGGCCATTAAACGGCTGTGCGGGTTCGAGTCCCGCTCGCGGCACACAACAATACTGAGACTTTATTTTATGCAAAAAAAAGAAATTCTACTACTGTCAGCAGCTACGCTGATGATGTTTACATCGTGTTCAAAACTTGGCGAATTATCAGCAGATAACTTCACCGTAACACCAAATCCACTCGAGACTCAAAAAGGTGCCGTTCCTGCAACTATCAACGGCCATTTCCCCGAGAAGTATATGAAAAAGAAGGCTGTAGTTACAGTCGTGCCCGAACTGCGCTATTCAAATGGTGTGGTTGAGAAGGGTACCACCGCCACTTTCCAGGGCGAGAGCGTGCGTGGTAACGACCAGACCATCAACTACAAGATGGGTGGTAACTACACCATGAAGACCAGCTTTGCTTACGCTGGCGACAACAAGGCTGAGATGTTCCTTACATTCGATGCCCGCATTGGTAACAAGAAGATGGAGGTGCCTGCCGTTAAGGTGGCCGATGGCGTTATCGCTACCTCTGAGCTCTACAAGCAGACTATCCTGACCACTCAGGCTGCTGTGGCTCCCGATGCTTATCAGCGTATCACCAAGAAGAAGTTGGATGCTAACATTAAGTTCCTCATCCAGCAGGCTAAGCTGCGCAAGAGCGAGCTCAAGAATAACTCGGTTAAGGAGTTTGTTCGTATGCTCAAGCAGATTAACAACGATCGCGAGAAACTGAATCTCGACAACATCGAGGTATCGGCCTATGCTTCACCTGATGGTGGTTTCAGCATTAACGATAAGCTGGCTGGCGAGCGTCAGAAGGTTTCTGAGAAGTACGTAAACCAGGAGCTCAAGAAGATTAAGCTCGATGCTCCTGTTGATGCTAAGTACACCGCTCAGGACTGGGAGGGATTCCAGGAGTTGGTAAAGGCTAGCAACATTCAGGATAAGGAGGTTATCCTGCGCGTGCTCTCTATGTATAAGGATCCACAGGAGCGTGAGCAGCAGATCAAGAATATCTCAACTGCTTTCCGCGAGTTGGCTGATGGCGTTCTGCCTGAACTGCGTCGTGCCCGTCTCACTATCAACTACGAGACAATTGGACGTAGCGACGAGCAGATTCTTGAGCAGCTCCAGGACGATGCTACCAAGCTGAGCATCGAGGAGATTCTGTATGGTGCTACTCTGAAGACTAATGCCGATGAGAAGAAGCAGGTTTACATGACTGCCGCTAAGGTTTATCCTAACGACTATCGTGCTTACAA
>JAEEGG010029650.1_pt1 | contig 10211 bp, 7 predicted proteins | sample 9134161 | NCBI WGS metagenome assembly JAEEGG01 (sample SAMN16246543, study PRJNA631951) | gut metagenome | biome: gut microbiome; feature: rumen; material: CR-attached | host: Bos | place: Iran: Karaj | collected 2018-10 | reverse complement strand
TGTGCGGCTTCGAGGCGCTCGTCCGCTGGAAACACGCCGGGTACGGATTCCTGATGCCGACCCAGTTCATCGCGGCGCTCGAGGAGTCCCGCCAGATCTTCCACCTCGACCTCCACCTCATCGAATGCGTCGCCAAACGGCTCCGCACGGAGCGCGAGGCGGGACGGCCCGTCGTTCCGGTCTCGGTCAACCTCTCCCGCGTCGATTTCCAGTCGACGGATATGCTCCGGATCATCAACGACATCGTCGACCGCTATGAGATCCCCCGCGGGCTCCTGAACATCGAGATCACGGAGAGCGCGTTCTCGGACGACGAGCAGCTGATGGCGAAGACGATCGCCGATTTCCGCGCGGCCGGCTACCAGGTCTGGATGGACGATTTCGGCAGCGGATACTCCTCCCTCAACACGCTCAAGGACTACGAATTCGACGAGCTCAAGATCGACATGAAATTCATGTCGACGATGAGCATCCGCTCGAAGCGCATCCTCTCGTCGGTCATCTCGATGGCGAAGAACATCGGGATGGTCACGCTCGTCGAGGGCGTCGAGACCGAGGAGCAGGTCCGCTTTCTCCGTTCGATCGGCTGCGACCGGATGCAGGGATTCTATTTCTCCGGACCGCTCCCGTACGACGAGATCATCCGGCTCCTGGAGGACAGACGGATCCCCTTCGAGACCGCGGAGGACCGCCAGTACTACCACGAAGTGAACCGCGTGAACCTGCTGAGCCCGTCGCCGTTCAACGTCAAGGAGAAGGATAAGGAATCCCACGGCGGAGGCATCCCTCTCGCGATCATCGAAGAGCGGAACGGCTCCTTCCAGTTCCTCTACCAGAACGAGGAGTTCGCCGACGACCTGAAGAGCCTCGGCGCGTCGAACGCGACCGACGCGATCCAAAAACTCGTCCACTTCGGCATCCTCAATCACAAAGCGGTCGAGGACTTCCTCTACGGCGCGATCAAAGAGGGCGACAAGCACATCGAGTTCAACGTCAACGGCGACATCTGCAGCGCGCGCGCGAAGCTGATCTCGAAGAGCACCGACCGCAACGCGATCCTCGTCTCCATCACCAACATCACACGCGCGATGGACATCAGCCACGAACAGGTGATGGACCAGCGCCTCCGGAACATCTATTCCCTCTACCTGCGCGTCACGATCCTCCGCCCGCGGAAGAACGAGCTCGTCACGGTGTTCGCGGAGGATGGCTACCCGATCCCGATCGACGTGACGCTCGATCTCGGGAGACGGCTTTCCTGCTTCTGCGAGAAGGACGTCTCGCCCCGCGACCGCGAGGCGTACAAGGCGTTCGTTGACCCCGGGACGATCGAGGAGCGGATCCGCCGGAGCCGCCGCGGCTTCATCAACGTCAAGCTCCACACGCGCGACTACGACGGCTCGAACGAGTTCTCCAACAAGATGTACATCGCCACCGCGACCGGAAACCACGAGATCCTTCTGCTCGTCCGCTACGCGAACCTGTAACGGCGTAAACGGCTGCGCCCTTCGGGGCGCAGTATTCTTTTTGCGTAAAAATGGTTATAAATGGGAGTAATGATAAATAATGCTTGCGTTGCCATTATATATCGTGTACAATGCGGCTATGAAACCAGAAGAGGCGAAAGACCGAAAAACAGGCGATTTGACGCACGAAAAGGCCCCGGACGGGAAAAGACCCGCCAGGAACCAAAAAGTCGGCGAGAGAGGCGAAAAAACGGCTTCCAGGTACCTGGAACGGTGCGGGTACCGGATCGTGGAGCGGAACTTCCGCTGCCGGAGCGGCGAGATCGACATCGTGGCTGTAAAGGAGCCGGATGACGCGGAAGACGGAAGGGCGCTTCCGACGGTCGTCTTCGTCGAGGTGAAGGCGCGGAACAACCTTTCGTACGGCGTTCCCTCGCTCGCGGTGACGGCGGAAAAACAGCGCCACCTCCTCAAGGCCGCCCGCCTGTACGCGAAACGCTTCGGGCTGGAGAACGTGCCGTGCCGGTACGACGTGATCGAGATCCTCTTTCTGGACGGCCGGACGTATCTCCGCCACATCCGCAACGCTTTTTCGTAAAGAAAAAACAAAACGGCCCGATTAAACAAAAATGCGAAAACGACCCTGAAAGGTTGAAAAATCAATGTACGCAAAGATCATCTCCGCGACGCTGAAGGGGATCGAAGGGATCCCGGTGCGCGTCGAAACGGACCTCTCCGCGGGCCTCCCCGCGTTTCTGCTCACCGGCCTTCCCTCGACGTCGATCCGCGAGGCGGGGGAGCGGATCCACCGCGCGATCGCGAATTCAGGCTATTCGTTTCCCGAAAAGAAGATCACCGTGAACCTTTCGCCCGCGAACCAGCGGAAGGAGGGGACCCAGTTTGACCTTCCGATCGCGCTCGGGATATTAGCCGCCGACGGGAAGATCCCGGCCGCGATGCTGAAGGGATGCGCGTTCCTCGGCGAACTCTCGCTCGACGGGAAGATCTATCCGATCCGCGGCGCGCTCGCTCTCGCGGCCGGCCTCCGGAAAAAGGGGATCCGCCGGATCTATCTGCCGGAGGGGAACGCGGAGGAGGTCTCTCTTCTTGAGGACATCGCGGTCTATCCCGTCCGTTCGCTCGCCGAACTCGCGGAGGACCTGAAGAACGGCGTCGTCCCGGAAGAGGCGCGGCTCGAAACGGCGCCTGTCGAAGCGGATGCCGCTCTTTCTGATTTCGCGGACGTGCGCGGCCAGGAAGCGGCGAAGCGCGCCTTCGAGGTCGCCGCCGCGGGAAACCACGCGATCCTCCTCTCCGGTACGCCCGGATCGGGGAAGACGATGATGGTCCGCTGCCTGCCGGGGATCCTGCCGCCGATGACGCCCGACGAGCGCCTCGAGGTGACGATGCTCTACTCCGTCGCGGGGGAACTGAAGGGGACGGGCGGCTACGTCCGCGCGCGGCCGTTCCGCGAACCCCACCACACCGTCCCGATCACAGCCCTGATCGGCGGAGGCGTCTCGCCGCGTCCCGGCGAGATCTCCCTCGCCCACAAAGGCGTCCTCTTCCTCGACGAGTTCCCGGAATACGACCGCCACGTCCTCGAGGCGCTGCGCGAGCCGCTCGAATCGAAGCGGATCGTTCTGACGCGCCTGACCGATACGGTCGCGTATCCGTCCGATTTCCTGCTCGCCGCGGCGTGCAATCCCTGCCCGTGCGGCTATTTCGGCGATCCCGAGATCGCCTGTACGTGTTCTCCCGGCGAGATCCGCCGCTACCGCGCGCGCCTTTCCGGGCCGATCATGGACCGGATCGATCTCCGGATCCACGTCGGCCGCGTGAAGTACGCCGATCTGTCCGCGAGCGGCGACGCGGGACCGCGCTCCTCTGAAGAGATGCGAAAATCCGTCCTCCGCGCCGTGGAGATCCAGAACGCGCGCTACGCGGGAAGGCGGACGAAGCGGAACGCGGAGCTCACCGCCCGCGAGATCAAACAGTTCTGCCGTCCGACGGCGGAGGGCGAGGCGCTGCTCGAGAACGCGTTTTCGCGCCTCCGTCTTTCGGCGCGCGCGTACGGGAAGATCCTCAAGGTCGCCCGGACCGTCGCCGATCTCGAAAACGTCGACGCGATCGACGCGCGCCACATCGCCGAGGCGATCCGCTACCGCACCGAATGAGAAGAACGATGCTGAAATACGTTACGATCCGAAACGGCGACGCGGCGTATCCGACCGCCCTCGCCTCGATACCGAAGCCTCCGGCCGTCCTGTACGTCGCGGGCGACCCGGCCGTCCTGAAGACGGCATGCGTCGCGATCGTCGGGACGCGGAAGGCGAGCCCGTACGGCGCGTGGTGCGCGTATGAACTCGGAAAGCGCGCCGCGTCCTACGGGATCACAGTCGTCTCCGGCATGGCCTCCGGGATCGACGCCGAAGCCCACCGCGGCGCGCTCGACGGCGGCGGAAGGACGATCGCCGTGCTCGGCTCGGGCGTCGACGTCTGCTATCCGGAATCGAACCGGAAACTCTACGGACGGATCCCGGAGAAGGGTGCTGTGATCAGCGAACTTGAGCCCGGGACCCATCCGCTCCCCATGACCTTCCCGGCCCGAAACCGGATCATTTCCGGCCTCTCGGGCGGCGTCATCGTCGTCGAGGCGGCGCTGAAGAGCGGCTCCCTGATCACTGCCGACCACGCCGTCCAGCAGGGCCGCGAGGTCCTCGCCGTCCCGGGCAATCTCAACCAGGTCTTCAGCTACGGCTGCAACAAACTCATCCGGGACGGCGCGATGATCCTGACGTCGTTCGACGATATCCTCGACCTCGTCGGGCTTGAGGCGCGCGACGCGGTGAAGGAGAAGCGGCTGACCGTGAAGCTGAACCGTGACGAGGCGCGGATCTACAAGATCCTGCGGGAGGAGGGCGAGCTGACCGTCGACGCGCTCGCGGTGAAAACGGCGATGAATCCGGGCGATCTCGCAGCCGTTCTGACGTATATGGAGATCCGCGGCGTCGTCTGCTCCGACTACGGCCGCGTGTTCCTGACGGCGTGACCGGAGAGAGCGCCGCGGGAAGGGAATTGAAAAAAGACTTGCCAAACGGAAAGGCCGACCGTATAATCATACGCGTTACCGGCAAACGGTTTCTACATCTATAAAGGATTTCGGAGAAACGTATGGCAGACACCAAGAAAAACCTCGTCATCGTCGAGTCGCCGTCGAAGGCGAAGACGATCGAAAAATACCTCGGCTCGAAGTACCGCGTCATCGCCTCGAAGGGCCACGTCCGCGACCTTCCGAAGAGCCGGATCGGCATCGATATCGCCAACGATTTCGAGCCCCAGTACATCAACATCCGCGGAAAGGCCGACGACATCAAGGCGCTCCGCGACGCAGCGAAGGACGCCTCGAAGATCTTTCTCGCGACGGACCCCGACCGCGAAGGCGAAGCGATCTCCTGGCACCTCGCGACGCTCCTCGGCCTCGATCCTTCCGACGCGAACCGCGTGGAATTCAACGAGATCACAAAAGGGACCGTCCAGGCCGCGCTCAAGAACCCGCGCCCGATCGACCGGAACCTCGTCGACGCCCAGCAGGCGCGCCGCGTTCTCGACCGCCTCGTCGGCTACGAGATCAGCCCGATCCTCTGGAAGAAGGTCCGCAGGGGCCTCTCCGCCGGCCGCGTCCAGTCCGCCGCTCTGAAGATCCTCTGCGAGCGCGAGGAAAAGATCAACGCGTTCGTCCCCGAGGAATACTGGACGATCCAGTCCATCCTCGAGAAGGGCCGTTCGAAGTTCGCCGCCCGGCTCGCGGAGAAGAACGGAAAGAAATACACCGTCACGAACGGCGAAGAAGCCGCCGCCGTCGTCGAGGCGCTGAAGGCGGGCGCTTATACGGTCCGCTCGTACGAGGAGAAGGAACGCCTGAAGAAGCCGTTCCCGCCCTACAACACCTCCTCGCTCCAGCAGGACGCTTCGATCCGCCTCGGCTTTACGACGAAGCGGACGATGAACGTCGCCCAGCACCTTTACGAGAGCGGTCTGATCACCTACATGCGCACCGACTCGCTTCGCGTCTCGGACGAGGCGAAGCGCGCCGCGCTCGCGTTCATCGGCGAAACGTACGGCGCCGATTACCAGGGAAACAACGTCTACGCGAACCGGAAATCCGGCGTCCAGGATGCCCACGAAGCGATCCGGCCCGCGACGCCCGGACTCCGTCCCGAGGATCTCCGGACGACCGACCGTGATTCCGTGAAACTCTACACGCTGATCTGGAGCCGCTTTATGGCGAGCCAGATGAAGGCGGCCGTCTACAACGACGGAACGGCTTCGATCGATTGCGGCGTCTACGGCCTGAAGGCGAAGGGCTCGCGCCTCCTGTTCGACGGATTCCTGAAGGTCTACTCCGTCAAGTCCGAAGAGGATGAGGAGAAGGCGATCCCCGTCCTTACCCCCGGCGAAACGCTCAAGCTGTCCGACGTGAAGAGCGAGCAGCGCTTCACCGAACCGCCGTCCCGCTTCACAGAGGCCGCGCTCGTCCGCGAGCTCGAGGAGAAGGGCATCGGCCGCCCGTCGACGTACGCGACGATCATCACGACTCTGCTCGACCGCACGTACGTCACGCGTGAAAAGAAGACGCTGAAGCCGACCGAACTCGGTTTTGCCGTCACCGCGCTGATCGAGGAGCACTTCCAAAAATCCCGCATCGTCGATACCGCCTTTACGGCCCAGATGGAAGACCGCCTCGACGCGATCGAGAACGGCGCCGACGAGACGGGTAAGGCGATCCCGTGGAAGGACGTCGTGCGCGACTTCTACCGCGTGTTCGAACCGGAAGTCAAGGCCGCGACGGCCGAGGCGGGCCGCGTCGAGCTCGCGCCCGAATTCGCGAAGAACGAGGACGGGACCGATATGCTCTGCGACGTCTGCGGCCGCCCGATGGTCATCCGCCACGGACGCTTCGGCGACTTCATCGCCTGCTCGGGCTATCCGGAGTGCCGGAACACGAAGCGGATCGAGAAGAAGACCGGCGTCCTCTGCCCGGTCTGCGGAAAGGAGATCGTCGCGAAGCGCTCGAAGAAGGGCAAGACGTTCTACGGATGCTCCGGCTGGCCGGAATGCAAACAGGTCTACTGGTATAAGCCGGTGAACGAGAAGTGCCCGAAGTGCGGCTCGCTGCTCGTCGAACGCGGCGGACGCGGCGCGAAGCGCGTCTGCTCGAATCCGGAGTGCGATTTCAAGAAATAAATACGGAAACCCGGACGGGGGCTCTGCGGAGCCTCCGTCTTATTTTGCCGGAAATGCAGATCGTTTTCATAATATTACACAATTTTACGAATTGTTCTTGTTGTGTAAAACAATTTGTTATATAATACACTTATCACGAGCCGCATTCGCTGCTCACACCCTGCGCTGTCCGTTCGAACGGAGGTAAGATATGGCCATGACGATACTCGAAAAGGTGAGAAGACTCAACTGGGTCCTTCAGGAAAGCTCTTCCGGTCTGTTTTCCTTCAACGATCTCGCCCAGATCCTGAGCGAGGTGACGAATTCCAACGTCTATCTGCTGAACCGCCGCGGGAAGATCCTCGGCGTCCACTACCAGAAGCCGGAAGACCGCCCGGTCACGATCGCGGACAACGTGAGCGGCGGCGAACTCTTCCCGAACGAATACAACGAAGCGCTTCTGACCGTCACCGAGACCGAGGCGAACATCACCGACGACGTCGCGCGCAAACTGTTCAAGTACGACCAGGCGACGAGCGGAAAGATGCACACGATCGTCCCGATCGTCAACGAGAGCCGCCGTCTCGGAACGATCCTTCTCGTGCGGTATTCGCCCGAATACTCCGACGAGGACCTAGTGCTCGCGGAGTACGGCGCGACCGTGATCGGCCTGGAGATCCGCCGCCGCAACCTCCTCGAGGAGGAACAGGAAAAGCGCGCGCGGGAGAACGTCCGGATGGCGATCGAAACGCTGTCGTATTCCGAAAACCGCGCCGTCTCGGAGATCTTCCGCGAACTCGACGGGACGGACGGCCTGCTCGTCGCGAGCAAGGTCGCGGACCGCTCCGGCATCACCCGCTCCGTGATCGTCAACGCGCTCCGGAAACTCGAATCGGCCGGCGTGATCGAGACGCGCTCCCTCGGCATGAAGGGGACCCACATCCGGATCCTCAACAAGTATCTGCTCGGAGAACTGCATGATTCAATTTAACGACCGGAACGAGGTCGTCGCCGAACGCGAACAGACCGCGATCCTCGTCGCCCTCGACACGGAGGGGAACGAGGCGAAGACCGACCGGAGCCTCGACGAGCTCGAAGGGCTCGCGGAGGCGGACGGCGTCCGCGTGATCGGCCGGATGGCCCAGAATCTCGATAAACCCAATACCGCGACGTACATCGGGACCGGAAAGGTGGAGGAACTCGCGGAGTTTTGCCGTACGACCGAGGCGACGCTCGTCATCTTCGACAACGAACTGTCGGGGATGCAGCTCCGCAACCTCGAGGACCAGCTCGACACGAAGGTCATCGACCGGACGATCCTGATCCTCGATATCTTCGCGTCGCGCGCGTCCTCCCGTGAGGGCAAGCTCCAGGTCGAGCTCGCCCAGCTCCGTTACCGCCTCCCGCGCCTGACCGGCTTCGGCCGTTCGCTCTCGCGCCTCGGCGGCGGCATCGGCACGCGCGGCCCCGGCGAAACGAAACTCGAAACGGACCGCCGCCACATCGAACACCGCATGGACGAGATCCGCTCGGAGCTCGCGGAGGTCAAGGCGAACCGCCGGACCCAGCGCGCGCGCCGCGAAAAGGCCGGCATCCCGTGCGCGGCGCTCGTCGGATATACGAACTCGGGCAAATCGGCGATCATGAACCGGTTCCTGTCCGACGCGGAAAAAGAGGAAAAGAGCGTCTTCGAAAAGAACATGCTCTTCGCGACGCTCGACACGTTCCAGCGGAAGATCCGCCTCGACAACGGCAGGGAGTTCATCCTGATCGATACGGTCGGCTTCGTCAGCAAGCTGCCCCATTCCCTCGTCGACGCGTTCAAGGCGACGCTCGAGGAGGTCGCGACGGCGGATCTCCTGATCCACGTCGTCGACGCCTCGTACGCGGAACATGAATTCCAGATGGACGTGACGCGGACCGTGCTCGGCGAGATCGGCGCGGGCGGGAAGGATTCCGTCGTCGTCTACAACAAATGCGATCTTCTCAACGCGGAGGAGCGGAGCGAGCTCGGCTTCCCCGAGAAGGAGGAGGCGCTTCTGCTCTCCGCGAAAACGGGAGAAGGGTGGGACAAGCTGCTCGACGCGATCCGGAACCACCTCTTCGGCGACCGGATCGCCGCGCGCCTCGTGATCCCGTATACCCGCGGCGACATCGTCTCCTACCTCCGCGAACACTACGCGTTCAACGCGACGGAATATGTCGAGAACGGAACGCAGATCGATCTTGAACTTTCGCCGGAAGATCATGCGCGGTTGAACGCGTTTCTGGTGTGATTCCGCTCCGGGTCGATCAACAACGTTCGGCTGAAACGATACGCTCAGCAGTAAGCGTGTTGAACAAAACGTACGTTTTAGCCGGCACTTGGCGATTGGCGAGTCGAAGACGAAGACAGAGCCTACGGTTTCCTCCGAATTGCTTTCCGCGTTGCGGAAAGGACGGAAACCGTGAGATTTTCGCGGCAAGGCGAAAATCTTAGTACCGCTGCGTTAAGAAACGTCCAGGCGCGAGCCGTGTTTTGTGAAACATGCTTACAGGTGAGCGGACGACCGTATCCGCCGAACGATCATGATCCTATTCCGAACGATACAACAGGAAGGCTCTGCCGAGCAGGTGATCGACCGCTCGCGCTTCATCGCGTTCGCGCGCCCCGTGTCCTCGAAGGAGGAGGCGGACGCGTTCTTCGCTGAGATCCGCGAGCGCTACAAAGACGCGACCCACGTCGTGCCCGCCTTCATCGTCGGCCGGAAGAAGGAACTCGAGTGGGCGAGCGACGCCGGCGAGCCCCAGGGAACGTCCGGGCCGCCGATCCTGGCGATGCTCGAGAAGGAGGACCTGACGAACGTCGCGGTGGCCGTCGTAAGATACTTCGGCGGAAGGCTGCTCGGAACGGGCGGCCTCGTCCGCGCGTACAGCTCCACCGCGAAGATGGCCGTCGGGGACGCGGGTATCGCGGACGCGTCGGAGCGCGTGTCGTTCACGGCGTCGTTCGCGTATACGGCCCTCGGAAAGCTCCGCAACCGGGAGAAGGAGGGAGCCTTCGCGATGCGCGACCCGGCGTACGCGGAGGACGTGACCGTGACCGTCGAAACGACTCCCGAAGACGAGGAGACCGTGCGCGGGATCCTGACCGAAACGACGGCCGGAAACGTGCGTTTCGGACCAGCGGAGAGGACCGTCGGACTCGTTCCGATTTCACCGGATTTTACCGAAAAAAGGTGAAAATTTGCTTGACAAAAGAGGCAACTCCGTGTAATATTTGTACTTGCGTCAGGTAAAAAACGACGTGAGTGCTCGGGCGTATAGCTCAGCTGGTCAGAGCACCTGCCTTACAAGCAGGGGGTCATAGGTTCGAGTCCTATTACGCCCACCAGGCCTTTTTCCGGAAGGGCGTAAAGAAGAAAGAAATCGCGGCCCGGTAGTTCAGCTGGTTAGAATGCCAGCCTGTCACGCTGGAGGTCACCGGTGCGAGCCCGGTTCGGGTCGCCACTTCTGTTCTCTCGTTGGCATTGCTCAACG
>JAEEGG010029646.1_pt1 | contig 10212 bp, 9 predicted proteins | sample 9134161 | NCBI WGS metagenome assembly JAEEGG01 (sample SAMN16246543, study PRJNA631951) | gut metagenome | biome: gut microbiome; feature: rumen; material: CR-attached | host: Bos | place: Iran: Karaj | collected 2018-10 | reverse complement strand
CGGATCTGGAAGGCATGGCTCAAAGGCAAGCGCTATGTGCAGCTGAAAGACGGCTCCTATGCCAGCCTCCCGGAATCCTGGCTCGAAAAGCTGTCGCATAAGCTCAAGGTCCTCGGGCTCGACCCCACCCGGCCGCCGAAGCACCAGTTCAAACAGTACGAAGCCCCCATCCTCGACAATATCCTTGAAGACCTGCCCGAGACCTTCGTGGATTCCTTCTGGAGCAAGCTGCGGGACAATATCAGGAACTTCCACGAAGTCACCCAGATCCCCGTGCCCAAAGGGCTCCAGGCCTCCCTGCGCCCCTATCAGATCCAGGGCATCTCCTATCTCAATTTCCTCAATGAATACGGATTCGGCGGGATACTCGCCGATGAGATGGGGCTTGGCAAGACCATCCAGACCCTTGCTTTCATCCAGCACATGGTGAACCACGGGGCCCATGGCCCCAACCTCATCGTTGTGCCCACCTCGGTGCTTTCCAACTGGGACAGGGAGGCCTCCAAATTTGTCCCTGGGCTGTCCAGGGTCGTCGTCTATGGCACCAGGCGGGAAGGGCTGTTCAAAAAGATCGCATCCTCCAACCTCGTGCTGACGACCTACGCCCTCCTCAGGCGTGACATGGAGGAACTCGAGCAGTACGAATTCAACTCCATCATCCTTGACGAAGCTCAAAACATCAAGAACCCCAATACGATCACCACACGTTCCGTCAGGCAGATCAAGGCAAAGCTCAGGCTCTGCCTCTCCGGCACCCCCATCGAAAACAACCTGTTCGAACTTTGGAGCCTCTTCGAGTTCCTCATGCCAGGCTTCCTCGGCAGCCAGCACGCTTTCCAGCGCGGCGTCGTCAAGCCTATCAAGGAAGGCGATGCGGAGACCCTCGAATACCTCCGTTCCCGCGTCAAGCCGTTCATCCTGCGCCGCACAAAATCTGAAGTGGTCAAGGACCTCCCGCCCAAGGTGGAAAACGTCATGTACTGCTCTCTCGAGGATGAGCAGGCGGAACTTTACGCCTCCCTTGCCCGGAAACTGCGTGACCAGGTGCTCGCGGACGTCGACAAGAACGGCATGGCGAAAAGCCAGATGTCCATCCTCGACGCCCTTCTCAAGCTGCGCCAGATCTGCTGCCATCCCAAGCTGCTCAAGCTCGATATGCCGGGATTCAATGCCAACATGCCTTCGGGAAAATTCGAGGCTTTTAAAGATATGATCCTGGACATCGTCGAAGAGGGACACAAGGTGCTCGTCTTCTCGCAGTTCGTCCAGATGCTCCAGCAGATACGGGCATGGCTCGAACTTTCCGACATCTCCTACTGCTATCTTGACGGTTCCAGCAAGGACCGCCTTGAACAGGTCGACATGTTCAACAACACGCCGTCCATACGGATCTTCCTCATCTCCCTCAAAGCCGGCGGGACAGGGCTCAATCTGACGAGCGCCGATTATGGCATCCACTACGATCCGTGGTGGAATCCCGCCGTGGAGAGCCAGGCTACTGCCAGGGCGCACCGCATAGGGCAGTCGCATCAGGTATTCTCCTACAAACTCATCTGCCAGAATACTGTCGAAGAAAAGATCCTCAAGCTGCAGGAGATGAAACGCGGTGTCGCAGAAGCCATCATTCCCGGCCAGGATTCCTGGAAATCCCTTACGCGGGAAGACCTGGAAATGCTCTTTGAAGTATAACTTCAACAAAAGAGACTCTCCATGAAAGACTTTCCCCTGTTGCTGAAAGAAGCAAAGCACGCTGTGGTCCTCACGGGCGCAGGCATCTCCACGCTTTCGGGCATCCCCGATTTCAGGAGCGTCGATGGGCTTTACAGGCGCAAAGATATCGATGCAGGCAAGCTTTTCGACCTTGATTATTTTCTCAAAGATCCAACATACTATTACCACCATGCCAAAGACTTTCTCTACGACCTGGACCAGAAAGAACCCAACATCGTGCACACTGTGCTGGCTGACCAGGAAAAGAAAGGCGTCATCCATGCCGTGATCACGCAAAACATCGATCTGCTGCATCAGAAGGCAGGATCGCTCAACGTGCTGGAATTGCATGGTTCTCCTCTTGTCCACAGGTGCCTGTCCTGCGGCAGGACATGGAGTTTCGAGGAGATCGCCGGCATCGTGAAGAATGGCGGGGTGCCCATCTGCGACCGCTGCCACGGCATCGTCAAGCCAGATATCGTGTTTTTTGGGGAATCCCTGCCCCAGCACACGCTGGCTGAAGCGGAACGAGAAGCAAGATCTGCCGATCTCATGATCGTCCTGGGCACCAGCCTCACCGTCTATCCTGCCGCGGCGATACCGGAGATCACGCTGCAAAGCGGAGGACGCATCGCCATCATCAACCGCGACCCCACGCACCTTGACCGGTATGCCAGCTTCAGGGGAACCGACCTCAGATCAGTTTTTGAATCATTGCGCGTGGCGCATGGCTGATCCCATAGGCCCTGCCTGCAGGGCAACGCCGGGACATCCTTCACATCCTTTTCGTAAAACAGATGGATCGCATCGTTGGGCGGCATATGGTCAAAACAATATGCCGCAATGATGATATTTTTTAAGGGACTTTCCTGCTCCTGATCTTCTTTTTGATGCTGTTGATGCCCAAAGAGGACAACCTGCGGCATGGACATCGGCAAAAATTGTTCCTATAATGGTCAGGTCAAGCGACGTTTTCCATGTAGCGCCGTTGCCCAGGCTGCGACGCTGCAGTATTTTGTATTAAAATTTTATTGATAACCGATCGATCAAGCTTTTTTGCCGCGGGAACGTTTTCTGGAGAAACAATGACAACCATCACCGATGAACACGCGAAAACAAAAAAAAGCGATGACAATGTCATCGTTGAAAATGTCGAAGAGGTCATAAAAAAATATGACCGGACTTCCAACATGCGCATTTGGGAAGGCTATCCGGGCCTGGCTGTCAGATGTTTTTCCGCTTTCTTTTCCCTCTATTGCATCTATGTGACCCTTTTCAGCACGGCGCTTCCTGAAGTGCGGCTCAATGTATTCATCGCGATGATCATCATCCTGGGTTACCTCAATTACCCCCGCACCAAAAAAGCACAGCGTCCCAACCATATGCCCTGGTACGACATCCTTTTGATGGCGGGCGGTGCGCTGCCCTTCCTCTATTATGCATGGAATGCCCAGTCCATCATCATGCTTTCCATGCGGGTGACGAACCCGCGCTACCAGGGTTACATCTTCATGGTGGGCATGGCCGTCATTGGCGTGCTCTGCCTGATGGAACTCTGCCGGCGCTGCGTGGGCATACCCATCCTGCTCGTCGTCGGATCGCTGCTGGCCTACACCTTCGCCAATGTCCGCTTCGGCAAGGTCGTTTACGACCTTTTCTACAGCACCGGCGGGGGCATCCGCAGCACCCCCATCGAAGTCTGCGCAAAATACATCATCGTCTTCATCATTTTCGGCGCATTCCTCGAACGCACGGGGATATCCGCCTTTTTCATCAACCTGGCCAACTGCATAGCAGGCTCATCATCCGGCGGACCGGCCAAGGTCGCCGTCATCTCCTCATCGCTCTGCGGAATGGTCTCCGGATCCTCGGTGGGCAACACGGTCACCACGGGATCCATCACGATCCCCATGATGAAGCGGACCGGTTACAAGCCGGAATTTGCAGGGGCCGTCGAAGCTGCATCCTCCACAGGCGGCCAGATCATGCCCCCCATCATGGGCGCCGCCGCCTTCCTCATGGCTGAGTACATGGGCGTGCCCTATTCCGAAGTCGCCCTCACGGCCATCCTGCCCGCCGTGCTCTACTTCGCCGGGATCTATATCGCCGTGCATCTGGAAGCGAAAAAACTCGGCCTGCGCGGCATCCCCCGCAGCGAGCTGCCGCGTTTTTCCGCCCTGCTGCCCAAAGTCTACCTCCTCCTCCCCCTCATCCTCCTTGTTGGCCTGGTGTCTGCCAACACCTTCACCATGCAGTTCTCCGCGGCCATTTCCATCGGCGCTGCCATAGCCGTGGGGCTTTTCAATTCCGATGACCGCATCACGCTGCGCAAGATCTTTGAAGCGCTCGAAAGCGGCGGCAAAGGCACGGTCACCGTGGCCGTCGCCTGCGCCATGGCCGGCCTTGTCGCTGGATGCATCACGTCCACAGGGCTCGCGTCCAAACTGGTCACGATGGTGATCAACCTCTCCGGCGGCTACACCATCATAGCTCTTGTGCTGACCATGATATGCTGCATCGTGCTGGGCATGGGCGTCCCCACGACGGCAAACTACTGCATCATGGCTGCGACATGCGCCCCCATCCTCATGTCCGAGGCCATCGGACTGCCCAAGATCTGCGCCCACTTCTTCGTCTTTTATTTTGGCATCGTAGCCGACATCACCCCCCCGGTCGCCCTTGCCGCCTATGCAGGTTCTGCCATTGCCAAAGCGACACCCATGAAGACAGCCTTCAACGCATCCCGCCTCGCCATCGCCGCCTTCATCGTGCCGTACATTTTCGCCTACAATCCGAGCATGCTCTTCGAGAACGTCCATTCCATATTCGACGTGCTGCTCATATGCGGCACCTCGCTCCTCGGGATCTTCGGCGTAGCTTCGGCTCTCAATGGCTATCTGTTCAAGCCCATCAACATCCTTTTGCGCTTCATCCTGATCGCAGCAGGGTTGAGCATGATGCTGCCCGGGCTGACTTCCGACGCCCTGGGGTTTGCGGCCCTGGCTGCCGTCTGCGCCTACCAAAAGCTCTCTGCTTCCAAAACGCCGCTCCATCCCCCCCACTGAACACTTGCCTAAACTCCCTCGCATCCGTATCATCCCACGCAGCATTTCGCAGTGCTGAACACGCAACCAACCGCATGCCCGCCATCAATCGTGATGGACGAACCAGCGGATACAAACCCTGTATAGGAGCCTCCCATGAAAAAATTTACCTGGCTAGCACTTGCCGCTTCCCTGCTCTTTGCTGTTCCAGCCCACGCTGAGGGGCCCATGCCCGGCGGATCCAAGCTGATCTTCACGACTGGCGGCGAACAGGGAACGTACTTTGCCGTTGGCGGGGTCATTGCCGGATCCGTAGGCGAAAAAACAAGCACCAGCGTGGTCGCCATATCTTCCGGTGGCTCCAAGGCCAATATCGAAGCCCTCGAGGCTGGTGATGCCCAGCTCGGCTTTTCCCAGACCGACGTCGCAGACTATGCGTTCAACGGCAAGCGTCTTTTTGAAAAGACAGGCAAGATCACCCAGTTCTCCGCCGTCGCCAACCTGTACATGGAGCAGGTCCAGATAGTCACCCTTAACGACAGCATCAAGACCGTTGCCGACCTCAAGGGCAAGGTCGTCTCCGTTGGCGCTGCCGGTTCCGGCGTGTACTTCAACGCCGTGGACGTGCTCGAAGCCTACGGGCTCGACGTCAACAAGGATATCAAGCCCACGTACCAGTCCTTCGGCGACTCCACGGAAGCCCTGCTGGATGGCAAGATCGACGCCGCCTTCATCGTCGCCGGCGCCCCCACCACGTCTGTCACCTCCCTTGCCACCTCCCGCAAGGTGCGCCTCGTCTCTCTCGACGAAGAGCATATCAATGCGCTCCTGGCCAAGTCCCCCTATTATACCAAGTATGTCGTTGACAAATCGACGTACAACATGGATTCCGATGCGCAGACCGTTGCGGTGGGCGCTCTCATCATCGCCGACAACAAGGCCTCCGAAGCAGACATCTATAACTTCCTGTACGGGATCTTCGACAGCCTCCCCGCCCTCCAGTCCGCGCATGCAAAAGCCAAAGAATTCGACCTTAAATTCGCCGCTTCTTTCGGCTCCTTCCCCTATCATCCCGGTGCGGTCAAATACTTTGCAGAAAAGGGCATCAAGGCAGGCGGCAAATAATCCTGCCCCTTCCCATTGCTGAACTTCAGGGCGGCCAGGCCTTATGCCTGGCCGCCCTTCTTTTTAACAGAAGCCCCCTTACCGCAGGGGCAATGCTTTACCGCTGGCTATGGCCGGAACGATATGCAGGCATCCCTGGACCAGCCACCCAATAATGCATCACGGGATCTTTCTGCTTGCACAAGCCAAAAAGCAAATTTTGATGTCTTCCTGCCGTTGAACGGCACAGCATCATTGCTGGAAAAACGATCTCATCGGCTTCTTCCCCGGAGAAGAAGACAACATGATGGGGAGCTTCGCAGGCTGCATCAGAGCCGTGAGGGCAAGCTGTGCAAGCTTCGGCCGCCTGCCCTGCGCCAGTTCAGCGGTGACAGTGCCGGGAAAATGCAGCTGCTCCTGCAGGATACGGGATGCATCACGCATGGCATCAGGTTCCGCCCCTTCCTCCAATTCCCCTGTCCGGGGATCCAAAGCCTCGAGAAAGGCAAGAGGTTCCATCCCAGCCTTCCTGGCTGCGATCTCCAGGGCAAGTGCGCATAGCCCAGAATCCTCAAAAGTCATTTTTGCGCGTTCCATGCGCATTTCTGCGAGCCGCTTAAAAAAAACCTGCTGCCTGTCTTGCGATAAGGCGCTTGAGAACAGGACATGCATATCGCCGGAAAACGAGGCGGAAAGATCCAGCTTTCCCAGCCCGTGCAGCAGTGCTTCCAGAGAAGTGACGCATCCGCTGCCGGTAAAGGCCCCCGTGAAGCGCAGGTCGCATTTGATGCCGCCCGCGGCATGCCGCTCCACACTGCCCGCATACTGCGGCAATGCTTCTGTGGGGATATGGAGCTCTTTCAATGCCAGGTCGATGCCTGTGCCTGCCTCTGCGGGACCGACCTTCATGGAGAATCCCGCCAGCGTGGCGGCATGGCCGCTGTCTTTTGCCAGCAACCTGCACGTATCCAGGCGCAATGTGGTGGCGGCGGGACGGGCCAACGGCTGCTCTCCTGCCTGCGCTGCGCAGGCGGCGAGCAGCTTCTCAAGGTCAAAGCCATGCATCTGTCCGAGAGAGGAAGGGGCCGGAGGCGTGAATCCAAGAAGATCCAGCCTGCCTGCCGAAAAATGCCAGCCTGCGCCTTCACATGAGGGGGACTCCAGCAAAACATCCAGAGGACGGACGTTTTCTCCATTTTGCGGTGGTGTGATGCCCGAGGGAAGGACCACCCTGTCCACCATCACCTGAAAAGCATCCTTGTTCCGGGAATCTTCCTGCCTGACCCGTAATCTGCTGGCCTGGACGCGGTCGATGCCGCAACGGTAAAGCTCTTCAAAAAAACGCCCGTCTGTTCCTCCGCGAGCATAGCGGTCCAGCAGTATGCCCAGCCTCTGCCGCCATCCCGAAAGCTCCAGTGATCCCAGGCTGATCTCCGTCCTGGCATAGTTTTCATGCCTGGATTCCGTTATCCCCGTAGCCACGATGCTTTCTGCCACCGCTGGCAGATGTGCCGGATCATACTCCGGCATTTTGGGCAGGACAAAAAGGATTTTGCGGTTGAAGCCGTTGATCTCGATATGGTCTATCGTTCCCTTGCGCTGCACTTTATCATCGGGGATCTCATACTGGAGCCCTTCGAGCACAAGATTCTTGCTGAAAAAAGAAAACTTCACTTCACGGGCTGTTGCGGGAATGCATGTGAGGGCAGCTGTCACGGCATCTTCGGTATAGCTGTCTAGGATGCGGATCCCCATGTAGCCCGATACAGAAGCCCAGAAAAGAAATCCGGCAAGGACATATTTTTTGTTCATGCGGACACCAGCGCCTACGACTCGATATGAAGCAGTTCCCTGATGATCGATTCCCTGAAGCCGACCACGTATTTTCCGTTGGGCAGGACCAGTGTGGGGAAGGAACCGCGGGGATTGAAGCGCCTTAAAGCTTCCATGAGGCTTCTGCGGGCAGGGTCAGCAAAATCATCGACATAAACCAGCGTATGAACGACGCCGTTGTCTTCCAGGAACTTCTTGAGATGGACGCAATGGCGGCATGTATGGAGCGTGTACATCACCGGGATACTGCAATCGCAGGGTGAAATGCCGTCCTTGTACTCCTGTTCGCGTCCTTGCGGTATGCCGGACGCAGGCATGTCAGTCGTCGCATCCATATCGTTACCCTTCATTTTTGAAAGAAGAAAAATACCCGCCACAACAAAAACGAGTATGCTCAATCCGATGATCATGGGCAGCACCAGAACAACATCAGCAGGATCAAAAAGAGAGGGTGGCCGGTCCAGACCAGGCATCATCCAAATCTGGAGACGTTCGTGATGACGACCATATCCACGGGGACGGCTTCATGCTCCCCCTGAGGCTTTACCTTCAGCTTGCCTATCTTATCGACCACATCCATGCCATCCTCGACTTTGCCAAACACGCAATAGCCATATCCTTCCTCGGTATCGTCGGAATGATCAAGCTCTTCGTTGTCCACAAGGTTGATGAAAAACTGTGCGGCAGCGGAATGCGGATCAGACGTGCGTGCCATGGCGATAGTGCCGCGCTTATTGGAAAGTCCGTTGCCGGCTTCGTTGCGGACAGGAGCATGCGTCGGCTTGACATCCATGCGGACGCCAAGCCCTCCTCCTTGTATCATAAAGTCTTTGATGACCCTGTGAAAAATAGTGTTGCTGTAAAAGCCTTCGTCGACATAGCGCAGGAAATTGGCAACGGTCTCAGGAGCCTTGTCTTCAAAAAGCTCGATGAGCATGTCGCCGCTGGACGTTTCCATAAGGACAAGGGGATTGCTCATAACTGTATTCTCCAGGCTGTTTTTTTTCTTGTGAACTGAAAATCTGCAAATGGCAAGCAAAGACCTTGCCGCTATCCCTCAAAAGCTGTGAAAGCACGATCAGCCCTATGCCTCACGGCTCGAGGATGCCCCTGCCCTCGGTGGCATTGACGAATCCCACCCTGAATGATCCCTCTTCTTCAGCGGGTATGTCCAGGACCATAGTCACCGTTGAACCATACTGCTGGTCTGCGACTTTGCCCTGTGCTCGCTGGACAAGGCGGAGGACACTGTTGACGCAGCCATAGTCAAACATGGCAGTTGTCCTGATGAAACGTCTGCGTACGACAGGATGGACAAGCGCAAGCGCGCTTTTAACACCGTTTTGATACGCACGCGAAAGCCCGCCCGTGCCCAGTTTTATCCCGCCGAAATAGCGCACCGTAACGGCGGCTATCTCTCCCAATCCGCCATGCAGGAGCTGATTAAGCATGGGGCGTCCTGCCGTCCCATGGGGTTCTCCATCATCGCTCTGCCCGATATCCGCCGTATCTCCCGGTCCGCCTGCCACATACGCCCAGCAATGATGGGTCGCATCGGGGAATGCCGTCCTTGCCGCCTCCACGAAGCGCAGTGCTTTCTGCCTCGTATCCACATGGGCAAGGAGCGTGATAAAGCGGCTCCGCTTTATCACCTCTTCGTAGCAGACAGCGTATTCCTCAAGGGAAAACCCTGTTGTTCCCTCTTCGAACATGGGGAGGTCGGGAACTGTGAACAGTGCTTCCATGGAAACCTGGGCTCCTGCGGCGGTCGGATGAGAATTGTTCTTTACAAGTGTTGAAATGTGTTTTAAATGATAAATATTCCTAGTTGGAACAACCTATCCCATGTTTTATCGCACAAGGAGTCACTATGAGCAAGACCTATGACAACCTGATGGAGGCTTTTGCCGGGGAATCCCAGGCGAACCGCAAATACCTCGCTTTTGCAGCACAGGCTGACAAGGAAGGATGCACGCAAGCTGCAAAGCTTTTCCGTGCTGCAGCCGAAGCTGAGACCATCCACGCGCTCAGGCATTTCAGCAACGCCAAAAATGTCAAAAGCACAGCGGAAAATCTTCAGGCAGCCATTGCCGGTGAAGTCCATGAAAACCTGAACATGTATCCCGGCATGATCGCCGACGCGGAAAACGAAGGCGAGAAGGGTATCGCCAGATACCTCGACATGGTCTGCAAGGTGGAAGGCATCCATGCGGAACTTTACAAGGATGTCGCCGCTGCCCCCTCTGCCGCTGGCGAAGACTATTATGTCTGCCCTGTCTGCGGCTTTATCAGCAAGGGCGCTTTCAGCGGCAAATGCCCTGTCTGCGGCGCTCCCGGTGAAAAATTCTACACTGTTAAATGATCGGTGACGATGTGAAGTTGCGGGCCGCAAAGTATGTTTTGCGGCCCGTATCGTGCTTATGAGGACCCTTTGCGGGCTTGCTTTGAGCTGCGCGCCCCTGCGGCAGGCACGTTGCTCAAACGGAAAGCAGGAATCAGGGGGCCAGCATGGAAGCCAGTA
>JAEEGG010029645.1_pt1 | contig 10212 bp, 8 predicted proteins | sample 9134161 | NCBI WGS metagenome assembly JAEEGG01 (sample SAMN16246543, study PRJNA631951) | gut metagenome | biome: gut microbiome; feature: rumen; material: CR-attached | host: Bos | place: Iran: Karaj | collected 2018-10 | reverse complement strand
TCGGCGAACCCGACGAAAAGGGCCGTCCGCGTCCGGTCAAGGTCGAAGGCGCAAGCTTCGAAATCGAATGCGACACCGTGCTCGTTGCTATCGGTAACGGTTCCAACCCGCTTATCAGCAACACCACTCCGGAACTCTCCGTCGACAAGAAGGGTCACATCCTTCTCGAAGATGCAACCGCCAACAAGACTTTCATGGAAAAGGTCTACGCAGGTGGCGACATCGTGCTCGGCGCAGCCACTGTCATCTTGGCAATGGGTGAGGGCCGCAGAGCCGCTGCAGGCATCAACGAGTTCTTGAAGAAGTAATTCTTGCTTGGACTGTCATTCCGGCCTACCTGTCCTCGCTTGACGGGGACGAGCCGGAATCGCCTTACGCATTTTAAAAGAGGATGGCTTCGGCCATCCTTTTTTGCTTTCGTTCCTTTTTGTCAATTCTTCCTTTTTTCTGACATCGCCTTTTCCGAATTCTTTTGATTATATTCATAGTGGGGGTATTTAAGGAGATGTTATGGTTCAATCAAAATTTTTTGGAATTGCCTGTGGCGTAGCATTTTTCGCGGGCTCTGTTTCCGCAGCCACTCTTCCAACGGCAAAAGAAGTTCAAGCCAACATGGGAATGGGCTTCAATATCGGTAACTCGATGGAGGTGCCGGACAACCCGACCTTGTGGGGCAACCCTTTCCCGACTCAGGCTTTGTTCGATTCCGTGAAGGCAGCGGGCTTTAATACGGTGCGTATTCCTTGCGCTTGGGATAGCCACGCTCCCGGTGGTGTCATCACAGAAACATGGCTCGATTCCGTAAAGACGGTGGTTGATTATGCCATGCGCGCGGGGCTCTACACGATTTTGAACATTCACCATGAAGGTAAGTATGGCTGGTTCCAAACCCATATCGGAACAAGCCCCGAAAACACAGTCAAAGAAAAATTGTACAACTACTGGACGCAGATTGCGAACAAGTTTAAGGATTACAACGAACGCTTGCTTTTTGCGGGCGCCAATGAACCCGGATCCGATGTTGGCAATGAAAAAATGACCCAGCAGCACGTAAACACGTTAATGACCTATTACCAGTCTTTCGTCGATGCTGTGCGCACCACTGGCGGCAATAACGAAACCCGCACCTTGATTATCCAGGGACCGAACACGAACATCGACAATTCCATCAAGTTCGCGACGATAAACCTTTTCCCGAAAGACAAGGTCGAAGGCCGTATGATGTTCGAGGTGCATTACTACGATCCGTACCAGTACACGCTTATGACCGAACAACAGGAATGGGGTGCCAGTGAACCTATCATCCCGCAATACTATTATGGCGACTACACCAAGGCAAGCGAGCCCAAACGCAATGCTGGATACAACGCTTGGGCAGGTTCGGTAGATTCCAAGGTCTGTAGCATTGTGCATCCGCAGGAACAGTTTGCCAAGATGAAGACGAATTACGTGGACAAGGGCTATCCGGTCATTGTCGGCGAGTTCGGTGCAAACGTTCGCTCTCCGGAATTGAGCGGTTCCGATTTGAATCTCCACAAGCAGGGGCGCGTGCAGTGGCACAAGGATGTCGTTTCGGCGGCTAAGCAGTTCGGACTCACCCCGATTCTTTGGGATATGGGTAATGAAAGCAATACCGGCTACGACAACATGGCTTACATCCGCCGTCAAAGTGCGCCGGTGGGCAAAGTTCTCGAAACAGACGTTATCAACGCCATGCGCGGTGTGTATGGTCTCGGCAATTACGTGAACAATGGCATTACGCACGTCGACGACTTTATCAATGGTGGCTCGGAAACTCAGTCTAGTTCGAGCGCACCAGCTTCCAGTTCAAGTGAAATTGCACAGTCCAGCAGTTCGGGGACAACCGCTTTGCCGACTGTTCTCGCAGGCGCTCAGGTGAAACTCCACCGTGATGGCAACACGCTTTATGGCTCAGCAGACATTATGCTCTTCGACATGAACGGAAACCTCGTCCGCTCTACGAATGGCGTGCCCGCAGGACAAGCCCAAATGCAATTGAACGGCCTTCGCCAAGGCAACTACATCGCCAAGTGCAAAAATAGCGTCTTGCTGGTTCAAGTTCGCTAAATAGCCTTATTTGCACAAATTCTTATCAAAAGGACGGTTCTTGCGACCGCCCTTTTTTGATTACTCTGTAAATTTTATTTTGTGATAATTTACTGACAAAATTATTACAAATTGCTAATTTTGCGCACAAAATGTTTGGTTGTGCTAGTTCCAGCACTGGGTGTATCTGTAACAATACAAAAAAAGGAATCAGAATGAGAAATTCATTTCAGGAAAGGGGTGTGGCAAAGTCCGCTATCCTTTGGGTATGTATGGTGCTTGCTTTGGCACTGAGCTTTAACTTGGTTGCCTGTTCTGGCGAAGATGGCAAGGATGGCATTGCTGGTGTTGCTGGCGCCGATGGCAAAGACGGCGTTGATGGCAAAAATGGTAAGGACGGCAAAGACGGCAAGGATGGCAAAGACGGAAAAAATGGTAAAGATGCCGTTGTAAACGTCGATTCGATTGCAGCGATCATCCGCAAAGACATTACAAAGTCTCTTCTCGATAGCATGAAGGCAAATCCAAATGTGGATACGGTCTATAAGACGCTGTTCGACAGTGCCTATACACAGGCTCGGTTGGATTCGGCTTTGTTGGCTTTGAATGATAGTCTCAAGGGCATTGACTTCGATTCCTTGTATTTGGATTTGTATGACAGCGTTTATAGCGATGTTTATACCAATAGCGTCATCCGCTCTTTATATGCTGAAGATGGCGGTGATGAACAAGAAGATGTCTATGGAGCCTTTGCCAATCAATATGCTGTTATGTACTCGGGCATAATTATAGAAGACGAAGAGGCTGGGACTAATGATACAATTAATTCTCGTTATCCTATTCGTATAGTGAATGATTGCGACCCCACGGCAAAAGGCTGCGATGGCAAAAAAGTGATGGTCAAAACATGGATTACTGGATTTACCGATACGGTCACTATTACTGGAATTGCGAATCCGTCTGAAACATTGATTCTTAACCCTATCTTTAAGTTTGATGAAAAAGCTTTAAACTCGGTAACTTCGGCCAAAAAAGCTCAGCGAGTGGTTGAAGCGTATGCTCTTGAAAATGACCAGAAAATTCTGTTTTATTCAATTTCTAGATCCGTGACGGTTCATCCGATGCAGGTTTATGGGCCTGAAGTCTATTTTGTTATGGAAGGAAAAGATTACTCATGGTATGGACCTTGGGTTACTCCGATGGCGGATTCCATTACAGCGATGGTAGGTGAAGTTGCGGAGAAACTTCCTGGTAAACTGTTAGCTGTTTATCAGGCGGCCAATGGAGAAACTGTTGAGGAAAGCGTTGATAAAGTTGTGAAAGCCGTATATGAAGTTCTTGCATCTCGTGGAATCAAGTATATTGAAAATACAGGTGCAGCAAGTCTTGGTCAGAGGATTAACTATCCTGTAGAAACCTTACGGAAAAAGCAGGGTATATGCATAGAAACTGTAACGTTGGTAGCGTCAGTTTTGGAACGTCTTGGATTGCGTACTGTCATGGTTTTCATTCCTGGTCATGTGTTTGTCGGATGGCACACGAATTCAGAGGGGGAAGAACTTGATTTCTTCGAGTCGACGATGCTTCGCGATGAATCGTTAACTTATGAAAAGGCTAAAGAAAGTGCTGCAAAAACGTTCCAAGAGCAAGTCGAGGCGGGTAATTTTGAAACTGGTGATGCGGTGATCGTTGAAATAAATGAGCTTCGTTTAAAAGGCATTTTGCCGAACAACATCCCGTAAGGGACTCGTAAAATATAAAAGCAATGAAGGATGGTGCTAAACCGTCCTTTTTCGCTATTATACGTTTTGTATAATATAGCCCTCGCAACTTATAAAAACTAAAAAATATTGCTTTAATGATTGCTAAATAACATTCCCCGTATAATACGGATATTGACTTCTGTATTGTAAAAATTTATTTTATGTATTATGAAATCGATTTTTGAGTACCGCGATTACCATCTCTATTTGCAGGATTATTACGACGAACGCAAACGTCTTGGAGCCTTCTCGTGGCGCGAATTTTGCCGCAAGGCAGGCTTTTCGTCCCCGAATTTTTTAAAACTCGTTTCCATGGGGCAAAGTAAGCTCAGTAAAATCAAGGCAAGTCAGGTGGCCAAATCGATGGGACTCGTCGATTACGAAGAAGAATACTTCTACCAGCTTGTCGCTTTTGGTAATGCCGAAAACAATGAAGCACAACGTGCTGCGTATCTTGAAATGCAACGGATTTCCCTGGAACACCAGGTCCGCGTTGTCGATAAGGATGCGTTCCAGTATTATGAATCCTGGAAATACCCGGTCATTCGTGAACTAGCTCCGATGATGCCTGGCGCAACGCCTCGTGACCTTGCCGAAGTGTGCAAGGAATATGTCTCTGCCGAAGAAATCCGTGACGTTCTGGAGTTTCTCGTCAAGGCGGGGTTCTTGAAAAAGGATGGCGAAAAAAGCTACGTGCAAACGGAACAGACCGTTATTGGTTCCAAAGAATCGCTCCCGATTGCCATCCGTGCCATGCACAAAGAAATGGCGATTATGGCGGCTCGTGCCGTAGACCGCTATTCCACAAGCGAACGCTTCTTTAATGGTGCTACTCTCAGTGTCAATCAAGACGCCTACAATAAAATCGTTGAAGAAATCAAGGCTTGCTGCAAAAAGGTCGTTGCCATCGCCAATGAAAGCAGTAATTTTGATCAAGTCTGCCGAGTCAACTTTCAATTTTTCCCACTCACCGATAAAATAACGGGGAAGAACCATGCTTAAGAATTTATACTTGATTACCCTTTCATTGCTCGCTTTTGTTGCTTGCTCCGGAGATAACTACGCGACCGGAACGGTGGACCCAAACGCTGGCCCGCAAATTGCAGAAAACGACAGATCTTCGAGCAGCTCCGCTGAGGGTGTGCCGGGCTCAGATGGCGACTCTGGTAGTAGTTCGTCTGCCCGTGAAATTTTCATTGTATATGAGGCTCAGAAAGCTGGGGCCGTTGAAAAAGAAGAAACTTACTGTGTGAGTTTTAAAAACAGTGCTTCGGCAACGTATACAATTGTCCAAGCGGATGGTGGTGCGGTTGTAATAAACAAAGGTCAAATAGATGTGTACACCGAAGAAAAAGGTGCCTCGGCATCTTGTGAAAATGGTGCAAAAAAGTACTCGTCTCAGTTTAAGCTTGGTCGAAATAACCGCATGGAAAGAAGTGTAAAACTGGAAAATTTTGGCAGTGGTTGTGATGAAATTTTTGAGCAATTCAAAAATCTTTGCTTGCTGCAAAATCCAAATGATGAGGTCAGTGGCGCCTGTGACGACAGCGGAACCCTCGAAGCCTATTGTGCCTACGTAGATGAGTCTGCCGTTTTCGACACTCTTTTGGAAGATTTTTCCGCCGAATCCACAACCAACTGCGGTGACAACAGCGTCCATATCGATTCTTTTGGAATTTAGCCCTTTGTCAAATCAGCAAAACTAATTACCCAAGCCCCATTCCTAACGCCCGCTCGCCAATCTATTTTCTAGGGTAGGGAAGGAACCGCGCGTTCCCGTGACTCACTTTAGAAAAAGGTGGCTCTTATGAAGTTAGGATGGTTTGGTAAGCGTATTTTCGATATAGAATGTGTGTGAAGAAAAATGACTTTTGTCTTATTCTATACGCTTAATGCCCAAATAGATTGAAACAGGCTCAAATCCTAGTGTTTTTCTCAAAAAAATAGGATTTTGAATCTTTGCGTTCAGTGAATCTTCTTTTATGTTTATAGTGTAAACACAAGGAGGTTTATTATGGCAAAAAAAATTCTTATATCGATTGCTGCGATTTCGTTAATTTTGGGTGCATTGTCTGCATGTTCTGAAAATTCTAGCGCGGATAATGCTTTAGCGAATGCTCCGGCGAATCCGACTTCAGCAACGCTCGATTCTTGCTCTTTTGTAGCAAGTGTTGGTTCGTGTGGTAGTGACGCTGCTTTGATGAAATCGTCCGCAGAACGCGATTCTGTTCATTTCTTTATGAATGAAGATGGTTCTGCTGTTTTGAAGGAATCTTTTTCATCAGTTTGTCCAGAGTCGGGTGAAATCTCTAAAATATCCTTGGAAAAGCAGGGCGATACATTATTTGTATCAGTGAATATCAATTATTTTGCGGAGCCTCTTGGTCCCGTTCGTAAATGTGCCTGCTCTTCAAATTATGAAATTGACGTCCCTGCGGAATTTGTGGGTACGAAGTATTTAAAGTTGAATGGACGTAGTCTTTTTGATATTGTTGTAGAAAATGACAATTAATGTTAATAATTCTTTTAGTTTTAAGCGTTATCGTCGGTAGTTTAGAATTCAGTGATTATTACAAAATCCTCGTTTTGTACGAGGGTTTTATTCGTTTTTATTACTGGGGTTAATATGAAATCTATTTTTGAATATAAAGATTATCGCCTCTATTTGCAGGACTACTATGACGAACGTAAACGTCTAGGAAAATTTTCTTGGCGTATGTTCTGTCGGAGTGCCGGCTTTTCATCGCCAAATTTTTTGAAATGTGTATGTAGCGGAGAATGGAATCTCAGCAAAGTCAAAGCGGGGCAAGTTGCAAAGTCTATGGGGCTTGTTGAATATGAAGAAGAATATTTTAATCAGCTTGTTGTCTTTGGAAATGCCGATGATGATGTCGTGAAAAAAACGGCTCTTGCCGAAATGGAACGGATTGCCTCGGAACACCAAGTCCGTGTTATTGAAAAAGATGCTCTACAATATTATGAATCTTGGAAATATCCAGTTGTTAGAGAACTTGCTCCGTTGATGCCTGGCGCAAGTCCTCGTGATATAGCGGAAGAATGTAAAGAATACGTCTCTGCCGAAGAAGTCTGCGATATTCTCGATTTTTTAGTTAAGGCTGGCTTTTTGAAAAAAGATGCCGAACGAACATATTCGCAAACGGATCAGGCTGTTATGGGCTCCAAAGAGACACTTGCTATCGCTATACGTGCTATGCATAAAGAAATGGCTGGTATGGCGTTGCGCGCTGTTGATCGATATTCTGCAAATGAACGCTTTTTTACAGGGATAACGGTTGGTGTAGATGAAATCGCCTACGATAAAATTGTAGATATAATTAAAGATTGCTGTAAAAGAGTTGTTGCTGTTGTAAGTGCTAATAAGGTAACAAATCAAGTGTGTCGTCTCAATTTTCAATTATTTCCAGTCACAAATAAAATAGGGGTTAAGAAAAATGTGTAATAAATTTTTTGTTCCATTTATTTATGCTTTATTCCCCATAATATTTGCTTGTTCTGATGAAACTTTGGGCGGCGGTTCTTCTATTGATCCCAATGCAAATCCCTCGACTTATGCTACTAATAGCAGTTCTTCTGGTCTTAATCCCAAAGACTTGACGTCGATGATTGTTTTTGAAACAGAAATAACGCAGACAATTTTAATTGAAAATAAGGAAATAAAAAATGAAAATTCTGTAATTGGCAAAATTGATGTGCATGCGGAAGAAAATGGAGCTTCTGCGGAGTGTGAAGTTGATGGAATGTCTTATATTGCCAAATTTAAATTGAAACAATACAATCAAATTGCACAAAGTTTGGATTTGAAAAACTATGGAAGTTCTTGTGATAGCGTACTTGATGTTTTCAAAAAATCTTGCATGCTCAAGAGTGAAAAAGACCTATTTAGTGGAGCTTGTAAAGAAAATGGGAAACTTACAGCAACCTGCGTCTATATGGATGAAAACGCTGTTTTTGGCGAAATTTTAGAGAATTTTATCTCGATTTCGAAAAAGAATTGTCTTTCTAGCCCTTTGTCAAATCAGCAAAACTAATTGCCTAAGCCCCATTCCTAACGCCCGCTCGCCAATCTATTTTCTAGGGTAGGGAAGGAACCGCGCGTTCCCGTGACTCACTTTAGAAAAAGGTGGCTCTTATGAAGTTAGGATGGTTTGGTAAACATTTTCGCACGGCGCTTGCCTTAATGGGGCTTGCGTGCGGTCTCGGATTTTCACAAGATTTGCTGTATCCCGACATGTTCGCGTTGTCGGATGTGCAGCTTTTGGACGGCGTCTTGAAGGAACGCCAGGACTTGAACGTCGAAACGCTCCTCAGCTACGATGTGGACCGCTTGCTGGCGCCTTTTTACGAAGAAGCGGGAATGCGCCCCAAGGCGAGCAAGTTCCCGAACTGGGCGGGTCTTGATGGCCACGTGCTTGGACATTACCTGAGCGCCTTGGCGATGCATTACGCCGATAATGATGACGTTCAGGTCAAGGAACGTCTCGAATACATCTTGAAAGAACTCAAGACGATTCAGGACCAGAATTCCAAGGACAACAATTTCAAGGGCTATATCAGTGGCGTTCCCAACGGCAAAAAGATGTGGCTCAGCATGAAGAGCGGCAATGCGGGCGCCCAGAACGGCTATTGGGTGCCGTGGTACAATATCCACAAGCTTTATGCGGGTTTGCGCGATGCTTACGTTTATGCGGGCTACGAACAGGCAAAGACGATGTTTTTGGCACTTTGTGACTGGGGCATTTCGATTACGAACGGCTTGAACGATTCCAAGATGCAACAGATGCTCGGCACGGAACACGGCGGCATGCCCGAAGTTTACGCCGACGCCTACAAGCTCACGAAAGACGAAAAGTACCTGAATGCGGCCAAGAAGTGGTCGCACCAGTGGCTTTTGAATCCGATGTCGCAGGGCAATGACAACTTGACGAATGTCCACGCGAATACGCAGGTGCCGAAGGTTGTGGGTTTTGCTCGAATTGCAGAACTCTCGGGCGATGAAAAGTACCAGAAGGGCTCCGATTTCTTCTGGCAGACGGTCGTGAACAAACGCAGTATCGCCATTGGCGGCAACAGCATTTCGGAACATTTCCCGGCGCTCAACAATCACAAAAAATTTATCGAAGAACGTGAAGGACCAGAATCCTGTAATACGTACAACATGCTCAAGTTGACGGAACGTCTGTTCAACATCAAGCACGATGCGCATTACACCGACTTCTACGAACGCGCCCTCTTCAATCACATCCTTTCGACAATCCACCCGACACATGGCGGCTACGTGTACTTTACGCCGGCTCGTCCGCGCCATTACCGCGTGTATTCCAAGGTCAATGCGGGTATGTGGTGCTGCGTGGGTTCGGGCATGGAAAATCCGGCCAAGTACAATCAATTTATTTATACGAAGGATGGCAACTCGCTTTACGTGAATCTCTTTGCCGCATCCATCTTGAATTGGAAAGACAAGAGTGTGAAAATCAAGCAGGAAACATCCTTCCCGAAGGGCGAAAGTTCCAAGTTCACGATTACGGGCAGCGGGGAATTTGATATGCAGATTCGCCACCCGTATTGGGTCAAGGAAGGTGAATTCAAGGTCATCGTCAATGGCGATACCATCGTGAAAAAGTCAACACCGTCCACTTACGTTTCTGCTGGAAAGTCCTGGAAGTCGGGCGATGTCGTTGAAGTGCTTTACCCGATGTACACGCATGTCGAAGACTTGCCGGGCGTGACCGATTACGTGGCGCTTTTGCACGGTCCGATTGTGCTCTCGGCAAAGACAGGTACGGCTAACCTGAACGGCCTTGTCGCCGATGATGGTCGCTGGAGTCATATCGCGTCCGGAGCGCTGGAAGCGCTCGATCAGGCGCCGATGCTTGCGAGCAAGAAAGAGGATATTCCCTCGAAAGTGGAACCCGTGAAGGGCGAACCGCTGCACTTCAAGGCGCCTTATCTTTTTGCGAAGCAAAAGGACGCGAACTTGCTCTTGCAACCGTTCTACGAAGTTCACGATGCCCGTTACATGATGTATTGGATGGTGCTCACGGACCCCTCGATTCTCGACCGCCTCGAAAAGGAGCAAAAAGAAGCTTTGGCACTTGACGAAAAGACCGTCGACAAAGTCTCTCCGGGCGAGCAGCAGCCAGAAGTCGATCACAAAATGAAAATTGAAAATTCCACTTCCGGCACGCACCAAGGTGAATTCTACCGCGATGCTGGTAAGTGCTCCGGCGGCGATGGCGGCCTTATCAGCTATGAATTTGAGACGAATAGCGAAGATTCCTTGAGCCTTATGGTGCGTTACTGGGGTAACGAAGGCTGCACGCGTACATTCGACATCACGATTGACGATGAAAAACTCACGACC
>JAEEGG010029644.1_pt1 | contig 10213 bp, 7 predicted proteins | sample 9134161 | NCBI WGS metagenome assembly JAEEGG01 (sample SAMN16246543, study PRJNA631951) | gut metagenome | biome: gut microbiome; feature: rumen; material: CR-attached | host: Bos | place: Iran: Karaj | collected 2018-10 | reverse complement strand
ATGCCAGGAGTGGCGATATCATGAAGTTCTCAAGAAGCGTCTGCCGCCGGATCTTCTGGAGGTCTTCCCGGAGACGTTGGTCCGTGTCATGGTGCCGGGGCGCGGCTGGTGCCTGGTCGAGGAAGAGATACTGAATGCGGATGGAACGCCGGCGCGCAAATTCCATGAGGCCTATGGCTTCGCGTTGGACCCCAAGATTCGCGCCAATCTCCTTAAGACGATGAAAGGGCTTTGCGACGGACTCGCGCGCCATGCAGTACGGTTCTACGATCCGCAGAATGTCCTTGTACAGTGGAAAGCGGATGGGACATTTCGTCTGCGTATAGTCGATTTCGAGCCGGCGTCGCGCGCGATCATCCCGCTTGACAGGTTTTTCCCGGCCCTTGTCGGATGCAAGGTCCGTCGTAGATTCGCGCGTTACCTCAAGAGTTTCGATATGATCTTCGGAGACAAGATGCAATCGGTCACTAAAATCGAACGGGTCAACGTCCTGTGCATGAAATGGGGCGACTATTACACGGCCGACTATGTCAACCGGCTCTATGCGGGCGTAAAGCGCAACCTGCACCTGCCGTTCCGTTTCGTCTGCGTCACGGACGATTCGACGGGATTCGCGCCGGGAATAGAGGCCGTGCCTTTCCCCCCTGATCCGAAGGTCCCCGGAACGTATGCCCCCCGGCCATGGCCCAACATCTTTGCCAAACTCGCCTTGTTCAAGGATGGTTTCGCCGACTTGAAGGGCCCGACGCTTTTCCTTGACATCGATCTGCTTGTCACGGGGCCGCTTGAAAGGTTCTTCCTGTACCGTCCCGGGGATTTCTGCATAATCCACAACTGGGTCGAGCGCCGCAAGGCGCTGTTCAGGAAGATTCCGGACATCGGCAATTCGTCGTGCTTCCGCTTCGACGCCGGAAAGTCCAACGGCGTGTGGGAGACCTTCCTCGAGGAGAAGGACCTCCCCGGGCAGAAGGACAGGTTCCGCCTGGGTTCGCAGAAATTCCAGACGTATGCGATGATGAAGACCGGCAAGGTAAGCTGGTGGCCGTCCAAATGGGTGTGTTCGTTCAAGCGTCAGCTCGTGCCCATATTCCCCCTGAACAAGATATTCCAGCCATGGCGGCCGCCCAAGACGGCTTCGATAGTGGCGTTCCACGGACAGCCCGACCTGCCGCAGGCGATTGAAGGATACTATCTCAAATACGACAAGCCGGTGAAACCCCACCTTACCTGCAAGCCGACGAAGTGGATATTGGAATACTGGCATGAATAAGGCACTCTCGAGGGACGAGCGGATGCGTTGGGACGCCATCGTCGAAAAAGAAGGCCAGGCGCTAGGGCTTTCAGGCTGCAGGCCTTTCCTTGAGAACAAGCTGGTGAACGACATCTTCTACCGTGGATCCTTCAACGGCGTGGAATGCATCGTGAAATGTTCCTCGCGCGCGCCGGAATCGATCGTGAACGAATATGAGATGTCGCGCCGTCTCGCCGCGGTGGACGATGGCGTCTGCGCCGAGGCGCTCGCCTTGTGGCGTTCGGACGACGGCAGAAGGGCATTTGTCGTGATGCGCCGTCTCGCAGGTCCGTCCCTTACGGATCTCATCGCTGGCGGCGCCACCGTCGACGAGGCGATCGGCGTTCTCGAGGACATGCTGCGGATCGCCGCCGCGCTCCAGAAGTCCGGCATAGTGTGGCGGGATATCATACCGGATAATTTCATCCGTGACGCAGACGGGCATTTCAAGCTCATAGACGCGCAGTTCGCCATCGACCGGAACGATTTCAGGGAAGCGCCATACCTCAAAGGCCGCTGGGCGTACCGTACGCTTCTCTTCGCGCATCATCCCGACATGGCCGGCCGTGGCTGGAACGATGTCGCCATGATGGTCCACTTCACGCGGCTGCTTCCGAGTTGCGACATGGTGGATGAACTTCGCGGGCGTCTGCGCGGGATGGTCGCGGGCGCGGCGTTCCCCGTCGACTACGGCTTCTGGGATGAGATGCGCATGACGATATATCTGGCCGGGTTGAAGTTGCGCACGCCGTTCGTTTCAAGGAAAAAGAGACTGGTGCTGCGTGAACGCGCTTCACGGGCGATCCGTTTCCTCAAGAGTAGAAAGTCATGGTAAAGTTCATAGCAAAGGTCGTTTCGCTGCTTTTGCTTTTTGCAGGCAAGAACAAGCGCAGGGCGGCGCGTTTCAGGATGGAGTCCTGGCTTTGGAGCCGCAGCCTGAGACGCAAGGCGAAAAGCGTCGGCAAGACGATCTTCCTTCACGGACCGGTGGTCGTGACGCCCACCACCACGATAGGCGAGGGCTGCGGGATGCATACCCTGCATATCCATGGCGGCGGCGACGTCACCTTGGGCGATCATGTGTTCATAGGCGAGAATACCCTGATATACTCTCAGAACCACGAGTACGACACGGGCGAACTGATCCCGTTCGGATTCAAGTATATCCTTAAGCCCGTGCGGATCGACGATTGCGTATGGATCGGCTCCAACGTGATAATCCTGCCGGGCACGCACATAGGCGAAGGCGCGATCATACAGGCCGGCTCCGTCGTGCATGGCGAGATACCCCCGATGGCGATAGCCGGCGGCAATCCCGCCAAGGCGTTCGCCTACCGCGACAGGGAGCACTACGAGAAACTGAAGGCGAAGGGACGGTTCGCCGTCGCCTGACGGCGCTCTACTTCTCGAACTTGAATTTCTTCGTCTTCTTGAGAATGTGCACCGGGGCGAACTCGGTGAAGACTGCATGCCAGCCGACAGGGTCGCCGCGTTCGGCGGTGGTGACGTCGTTCGTGGGATTGAATACGCGGACGGAACGCACGTAACGGTTTGGACCGCGTGGAATCAGGCGGGCCACACGGCTTTCCGCCACCAATAGCAGTTTCCAGTTGCGGGCGCCAAGTTCGCATATGGCGCTTTCGACGTCGTTTATGCGTTCGGCGAGGCCTGGAGTCTCGACATCGCCCGTTGGAATACGGTAGATGAATAGCGTGGTGGCGTCATCGGCGGCATAGAGACGCAGCTTTTCGCGGAGATGCGCGACACGGCCCTGGAGATCGGCTTTGTCGGCGGCCTCCGCCGCGGCGTCCGGCGGCGGAATCCCCGGCCCGTTCTTCAACCGGCCGTGGATACGTATTCCCGTGTTGCCGCATACCCACATGCGGACGGGGTTCAGCGTGAGGGGGCCTGAACATATGCCGTCCAGATTCCTCAAAACGCGCGCGAGCTGCGACGTGTCCGACACGATTGCCCACGAGAACAGCGACGAATCCACAAATCCCCAACTGTGGCAGAAACGGAACGCGACTTCGCAGTTCGCCCCGAGCGATACGATGTGCTCGAACCTCTTGCGCCTGGCGCGGGCAAGAAGAATGCGCGGCGAATATTTCATGGCAAAAGCCAGCCATCGCCGTTTCAGGTTGCCGAGGCGGTACTCCAGCATCGTCTTGGCGCCGGCGGCCTGCATCTTCGCCAGACGCTTGCGCCGCCGACGGTCTGCCGGGCTTTCTTGTGTAGGGCCGATCTTGTTCAAGGTGGCACGATTATATCAAAATCGGGCGCGTGTTGGCAATCTTCCGCTTTGCGGCGGCGATTTCCATGGACTTGGCAACGGCGCGCATGAGAGTATTGACGCGGGAAATGGGATATGGTATGCTTGCGGCACCGATTTCACGAGACGAGGTGATGAAATGAAAAGAAGATTCCTGCAGGTTGGAGCCGTGCTGGCCATATGTACGGGCGTGTACGGCGTTGAAGTTGTCGACGCGAACGCGCTGGGGTTCGATCCCGCGGCCGAGCCGGCCGCAAACGCGGCGGCGTTGCAGAAGGCGCTGGACGGCGGCAACAGGAAGGTTGTCGTGGCCAAGCCTGGAACGTATGGACTGGACAGGACCGTGTTCATCGATTCGCATACGGAGCTGGAGTTCGCCAAGGGCGTTGTGCTGCAGAAGCGATGCAAATACGCAAACGTGCTGGTCAACCGCGGCGCGTATAATTTCGGCAGCAACGAGGACATAACCGTACGAGGGCTGGAAATATCGGTGAATGGATTCCAGATGATTCCGCCGGTGACATCGCCGGCCAAAAACCTGCGCGGGCAGCTTGCGTTCTACCACGCCAAGCACGTGAAGGTCTATGATTTCCGTTGCGTGGATCTCGCAAACTACCAGTACTGCGTGCATTTCGTCGGATTCGAGGACGTACTTGTGGACGGATTCGAGATTCGCGGCAAGAAAGATGGCATCCATTTCAATTCAGGCCGGGGCTTTGTGGTCCGTAACGGCGTAGCCTGCACCTGCGACGATGCGCTTGCCGTGAATGCAGGGGACTGGCCGGACTGCGCACCGGAGATGGGCTCGCTCGAAGACGGCCTTTTCGAGAACATCCGTTTCCTGCCGACAGGTCCCGAGAACGTCAAGAAACCCGGCGAACTTGTACGGCTTGACGCATGCGTGTGGCCTGACTGGCATCCTGGCATACGCCTTCAGCGCAATGACACCGTGCGCGTCGGAAAGAACGTATACGCCATATCGCCTATGCCGTTTACCACGAACGAGACGGTATCCCTTACATGTCCAACGCACACGAACGGTGTATGGAAGTCGCCCGAAGGGATCAACTTTCTCTTTCTGCAATCCAACGGGGCGAACCGGTGCGACGTGCGGAACGTGACATTCCGCAATATCCACAGCGACCATCCCGTGGGTGCGCTTGTCACATGGGAGACGGGCAGCGCATGGTGTCGTGCGATCCATCCGGAAATCAAGCCGGAGCAATATCCCGTCATAGACGCGACGTTCGAGAATTTCACGATGACGGTGCCCGGGCGACCGGCGATACGCGGCATAGCCCACGTCGATCTGAAGCTCAGGAACGTGACTTCCGCCGGAGCGCTGGTGTCTGTGGCCGCGACCCGCGGAATACACGGGCCGCACAAGGGGATGCGCGGCAGGATCGTCTGTACTGATTGCGAATTCGCCGGACCGGACAAGAACGACTTCGAGGTCTTGGGCGACTGTGATGTGGAAATATCGGTAAACAATGCCAGACAGTCGCGCGACGTAAGAATCGTGGCTAGAAGGGGGGCTCGCGTCAAAACGACTGGCGATGCCAAAATGCGACTCCAGCAAATCCCTGTGCGCCCCCCGGTTTTATAATTGACAAAACGGCAGGGGAGAGGGTATAATGCCCGCGACAACCAAAGAAAGGTAGAAAATCATGCCGACAACCTTTGACTGCCGTAAAACGCAAAGGAAGCAAGCGACCTATTTCCTTTTGGCCGGCCTTATCGCCGTATTCAGTTGTACGGCAGACGAGATCATACCTAAAAGCGCAACAGGCGATCTCGCCACCAACAGCACCTGGACAGATGACACGCCCCCAGGACCGACCGATCCCGTAAAAATAAAATCCAACGACAGCACATATACGCTTTCGCAGGACATGACCGTCGGCAGCATGAGGCTGGACGCCCGAGACGTGACGTTTGATTTCAGGGACGGCAATCATACGCTTACGTTGACCACGCCGGTGAGTCCTTATGGCGTGGCTACGCTTTTCAGGTATCCAGAGATTAGATCCGGGGCGACTTGGACGATGCTTCGCGGCGGAACATGGGAATGTTGCTACAATTCCGTGTCGAATGGCTTCGACATAGTGAATCTTGGCTTCGACGGAACGTACACGTTTATCGTGACAAACGGTTGTACCATCACCGGTTTCAGTCGCAGTTACCTGTTCCGGCGGATTGCCAACTCCAAGATTGTCATTGCCGACAATTCCACGTTCTCCGGGGAATCCATAAACTTCTGCGCCGATTTCTCCAAATCCGGCAATGAACTTGAGATATCCAGCGGATCCAAGGTAAAGGGGAAGTACTTTTATTTTAGACCCGCCGGCCGAAATACCGCAAGTCTCGTTACGGTAAAGGGGGCAGGTTCTTCTCTTGAGACCAGTTCATGGACGTATCTCGGCAGAGAAACATATGGCGGTGTCACGGTGAGGGTCAGCGACCAGGCGACATTCAAGCCGGAAAACCTGATATTCAACCCAAACACGTCCGGCAGTTTGGTGGAGGTTCTGTCTGGGGCGACGTTGAATCCCGGAACGTTCGACTGGCACGGCTCGAACTGCTGGACTTTCGTCTCCAACGCGACCATGAATGTCCGTTGGGCCAGATTTTCGCTTGGAGGAGCGAGCGGTAGCGCATTCGGGCATCACAACAAGCTGACGCTTGCAGGGCCTGACACGTCGTTCTCCAACGCAGCATGGGGTACCGATATACTGGGGGGTAACGCCAAGGCGCACGACAATACATTCGAGATCCTGAGCGGTGCGCAGGTGTCGCTTACGCGCTCGATCGATATCGCCACGACCACCAACGGGATTCTGCGCGTGGGCGGTTCCGGATCCAAATTCAGCCTGGCCGGGCTTCAGAGTTCGTCCAGCCGCTATCTGCTCACCTTCGGCTCCACAAATGCCTTCGGCAATGCGATTGAGGTTCTGGACGGCGGCACGCTCGCCGCAAACGGGTTGTGGGTCTACGGCAAGAACAACAGCATTGTCGTCTCCAACGCGACGCTTTGCGTAGGCGGGTACACCTTAGGGTCGGAAGGCGATTACGGATTGTGGCTTGGACGTGGATCGGACGCATCCGACAATGCGCTGATACTCAAAGGACATTCGCCGAAGGTGGAGCTTATCCGTCCCAACGATCAAGCCTACATACAGCCCATCATCTTGCAGTCCGGCTCGGTGTTGCGCTACGAGGTTCCGCCCGAAGGCTACCCCGAAGGGCATGTCGTGGTGAACGCGGGCAACCTGTTCGCGTCCAATTATTCCATGGCTGGCGGACACATAGAAATCAATTGCCCCGAATGGGGGGCCGTGAAGAGCCGGAAACCTGCGGAGGCTGTACTGTTCCGCGCCGTGGGCGAGATACAGGCGTCGACACAGAATTGGTTTGCAAGCCATGATTTCGGGCTGCCGGAGGGTGTGACCTGCTTTATACGCAATGGCCACGACATAGTATTGCGCAGGCGTGCGGCAGGCGGCCTGGCGGTAAGTTTCAAATAACCGGATGAAATCGCCGATTGGGCGTCCGTAATCATGGAGATGCTGAATGTGAAAGAAGCGTTTGCCCGGGTCATTGTATTGTCCGCGGTTCTTGCCGCCTTTTCAACGCGGGGGGGGGCTGCCCCCGTCATGTTCGACGCCAAGGGGTCAAAGCATCATGCCGCCGCGACAAAGGTACTTGCCGGCGCAGAGGCGCCGGGCGACGATTTCAGGGTCGTGCGGGCCCGGCCCGGAAAATTCGACACGGCGTGGCGGGTTCGGTCGAAGCGCATGGCGCTTCCGCCGGGAACCGTCGCCGTCGCATTTGAATTCGAGATATATTCGGACAGCGACTGGCGTCCCGTCACATGGGATAGCGCAACCTGGGATTCCCGCATAGCCTGGTTCGATTCCGACGGAAATTCCGTCAAGGGCAGGCCATGGTGGGACGCGCTTGGCGTCGAGCGCGAGGCCGAGAAGCTGGAATTGCGTTTCAAGCCCGGGGCCTATTCGCGGTTTCGCGTCACGCGTGACGTGCCGGACAAGGCCGCGTTCGTCGAAATCGCAATCGGCCGCGACATGCCTGACTTGGGCGAAAACGAACAGATCGCCGTTCGCGGGGCGAAGGTGGATTTTGTGGGCGAAGGCCGTACGCGGCCTTCGGAAATCTCCCCCGACCTGAACGGCCCTTCGGTGCGGATTGCATTCACATCGCCCACCAGGGACGAATCCGTAGAGGTGAAGTATGCGGTGGACGATCCTTCAGGGATCGATTGGGGTTCTCTGTCCGTAACGACCCTTGAAGGGAAGCCGATGGCCTTCCGCCGGGAGGGGAACGCCGTTGTCGTAGATCCTGGGCGGCGTTGGGGGAAAGGCGACCACCGGTTCCGGATTTCCGTCAACGATTCGGCCGGCAACACGACGAGTCTCATGAAGGCGTTCAGGGTCGGGGATCGTCCGGATGTGCCAGGCACTTCGCTGCGGGCGGACGGCGCGTTGCTCGTCGGGGGAAAGGCCATGTTCCCCGTGGGCCTGTTCTGCCTCTGTCCGCGCGAGGCCAACCTCTACAATCTTGAGCGCTGTTTTGCCGACGTGAGTGCCGCCGGCGTGAACCTGGCCCATTCGTACACGCACTACAGAGTGCCGGAGTTTCAGTCTGGATGCGCAAGGCATGGGATGGTTTCGTTCCAGAAGATGTACTGGGAGCCCGATGAAATAGCCTGGTTCGGAAGGTCGGCCAGGCGGGATCCGACAATAGGGCTGTGGTATGTCGGGGACGACACATGCCTGCACTACAGCCCCGAGACGATCGCCAACCGCGTGGAAATGCTCGAGGCGCTGGACGGCACGCGGTTGAGCTGCCATGCGGATGTCTTCACGCCGCGCTTTGGAGAGTACGCCGATCTTGTGGACGTGTTCATGCCGGAGATATATCCCATTCACGCCGAGAAGGACGCGCCTTCATGCGTCGCGCGCACCATCGACATCATGGAGAAATCGATGGCGACCGTAAAGTCGGCCAAGAGTGGAAAGGTCCGCGCGGTGTGGCCGATAATACAGTATTTCAAGGGCTGGAGGGACTGGCACGTGATGCCCCAGCCGAACGAGGTCTATGCGATGAGCTTCGCATCGATCATCCACGGTGGCATGGGGATAACGTGGTACACCTACGGCGGATTCATCGAACCGAAGAAAAACAGGATCAACTACGGCGTATGCTCGTCTGCAAAATCCTGGAACGCGACCACGAACCTCACCCGTCGCATATCCGCGCTTTCACCTGTTCTTCTGGCGAAGACGGTCGAAGGGGTCCCGTCGCCGAAGATACTGTCGGGGCCGACGCTCGACGAGTTTGGCCGCACGTCCGTCACGATGCTCTGCAAGGAGCTGGACGGCGACACGTACGTGTTGGCGGTCAACGCCACGACGAATGATGTCGTCGCCCGCATCAAGGCAGGGACGGCGGCGCCGGGCAATGGAATTGTCCTGCATGAGGAACGAAACGTGAAGATAGACGGAGGGGGATTCTTCGAGGATGCGTTCGGCCCGTTCGCCGTGCACATCTACAGGATTCCCGCCGAAAGGACGAAGTGAAGGAAAGGCCTGCAATCATGAAGAATCGTCTGTTGTCCGGTATCGCATGCGCCATTGTCGCGACGTGTGCGCATGCGGCGGACTTCAATCCGCGTAATTTCGGCGCCAAGGGGGACGGCGTCACGCTCGACACTGCGGCGGTGCAGGGCGCAATCGACGCCGCGCACAAGGCCGGCGGCGGCAGGGTCATGCTGGAAGGCGGCGTGTTCAAGACCGGCACCATCTACCTCAAGAGCCATGTGGAATTCCATCTGTCCGCCGGAGCCGTCCTGCTTGGAAGCGATTCGATGGACGATTACAATGCCCTGGACGCCTTTCCGCAGAATGGCTCGATAAACAGGATCGAGGGTTGGCGGGCGCACCATCTCGTGCTGTGCCTTGAGCAGGAGGACGTCTCCATCACCGGTGAAGGGACGATAGACGGCAACGGCCGGGCGTTTTTCAGCAAGACGCTGCGCAAACCGGGCAAGGTGTCCTGGCGGCATGGATCGTACAACTGTCCTGTAGTGAAGGAGGCGATGCGACCCGGGCAGACGATCGAGTTCGTGGAGTCCCGGAACCTGCGGGTGAAGGATGTCCGCATAAAGGATCCAACGGCATGGAGCTGCTTCTTCCATGGATGCGAAGACGTCCAGGTCCGGGGCATCAAGGTCGAATCCGACATCTGCAACATGAACACGGACGGCATCGACATAGACTGCTGCCGCAACGTCACCGTGAGCGACTGCATATTCCGCACCGGAGACGACGCGATCGCGATACGCGGCGCGCCGGCCAGGCTCAAGGACAAGACGCGCGTCTGCGAAAACATCACGGTCGTGAATTGCATCGCCGCAGTCTCCGCCACCGGTTGCAGGATCGGCGTGGGCAAGGGGGTCATACGCCATGTCGCGATATCCAACTTCATCGTCGAGACGGCCGGCACGGGCGTGCATGTGCAGTCGGTATTCGGCAAGGGGCCTTTCGGCGTGGGCATATCGTGCGTTTCGTACATCACCTGTTCCGGACTGGAGGCCTCGGACACCAGAACAGGATCTTCGGCCAACTGAGCGC
>JAEEGG010029642.1_pt1 | contig 10213 bp, 3 predicted proteins | sample 9134161 | NCBI WGS metagenome assembly JAEEGG01 (sample SAMN16246543, study PRJNA631951) | gut metagenome | biome: gut microbiome; feature: rumen; material: CR-attached | host: Bos | place: Iran: Karaj | collected 2018-10 | reverse complement strand
GTCGTCGACAGCCTTGCGGGTGAACACGTTACCCCGGAAGGGGCTGTAGTCGGCCACGTCTTCATGTGACAGCGGACGATAGACGTCTTGGCACCACTCGGCAACGTTACCAGCCATGTTATACAGACCGTAGTCGTTGGGCCAGTAGGAACCAACGGGGGCAGGCAATGCAGCACCATCGTTCAGGTGACCGGCGACACCCATGTAGTCACCAGGACCTTTCTTGAAGTTGGCCATGAAGCTACCCATGTATCTCTTGCTGTCAGTACGCAAGCCTTCGCCGCTCCAAGGATACACCTTACGCTCGCTGACGAGTTCGTTGGAGGTGTTGCCCACCAGACCGACAGCGGCATATTCCCATTCAGCTTCCGTGGGGAGACGGTAGGAGGGGAGCAGGATGCCGTCGTCCATTCTGACGTTACGCATGCCATCGCCACCTTTCGAGAGGTCTTTCTTGCCGTTCTTCACCTTGCCAGTGTATTGTCCAGCAAGATAAGCGTCGGTGTTGAAGTTCTCTTCGTCCTGTTGTGAAGGATCCCAGTCGAGGATACCGGCTTCGATGAGCATCAACTCATTGACGCGGTCGGTACGCCAAGCGCAGTAGTCTTGGGCTTGCACCCAAGTCACGCCGACCACCGGATAGTCGTTATAGGAAGGATGACGGAAGTAAATTTCCACCATAGGCTCGTTGTACGACAAGCGGTCACGCCAAACCAAGGTGTCGGGGGCAGCATTGCGCACCACCTGAGGATAGTTCTGGCCATAAACGCGGTTCAGCCAATAGATATACTCGCGGTAATCCACATTACTGACCTCGGTGCGGTCCATGAGGAAGGTAGGCACTGTGACCTTGCGGGGTGAATTGTCCCACGAATAGGTGACGTTGTCAACGGTGGCACCCATAACAAATGTGCCGCCTTCAATGGCAATCAAGCCGGGACCAACCTCTTGGTCGTTGACTTCCGTGACTTCAAAACCACCGTTGTTGGCATCATTGTAGGCCCAACCCGTTGTACGAGAGGACTTATCGGAACACGATACGGTGAGCAATCCTGCCAAAACGATGATGGCTAATGTCTTGAATCCTTGTTTTCTATACATAATCATTAAAATATTTGTATCAATAACTCGGTTGTTTTGCGTTTATTGTGTCGCACAATGATTTTTTATCTAAAAAATCGGGCAAATATAGTGTCTTTTTTTGAATTATCAGCTGTTTTCCGAAAAAAATCTTTTTTATGCCAAAAAAAGACGTACTGCAATAAAAAAGTTGTATTTTCGTTTCCTTTTAGACCACTTTTATTATTATTAGGTGTAATTATTGTAATATATTGATAATCAAATTAAATACTGTATGCGTCACAAGAGTTTCTCGATATTAGCCGTCTTGTTCCTTGGTTTGGCATGCTTTTTTTCGGCATCTCTCCATGCTCAGGTGGGTACCGTTTATCCGCTTCGCCTGCAATGGAATGGTGTGGTAGAGGAAAAGAACGACTATGGCAACCTGTCGTACATTGCTTTGGAATCTGCTGAATATAAGGGTGAAATGCCCGTGTTTTGCCAGTCGTTCCCCATCTATGACAACCATGTTGAGGCAAAAGTTGAGTTAAAAAAAGTAGTGACGGCCCCGCTGTCGCAAGAAGAAGTGCGTTTGGCTGAGTCTTTTGCCGTCGCATCTGACTTTGAACTGATAGCCATGCCGCTGCGCTCGCGCGACGAGTCGTTGTTGAGTGTGCGTATCGTGCCCTTTCGTCAGATTGGTGGCAACATAGAAAAACTAGTGTCCGCTTCGCTTTCTATTACATTAACTCCTGATTTTGAGGCACAGAAAGCCGCTCCCACATACACACATCGCTCGGCAATGGCTTCAGGCAATTGGTATAGAATTGGTTTGCCTGAAACGGGTGTCTATAAATTGACTTATTCCAATTTGTCGGATTTGGGCATTGACGTCGCTCATGTCGACCCGCGCCAGATCCGCATATATCACAACGGTGGCGGCGTCCTGCCTGAGATGAATGCCGAAGCCAGACATGACGATTTGGTGGAGATTCCCATCTATGTGGAAGGCGAGGCCGATGGAAAGTTCGACAATGGCGACTACATTCTTTTCTATGGCCGTGGCCCTGTGTGTTGGAAGTATGACGCGTCAAAGACCGCCTACGTCCATGAACAGAATCCTTATGATGACTACGCGTATGCTTTTGTGGTCACTGGCTTGGGGACGGGCAAACGCATCACCGAGTCAGAAAGCCCGTCGTCGGCAGCGGTTGAGCCTGTAACACAATTCCTTGACCGTCAGGTGCATGAACTGGACGAATTCAATCTTTTCTGTGTCGGTCGTACCTATTATGGCGACAAGATGGAATTGAACAGCACGAAGAGTTTTGATTTTAGTTTTCCTAACGTGGTGACGTCGAGGCCTTGTAGAGTGAAAACGGCACTGGCGGCCAGGAACCTAAAGCCCGCATCTTTCGATGTCATGATCGATAATGTCAAGAAGGCGACCTATAGCGTTTCCGCCGTTACATCTGACTATGTCCACGGTTATAACGTGGGTGGCTGGGTGTCAGGCAACCCCTCGTCGGAGACAACGCGTGTGTCGCTTAAGTATAATGCTACGGGCATTTCGTCTGTGGGATATGTGGATTATATCCTCATTAACGCTTGGCGAAATCTGGCCTTTGTGGGTGGACAGATGCAGTTCCGCAATCCAGAGGCATCCATTAATAATAAGGTGTACGCCTACAAACTGTCCAATGCCTCTCAGCAGGTGAAGGTGTGGGATGTCTCGGACCCCGTTGCGCCTTCCGTCATGAAAGGCCAATTGAGCGGCAGTGTGTTCAGCTTCAATGTCAATGGTAATGTGAGTAACGAATTTGTCGCCTTCAATGGCCAATCGTTCTGCACGGCCAAGATGCTGGGCAAGGTGGACAACCAAAACCTGCATGGCATCCGTGATGTCGATTTCGTCATCCTGACATACGATGGTTTCTTGGCACAAGCCGAACGCTTGAAGGACTTGCACAACAGCTTCGATCCCGATTTGAATATCTACATCACCACGCCTGAAAAGGTTTACAATGAGTTCTCCTGTGGTGCAAAGGATATTTCCGCTATCCGTGATTTCTGTCGCATGCTGTATCTCGACAGCACGCCGGGTCGTAACATCAAATACCTCTTGCTGCTCGGCGACTGCACCTACGATTACAAGAACCGCACTGGCATTGTGGACTTTGTGCCTACCTTTGAGACGGTGTCATCGCTTTATATGTTGGAGACTTTTGTCACAGACGACTTCTTCGGCTTTATGGATGAAAATGAAGGCTCCATCGGTAGTTCCTTGGCTGACATCGGCATTGGCCGTTTCCCTGTGCAGACTGCGGAGCAAGCCTCCCAGATGGTGGACAAGATTGAGCGTTACATCGTGAAAGACCAAAACACGATGCAGCCTTGGCGCAATACAATCACTTTCGTCACCGATGATGAAAGTGGTTTCGTGGCTTCCGCTGAGGAAATGGCGGCCATGTTGCCGAGCGTAGGCGGCGAGGGTGTCGTTGTCGATAAGATTTATCTGGATGCCTATCCGCAAGTCAGTGCCCCAGGCGGAGAGATTTGCCCCGAGATGAATGCAGCCATTAACAGCAGGATGGAAAAAGGCACGCTGGTGCTCAACTATACGGGCCACGGTGGTGAAGTGCAGCTGGCGGAGGAAAAGATCCTGCAACGCAAAGATGTCGACTCTTGGCGCAACGCCCCTATGTATCCGCTGATGATTACGGGTACCTGCGAGTTCAGCCGCTTCGATGATCACCTGCGTACTTCCTTGGGTGAATATGCCTTCCTCAACCAATATGGCGGCATGATTGCCATGTTCACCACTTCAAGGGTGACGCATGGAAACCATAACCAGGCATTTAATAAAGGAGTGTATAGCAACCTGTTCCGTATCAACGGCGGCGAGCATTATCGCTTAGGCGACGTGTACCGCATGGCCAAGACCTCGGGCTATGATGTCGAGAAGCGCTATGTTTTCTTTGGCGACCCCGCGTTGCGTTTGGTTTATCCCAAGTGGAAAGTGGAGACGTTGAGCATCAACGGCCAGTATCCTGGATATAATCTGGACTCGGTTCAAATCAATGATACGACATGGAAGACCTATCCAGTTTATCTGGATACCATCAGAGCCTTGCAACCTGTCGAGATTGTGGGTGTCGTGAAGGACTTCAACGGTAATGTCGCCACTGACTTCAATGGCGTGGTGAATGTCATTGTCTACGACAAGGAAGCTGAACTTTCCACTTACGGCACGGCGACGAGTGTTATCGACTTTAAGTTGCGTAACAGTGTGATTTTCAATGGTAAAACAGATGTTAAAAACGGTATGTTTACGATGGATTTCACTGTGCCGCGCGACATCTCCTACCGCTTTGGTCAGGGCCTGATCAATTACTACGCGACAGACTATGAAATCGATGCCAACGGCAACTGTGACAGCTTCATCATCGGCGGCTTCTACGACGAGGCCTTCGAAGACCAGAATCCTCCAGAGGTACGCCTTTTCATCGACGATACCCTGTTTGTTAGTGGCGGCCTTACGGGACAGAACCCGATGCTGCTGGCATACGTGGAGGACGAAAGCGGCATCAACACGACGGGTGCCGGCATTGGCCACGACATCATGGCTACCTTGGAGGGACCGACAAGAAATTCGTATTGCCTCAACTCGTATTTTGTCTCACAAATCGACGAGCCGGGCAAGGGCGTCATCACCTACAAGATGCAGGACCTGCCTGACGGTGATTACACCCTCACACTGAAGGTGTGGGACATCTACAACAACTCGGGCACGGCGACGATTGACTTCACCGTGGTCAACAACACTGGCATGCAAATTGAAGGCTTGTTCAACGCCCCCAACCCCGTGAGGGACGAAACGCATTTCGTCTTCGACCACAACCAGGTAGGCAACAATATGAAAGTAGACATCTATATCTTTGATATTATGGGCCGTTGGGTGACAACGCTCTCCGAGGTGGTCTCTGGCTCGTCAACACGCATCGACCCCATCCGTTGGGATGGTCGCGGCGCCCATGGCGAAGTCTTGCGCAATGGCGTTTATGTGTATCGTGTGGTGGCCACCAACGACCAAGGCGAAACGGCCACGATGGTGTCAAAATTGGTTTTAAGCAAATGAGTATCAGTATGAGAAACATATTATCGAAAATAGTGCTTGCCGGTGTGCTTGCCTTGTCGTTCAAGGTGGTCATGGCGCAGGACAACACCTATCAGTCTGTGCTGAACAGCCACAGTTGGTACCGCCTATCGGTGACGAAGGAAGGTGTATACAAGTTGGATTATGCCACCTTGCAGGCCATGGGCATCAACATGGGTGCTCTGAACCCCAATCAGATTAGGGTTTTTGGGAACCCTTCGGGCGTGTTGCCAGAAAAAAACTCGAAAGCCCGTCCCGACGACCTGACCGAAATGGCTATCTTTGTCGAAGGCGCCGAGGACGGCATCTTTGACCCAAGCGATGCGGTGTTCTTCTATGGACAAGAACCCACTCGTTGGCGGTTGGTTGATAACACGGTTGACACTTATGCAAGAGAACGCAATTATTTCACCGACACCACCTATTATTATCTCTGCCCCGATAGCGGACAGGATGGTCTCAGGGTGGGAGAGAAGGCTACTCTCGACGTGGAGAGCACCACGACGGTGATTTCAGAGTTTCCTGATTTTGTGTGTCATGAGGAGGAGCTGTTCTCGCCTTATAGCCAAGGACAAAACTGGTTTGGGGAGATGATTTCACAGCAGGATTCTGTGCTTTCTTTAGAGTTCTGTTTTCCGAACTTGGTGAAAACCAAGGCGATAAAGATTAAGGGAAGGGTGTATGGCAAGACGAATACGGCTATGCATTACGATGCTTGGCTGAATGATGCACATGTCGCGAACAACGTTACCATTGGGAAACCCGCAAGCAATTGCTATGCGACAGCCTCCACTATTAATGGGCAGATGATGTCGGATACGGATACCTTGTCGTTTAACCTAAGCCTCAACAACAGTCCCAAGGCATCGCTGTTTCTCGATTATGTGGAGATTTACGGCTGGAGGCAGCTGAAGCGAGTGGGGGGCATGTTCCCGTTTAGGATCATGTCGAGCCAGTTTGGACAAGGTTCGAGCGCCGTTTGGATTCAAAATGCCAATGCGCAATTCCAACTATGGGATGTGACCAATCCAATGGCTCCCTTGAGCCAAAATGTGGTGGTGAGTAGCGACAACATGATTTTTGCCACTTCCGAAGTCACAGAGAAGCGTTACATGCTCTTTCAACCGACAGATGCGCTCGCAGTGGAGCATTGGCAACGTATCGCCAACCAGAATGTCCATGCTATTGCCGATGCCGATATGCTGATTCTTACGGATGCCATCTTCTTTGAGAAGGCACAGGCTTTGGCCGACTACCATGCAGAAAAGGATGGCCTGCGCAGCATCGTAGTCGATGTCAACGAGATTTACAACGAGTTCTCTACGGGTATTCCCGACCCCACAGGCATCCGCGATTTTGTACGCATGGTCTATCGGCGCAGCGCTGGCAACCTCCGCTACCTGACTTTGTTCGGCAGGGCTTCATTCGATTTCCGCAATATCAAAGGCGTGGGGCAGAATTTTGTGCCTTGTTATGAGACACTAAGTAAACCCGAATATGAGCTGAGTTTCTGCACCGACGACTATTATGGCCTGATGGGCGATGACGAAGGCGTCAACAGCAACGGCAAGGTGGATTTGGGCATAGGCAGAATTTCGGTGACGACCGTGGAAGAGGCTGAAACCATACTGAAGAAGATTAAACATTACGACGACCTTGCGGCAGTGCACGGTGACTGGAAGACCGATCTCCTGTTGTTTGCCGACGATGAACAATCATCCTACATTCAGAATAGCGAGGATTATTTTAGGATGTCGGATACGCTATGTCCGCCATTGACTGCCAAGAAGATTTATTGTGGTGCCTATCCCACAGTCAACACCTCTTCAGGCGTGGAGATTCCTGGTGCCAATGCAGACCTGATGCGTGCCTTCGATGCTGGCGCCCTGGCGGTGCTTTATACGGGTCATGGTGGCGTTAGGGGCTTGACAGGCGACAATGTCTTCACCAATTCCGACATCGCTGCGCTGAGAAATTACGACAAGGTGCCTTTCGTGTTTACGGCTACCTGTGAGTTCGCCAAGTACGACAATCCCTTGCTGGTGTCGGCGGGCGAATTGATGTTCTTGAATCCTCATGGTGGCACAATTGCCCTGCTTACAGCTTGCCGTCCCACTTCTGGCTCCAACAACGTGAAATTGGGAAAGGCCTTGGTGAAGGTGCTCTACCAAAGGGAAAGGGATGGCAAACCTTTGCGTTTTGGCGACATTGTCAGGATGGCAAAGGCCGACCCCGCCAACTATTTGCCGTCGTCGCCTTTGGAGAACAAGAACATATCTTTCTTGTTCTTGGGTGACCCGGCTGTGCGTTTTGCAATCCCCACAGAGCAGATTAAATTGGAGAGAATCAATGGTGTTGATACCGAGGAAGGTACCGTCGACCTGCATGCCATGAGCATGGTGAACTTGGAAGGCGAAATCACGGACCTCGATGGTATGCCTGACACGCAATTCAACGGTGAGTTGTGGCTGAAGTTTTTCGACAAGAAGAGCAAGGTGAAGGTGAAGTATTCCACCACTTACTCCAATGTCTATTACCATAAGGATGTGCTGTATCAAGGCCGTGTCGAGGTACGCAATGGTAGGTTTAGCGCAGCGTTCCAGGTGCCTAAGGACATTAGGTTGGATGATGGTCGTCCACGTTTCAGCTTCTATGCTTACGACTCCATCCGCAACATCGACGCCATGGGTCGTTTCGATATGCTGAATCTAGGCGGTGTCGACCCCGCTGCCGTGGCCGACGATCAAGGCCCCAACATCAGTTTCTATTGGAACACGCCAGATTTTGTGGACGGCGAACATGTGGAGCGTCAAGGTGTGCTGTATGCCGACCTCTATGACGCACAGGGCATCTATCATTATGATTACAGCCTTGGTCGCGACATTATTTTGAGCAGCAACCATGCGAGCTACAACAGCCTTGTCTTGAACGCCATCTACGAACCGATGTTGAACGATTTCAGACGCGGACGTATTACATTACCCGTCTCCGACCTCGTCCCCGGCACTTATGAGTTCACTCTTAAGGTATGGGACACTCAAGACAACGCCTCGGAGGCGTCGCTGTGGTTTGTCATCGACGACGACTTGTTCCTTTCGGAAGTGCGTAATTACCCCAATCCTTTTTCGGATGAGACTTGTTTCACCTTGAAACATACGGGTGATGATGGTAATTTCGACGTGAACATCGAGATTTATGACATTATGGGACGCAAGGTGCAACAGCTGCAAAAACGGGTCAGCGTTACTAATGGTGTCATGGAACCTATCCTTTGGAATGGTCGTGGCTATTCTGGAAGTCCTTTGTTATCAGGTATTTATATCTATCGCCTTACCTTGACGGACGAAACAGGTTATTTCCGTACCGTCAGCCAACGCATGGTCATCATGCGCTGAACTGATAGCGGTCGCTGAGTCTGTCGAAGCGCTGCAATTCATTATTTAAAAAATTATTTTTCCATCGAATACAATAAGCCATTTGAATAATCGTTATTTTTGCAATTTGAAATTATAAGAATTGGATATGAAAATCAAAAAGCTTCTTATCGCCGCACTATTGTTGACTGCGGCAGTGTCGTACGGACAACACACTCCCAATGTGATTACCACTGCGGTTCCTTTTATTTCCATCAACCCCGATTCGAGGGGCGGTGCCCAGGGAGACTGTGGTGTTGCCACATCACCCGATGTGTATTCCATGCATTACAACCCCGCCAAGTATGCCTTTTTGGATAGCAAATTGAGCATCGGCCTAGGCTATAGCCCTTGGCTGAGGAATCTTGTCCCCGACATGAACTTGGCCTATCTTGCCGCTGCTTACAAAATTAACGACCGTTCGGCCGTGGCTGTGAGCTTGCGTTATTTCAGCGCTGGTGAGGTGGATTTCAGAGACCAATACAACCAGCCTTTGGGCGCTTATAACCCGAACGAATGGGCTGTTGATGCTACCTATTCACGTATGCTCGGCGATTATCTGTCGGGTGCCGTGGCAGGTCGTTTCATCTATTCCAACCTGATTCAGAACCAAGCTGACTATGCCCGTGCAGGTATCTCCGTGGCTGCCGACATCGGTTTGTATTATCTGCGTCCTGTGGAATGGTTCAAGACTGTGGATGCTGATGTCTCTTGGGGCGTGGCCATTAAGGACATCGGTAGTAAGGTCAACTATACCACCTCAAGCGGCCGTCGTGACTTCATCCCGACCACGTTGCGTGTCGGAGCAGGCCTGAATCTGCATATCGACGAATACAACTCGTTGGGATTCACGTTTGATTTGACGAAGCTTTTGGTGCCCACGCCGCCTATCAAGGTGCCTGGTACAGACTCGATTCTTTACGGTAGGGACAATGATGTCGCCGTTGTGCAGGGCATTATCCAGTCCTTCTATGACGCCCCTGGTTATTCTTGGAATCAAAATACCATGCAATATGACCACATCGGCACCTTCTATGAGGAACTTTGTGAAATCAACGTTGGTGTCGGTGTTGAGTATTGGTACAACAACCTGTTCTCCGTGCGTGCGGGCTTTTTCAATGAGCCTGACTTGAAAGGTGGCCGTAGGTATGTGACCGTGGGTGCTGCTTTGAAATACAGCATGTTCGGTCTCGATGTTTCTTATTTGGTCCCCATTGGAACCAAGTACGGCAGCAACCCCTTGGAGAATACGCTGCGTTTCAACCTCACCTTTAATCTGGATAAGAAAAAGGGTTGATGCAATCTTTTAGCATAAAAAAAGGCGGCCTAGCCGCCTTTTTTTATGCTAAAAGATCAATGCCAGTAACACATACAACCAGTGCGCCGCAATGCCAGCGCAAAGACCGCCGATGGTGTGGGCACCAATGGCTTTGCCGATGAGCTTGCGATAGCCGAGGCTGTCAAGCATGGCGGCGTGGGTGCTGAGGAAACCGCTCCAGCACATGCCAATAGCCGTGAACACGGCGATGGCATTGTTGTCGATGATGCCTTCAGTGATGAAACGCGGCACCAGACCTATGGCGGC
>JAEEGG010029641.1_pt1 | contig 10213 bp, 11 predicted proteins | sample 9134161 | NCBI WGS metagenome assembly JAEEGG01 (sample SAMN16246543, study PRJNA631951) | gut metagenome | biome: gut microbiome; feature: rumen; material: CR-attached | host: Bos | place: Iran: Karaj | collected 2018-10 | reverse complement strand
CGTAGGAATTGCCGTCCTCCCCTACCAAAGGAAATTTAACGCTTTCAAACCAAAGACCGGCTTTTTCATTCTCACGGTAACGGTAAACATTCTTGGATTCCAGGACATACATATCGTCCCGGACATAGCCTTCCACGAGTTTCTTCGGAGCGATGTCACGGTCAGTAAGCCCGACAAAATAGGATCTGTCCTTGTCAAACATGAGAGCATAAAACTGATTAACCCAAGTAAGCTTGAGATCGCTGTCCTTAAACCATATGGGAGCCTGAATCAAATCACAGAGAGTAATAAACTCAGCATTCTGCTTCCGTAATGCTCTTATGGTTTTCTTTTGGATGACAAGAATACGCGCGCACACAATAAGCACAAGGAGCAGCACCAGCGAGCACGTGACAGCAATAATCATATGACAAACTCAAGGATACTAAACATATGACTAACAGTGTACAGTTAAAAAGGCAAAACAACACCACGAAATGAACTAAACTGTTAGTTACTTAAACAAAAAACACAAACCGTAAAACACGAAATACTGAAGAGTTTGAACTGCTGAAGAGGTTTAACCTGATTACGCCATCCGCCAAAGATGCATCCTCAGTCATATGCACGGGCAAGAACTTCCTTGCAATGGCTTTTCAGCCATTTCTCGCACTCCCAGTATTCCGGAAAGTATTTAACGCACAGCGCATAAAAATCCCGGCTGTGATTCATATGCACCCGATGACTCAGTTCATGAACCACAATGGCATCCCTGACCTTAACCGGAGCCAGCATGAGAAGGATATTAAGGGAGATGTTGCCATCGGCGCTGCAGGATCCCCAGCGGGATTTCATGAGCTTAAAGGTAACCCTGCGAACCTTAATCTGCATAAGATCAGCATAATACCGCACCCGGGGAGCAATCTCCTTCAGAGCTTCCTGTCCCAGCATGTTTAGTTCCGGCACCGACATAGTGGCAGCCGGAGCAGCATTCTTTGCCGTATGGCTTGCGACCCAGTCAGCATGGCTGTCGATGAACTCCATGATTTTCTCATCAGGACAGCGATACGGACACCGCACCTCCGGCCGTCCTCCGAGGGATATGTAAAGACCTAAAGTTTTCCTGCGGGGATTTCTGACTATGGGGATCCCTTTGTATTCCTGCATTGGTTCTTCCTGATTTCCTAAAATAAAAAGGCCGGAAACTTGTCCGGCCCCTCATTACCCAAAATTACAGCAAGCTAACAGCCTGATATTACATCATGCCGCCCATGCCGCCCATACCGGCGCCGGCAGGAGCTGCCGGAGCATCCTTCTTAGGAAGCTCGGTAATCATGCACTCGGTGGTAATCATGAGACCGGCAACGGAAGCTGCATACTGCAAAGCGCTTCTGGTAACCTTGGTAGGATCCAGAATGCCCATTTCCAGCATATCGCCATACTGACCGGTAGCAGCATTATAACCATAGTTACCCTGACCGTTACGAACTTCATTGGCAACTACAGAAGCCTCATCGCCGGCATTTTCAACGATCTGACGGAGCGGAGCTTCCATGGCTCTGAGAGCAACCTTGATACCAACGCTCTGATCCTGGTTGTCGCCCTGAAGATCCTTCAGCTTGCTGGCAACTCTGATAAGAGCAACACCGCCGCCGGCAACAACACCTTCCTCAACAGCAGCGCGGGTAGCGTGAAGAGCATCGTCAACGCGATCCTTCTTTTCCTTCATCTCTACTTCAGTAGCGCCGCCAACCTTAATCACAGCAACACCGCCGGCAAGCTTGGCAACACGTTCCTGAAGCTTTTCCTTATCATACTGAGACTTGGTTTCATCAATGGCATGACGCAGCTGAGCTACGCGATCCTTGATAGCTTCCTTGTCGCCGGCGCCATCGATTACAGTGGTGTTATCCTTGGTAATAACAATCTTCTTGGCCTGGCCGAGATCGTTAATGGTAGCAGCATCAAGCTTCATGCCGATATCTTCGGAAATAACGGTACCATTGGTAAGAATGGCGATATCCTGAAGCATAGCCTTTCTGCGGTCGCCAAAGCCAGGAGCCTTGACTGCCACAACCTTTACAATGCCGCGCATATTGTTTACAACCAGGGTAGCCAGAGCTTCGCTCTCAACATCCTCGGCGATGATAAGGAGCGGTCTGCTGGTCTTGGCAACGCCTTCGAGAACAGGAAGGATATCACGGATGTTGGAAATCTTCTTGTCAACGAGAAGGATATACGGCTCATCAAACTCTACAGAGGCGCTGTCCGGCTTGTTAATGAAGTAAGGGGAAAGATAGCCGCGGTCAAACTGCATGCCTTCAACGATGTCCAAGCTGTCCTCGAGACCGTTGCCGTCTTCAACAGTGATAACGCCATCACGGCCAACCTTTTCCATGGCATCAGCAATGATCTTGCCGACAGTTTCATCGGAATTTGCAGAGATGGTGCCTACCTGAGCAATGGACTTGCTGTCATCGCAGGGTACGGAAATGCTCTTGAGTTCTTCAACAGCAGCCTGAACAGCCTTGTCAATACCGCGCTTGAGATCCATGGGGTTCATGCCGGCAGCAACAGACTTCAATCCTTCGCTGATAATAGCCTGAGCCAGAACGGTAGCAGTGGTGGTGCCGTCGCCGGCAGCATCATTAGCCTTGGAAGCTACTTCCTTAACCATCTGAGCGCCCATATTCTGGAACTTGTTCTCCAGCTCGATTTCCTTGGCAACAGTAACGCCGTCCTTGGTGATGGCAGGAGCGCCATAGCTCTTGTCCAGAACAACATTACGGCCTTTAGGGCCAAGGGTAACCTTTACGGCATTTGCAAGAACATTAACGCCCTCAAGCATCTGAACGCGGGCGTCGCTTCCAAAAAGTACATCTTTAGCTGACATTTTAATATTTCCTGTAAAAAGACCCCGGCTGACTTACAGCTGCGGGGTTTATAAAAACCTGTTTAAATCAGTCCTCGATAACTGCAAGAATATCGCTTTCAGACATGATAAGAACTTCTTCGCCGTCAAGCTTTTCTTTCTTAACGCCATAGCCTTCGTTGAAAACTACCTTGTCGCCAACCTTAACACCCATGGGAAGAACAGTGCCGTTATCAAGAACACGACCGGCGCCTACGGCAATAACCTCGCCGCGGGTGGATTTATCAACAGCAGCGCCAGTGAGAAGAATGCCGCCGGAAGACTTGGCCTCAACCTCGGTACGCTTAACAATAACACGGTCATGTAAAGGACGAATTGTCATATTCTCTATGTGGTCAAAGTTTAAATCCTTTGAACCGCCTCCAAACTAAAAATCAAAACCGGTATCAAACCGACAAACTAACACTACCCTTTATGTGGGGACTTCAATACGATAATTCAAGAGTCCTGAAAAAATTTTTAACTATTTCGGGAGCGGGACGGAAAAGGCACATGAAAGTTATAGAGATAGCACACAAAGTCCCCGGCATGTCCTGGGTTAAGAGATGTGATAAAATCCGGGCATCCTGAGACCTATTGAAATGCGGAGACTCCTGTCCGATGCTTAAACGTCTTTTCAAACAATTCTTTTCTTTCTTCGCTCCCGTTATTGCAGTTATGGGATGCCTTCTTTTTTCATCCGGGATCCTGTCAGGAGAGACCGCTCCCCAGGCAGCAGCGGAAATGCTCTCCCGGGGACTTGCCATCTTTACCGAAACCGCCAATGCCGACGAGCTTTTACCGCAGAAAAAATTTCTGAAGCCGGAAGAGGCTTTTATTCCGTCTCTTCAGCAGGACAATGACAAGATTAAGATCACCTTCGAGATCGCGGATCGCTACTATCTTTATCAGGAAAAGTTCAAGCTGGAGCCCAGAAACTGCGCTATCAGCAATATCAGGATTCCCGGGGGCATTCCTCATGACGATGAATACATGGGGGAGTCTCATATTTTTTACGAAAAGGCGGAAATTGAGGCGGAACTGACTGCCACAAATCCGCTCCCCCAGCTTCTTGTCACCTATCAGGGCTGCACGGAAGGACTTTGCTATCCCCCGGTAACGACCACTCTTAATCTTCGTAAGATTTCAAAAGCTTCCGAAACAGCAGTAGAAGCTGATACCGGCACACAGGCTTCCGGTACATCAGGAACTCCGGCCCAGGAAAGCTCTGTTACCGGAAATACCGCCGCAGAAGCAAATACCTCAGATCCCATTAACAACGGCAAAAATAGCACTGTCGTCAACAGTGACAACGCCTCTGATATTTACCAAAAAATCCACGACAGCGGTTTTATTGCCGGTCTTATGATTTTCTTTGCGCTGGGACTTCTGATGAGTCTTACGCCCTGCATGTTTCCCATGTATCCCATATGGAGCGCCATCATCATCGGGGGACACAAAAAGAATTTTGTAACCGCCTTCTGGTACTCCTTTCTCTACATTCAGGGCATGGCTCTCACCTATATGCTCATCGGGTTTGGCATTGCCTATGCCGGAACCAAGCTCCATGCCATAATTCAGCATCCTCTGATACTGATTGTCTTATCTCTGATCTTTATCGTTTTGGCTGCCTCCATGTTCGGACTTTTCGAGCTCACCTTACCGGAGAAGCTGCTTAACCGGCTGCAATCATTCTCAGATAAGCAAAAGGGAGGAACCTTGCTGGGGGTATGCGCCATGGGGGCTCTCAGCGCGGTAATCGCTTCCCCATGCACCACGGCCCCGCTGGCGGGAGCCTTAATGTTTATCATGCAGGACGGAAGTCTTCTGAAAGGAGGGATCTACCTCTACATTATGGCTCTGGGCATGGGAACCCCCCTCTTTGTTATCGGACTCTTCGGACAGAAATGCCTCCCCAGAACCGGGAACTGGACAGTTATCATTAAGACAGTTTGCGGTTTTCTGCTGCTTTCAGTACCCCTGATACTTCTTCAGAGGTATATGACGTCCGGAATTCTTACTGCCCTTTCCGTGCTCTTGGTAACATCGCTCTTCGCCTACCTGGCCTATGCCCTTCCGAAAACCCATAAAAAGGTATTTACCGGAGCCACTGCTCTTTGCGGCATTGCCCTGGCCTTTGCCGGATGGTGGACATTGGATATCGAAGAGGCTGCACAGACTGAACAGATCTTTACCGAGGTAAAAACACCGGCGGAATTTCATGAAATTCTGAAAAATAATCCAGTCGTCATTCTGGATTTCCGGGCTGACTGGTGCCGTACCTGCATCATGTACGAAAAAACCACCTTTAAGGATCAGGAAGTCAGAAAAGAGCTCCTTAAAAGCACCCCGGTTTTTGCTGACATTACCTCAGAAGAGGCTCCCGCTCATAACCTCCTTAACGAATTCGAGGTTACCGGAGTTCCTACCATTCTTATTTTCAAAAACGGCAGACTGACAAAAAAAATAACAGGATACAAGAACGCCGGGGAATTTCTGGCAGAGCTCCGCAGGTGAACAGGACACCTGTTAAAAAGCCCCGGCTGCTTTGCATGCCGGGGCTTTTTCATCTATTGTTAATAAAAAAACAAAAGCTCAGCTGTTATTTAGCTTCGGAACCGGGAGCGGCAGCCTTCTTCACATCAAGAAGCTCAACCTCAAATACCAGTACAGAGTTGGCAGGAATTGCGGGACTCGGAGAATGAGTGCCGTAGGCCAGCTTGGCAGGAATATAAAGTTCAGCCTTGCCGCCCTTCTTGAGGAGCTGCAGACCTTCGGTCCAGCCGGGAATTACATGGTCAAGACCAAACTCAATGGGTTCCTGAGACTTATCAAATTCGGTGCCGTCAATGAGGGTGCCGCGGTAATTAACCTTAACGGTATCCTTAGCGGACGGAGCATCGCCTTCGCCCGGATTGATAATTTTGTACTGAAGTCCGGATTCAGTGGTCTTAACTCCGTCCTTCTTGGCATTCTCAGCAAGGAAGGCTTCACCGAGCTTAAGATTATTTTCAGCTGCAGCCTTTTCCTTTGCTATCTGCTTAGCCTGCATCTTATGACCAAAATCTTCCAGAGCCTTCTGCATATCCTTTTCGGAAAATTCCGGCTCTGCACCGTTAACAGCGGCAATAAAGCTCTTGATGAAAAGTTCCTTGTCAAAATCCACATCCAGATCCTTCATTTCATCGAAGGTTCTCTTAAAATTAGTGCCTGCTACGGTACCAAAAGAAACAGCCACCTTCTGTTCAAAGGTGTAGTCTGACTTATTGCCAGAAGCTGCTGCTTTAGTCTCAGCAGCCGGCTGAGCAGCGCTGCTCTCAGTGCTTGATGCCTTTGACTCACCGCCGCATGCTGCAAGTCCGATGGCTACAGCTGAGGCAAGGAAAGTACAAACAATCTTTTTCACAATTATTTCCTTAACATTATTACAAACAAAAGAAGCGTTGATTCCGGAAGAGTTCGTCATTTAAGCTCATGCCGCCTTATGGCGCTCCATGCACTCAATATTGTTTAGTCCTGCCGGTACTTTTTGCTAGAATGCATTTTACTTGATAACCGACTTTTTTTGAATTAGGAAATAGCAGCCAGCCATGAAAGAGAATTCCCCGGAAACCAATGAAGACCTGGAAACCCGTCTCGCCTATTTGGAATACAACCAGGAGCGGCTGAGTCAGGAACTTTATGAGCAGGGACTCATTATTAAAAAGCAGGAGATCCAGCTTAAGTATCTGGCGAATAAGCTCAAGGCCTACGAAGCCAGCAATATTGCTCCCCGGAGCGAAGAGACCCCGCCGCCGCACTACTAACCACCCACTACTCACCGGATTGGAAAAAAACGGAGACCAGCCTACAGCCCTATCAAAAGTGCGTGAACCCCGCTATGTCCGCAGGGATGTCAGGAGAATCAGCGAATGATATCTCCGGAAAATCCGAAGAACAGTCGTGAATGCTCCCAATTTCATAAAAAACAGGAAGATCCGGATTTTCTCTCTTCATTTCCTTGTATCTCTCGGCGTTTTCCGGAGACAGGGTAAAAAGGAGTTCATAGTCATCCCCGCCGGCCAAAATCATTTTTAGCTGTTCCTCCGAAGGAACCCCTTTCGGAAACTCCGGACAGGGAATACTCTTCCGATTGATGACCGCCCTTTTTCGGGAAGCTTTCAGTATGTGCGAAAGGTCTCCTAAAAGGCCATCGGAAATATCCAAAGCCGAGCAGCAGCCCAGAAGTCTGAGAAGCGGCAGCAAATCCAGTCTGGGGCTGGGGTAATCAAGTCTGGAAAATAAGGCCCGGGTTTCCGGAGTTTCCGAAATGTTACGATATCTGGCCCATACCCCATAGGCCGCTCCTCCCAGAGGGCCGGAAACAAAAATTCTGTCCCCGGTTTCAGCCCGGTCTCTTCTGAAGGCCTCACTGTCTGCCACAGCCCCCAGTACCGTAATGGTTACTGATAAGGCTCCTCTCACCGTATCACCGCCCACAAGGGGAATGCGCCACTTGGATGCCAGAGAGCGCATCCCCTGGGAAAAACCGGCTAAAAAAGCAGGATTATCATCGGGCAGCGACAGAGCCAGAGTAAATCCCAAAGGCTCCGCCCCCATGGCAGCAAGATCCGAAAGATTAACAGCCAATGCCTTATATCCGATAGCTTCCGGAGATGTGCCCTTAAAAAAGTGCGTGCCCTCGGAAAATGTATCCGTGGAAACCGCAAGATGCTTTCCCTCCGGAATATTCAAAAGAGCGCAGTCATCACCGATACCTAAAGATACCTGCGGGGCTGCTGTGCCATCACCGTGTATCCCGCCTGCGCTCCCGATATCCCAATCGCAAAAGTATTTTTTAATAAGCTCAAATTCGTTCATAACGGTTAAATTCATTGCTTGAGTATTTTGCCGGAGAAACGGGCATTCAGGAAAAACAGCATCTTACGCCAGAACAGTACGATAACGCCGCATCAAAAATAAAAAGACACCTGAAACAGAAGAACAGCGTTTCAAGTGTCTCGCCTAATCTCATCAGCCTGAAGCGTGAAGACTATTCCTTTTTTTCAGTATCAGGAGCTGCTTCATGAACAACCTTGTCAAGGACGCCGTTAACAAATTTATGACTGTCCTGAGCGGCAAACTTCTTAGCAAGCAGTATAGCCTCGCTGATGACTACCTTGAAAGGCACCTTCTTTTCAAAAAGAAGCTCATAAGTAGCCAGCCGCAGGATTGCCTTATCCACAGCATCAAGGTCATCAGCCTTTCTGGAGAGATAGGGAGTATAGGCAGCATCCACTTCCTGAAGATGAATTACAGTTCCCGTGAGAAGCTCATGAAAATATTCCTTGTCAGTATCATCGCCAAAGGGCTGATCCTCAAGAAATTCCTTTTCGATCACTTCCGGAAGTTCGTTATTGATGCTCCACTGATAAAGAGCCTGCATGGCAAAATGTCTAGCCTTATGTCTGGGACCCTGACTCACAATAACCCTCTTAAATCTGCTTTAACACATTAATCATTTCCAAAGCGGCGCTGGCTGCCTCTGCTCCCTTATTGCCGCCCTTGGATCCGGCACGAAGCACAGCCTGCTCCAAAGTATCAGTGGTAAGCACGCCAAAAGCCACCGGCACTTCTTCCTCCAGCATAACCTGGGTCAGTCCCTTGGAGCTTTCATTGGCCACCACCTCAAAATGGTAGGTATCACCGCGAATAACGGAACCCAAGGCAATAATGGCATCAACCTGCCCCTTTCTGGCCTTGGCGATCTTCTTGACGGTAAGGGGGATCTCAATAGCTCCCGGAACTCTTACCACAGTAATATTGTCATCTTTAACCTGACCGATTCTGGTGAGGACATCCAGAGCTCCGCTGACCAGATGCTCATTAACCAGACTGTTAAAACGGGAAACCACAATCACAACTTTGGCTTCCGGCGCTGCCAGATTGCCTTCAATAACCTGCATACTTATGCTCCTCAATAATTACATTGCAAATTTTAACACATAACGATCTGACTTTCCCCGAGGATTGGAAAGACTCAGATTATGAAAAAGCTTCTTAAGTCCCCGCCGGAATCTCCGGACATTGCCGCCCGAATCATCCTGCGCAAACTACGCAAAACCGTGGGCCAGCAGAAATTCCTCTGTTATCCCTGTTTTGCCTGATGAACGGGAACCTTTGTCTTTACTGGACAGGGAAGCATCGTTATCCCGGAAAAACAGCAGTCTTTCCACATACCGTCCCAGAATATCAGCCTCCAGATTTACCGTCATCCCGGGAGTCCAGTCTGAAACCGTAGTAACAGATCCGGTATGAGGAATAAGGGTAAGCCTGAAACGATCCTCAAGAACTTCATTTACTGTAAGACTGATGCCGTCAACAGTGATGGATCCCTTGTGGACAACATACCGGGCAATCTCAGGATGCAGAGTTATCCACACCTCACGCACCCCGTCCCGGTCAGACACTGACAGAATCTCGCCTGTGGCATCCACATGCCCCTGCACAATGTGCCCGCCCATTCTGCCCGACACGGACATGGCCTTTTCAAGATTAATCTTCTTTCCCGGAGATACGTTTTTAAAACTGGTGCAGCTAAGGGTTTCCGAAGATAAATCAGCGGTAAAGGAAGCACCGGCAAAAGATGTTACTGTAACGCACACCCCATTGCAGGCAATGGAATCTCCGATTTTCACATCAGAAAAATCCAGTCCCGAGGCATGCACGGTCATAACAGCACCGCTGCCGTTCTTACGAAAAGACGTAACTGTTCCCAAAGCTTCAATTATTCCGGTAAACATGCCCCCTCCTTAAAACGGCAGGTTATTCTGACATCAGTTCCGACAGCTGCAACATCACTGATAACGAGCTCCGGCACCTCCGCCATGGAGCTGAGCCCCAAAGCGCCAAATGCGGGAACAGCATCCGATCCCATGATTTTTGGAGCCATATAAACGACAATTTCATTAGCGGCATTTTGTCTTATCACATCGGAAACCAGGCCGCGGCCCGCTTCAATCATGACATTGCGAATACTGATGCTGTCCAGGTATCTCCATAAATGCCAGAAGCTGATATGCCGGGGATTATCCTTTCTTGCGGGCACCTTCACCACGGAAACGCTGTCTGAGATCCGCTCTTCAGTAACCGTATCACCAGAGCCGGTTCTGGCTATGAGCACCTTCCCCGGGCACTGAAAAAGCTTTTCCTTAAGGGTAATCGCATTATCAGGATCCGCAATGATCCTAAGCGGGGTAATTCCGGGGTCTTCTGGAAACAGTTCTCGCACCGCTTCCGGTAGTTCCGGCCATCTGACATTAAGGGAGGGATCATCTCTCACCA
>JAEEGG010029640.1_pt1 | contig 10213 bp, 8 predicted proteins | sample 9134161 | NCBI WGS metagenome assembly JAEEGG01 (sample SAMN16246543, study PRJNA631951) | gut metagenome | biome: gut microbiome; feature: rumen; material: CR-attached | host: Bos | place: Iran: Karaj | collected 2018-10 | reverse complement strand
CGGTAGGCTATTCACTCCATGGGGTACACCGTGATGACCTGCTGTTTACTCTGGGAGGACATCCGATGAAGCGGGAGGGCTCGCAGGGACAGAATAAGACGTATGTCATAGCACTGAAACTGGCGCAGTTCGACTTCCTGAAACGGACAGCATCCCAGACCACGCCATTGCTGCTGTTGGACGATATCTTCGATAAACTCGATGCCGACAGGGTAGAGAAAATTGTGCGCCTGGTGTCGGGCGATAGTTTCGGACAGATTTTCATCACGGATACCAACAGGGATCACCTGGATCAGATTCTCCGCACCTCATCTCTCGACTATAAGATATTCCGTGTCGATAATGGTGTCATAAAGTAAATAGCCAAATCTCAAAATAAATAGTCAAATCGTAAATAGTCAAATAGTAAATCCCATCGGTGTTCAAACGTAACGTACAACCACTAAAAGACCTGTTGCTGCAGGTATTGCGCGAACAGGGACTGGAGACGCCGCTCAACCAGAAGCGACTGGTAGATGCATGGCCGGAAATTGCCGGACCTGTGGTGGCTCGCTATACCCTGAATACCTTTATATATAATCAGACTCTCCATGTTCGCCTGTCAGCGCCTGCCCTGCGCTCAGAACTGAGCATGCAGAAACAAGAGCTGATACGAAAACTGAATGCCGCAGTAGGCGAACAGCTTATCACGGATATCCGCTTTGCCTGACGGTTTCTTATGCTGCCTGACGGTTTCCCATGGTGCCTGACGGTTCCCCATGGTGCCTGACGGTTCCCCATGGTGCCTGACGGTTCCCCCGTCAGGTCACTAGTCCGCAATACTTGGGAACGCAGTCTTCTGTTGAAACACCCTCAGCGTTTCCGTAATGGCGGGGTCATCACTGTTCAGATATTTCAGCCATGCCTCCTCACTCATCATGTTATAAATGATACGACTGTTGATATACCGCTCCAGCATCTTGTGTGACTTCTGGATCATGAGGTTCCTGCGCTTCAGTCCCAGACCATCCGCATAGGTGGCAAACTTGTCTACCGTATTCTGTTTGATAAGGTATTTCGATAGTTCATCGAAAGAGTTGAACTCACTGAGTTTCTGACGGTTATTGTCTGTATACTCAAAGGCATACTGGATAATGAGACCACTCATGGCTGCCTGCTTGTAATACGATGTGACATTCGTGGTATCCTCGGCAACGAAGATATCGGGGGTGATGCCGCCACCACCATATACCGGACGACCCAGACCGGTCTTATACGCCGGACCATCATGCTTGATGCTGTCCTGCGAGAAGAACTCACCATGCTCATAGCGCGTCAGCAGGTCTTCTTCGTAGTTCTTGTTGTCACCACTGGTATAGGGCTTCTGGATACAACGTCCGGAAGGAGAGTAGTAACGGGCAATGGTCAACCGGATCATTGACTGGTCGTTGAAGGCCATCGGTTCCTGGACCAGGCCCTTGCCGAAAGACCTGCGACCGATAATGGTACCGCGGTCGTTGTCCTGGATAGCTCCGGCCAGAATCTCTGATGCTGACGCAGAACCCTCGTCGATGAGAATCACCAGCGGTATCTGCTGGTAGCTGCCACGGCCATCGCTGCGGTATTCCTGGCGGGGTGACTTGCGCCCCTGGGTATACACGATAAGACGGTTCTTCGGCAGGAATTCGTTGGCAATCTGTACGGCCGACTGCAGATAGCCGCCGGTATTGCCGCGCAGGTCGATGGTCAGGTTCCTGAAGTTCTGCTGCGACAACTTTGCCAGGGCGATGAGCAGCTCGGGATAGGTGTTCTCACCGAAGTTCTTCACACGGATATAACCGGTCTCACGGTCCAGCATATACACCGCAGTGACACTCTTCGTGGGTATCTCACCACGGGTGACGATAAACTCGCGCAGCTTCTTCTCACCAAAGCGCATCACACCAAGCTTGACCTTCGTGTCCTTGGGACCCTTCAGACGGTGCATGGCCTCTTCGTTGGTCAGCGTCTTACCGGTAAAGGGCTTGTCATCCACCGTGATGATTTTGTCTCCCGCAATCAGTCCGGCACGCTCGGCAGGACCATTGCTGATTACCTGTTGCACGTGCAGGGTGTCGTGGCGGATGGTAAACTCAATGCCTACACCTGAGAACGAGCCTTTCAGGTCATCAGTGGCCATCTGCACGTCTTTGGCGGAGATATACACGGAGTGGGGGTCCAGCTCAGCCAGGATCTGCGGCATGGCCTTCTCCACCAGATCATCCACATTCACGGTGTCCACATACTTGTCATCAATGATGTGCAACAGGTTGTTCAACTTATTGCTGCTCGAATTGATGATACTCAACCGGTTGCCTGAAAAGTGGTTGGCGTAGAATGTACCAATCAAAATACCAACGACCACACACAGGGCCATCACCAGCGGCATATACCTGTTATTTCTCTTCTGTGTCATCTCTCATTACTCATTACTCATTTCTCATTACTCATTTCTCATTTCTCATTCCCCCAGGTACTCCACTTCTATTCCTGCTCGCTCCAGCAAATCTATACCATCTGTCAGACGGTATTTCTCGCCATATACCACGCGCTTGATGCCCGACTGGATGATGAGCTTGGCACACTCTATACACGGTGAGGCGGTAATATAGATGGTGGCACCATCAGAGTTATTGCTTGAGCGGGCAAGCTTAGTGATGGCATTAGCTTCTGCATGCAACACATAGGGCTTGGTGACGCCGTTGTCATCCTCGCAGATGTTCTCAAAGCCACTGGGCGTACCGTTATAGCCATCACTGATTATCATACCGTTCTTCACAACCAGTGCGCCAACCTGCCTTCTCTGACAATATGAGTTCTGGGCCCATATCCTGGCCATCTCCAAGTACCTCTGGTCAAACTTCTTTTGCTTCTCCGTATCCATTATCTCTTCAATGTTCAATTCTCAATTCTCAAATCTCAAATCTCAAATCTCAAATCTTCCTGATTCCATTTCTCTTAAGCAAAGCCTCAATAGTCGGTTCACAACCACGGAAACGCTTATAGAGTGTCATGGGATGTTCTGTTCCCCCTTTACTCAGAATCTCATCGCGGAAACGCTGGGCAGTCTTCTGGTCGAAGATACCGTGGCGCTTGAATACGCTGAAGGCATCGGCATCCAGTACCTCAGCCCATTTATAGGAATAATAGCCTGCAGCATAACCGCCGGCCATGATGTGCGAGAACTGTACGGTCATACACGTATCCTCTAACTGTTCACCCAGGATGGCTTTCTTCCAGGCCTGTTTCTCGAACGCAATGATGTCATCGGTAAAAGCATCCTTTTGGGTGTAGTAGGCCATGTCGAGAAGTCCAAAGCTGACCTGTCTGAGACAGGCCGTGGCAGCCATGAAGTTACGGCTCTTCACAATGCGCTGTATCAGCTCATCAGGCAGAGGCTCGCCAGTCTGGTAATGGAAGGCGAAGGTACGCAGGAAGCCCTTCTCGATGGCGTAGTTCTCCATAAACTGCGAGGGCAGCTCCACAAAGTCCCACCATACATTGGTACCGCTCAAACTCTCAAAGCGTGTGTTGGCAAACATGCCATGCAGCGAGTGGCCGAACTCATGCAGGAAGGTTTCCACTTCACCTAGTGTCAGCAGTGCCGGCTTGTCCTCTGTGGGCTTCGTGAGGTTCATCACCACACTCACATGCGGCCGCACATTCCTCATTCCTCGTTCCTCGTTCCTCGTTCCTCGTTCCTCATTTCTCATTTCGAAGTATTGTCCCTGATATTCTGTCATCCAGGCACCGCCCTGCTTGCCTTTGCGGGGATAGAAGTCTGCATAGAACACGGCCAGATACGAGCCGTCCTTGTCAAACACCTCGTAAGCCTTCACATCCGGGTGGTACACCGGGATGTCCTTGTTCTCCTTGAACGTGATGCCATACAACTTATTGGCTAGACCGAAGACACCCTCAATGACCTTGTCCAACTGGAAGTAAGGACGTAGCATCTCCTGGTCCAGATTGTATTTCTTCATCTGCAGCTTATGCGTATAGAAGCCGATATCCCACGGTTTCAAGCCCCCCTCCTGTCGGAGGGGCTGGGGGAGGCTTCCCTTCAGCGCCTTGCGCTCTTGAACAGCCGTAGGCCTGTATGCATCAATGAGGTCGTTCAGAAGCTTATAGACGTGGCGCGAATTAGAGGCCATGCGACGCTTTAATATATAGTCGGCATATGTCTTATAACCAAGCAGTTGTGCTATCTCGCGGCGCAGGTTGATCAGGCGCTTGCAGATCTCAAGGTTGTTCTCGCTGTTGTCATGGGTACACACCGTATTCCGTGCCATATACATCTGCTTTCTCAGCTCCCTTTGTGTGGAATAGGTCATAAAGGGTGAATAGCTCGGCATGTCCAGTGTAAACAGCCATCCCTGTTTCCCCTTCTTATCTGCACTTGCTTGGTAATCATAATTCCTAATTTCTAATTCCTCATTCCTAATTTCAAATTTCTCTTTCCATGCAAGCGCAGCTGCCTCCCTGGCACTCTCGGGCAGACCATCCAGCTGTGCCTCATCAGTGATCACCAGCTCAAAGGCCTTGTTCTCTTTCAGCAGGTTCTGCGAGAACTGTAGTGTGAGCATCGAGGCTTCCTCAGTCAACTGGCGCAGCTTCTCCTTGCCGGCATCATCCAGCAGGGCTCCTGAGCGTACAAAACCCTCATAGCAGTTGTCCAGCAGCATCTTCTCTTCAGGAGTCAGCCTGCGGTGGTGCAGGTGTACATATCTGATGCGCTCAAACAGTCGGGGATTCAGTCTCACGTCGTTGGCATGCTGGGTCAGTATGGGTTGTATCTTCTGTGCCAGGGCATCCATCTCATCGTTGGTCTCGGCACTCAGCAGGTTGAAGAATACAGTGCTTACGCGCGATAGCAAATCATAGTAGCCCTCATCCTCCTCCGTATTGATAATGGTATTGTCGAAGGTGGGCTTCTCCGGATTGTTGATGATCTTTTCTATCTGTTCGTTGTCACGGCGTATGCCTTCCATGAAGGCCTCTTCATAGTCCTCCAGCCGGATACGGTCAAAGGGCACCGTGTCATGCGGTGTACCGTATGCCTCGAAAAAAGGATTCACATGTCCATCCATACTAACTGCATTCTCTATTTTAACCTGCAAAGGTAATCATTTTCTTCCAATAATCCTACTGTCCTCCCCATCTTATAATATTCTTTAACGCTTTTATGGGTATAATTCGCGTCATCCGTGTCATCCGTGTTATCCGTGTTCAAAAAAATGAATTCGTGGTTAATTAATGGCAATTCTCTGACCTGAAGGTCTGAGTGTGGCGAAGCGAACGAGAGATGATTGTTCAGAAATGAAATCCGTGTAATCCGAGCAATCCGTGTTCTTTAAAAAATTAAATCAGTTTATCTGCGCGCGAAATTTGGTTATGTCAAATACTTTTTGTACCTTTGCACCCAATTTAGCACCTTACCATAACCTAAGGTGTGGTTTTTGGTGCACTAAAAATGACAGGTGCCAGGCAGCTGGATAGAAAGACCGAACAGGGGCTATTCGAGATTCCGGTCAACAACCTTATGAGCTTGTATTGTCTGTAACCAATTGAATATAAAACATTTAGCGCAGTTGTAATATGCAACCTGCGGAAGACAAGATATAGACTTATGGCAACAATGCCACACGATATAGAAGCAACAGAATGGAGCAGCTGGTACGTGCTGACCACGAGTAATCCCAAACATCTGGAGGAGCTCATCGCACAGGCTAATGCCCTGACGCCTGGCCAGTACGACAGTTATTGCCCGTACACCCGACTCCCCGAAGAGTCTGGCAGCACGACTGTTGACAGTCAGTTCTCGCTTCGGGCTGCCCTTCGTCGCTATGATTTCGTGCGTATTCCCAAGAGCGTTAGCGAACAGCAGTTCATGGCCACAGTGGCGGAATGGAGCCGCTCTTCGGTCAATGCCATTCTCTTTCTTCGCAATGGCGACAAGACGAATGCCAAGGTGACTAATGGTCAGCTAAACCGCATGAGGGCTTGCTGCGATGCGGAGCTCATCCGCCCCGAGAACCTCTCGTTGAGCGACCTGAAGAAGGGCGATGAGATTAGTCTTGTCGGTACCCCCTTCGATGCCGAGGGTGACGAACATCGTAAGTGCATCATCCAGTCAGTCACCCGCAAGAAGGGCGGACTGGTGGAGCTGCGCGTGGAGACAACGCTCTTCAACATCCGTTTCCCCAATCTCACCATCACCCTGGAGGATGGTGGTGCCAGCAAGAAAGCTTCCGATATGGTGTACGATGCTCAGCAGAAGCTGTTGGCCATCTTTCGTCGCAAGACCAACAACAAGGAGACGGATGCCACGCGACAGCAGGACGAGAAGACGCTCCAGGCTATCTTCGACAACCGTTCGTTAGTTCTCCCCGAGGGTGCCATGAGTCGCCATTATCTGGCGTTGATGCTTATCTGTGCCCGCATGATAAACGAAGAGAAACCCCTGCACCAGTATATCGCTCTGGTCAATGCCGAACTCAATGACCTCTCTCGTATCCGCGAGAGCAAGGCGGCTACCGACTCCCGTGCCTGGCTGCATATCGCCATGTTCATCGCCACGGGCAAGTCCCATTGGCGCAATCTGGCAAAAGCCTATATCAAAAACTACAACCCCAAGTCCACCTACCTCCAGCAGTTTGTCAAGCAAAGCTGCAAGACCGCTGGCGAGCGCTGGATAGGACTGAGGAAGAGAAGCGGCAGTTTATGATTCCCAACCCGAACTATCGCAAGAAGCGCAAGCATGGCATTGCCGCTGTGTTTTGATTGAGGGAATAAAAAACGAACACGGATCTAACAGATTCACACAAAAAAATCCGTTCAATCCGAGTCATCCGTGTTCAATAAAGCTATCCCGAAGGCTGCGATTAAGCGAGAGAAACGCGATGCTTGCATCAGCATTTCCGAGCGGAAGCAGTCTCGAACTTGTTGGTCGGAGGCCGTTGGGATGAGACGTTGGTCCTATATACACTGAGAAAGAATACTTCGCTCTATCAAGACCGTCGAGACCCGCGAGACCCTTCGTGGCCAAGCCGACCTCAACCGACGCCAAGCCGAGTGCCATCCAAGCTCGCTTGAAGATGGCCGAGGCGCGAAGGAAGAAGACCAAAGGTCAAATGACGGGAAATATTCCCACAAAAGGCTCCGAAATAATCCCTTAAAGGGTGCTAAACGAGATAAATGTGTAATTTTGTAAAAACTGATAACGATTATGGCATACAGTGCGATTGACATAGCGAAGAAGATAGTCTGCAAGACGGACGTGCTGCATGGCGACACCATCTCCAACCTCAAGCTGCAGAAGCTGCTGTATTTCATGCAGGGATTCCACCTGGCATGGTTCGGTACGCCTCTGTTTGGTGAGCGTATGGAGGCGTGGACCTACGGCCCCGTGGTGCCGGTGGTGTTCCAGGAATTCAAGCGCTACAAGCAGCGGGCCATCAATCCTGAACGATATAGCGACTCGCTGGTGCTCTCAGGCGAAGAACAGCAGCTGTTCGATCGCGTGTACAGCGAGTATAACCGCTTCTCTGCCGTGACGCTGATGAACATGACGCACAGCGAGGGTCCGTGGAAAGACCACGGCATTGGCGACGAGATAACCAACGAAGAGCTTCGCGCCTTCTTCCTGACACTCAGCTTCCCCACGGGAGGCGATTCGCAGGTGCGCAGCCGACAGTTCGACGAGCAGTATATGCAACACCTCATCAGCCTTTCCGCACCCTCTTGGAAGGGCGTGACCGATGCTGATGCGTGGGTACACGAATTGAGAGGAGAGTAAAGATGGCAAAATCAGTACTCTTGGACAGCGGATTCCTTATCCGCCTGATGAACCCCGATGAGCCGTTGCATACCGCGGCAATGGCCTGGTTCCGCCAGTTCGTGGAGCAAGGTGTGCAGTGCAAGGTGTCAACTATCGCCCTGGCCGAATATGGCGTGAAGGACGACCTCTCCCACCTGCCTATGCAGTACCTTCAGGTGATACCGTTCCACTACAATCATGCCGAGCGTGCTGCAAAATTTATGCGCACGATACTTCGTGTGAAGCGAGAGCGCGGAGCGGTGATACAGCCGCGAGCCGTGGTGCCCAACGACACCAAGATGTTTGCACAGGCCAGCAGTGAGGTGGATATCCAGAGCTTCGTCTCTGCCGACTCCGAGGCCCGCAAGGTGTACGACCTGCTGGAGAATCCAGACTTTGGCTTTATCGATATCCGTCAGGACGAGTCAGACAAAAAGTGAGGAAACAAGTCAAGTTAATAGATAAAAGATAACAGATAATAGTTCGATGGCTACGCAGAGCATAGTTGGCGACAAGAGTTTATACGCACAAAGCCGCAAGGACTTTATCAGCAAGCTACATATAGCACTCAACCGACGCACGAGCGAACGCAGTGCCATGCTCGCATGAGCAATGCTGAGCGAGAAGGAGGAAGACGAAGTCAAGGAAGCTGGTGAGACCGACTACTGGTTGGACGTGATACACTCTGCCGAGTACTTTACAGATGATGAGTATCAGTCGCTCAAAGCAGACAACTTTCCGAGTAAGCGAGAGCAGAGGGAGCACGCTCACTTTGCCGAGCGTGAGGAAGGTTTAGCTCGACGGCCGAAGGGAAAGTCAAAGTCAGCGAAGCTAACGACGAGTTGCTTCGACTGTTAACTTCAATCATTAAGTCAACAAAAGCGACAGAACCGGAAAAATAATTTTTATCTATTATCTGTTATCTGTAAACTTGTAATTGTCTCTCCGACGATCAAGTGTGGCAACACATAATAAAGCTCACAGGAGTTACCAACTCCAGTGACTTTCAGAAGTTAAACAAAGATAAACAACGAGAAACATTAAGAACACTGTTAGACATTGGGGCATCCGTCCGTCAATTGCAACGCTTGACGGGCTTGGGTCGAGGGATTATTCAGCGTGTCTGAAATGGTGACACGAACCGTCCCCTGTTCTTCACGCCCGATTTGAAAGGCAAGCTTCACACCTATATGAGCGCCCAGAAACTGGGTAATGCCCAGCGCAGACGACTTGGTCGGGGTGACTGGATGTTCGACGACCTGAACTATTGGGACCTTGGCCGCGAAGCAGTTCAGCCGTTGGTAGACTTCCTAAAAGCAAATTTAAAGTAACCCCAGCCCTGGCGGTTTATCCCGAGCGGAAGCAGTCTCGATGAAATCAATGATATAGAATATGGCAACAAAGAAAGCTTTGATTACGGGTGTAACTGGACAAGACGGATCATACCTCTCTGAATTCCTCTTGGAAAAAGGTATTGCCAAGTTGACGACGAAATAAAACGTTTCTATTATTCTCTCTATACTGTAATAGTATTAATTTTGTGAAATATAAAGCGACAAGTATAACAAGTAACTCTGTATGTATAATTTATCACTTAAGGATTATCGAGCTATAAAGTCTGCAGACATCCACATAGATGGGATAACTGTTTTAGCTGGCGTTAATGGAAGTGGGAAAAGTACACTTTCTCGGTGGCTGTATTATTTGATTAATGCGTCTCATGAGTTTGAACAGTATCAGAGGAAGTATTTCTTGGAAGCTCTATGGACTGAGATAGATAAGGTTCAGCGTGTTTTTAGAACGACCCCCAATGGCGCAAGTTATCAGGCAATTAGCCGTCAATTCCGAAGATTCAGATTTGATGAAGAGCTTGATTGGGAAAACCTCAAGGAAGTCTTTTATTCTTTTGTTAATAAGGCAGAAGAGGATTTACGATCATATGTTGGGGGAAGAGCTATCCCAGGCCGCCTTGCCAACTATCTTTTAGGAAAGGATATACCTGAAGATATGGATATGAATACTATTATTGATACATATCTTCAAGAGTGTTATAATACTTTCGAGCACGGTTTTAATAAATATCTGCAAAGAATAGAAATGTGTAGAAGGGAAGATCTGGATAAAGTGATTACCTCTGAATTTAGTGATGGAGAGCGTATCCCATCTGCTATTTCTCTGATGGAGAGTGATACTCCACTTATAGAAATAGACACTTTTTCACCACCTCTTACGTTGAGCCGCGCCATATATATTGATTCTCCGATGGCTGTCTCTGGCAGACCATATTATATTATGAATGGTATATGGGAGAATTTCCTAGGGTATCTTTATACGGAGAATCCACAAAAGAATAGTGAGGAATTAATAGAACTAACT
>JAEEGG010029639.1_pt1 | contig 10214 bp, 5 predicted proteins | sample 9134161 | NCBI WGS metagenome assembly JAEEGG01 (sample SAMN16246543, study PRJNA631951) | gut metagenome | biome: gut microbiome; feature: rumen; material: CR-attached | host: Bos | place: Iran: Karaj | collected 2018-10 | reverse complement strand
ATCCTTGACGTTGATGCCCTGGCCGTTGAACACGCCCACCTGATAGTGCAGCAAGTTGCGGCCGCTGCTGTTCTTGAGGAAATCGCCCTGGAACTGGAGACCGATGTCACGACCATTGCTGGCATGCATGCCCGTGCGGTCGCTGAAGCCCGCCAGTTTGCTCACGGGTTGCGAATAGCCCATGAAGCCCTGGTCGATGGGGTTCATCGGGTTCTCGTAGGTGAACGGACGCTTGAACTGGCCCAACTTCACGCGGAAAAAGTCCAGTTTCTGCCACTCCATGAAATAGTCTACCAGCCTGGGGCTGCTGCCCAGTGTGGTGGTGTTGCCGTTGATCTGCCCCTGAATCTTGTAGTAGAAATCGTTGAGGATGCGGCCCTCGATCGAAGCCCTGACAAGCCTCAGGTCAAACGAGTTGCTGTTGTTGCCGTCCTGGAACGTCGCTTGATAGGACGCCATGGCAAAGCCGCTGAACTTGGGCTTGGTGAATAACGCGTTGTTGCCGTCGCCCTGAGCAAATGCCGGGAACAACAGTATCGATGCCATCAGCATCATGAGTAGTCGTTTTGTCATCATGTTGAAGTTGTTTTGGAGGTTAATTCTTTTTCTTACGGCTACAAATATAAGCCTTTTCTGCTGAAAATGCACCATCATCTGCTGTTTTTATCCATTTGAACGATAGTTTTTCTTTCCCATTGATGCTGAAATTCTAAAATCTGAGGCCATATGACATCATGTGTTGATGTGTACCAAGGCGTTGGTGGGCATTCAACAGCGAAAAAAAGGAGAAATAGTTGTGGTGGTCAGGTAGATTGCTTATTTTTGTGGGGAAATAGCCGATAAAACCAATTAAATAAATATGATGACTAGCCGAAATCTTTTCAAGATGATAGCAGTTTTGCTGCTCGTGATGGTGACCGTGATTCCCGCCCAAGCTCAGCGCAGCGGCAGCCGTGCCGTGCGAGACCGCTACAGCCGTTCAAGCACCTATGGTGACGTGGTGGAAGTGCGCTTGAGCACTGCTGGAACCCTTGAGGAAAAGATGACCCAAGAGATGAGGGACCGCGTGCGTCTGTTGCATGTCGAGGGGCCCATGGATTACAAGGATTTCAAGTTCATCAAGCGGTTGTGCGAGCGTTCGAGTTGTGTCGATAGCCGCGGCAAGAGGGTGGACAATTACATCGACTTGGAACTGGAACGTGCGCGCATCATGAACTCGGACAATGGCGGCCTGCTGGGCGGTCACGGTGAGCGTGATGTTTTGGGCGACGCTCTGTCCTATGCTACCCATCTGCGCTCTATCCTGTTGCCCGAGCGCCTGAAACGCATCGCTAACGGCGCGTTGCGTGGTTGCAGCTATCTTGAGGAAGTTATTATGCCGCGTGGTGTGCACACGTTGGGCGACAACGCATTCAGCGGTTGTTCGCGGTTGGAGTACATCTCACTTCCCGACGGTTTGCAGAGCATTGGGGATGAGTGTTTTGAGGACTGCTCGGATTTGAAAAACATCTCCATTCCGCGCAGTGTGATTGAGATTGGAGACAAGGCCTTCAGGGGCACAGGGGTGAAACGCGTGAGCTTGCCACGCGACTTGATGACGTTGGGCGCCAAGGCCTTTGAGAACACGCCGCTTGTCCAACTTGAAATCCCCGCAGCGACGCGCATCATCAATGACGACTTGGGCATGATGAAGAAGCTGGAGGAAATCACTGTGGAACGAGGCAACCGTTACTACACCTATGAGGACGGAGTGCTGTATGATAACACGGGTGGTGTGCTCCTGCGCTGTCCGGCAGCCCGCAGCGGAGAGTTCATGGTGCCTGATGGGGTAGAAGAAATTGCATGGAACGCATTTTCTTATTCACAGCTCTCGAGCGTGAATATCTCGGATGGTGTGACCAAGATTGCAAATGGCGCATTCTACGAGAGCCCGCAACTGCGGTCTGTGATTCTTCCCGCCAGCGTCTTGTCGGTGGGCGAATCGGCTTTCTATGGCTGTTCTCGACTGCAACGGGTGGATTTGTCTCATGTCAGGAAAATTGGGAAGAAGGCCTTCCAAGACTGCAAAGCACTTGAGGCAGTCATTGCCAATCATCTGACCGAGGTTCCCCAATCGGCCTTTGAGAGCTGCACATCACTCGCTTCGGTCGAGTTGAACGCCGAGATTAACAGCATCGGAGAGCATGCTTTCAAGCATTGCAAGGCATTGACTTGGATTGAATTGCCCAATGAGTTGACCACCATCAACAAGGAGGCCTTTGAGGATTGTGCCTTGACGTCGCTGGATTTGCCGACGGGTGTGGTCACCATCGGAGAGCGTGCTTTCAAGAGTTGCAAGGGTTTGACGAGCGTGAGTTTGCCTGATGTGTGTGCCAAACTGAATAAGGAGGCATTCCGCGAATGCACATCGTTGGCCGAAATCAATTTGGGCGAAGGCTTGCTTTATCTGGGTGACAACGCTTTGCGTGAGACGGCCATCTCCACGCTTGTTCTTCCTGAAAGTGTCACCGAGGTGGGCAAGAAGGTAGCCGAGAAGTGCAAAAGTTTGACCCACATCGAGTGCCGTGCTGTTTTGCCTCCCAAGCTTGATGGCGTGAGCAACAACAAGGTGGAACTGTATGTGCCTGCCACTTCGGTCAATGCCTATCACAGCGCCAAGAACTGGAAAAATTTCAAGACAATTCTGCCGATAGAGTGACATAGAACAGCTCTCTATACGGACATTACAAAAATAAAGGCTTCAATGTCACTGCGCAATAATCTTAACCAAATGAGACCGACTGCAATACTCACAATTACTCTGCTGTCACTGGCGATGTGGGCTAGTGCGCAGCCTGCAGGGGAACCATGGATGGACCTGCAAGTGAACGAGATCAACCGCTTGCCTGTACACACGTCATTCATTGCCAACGATGTGGATGCAGCACCGATGAACCGTTGCTTGTCGCTCGATGGCGACTGGAAATTCCACTGGGTTGCCAACCTGGACGAACGTCCTACCGACTTTTGGCGCCTCGACCTGGACGATAGCGCGTGGGCGACGATGCCCGTGCCGGGCATGTGGGAATTGAACGGCTACGGCGACCCGGTGTATGTCAACATCGGTTTCCCGTGGCGCGACAATTGGAAGAACGATCCACCCCGCGTACCCGTGAAGGACAACCATGTGGGCACCTATCGTCGACACATCACTTTGTCTGCCGATTGGAAGGGCAAACAAGTCATCGCCCATTTTGGGAGTGTGACCAGTAACATCAACTTGTGGATCAATGGCCAGTTTGTGGGCTATGCCGAGGACAGTAAGACGGCTGCCGAATTTGATATCACACCCTACGTTCACGAGGGTGACAATCTGCTGGCGTTCCAAGTAATGCGTTGGTGTGACGGCACTTACAGCGAGGATCAGGATTTTTGGCGTCTGTCGGGTGTGGCACGGTCGAGTTATCTCTACTATCGTGATAAGAACTACCATATCGATGACCTGCGCGTGACGACCGGGCTGACCGATGACCTGCGTGACGGCACTCTGCTGGTGGTTCCCGTTATCACGGGAAAAGGCTCGATGAGTTACCGTTTGCTGGATGCTCAAGGTAATGAGGTGATGATGGCATCTGCAGGCGAGAACCATTGGATTGTTAAAGTTGCTCATCAATGGACTGCCGAGACCCCCTATCTTTATACACTTGTCGCAACTTTCACCCCTGCAGACAAAAGGGCTAAAGGAGAGGTCATTGCCCAAAAGATTGGCTTCCGCCGTGTGGAAATCAAGGACGGCCAGCTGCTGGTCAACGGCAAGGCCATCTATATCAAGGGCGCCAATCGCCATGAGATGGACCCCGATGGCGGCTATGTCGTGTCGCGTGAGCGCATGATTGCTGACATCAAGGAGATGAAGCGCATGAACATCAACGCCGTGCGCACCTGCCACTATCCCGACGACCCGATGTGGTATGACCTGTGCGACGAGTACGGACTGTATGTCTTTGCCGAGGCCAATCAAGAGGGCCACGGTTTCCATTATGACCCCAACACGGCACCGACCTACAAACCCATGTTCGCCAAGCCCATTCTGGAGCGCAACCAGCACAACGTGAGCGTTCAGTTCAACCATCCCAGCATCATCGTGTGGTCGCTGGGCAACGAGACCTGCGACGGCCCCAACTTCACGGCCGCGCGTGACTGGATACGCGCCACCGACCCCTCGCGCCCCATCCATTGGGAGCGTGCCCAGGGCGGCGAGAACACCGACCTGATGTGCCCGATGTATGCCTCGCCCGAGTGGTGCGAGCGTTATGCGAGCAACCCCGCCAGCACCAAGCCTCTCATCCAGTGCGAGTACAATCACACGATGGGCAACTCAGGTGGCGGACTGATGGAATACTGGGATATCATACGTCGCTTGCCCAAGTTCCAGGGCGGCTTTGTGTGGGACTTCGTGGACCAAGGTCTACGCGTAAAAACCGCTGACGGTAAGGAGTACTTCTCCTATGGCGGTGACTACAACACCCACGACCCTAGCGACAACAACTTCAACTGCAACGGCCTCGTAAGCCCCGACCGCGTGTGGAATCCGCACGCTTATGAGACGGCCTACTACTACCAAAACGTTTGGGCCGAGGACGTGAACGTGCGCCAAGGTGACATCGCCGTGAGGAATGAGTTCTTCTTCCGTGACCTGAGCAACGTGAAAATGCGGTGGCAACTGCTCGTTGATGGCGAGTCGGTGCTCAACGGCGAGGAGAACAACCTCAACGTCGCTCCCCATAATCGTCAGATGCTGCATCTGCCCATCGCAAACACCCTTGCCGCGCTTGACACAAACAGCGAGGTCATGCTTAATGTTGACTTCATGCTCAAGCAGGCCGAGCCACTGATGGAGGCAGGGCAGCGAGTAGCTTATGCTCAGTTACCTGTCATCAAGGTAGCACCACAAGCCGCCTCACTGCCTCATGATAAGGCAAAATTCAGCGTCAAGCAAAACAAGCAAGGCCCACTGACCATTACAGGAGAAGGTGCGGAAATTGCTTTTGATGGCAAAACAGGATTGATGACCAAGTATATCGTTAACGGTATCTCCATCGTGGGAGAAGGCGGCACGTTGAAGCCCAACTTCTGGCGCGCTGTGACCGACAACGACATGGGCGCATGGTTACAACAAAAACTGAAAGTGTGGCGCAATCCCGCGATGAACCTGACCTCACTCTGTGTGGACAAGAAAGCGTCCAGCAAGTCACAGGTGACCGTCGTCGCACGTTACGACATGCCCGAGGTGCATGCTAGGCTCACGCTGACCTACGAAATACACGCTGGCGGTGCCATGTGCATCACTCAAGGCATAGCCTTTGATGACAGTTATACCGAATTGCCCGAGATGCTGCGTTTCGGCATGGTGATGGAAATGCCTTACCAGATGGATAACAGCAAGTTCTACGGCCGTGGTCCCGTCGAGAACTATGCCGACCGCCGCTATAGCCAGCGCCTAGGCATCTACCGCCAGACCGCCGATGAGCAGTTCTATCCCTACATCCGTCCGCAGGAAACAGGCACCAAGGGCGACATCCGCTGGTGGAACCAGACCGACCTGCAAGGAAACGGCATCAAGGTGACCGCAGACAAGCCCTTCTATGCCAGCGCACTGCACTATGACATCGTGATTCTTGACGAGGGCAACGAAAAGCACCAGCGCCACCCGTCGCAGTTGACCAAGTCAACATTCACCGTCCTCACCCTTGACAGCGAACACTGTGGTGTGGGCGGCATCGACAGTTGGGGCGCCCGTCCGCTGGAACAGTACCGCCTCCCCGCCATCGACCGGACCTTCACCTTCACCCTCACCCCGATTGTATCCAACTAACAACTGGAACTGATTTTAACAACTGAACCATCTGAATGCTCTGAGAATTAACTCAGATTTTTCAGATGGTTCAGTTGTTGTAGCATTTAAAGGAATGCGGATGCCTCTCTAAACTCTAACCACTAAACTCTAAACTGCGAGCGCAGCGAGCATTACTACTCACTGTAGTTATGGTCGATGACAATGGATACCGTGTCGTCGGGGACGAGGGGTTGCAATTCGGCCTTCAATTCCTCGATAAAGGCGGCATCGTCGTGGATAGTGATGTCGGGCACCACATCGATGGAAACGCGACGCTCATCCTCGAAATAGTAGAAACCATGCACCTGTTCGACGTGCTCGTGGGCGGCAGCGGCCTGCATGAGGGTGTGCTGCAACTGGGCACGCTTGTTTTCGCCGGTAGCAACTGCATACACGCCAACGGTCATAATGATGCCATGACGCTCAAACATTTCCTCGCTGATGCGACGCGTAAGGCCATGAATCTGGTGGGCATTCATCGTGTCCTTGACGTTGATGTGCAAGGAGCCGATCTGCACGTCGGGACCATAATTGTGGACAATAATGTCAAACACCCCATGCACGCCGTCAAAGTCATTGACCTCCTTTTTGATTTGAGACAACAATTCGGGCGAAATCTTGGCACCGAGCAGCTCGTTGACGGGCGAAGCAAGCATCTCGATACCGGCCTTGATGATGACCAGCGAAATGAGGGCTCCCAGGATGCCATCGAGCGAAACATTCCACAACAGCATCACACCAGCCGAGATGAGCGTCGCCAGCGTGATGATAGCATCAAACAGGGCATCGGAGCCCGAGGCGATCAATGCGTCGCTCTTGAGTTTCTCACCCTGCGACTTGACATACCTGCCAAGCACCAGTTTCACGACAATCGCCACAATGATAACGATGAGCGTAGTAGTGGTATAGGTAGGCTCGGTGGGATTGAAAATCTTCTTGACCGACTCAATGAGTGAGGTCACACCCGCTGTGAGCACAATAACAGCGATAATGATAGCGCTGAAGTACTCGATACGCCCAAATCCGAAAGGATGTTTCCTGTCGGCAGGCCGTTGAGACAATTTGGTACCGATGATGGTGATAACACTCGAGAGCGCGTCGCTCAGGTTATTCACCGCATCCATGACGATGGCCACTGAACTGGCCAGAATGCCTACTCCCGCCTTAAATGCGGCCAGCAACACATTGGCAATGATGCCTATCCAACTTGTCTTAATAATCTGTGAAGAACGATCCATATTTTCTCCTTGTTTATAGTTTTTTCGTTATTGCGAAAAATTTCGCAATATTTAATTCATTGAATTACAGTTGATTGGAGCCAACAATTTCTGTCTTTTGGGGGTTGCCACAGGAAGAGGCCTGCAGCAGTGACAAGCTGTCGGACCAATTCAAGCAAGGCAGGCGACGGGTTGTAAAGAGTAAGGTTTGTATCGCCACCGCTGGCAGTAATCAGAGCATCGCCATCGCCAATCAAGACGCACAGGTGACCGTTTTGCAGACTTTCCATCAACCACTTTTCCAGCATCTTGGGATCGGGATAAAGCCATTCATCGCCACCATCCCGGCTAACCAGCAAGTCGTAGTAGCAATTCAATTTCAACAGCACATCGGCAAACTGGCGGCACAAGCGTTCATGCTGCGGTTCCTCAAGATAATATTGCTCCACAGCGAAAAACTGTCCCGCACTGTCCTGCGGTACCTGCATCGGCAAGAAGTCAATCACCCAATAAGGCGCTTCCAGCAACTGTTCTACGATTCTGTCATATTCCTGTTCCATAACTGTCTTGCAAAATTAGCATTTTTCCCAAATCTGAAAAAAAACCAAGCCAAGAATTTGTTCTACCCTCAATTTGCACTATCTTTGCAAATTGTAACTAAACTAAAAACGACCGTGAGCAATAATAACGACAAGAATTCAGGCGGATTTAACCGCTTTCGTGACCGCCATCCCATACTGGTAAATTCAGCTCTGATGGCTCTGGCATTGGTAGCTTTTGGCTATATTGCCTTGCTGTTTATCGACGTTTTCACCTCACATGGCCAACAGGTGCAGGTGCCTGACGTGCGCAACATGCCATTGGAGAAAGCTATTGATATCCTTGAAGATGCTGGCCTGCGCTGGGAAATCAGCGACTCGACCACCTTCTATGAGAACTACAAACCAGGAACGGTCATTGATCAAGACCCGAAGGCCAAGTCTTATATCAAGAAAATACGTATCATTTACCTGAGTGTCAACGCAATGCACGCTCCTATCATCGCACTGCCTAAACTGGTAGAGCTGCCAGGCAGACAAGGCATGGCGACCCTCAAAGCAATGGGCTACAAGAACGTCACCATGGACAGTGTGCCCAGCGAAATGGGCGGCCTCATCCTGGAAGTGACTGTTGACGGCCACCATGTGGCACCAGGCACTCCTGTCAGCGTGAACAGCAAAATCAAGATTACCGTGGGCGACGGCTCCATCGTTGACCTTAACCCTGAACAGATTCTTGATCCCGAAATGCTGGACTCCATCGACGAAGCCAACTATCAAGACGCCCAAAAGACCTATGAGGAAGAAATGAAGGCGGCCCAGGCTCGTGCTGAACAAGAACGCAAGTCTCAGTCATCCGAAGAAAAGAAAGACAAAGATAAGGACAAAGATAAGAACAAAGATAAGAACAAAGATAAGAAAAAGGATCAGGACAAGAAGTCCTCAGATAAAGACAAGAAAAAAGATCAAGACAAGGGCAAGAAGAACTGACCTTGGACGCTCTTTTTGCAGATAAATCATTATCTCATGCGTATTAACTTCACATTATCATTAACCCTTTAAGTTTATTAATCATGGCTGAATCCAAATTTTACGAGAAATGCAAAAATGCTGATTTTGAAAGAATTTTGACTGAAAAAGGTTATAAATACTTTACGAAGGGTGCTTATAATCTGAACATCATTGGTGTTAGATCTGATCAGCAGGGCAAAGTCACTAATCTGTATGATGACCTGCTCGTTGTCATCTATCGCACTCCTAAAAGCGAAGAATTTACCCGAAAGATTTATAAGATCACTACTGAACCTGGCACTTACTATATGGTTAAAAGATTAATTATCGAAAAAGGTACAAGTATCCTTGCACCGGGGCAATATCCTAGTAGCCATGCAGTCGGAAAACACAAAAAGAAATATAAAGCTCTTGTACAAGTAGGGAATCTCACTGTTTATAGGGACAATAACAAGGACATGACGTATGATTTAAAACCCAACAAAAAGTACACTGGTTTATTCGGAATCAATATTCATCGGTCAGACGAGTTTGCCACAACAAAAACAATTGATAATTATTCCGCTGGATGCCAAGTATTTGCTGATCCAAAAGAATTTGACAGTTTCATGTATCTTTGTGATAAACAAAACGAAAATTTTAAGAAAAATCGTTTTACATATACTCTGCTGAATGAAAGTGACCTTATCTATTTTTTGTCGGACAAAGACGACAAGGAAGATAAGTAAGACAAACTATAATCTGCCAAGAAGAAGAAATAAAAACCATTAACTTTTATCAATCAGGTATTTAGAATATTCCATGGCGTTGGACGACGAGCTGCTGGACGACGAATTGGAGTCAGGCGGCAAGGACGAGATACAATATGAATACAGCGAACCCGACTTCACCGAGGATGGGCGCGACTACTGGGAGCACTACCACTATGTGGTGGAGCCTGGACAGGTGTTGTTGCGCATCGATAAGTATCTCGTGGAACGCATCAAGGGCACTAGCCGCAACCGCGTACAGAATGCTGCCGAGGCACAATGCATCCGCGTGAACGGACGCCCTGTCAAGAGCAACTATCGCGTGCATCCTGGCGACGTCATCAGCGTGGTGATGGACCGTCCCCGCTATGAATGTGAAATCGTCGCCCAGGATATCCCGTTGAACATCGTCTATGAAGACGCCAGCCTGATGGTCGTCAACAAGCCAGCGGGCATGGTGGTCCACCCCGGGCACGGCAACTTCGACGGCACGCTAGTCAACGCCCTGGCCTGGCACTTCAAGGACAACCCTGACTATGACGTGACTGACCCGCGCCTGGGTCTCGTTCACCGCATCGACAAGGACACCAGTGGCCTGTTGGTTATCGCCAAGACGCCCAACGCCAAGACCTCACTCGGAGCCCAATTCTTCAAGAAGAGCACCAAGCGACAGTACATTGCTGTGGTGTGGGGCGAAATGAAAGAACTTGACGGGACTGTAACGGGCAATATCGGGCGCGACCCGCGCGACCGTGTGCTGATGAAGGTATTCCCTGATGGTGACCAGGGCAAACATGCCGTTACCCATTGGCACACCGTGGAA
>JAEEGG010029635.1_pt1 | contig 10215 bp, 8 predicted proteins | sample 9134161 | NCBI WGS metagenome assembly JAEEGG01 (sample SAMN16246543, study PRJNA631951) | gut metagenome | biome: gut microbiome; feature: rumen; material: CR-attached | host: Bos | place: Iran: Karaj | collected 2018-10 | reverse complement strand
GGCAGCCACCGTCCGATTTTCGGCATCAACACCGGAAGACTCGGCTTCCTCTCAAACACGAGCATCCGGGATTTCTCCGCCGCATTGGAGGCGGTGCTGCAGAAGCAATACACCATTGAACACCGGATGCTTCTGCACGTCGACCATCCCTGCTGCAGGAAGCTGCCATGGGCATTGAACGACGTCTGCATACAGCGCAGCGGCAGCAACGGCATGATCACACTGCATGTATATGTTGACGAGGAACCTCTGAACACCTACTGGTGCGACGGATTGATTATCGCAACACCAACAGGCTCAACCGCATACTCGCTCGGCTGCGGGGGCCCCATCCTTACTCCGGATGCCAACGCATTCGTACTGACCCCCATCGCCTCCCACACCTTGACGGTACGCCCAATCGTGCTGTCCGGCGAGAGCCGCATCCGCATCGAAGTGGAGAGCCGATCCGGCAGTTTCGTCATCAATGCCGACTCCAACAGCTATACGGTACAACAGCCGGCCACACTGCTGATCCGCAAGGAGCAGTTTACGGTGTCGCTGCTGCGGCTGAATGGACAATCATTTTACAAAACACTGAGGGATAAATTAATGTGGGGTCTGGACAGACGCAACTGAGATGGATTTTGAACAGAAAATCGCCTTTGACCGCATACGCGGCCTGTTAGCGGCACACTGCCTGTCACCAATCAGCGGCACCCATCTGGAGTCGCTGCATTTTTCCACCGACTGGGAGGAGATTGTCCGCTGGCAGGAGGAGACGGAGGAGTTCCGCCAGCTGCTGCTGTTCGAGCCGGACTTTCCGCTGCGAGCACATGCAGACCTGCGGCAGGAGCTGGAATATCTTAAGATTGCCGGAAGCCGCATCCAGTTGGAATCGCTATGCGAACTCAAATCGACTCTGGAGACCGTCCAGGGTGTGCTTGTCTTTTTCAGGGTTGAGCAGGAAAAGGAGAAGAACCGCTTTCCAAGACTTACCGCATGCTGTTCCGGCATTCAGATCCCCAACGAACTGGTACGCACCTTTGCCGCCGCCGTGGACGAGAAGGGGCAGATCCGCGACCAGGCCTCGACGGAACTGCAGCAGATCCGGCAGCAGATCCGCAACACGGAACGGGACATTGAAAAAAACCTGAAAAAGATGCTGGTGCAGGCTAAGCAGGATCATCTGGTGGAGCCCGATGCGGAGATGACTGTCCGTGAAGGGAGACTTTGCCTGCCTGTGGCGGCAGCCTTCAAACGGCGCATCTCAGGTTTCATCCACGATGAATCGTCCACCGGCCAGACCGTATTTATCGAACCGCAGGAGGTCTTCGACGCGAACAACAGGCTCCGCGACCTGCAGTTGGCCGAACGGCGCGAAATCCAGCGCATCCTGCTGCAGCTCACCGATGAGTTGCGGCCTCATATCCCTGACATTCTGGAGGCATACTCCTTTATCGGATATCTGGATTTCGTCCGCGCCAAAGCAAAATTGGCATTGGACATACATGGTGTAAAACCGCTGATGTACGACAAGCCGTACATACATTGGCAAAAGGCGCGCCATCCCCTGCTCCATCTGACCCTGCGCAAGCAGCAGAAGGAGGTGGTGCCGATGGACATTTCACTTAACGGACAATTGCGCATACTTATAATTTCCGGCCCCAACGCGGGCGGAAAATCGGTGTGCCTGAAGACTGTCGGGCTGCTGCAGTACATGTTCCAGTGCGGCCTGCCCGTCCCTGTTTCGGAGACATCTGAATTCGGACGCTTTGAAAGGGTGCTGATGGACATCGGGGACGAGCAGTCTATCGAAAACGACCTGAGCACCTACAGCTCGCATCTGAAAAACATGGACCGGATTGTCCGCGAGAGCGACCCGCAGACACTGTTCCTCATGGACGAGCTTGGCGGCGGCACCGACCCGCAATACGGCAGCGCCATCGCCGAGGCCACTTTGGAACATCTTGCGAAAATGGGGGCCATCGGGGTGGTCACAACCCACTTCGGCAACCTAAAGACCATGGCCGAGACCACCGAAGGCATCTGCAACGGCGCAATGCTCTTCGACCAGGAGCGGATGCAGCCGCTATTCCGTCTGCAGACCGGTAAGGCAGGAAGCTCCTTCACCTTCGACATTGCCGAACGCATCGGCTTTTCACATGAAATCCTTGAAAACGCAAAAGGGAAAATCGGCACTGCGCAGATTGACTACGAGGCACTGCTTCAGAAACTGGAGCTGGAGAAGATCGCCCTTGAGAACGAACGGAAGATGTGCGCCGCCACCGATGCGCAACTGGCGGAACTCATAGCGCAGCAGAAGGAGCGCAACGGCAACCTGCAGCAGCAGCGGCACGAAATAATCCGCAAGGCCAAGCAGGAGGCGGAGGATCTTCTGGAGAACGCCAACAAAATCATTGAAAGGACAGTCCGGGAAATCAAGGAGAAGAGGGCCGACAAGGAGACGGTGAAGAGCCTGCGCGAGGAGGTGCACAAGTTCCATGATCAGGTGCGGAAGACGCCGCTGCCGCCTGTAGTGCATAAGACCGGACACATCGACATTCCGGAGCCGCAAGGCAGCAGCCCAATCGCCGTCGGGGATTACGTTATCATCAACGACACGATGACCATCGGGCAGGTGGTTGAGCGCAAAGGCGAGGACATCGTGGTAAGTTTCAACTCGGTGCAGTTCCGCACCACTGTCGGCAAGGTGACCAAAACCAAGCAGAAGCCGCCGCAGGCCGGCAGCAGGCGCAGCTCCGCGGAGAGCATGGCCATATACACCGAGATGAACCGCAAGGCCACGGAATTCAATCTGGAGCTTGACATCCGCGGTATGCGCGCACAGGAGGCCGTCGACGAACTGGAGCATTACATTGACGATGCCCTGCTGCTACAGATTCATGAGGTGCGCATCATCCATGGCAAGGGGGACGGAATCCTGCGCAAAGTTGTGCGCGAATTCCTTGCAAAGAACAGCGATGTAAAGCATTTCCGCGACGAGGCGATGGAGCGCGGCGGCTACGGCGCAACCGTGGTGGAGATGTAGGCAGGAAGGCGACCCTAAAATCTATTTCTGCAACATTTCAACCAGTTTTTTTTCAAGAACCTCCTCCCTGTTCTTGCCATAACCCGTCTCAACCATCACAATTCTGCCGTCGCGGTCAAGGAAAAACAGCGTCGGAAAGCACCATATACGATATGTTTCACACAATTCACGACCGGAAAAGAGGACGGTGTAGGTTATGCCGCGCTTGGAGAGGAAATCCGCCATTCCATCCTTTTCAGGGTCATCATACGGGTCAATGCCCACAAGTACAAAACCCTTGTCACTGTATTTCTCATGCATACGCTGCAAAAACAGCATGGCAGCACAACATGGTGCGCATTTTTTATAAAAAAAATCTATCAGCACCACCTTCCCTTTCAAATCGGCAAGGCTGACCGTATCGCCAGATAGCGCGGGCAGCGACCATTCCGGTGCAGACGACCCTGTGGGGAGCGTTTCGGGGTTATTTTGAGGAGTGGGGTTATAATCCTTCAGCACAAACGTTTTATAAACATTCTCCAGCGAAAGCTTGGACTCATCAACATCCGGATTGAAAGCGAGCAGCCTGCATTCCTCATACTGATACATGGTATCCTGCCGCTGCACGATTTCAAAGAATTCGGCATACTTCAACGGCAGATAATCTGTTTTGTCAAACCACAGCTCCAATTCATGGCGGATAATATTCAGGCCATACGCCTCCAACGCCTCCTCAGGACAGGTGACAGTGACCTGATAACAGGACTTCCCGTCCAATCTGGTTTCCGAAAGCGCATAGGAATATCCCTCCATCAGCTCCAAATCTTTGGACAACGGAAAACCGCCACTGTTTGTCAGCAGTTTGTAAAACACGCAGCTGCCCCGCCACCTGAAAATCTCATCCGCCCACATGTCACACTGCATCCTGGTTCCAATGCTGTCATCCCTAAAAATCACAAACTCATTTCCCGTATACAGGTAATGGGCAATAATATCTCCATTAAAGCCTTTTCCATACAAATCAAAGACCTTTCCAAAGATGGTGTCATCCGGCATTTTCCTGAAATCACAGATGTAGCGGGAAATTGCAGTGTCATTGCCCGACATGGATCTCATCCGCCGCTCCATTTCATAATGCCCGCCTTGGATAGTCCGGCATTTCCTGTATGCATCCACCAACACACTTTCCGCCGTGGGCTGTCCGTAACAGCCGGATGCACAAAGGAGTGCAATGGCGGCTATGAAGGAAATCAAAAAAAATTGTTTTCTCATATCCAAACCTTTTTGACAGATTGAACGCAGAAACGCTTTGTTTATTGCACCGGCAAATTTGAAAAACCTCCCCGACACAATATAGGCGCAAAATGTCCGTTATTTTTTATATCGTAAAACAGATACGGTAAAAAAAATGAAATAAAACATTAAACACTTGCTATTTATGAACATTAACCCTAACATTAAAAAAAACAATAAGGAAGAGTATGCCCTTTTTGCGGATGTGTGCGGAATTATTGATAACGCCCGCAGGCGCGTGGCTGTGCACGCCAATTCCGAAGTGTGTCTTGTCAAATGGTACGTCGGCAAACGGATAAAAGAGGATGTGCTGTATAACCAACGTGCTGAATACGGCAAGCAGATTGTAAAGAATCTGGCCCAAAAACTTACAAAAAAATATGGTAACGGATGGGGATACCAAAGCTTGAAACATTGTATACACGCCGCCAATACTTTTACAGAGGATGAAATTGGGTACGCAGTGCGTATCCAATTCTCATGGACACATATTCGCACAATTATGTTTATTGACGATCCGCTTGCACGTCAGTTCTATATGGAAATGTGTCGCATTGAACATTGGGACACGCGCACGCTGGATGCCAAGATTAATTCGCGAATCCCCTATCGGACTGATTCTATGCAGTGAAGGCAACACCGAACACATAGAATATCTGATGTTAGAGGAGAATAGTCCCATAAAGGTTGCGCAATATTACACCCAACTGCCAGACAAGAAACTTCTTGCAGAAAAGCTGCAACGTGCCGTTGCCATTGCGAAGGAACGTATTGCCGAGAAAAAAAATGAAACCTCCCCGACACAATAAACAGCCGAACTGTCCGTTATTGCTGTACAGAAACTAACTCAGATACGGTGAAAGAGACACAAACAATACATCATGAAAAACAGAATCAAACACCTAATCATCATCGCCTTTGCAGCACTGTTTTGTACCACGGCGCAGGCACAGACAGAGGCTGAGACTGAGACTGAGGCGCAGACAGAGGCACAGATAGAGGACACAATTAAACTTGATATGGTTCGATGGAACACATCAATGGGCATACAATATTTTAGCCACCCGACTTCAACCTATTGGGCAAACAGAATTTCCCTGCAATACGACTTTTTTTACTTTGGATTGAATGTCTTTGAAATATCTTTCGGAAAAAATTATTTTTCAATCACACCAATGGGAGTTTTTGCAATTCCACTGTTTGCTACAGGATACACTTCAAAAATAGCCGGGCGTGTTTTCATTGCACTTAGCCTATTGGATGTATTATCATCACCGCGTTTTCATTACCCTATAGGGAAAAACCTTGAAGTATTTGCAAGTTGGGATGCCTTCAAACTCACAAGAATGAAGGACATCAGCAGCGCATGGTATGTAACAGGAGACCTTCGGGCAGGCTTTAACTGTTATGTAAACAAAAAATTTGTCATTAGCAGCTACTATGAGTACAACCACAACCATAACCTATTCACCCGCTCCCTCAACTGGGCGTTGGGCGGCATCGGCGTGGACATTCCCGACCAGCCTACAGCCCTGAACGGCCATTCCGTGGGAATACATATAGGGTATAGTTTTACCCTACAGGATGCGATTGACAAACTTGACCAAAAAGAGTTATAGGCAAACTACGGCCAGCAGCACAATGGCTATCTGGGCTATCAGTATCAGTGGGACACCGTAGCGGAACTTCTTGTGCAGGGTTTTGTGATGCCAGAGCTTCATTCCAAGCCACGCCCCGATGCCGCCGCCGACAGCGGCCAGCCACAGCAATGTAGTCTCCGGAACCCGCCATCTCGCCCGTTTTGACTTGAATTTGTCAATGCCGTAAATTAAGAATGTGACCAAATTGACGGCGACAAGGTAAAGCAAAGCGACATGAAGAATGCCAAAACCATTCATTGTCGCACCAGCAGCGGCAAAGATTCCCGGTATCATCTGCGTTTTAATCATGGTAATCGCTCTCCTTCCATTCAAATTTCACCTATTCCGTTAACAATATGAAGTTGCATTTTATTGTGCCCATGAAAAAAAATTTGGCAGGAACGCAATAATTCTGGGAAAATGGCGTTAAAATCCAAAATAGATATAATATGCCAACAACACAATTAAATTCAGTACAGTTAAACATTCTGAACCTGATGTCATATATTGACACCGAACAGGAACAGAAAGAGTTGCAGGACATTTTGCTCCAATTCTACCGTCAGAAGACTGACCGGCTTTTGCTCCAGTTTCAAAAAGAGAACGACATAACCCAACAGACACTTGATGACTGGTCATGCCAGCATGAAAGAACACCATACAACAGATGAAAATAGTTCTTGACACAAACTGCCTCGTCAACATCATTATGCCAGGGTCGTACAACAATGACATCTGGCTGGCTTTCCGTGCAGGAAAATATACGCTGTGCGTTACAAACGAAATCCTTTTTGAATATCACGAGATACTTGCGAAACGGTACAACAATCTCATTGCAAACACCGTACTTAAAGAGTTGGTTGAAACTCCGAACATTGAGCGTATCAACCCCACTTTCCGTTTTAATTTAATCACTGCCGACCCTGACGACAACAAATTTGTTGACTGTGCAATCACAGCGGGCGCCACATATATTGTAAGTAATGACCGCCACTTCAGTGAACTCAGGAATTACAATTTTCCAAAGGTTGATGTACGTACACTCACCGAATTTCTGAAAATCATTAAAAGCATGCAATAACAACCCACACCATGAAGAAACTTCTGACAATATGCGTGATGCTGATTGCAATGACCGTCATGACAAATTGCAAGAGCGGAACGGATAACAACACAGATACCACGATTGCTGCAGACACAACAACTGATTGCATTCCGTTGTTCGATTCATTGGTATACGATGAAAACGGCATTGCCGAAATTAAAGACCTGACCATCATTATAAAAGATTATAGAAAATACGATTTTCCTGAAGATGCCCCTGTTTATACTTGGAAAAAGAATGGAACCGCTCTTGCTTTTGATCACTGCGGCAAGGAATATTACATTCCTCTTGATGCTTACCTTGTTTGGTTTGACAGCATAGAATTGCCAGACACAGCAATAGTTAGTATTAAAGTATGGAGAGATTATAAAGAACATGGACATCCGTTTGCTGTAATACAGGAACGTATTAAACTTTATCACGGAGGTTTGGGCATCGAATAAGATAGAACCGACAACAAAATGACAAAACACAAATTAAGCATACGTGAGGAGGCGGCACGCTGCCTGCTTTGCGAAGAGGCGCCCTGCACCAGGGCATGCGGCAATGGCGACCCTGCACGCGCCATCCGCGCCATCCGTTTCGACAACGCCAAAAACGCCGGAAAATGGATAAAAGGCTGCTCTGATGCGGACCTTGATCGCGCCGGACAAGCCTGCATCCACTACGACCGCCCGATACGCATCCGCGAACTGCTCCGGACGGCGGAATGCACACCGGCTGCAACCGGAACCCTCCCCAGCCTTGACATCAGCTTCTGCGGAATAAAATGCGAAAATCCCTTCTTTCTCGCCTCGTCGGCCATCTGCACCAACTACGACATGGTGGCACGCGCCTTCGACATGGGCTGGGCGGGTGTCTTCTACAAGACAATCTGCAAGCAGGAGATCCGCGAGGTGTCGCCCCGCTTCGACTCCATCCGCGAGGGCACGTCGTTCGCCGGATTCCGCAACATGGAGCAGCTGAGCGAAACCCCCTACGAAATGGATTTTGAAATTCTGCGCCGCCTGAAACAGAACTATCCGTCAAAAGTGGTGGTGGCCAGCATTATGGGCGAACATGAGGAGGAATGGATAGAACTGGCCAAAATGGCCGAGGAGGCCGGATGCGATGCGGTGGAGCTGAACTTTTCCTGCCCGCAGATGCGGCTCGCAGGCATGGGCAGCGATGTGGGCCAGGATTCCGAACTGGTGACCTTCTACACCGCCTACGTGAAGCGCAGCGTAAGCATCCCCGTCATACCGAAAATAACACCCAACATCACGCAAATCAACCAACCAGCCATGGGAGCCTATTTCGCCGGTGCGGATGCCATATCGGCCATCAACACCATAAAGAGCGTCACCATGTCGCCCGAGGCAAAGGTCAGCGACAAATGGACAATTTCGGGCTATTCAGGCCGCTCTGTGAAGCCCATCGCCCTGCGCTTTATACTTGAAATGGCGAAGAACCCTATCCTGAACGGGATGAACGGCAGGGATAACAGCGGAACACCCGGCAATGAGGCGAAAAAGCCGAAGGCAAACAAAATGCAGTTCAGCGGCATCGGCGGTATCGAGACATGGCGCGACGCGCTGGAGTTCATCCAAATAGGCTGCCGCAACGTGCAGGTGTGCACCGCCGTGATGCAGTACGGATACCGCATCATCGACGACCTTATTCTTGGCCTGCAGACCTATATGCAGGAGCGCGGCATCGGAAACCTTGAAGAGATTGTGGGCGAACTGCTGCCCTCCTTCGCCCTCCCCTCCGACCTTGACCGCGACACCATGGTCTATCCCACCATCGACCGTGAAAAGTGCATCGGCTGCGGTCGCTGCTTCCTCTCCTGCCGCGATGGCGGACACCAGGCCGTCACCTTCGACGCGGAGACACGCCAGCCCCGCATTGCCGGCACCAAATGCGTCGGCTGCCACCTCTGCCGCCTCGTCTGCCCCACCGGCGCCATCGGCGTGGCGAAAAGGATCTCAAGGCCAAACTAAAAAAAAACATAACGAGTTGGTTAGTGCCACTACCCAACTCATCATGAAAGGTATCGACTATTCATGGAGGTGAACTTTCCAGCAGCGACTTACCCTCACCTGCCTCACGAGACGCTACGGTAAGGAGTAGGAAGCATACTTGTTCTACAGGTTTGTTTCGTTACAGGAAATCAAGGTGAAAATTGTTTGAAAAAACAGCTTCAAATCCTTTGCAGCATTCGGGATTTTTTTGTACTTTTGCAAAATAAATTACAACCATTAAATGGTTAATAGTTAATACTGCGAGTATGATAACCAATATTAACATCAAGAATTACAAGTCCGTGGTGAATGTAAACCTGCCTCTTGGACGCTTCAATCTGCTCATCGGCGCAAACGGATGCGGCAAGTCAAACATCTTGGAAGGCATTGCCATTGGGGCTGCTGCCAGTTCCGACAAACTGGAATATGAGTATTTTGCGAACCGGGGCATTCGGATTGTGGCTCCCCGGTTGATGTTGCCTGCGTTTGAAGAGATGGAAAGTGATACGATAACGGTAAATATCAAGAATGCCAAAGATGTGGTATTTGACATTCGATACAACAAAGATGCGAAACCTGCGCGTTGGGAAGCGGAACAGGTTTGTTACAAAGACGCGAATCCGGACATAAGCCAATTTCTCATATACTCCCTTGAAGAATCCACCCTTCGTAAGGCTGACGATTCCAACCGAACCTATCCTTTGGGGCTTCATGGCGAAGGGCTCTTCCCCTACTTGAAAAATCTCGCCCAACGTGACGACGGCATAGCCATCTTTGACGAAATCAAGGAAAACTTGAGGATTCTTGATTGGTTCGATGATATGCAGGTTCCTTCCGGCCAATTGTCTTCAGAATTCAACCTCAAACTTAAGGACAGCTATTTGTCTGAAACCCTCAACACCTTCGACCAGCGCAGCACAAACGAAGGTTTCCTGTATCTTCTTTTTTATCTGACGCTTATCATTTCAGACGAGACCCCGCAATTCTTTGCCATAGAAAATATTGATACAGCATTTAATCCGAAACTTTGTCGTGAAGTGACACGCCGTCTTATTGATTTGGCAAAAAAACATAATAAACAGATTATTGCCACGACGCACAATCCTGCCGTGCTTGATGGTATGAATTTGTACGATGACGACATACGCTTACACGTTGTCCGCC
>JAEEGG010029632.1_pt1 | contig 10215 bp, 7 predicted proteins | sample 9134161 | NCBI WGS metagenome assembly JAEEGG01 (sample SAMN16246543, study PRJNA631951) | gut metagenome | biome: gut microbiome; feature: rumen; material: CR-attached | host: Bos | place: Iran: Karaj | collected 2018-10 | reverse complement strand
CTCATAGACCACACCAATGAGCACCGTCTTGCCCTGCAACAGCGCGATACTGACGGCATAGGGTGCATACTGATGGATGAAGTTGGTCGTGCCATCGAGCGGATCGACCACCCAGAGCAACTGTTCACTTTTCACTTCATCACTTTCCACACCTCCCGCTGTGCCTTCTTCAGTGATAAATCCAGCTTCAGGCAATATTTCACGTAAAGCGCTGACAATCAGCTTCTCTGAGCCTTTATCCACATACGACACATAGTCGTGGGCATGCTTTCGCTCCACACATTCCAGAGAGAATTTCCGTCGTTCCTCCCTGATATAAGCTCCTGCCCGTCGAGCAATCTCACACACGGACAGGGTATATTTCTCTAAATCAATCATCCTTTCCATTCAGTTTCTTTGGTGCAATCCGCTTGAGAATCGCCTATACACAACAGAATAATAACCATGATCAAAGGAGAGGCTAACATACTTAGAAGGATCCATACCACAACATTCCTATGACGTTGCTGAGCCATAACGGCAACTAAGACATACAATCCGACGCCTATGCCTATACATAAAATAGCAGCCAAAATGGCAAACAACCAGAACCCATCAAATAAAGAGCTGAAGCCTTCGCTAACAGGAATGTTTCCTGATTTAATAGAAGTCATCATGACATGATTCAAATTCACTGCAAATGCAGAGAATACAACAAACAATCCCAAAAGCGTTGCTACTAATTTCCCTTTCATATCTTAATTATTGGTGTCCGATAAAATTTATTATGCAGCAAAGATAAGAATTATTTGGCAAAAAACGTTCAATGAGAGCTGAAATTTTTGCAAAAGTAGTTCTTTTTCTTAAAATCACTCACTTCTTCTCAATTTTTCTTTCATTTTCATACTCATCTGACGGCAGCAATGGCAACGCAGACGAGTTGATGAATTGGAACGGCGCCAAGAAACGAGGACTTGGCATTTAGACATCTCTTCTAATGCGAATAGACGGGCTTGGAATCATGCGCAAGTCCGTCTATTCTCGTCTAAGCCCGTCTTAACCATAATGCTGGCTGACGTAGTTATATACTGCATCTCGATATTGCGTGATATTCTCTTCGCTATAGCTTTCAGGAAGTTCTTGCCAAAGGATGTCACGAATCGTAATGATGATTGCCGCTTTTGTCTCTTGTTTGTCAAACGGATGATCCATTGTCGCCAAAAGGGCTTTTATCTTCTCAAGCAGTTCTTTGGCTACAGTCTTCAACTTTTTGATATCGTCTTTTGAAAGGTCTTCTTTCATCAGCACATCATACATGGAAAGTTGCTCATCATTCTCAAAGCCTTCACGAATATACCGTTTTTCTTCCTCTGACAATTCATTCGACAGTTTCATCAACTCTTCAAAAGTCCTTTCGATAGTGGCTCTGTTCTGCTCTTGATTATAATCGTGGATGATCTCCTGATACTTCTCGTAGAAATTGATTCGTGATGGATTCGCGGCCAGCATTTGTGCGATACGTTCCTGTAGTACATCCTGAATATCTTTCATCACCAGATTCTTCTCATGACTCTTGGCAAACTCACGCCTCAACAAATCGAAGTTTATTCCACTGATATCAAAACGGCGGTATTCTGCCACGCCAGTCACATTTTTATCTCCTATTTCCAGATGGTCATTAACAATATCATGGATTGCCACACTGAGGTCTGTGATATCAGAGAACTTGCGTTTCTTCTGAAGTTCTTTGAAAATTGCTTCTATGGCATCTTTTTGCTGCTTCATCTCCTTTGTGATATCCTCGCGGTCGAGATATTTCCAAAGTTTCAGCAGCGTAGTGGCATAGGTACAGTAGGTTTTGCGAATCTCTATAGTCTCACACATGGCGTTGGCTGCTTCTTTTAACAAGAATAACTTCTCGAAATCCATAGCACGAATTAAGCTGTCCAGTTCAAACCCATGCTCTTTCAGGAAATCCGTAGCAGCAGCAATAGCCTCTAGTACATGTTTGATGAGTTCCTTCTTATCTACCGTTGGATCTCCTCCATTTCCACCTTCAGGATTAGATGTATAGTCAGCCAATGCCTGGCGAAGAGCCTTCACGATACCAATATAGTCAATAATCAGTCCATTGGTCTTTCCTTCTGACACACGATTTGCTCTGGCAATGGTCTGCATCAGCATATGAGCCTTCATGGGCTTGTCGATATAGAGGCACGAGAGCGTCTTCACGTCGAAACCTGTCAACCACATGGCACAGACGAAGACCACGCGTAGCTTAGAATCACCATCCTTAAACTCTTTGTCCAACTCGCGCTTTTCCATCTTTTCGCGATGAGGCTTGATGTCGAGTCCCCATTTCTGGAAGGTCTGTATCTCATTCTGTTCCTGCGATACGACTACAGCCATTTCCGTTTCCTTCATCCACTCCAGTTTGCGCTGCATCTCCTGCATTTCCTGCTGGGAGTTGCATTTCTCTATGGCCTGTTCCAGCTGTTTCATTTCCTTTTGCCAGTACTCCTGCACATAGTTATACATCATGACGCACGTCACCTTATTGTAGCATACCATCATGGCTTTTCCAGATGTCCATAGGTCGCAGTAGTGTCCTGCAAAATCCTTGGCTACCAGTCGCAGACGCTTCTTGGCAGTTAGCAGATGTACCTCCTTTGCAAATTCCTTTTCCAGTTTGGCCAGTTGCGAGACATCAAGGTCGCCTGCCTGTTCCAGTGCAGCAGCTATTTCCTCATTGATTTCAGGATTCTTTAATTCCTGCAATCTTTCACCACGATTCTCATAATAGAGTGGCACTGTAGCCTTATCCTCTACAGCCCGTTGGAAGTCATAGATACTCACATAGCCACCAAAAGTGCGTGCTGTGATGTTATCGTTTGACAGTAGAGGCGTGCCTGTAAAGCCAATACGATGAGCCGTTGGCAGCAAATGCATCAGATTGTCGGCAAAGATGCCGTTCTGTGTACGATGAGCCTCGTCGCTCATCACAATGATGTCGTGATCAGGATAGATGGGTTCAGCCTTAGGATCGTTGAACTTCTGTATCAGCGAGAAGATAAATGAAGGATTACCTTTCAATTTAGTTTTCAAATCCTCACCACTGCTGGCAATGAATTTCTTCGCTTTGACATTACCTAACAGACCACAATTCTCAAAAGTGTCGCTGATCTGCTTGTTCAGCTCGTCACGATCAGTCAGCACGAGGAATGTGGGGGAGCCCTCAAACTTACGTCGTATCTTCTTTGCCAGGAACAACATCGAGTAGCTCTTACCACTACCCTGTGTATGCCAGAATACGCCTAACTTCCCGTTCAGGTACTGACGGTTGCGATACATCTCTACGGCCTGGTTCACGCCCAGATACTGATGGTTGCGCGCCATAATCTTCGCCGTCCTGCCTCCACTATGGTCATAAAGGATAAAGTTCTCCAGGAGGTCAATGAAGTTTTCCTTCTTACAGATACCTCTGAGCATCGTTGGCAGTTCTATGCTACCAGCATCTTCCTCCTTCAGTCGTTTCCACTCATGGAAAAACTCCCACTTTGATTCAATGGTTCCCACACGCGCCTCCAGTCCGTTGCTGAACATGATGAAGGCGTTATGATAGAATAGCTGCGGAATAGTGTCGAGATAGTCACGATAGTTCTTGTTAAAGGCATCAACTACCTCCACATCGTGGTTCTTCAGTTCCATAAAGAGCAAAGGTATACCATTCACAAAGCCCACGATGTCAGCCCTACGACGATACAGTGCCCCATGTACTTGCAACTCTCGGACACAAAGAAACTCATTCTTGTCTGGCGATACAAAGTCAATCACCTTTGCGCGTACTTCTTCTGTCTCACCATTGGGCTTGGTGCGAGTAACGGGGATGCCGTCACGAATCAGTTTGTATTTCTGTTCATTAATCTGCATCAGCGTCTGACTGCTCATATATTCCGTCAGACGCTCCATGCACTCCTGCAGCTGCTTATCTGTCAGCCAAGGATTCAAGCGTTTCAGTGCCTCACCAACATGGCGAGTCAGCAACACTTCGTGGTAGCTATTGCGCCCCAATGTGCCATCCACTCCTAACGTCTCTTGGTCGAAAGCATAGATACTCTTCCAACCCAACTCCTGTTCCATGAAGTCGGCTGTACTCTTCTGTATCAGTTGGTCTTCGCTATAATCCTTTGCCATAATAGTCTTATCGTCTCTTTTTTGTATTTACCTGTAATGGGCCAATTTCTAAAGAATCATCCTTGTAAGGATCAAACTTTACAAGTTTCATTTTTTCTTTTAACTTGTTATAATCTTCTTCTTTAAGAATGCCTTGTTTCTCTTGCACCAGTACATCTATTTTTTCTTGTAATAAGGCTATTTCATAGTCTGTGCAATTTTTATCGATTTTTATATTTTCAATAATATCGATCCAATCGATATCAACAAATTTGGGCTTAGGGTACATGCCAGACTTAAACTCTCCATTCTGTTCCCTTCTGGCTTTTACATTATTCTTTTCTTCATTGGGGATAATGAATATCCGAACTTCTTGTTCATGTTCAAAAGCAGTTCTTTTAAGTAACAATAAATCTAAATAACGTTCTAATGTAAAATAGCCAAAATATTTGTGGTAATTAGGATTATCTTGTCCTTCATCAAGATATGGCATATGGATGTTGTCAATTGTTTCTTTGTTTTGATAATTTACCATACCGATATATAGTGAACAGTTCCTTAGGTGCTTAACTAGTTGCTCCCTTAATTTTGCCCTGTTAATTGTAAGTTCGACACAACGTGAGGCCAATCCTGTTCTATTGTGTGAATATAATATCCATGCGGCCTCATTTTCTCGCTTAGTACTGAAGCAACATGCATAAAGAAAAGGAGTAGTTTTGGGGTCACTACGTTTTCCATCATAAATTGCATTGTAGAATCGACCCTCATATTGGTCATCCCACGATGTTGGCTCTACAAATCGTAAATTAGGTTTTTTTTCTTCTCTTTCTCCTTCGATTGATTGTTTCATTTCCAAACTTCGCAAAGCAGACTCCAAATCCATATATTTATAAAAATAGTGACCTTTGCGTAGCTTCCCAATTTGCTGATATATTACATTGTTTTGTTTCTTTATACTATCAAATTCATTTTTCTTTTCTTTGTCGCTAGGCGTGTAATCTTTATATACTGGAAAATCGTAAATGCCAATAATTTCCCAATATGGTGCATGTTCTTTGTCTGTTTTGATATTTCGTTGACCTACACGGAAATAATAATTCTTTTCATTTGTTTTGCTTGTTATGAATGCAAAACCATCCTTTTCGTTATTGGCTTTTGAAATAATTACAATTATGGAACTATGTCCATCTTTGACATGTTGCTCTACTTTTATATGATTCTTGAATTTTAAAAATTGCTTTTCAATAATATTTTTTATTTGATTCTCTACTTCTAGAACGTTGGATATTCCAACAAAATCTCCTTGCTCGTTATAACCAATGAAAATTTTACCTCCATCAGTATTCAGAAAAGCGCATATCAAAATTCCTATCTGTGGAGAATATTTAAGCTTATATTCTGTATATTTGTCTTCCATTATCATTTTTCATCTTACTCTTAATTGATTAAACATAGAAACATTACCACTCATCAACTTTGGAAGTAGACGGTCGCGGGCTTCGGTAAGGAGGCGGATTTGAGAGGAAAGGTCTTTCAACACCTTTGTGATGCTAGATATTTTATTGCCAAAAGCAATTGCAATTTCTTTGGCAGGAATTACAATTTCCATTGATTTGAATTCCTTCCATCTTGTATATGGCATAGTAGTACCAACAGAAATGGAAGTAGCATGTTTTACCGTACTATCATCGAACAATAGCATCAAAAGGAATTCTCTAAATTCTTTATGGTTAGAATTAAGAACAAAGCATGTCGTTCTTGTTAATCCCCTTGATTGTGCAAAACATATCTTATGAAAATATGGACGCATTGCTCCGAAAATAATATCATTTTCTTCGAATGAAACCAATGAACTTTCAGCTAAAGATATATCGGCAGGTGTAAGATAGGTCAAAGAATGTTTGGGTAAGCAATCAATAGGTAAATAGTAATCATAGTAATCTCTATTTCTCTTATCAACTTTTTTCCCTGATTCATATGCAATATCATCAAGCATTCCTTTGCTCCACCCTTCTGGCACACCATCGACAATCGTGGTGGTTTCGTGGCCAGGGAAGCGGAGGTCAACGAACCATTCTTTATAAAGTCGCTGCGCTGCTTCCTCCAATAGCTTTATCTGCTTCTGATAATTCTCTATCAATGAGTCGTAGCGAGAGAGGATTGTGGCGATACGGTTCTGAGTTGGAAAAGGTGGTAATTCAATAGGTACATCACTCAATATGGACGTATTCAAATTCAGCATTGTTGCACCAATGGCATGTTTCTCTACCCATCCTATCGTCTCCCGCTTTTGTAATTGAAAGAAAATGAATTTCGGAAGCGCTTTCTCCTTATCAATAGTTACTCTTAAACAGCCTGTTCCACACAACCATCCCTTTTGTGCACCTATAGCATATGCACATTTACCAACATCACCTCTGCGTGCATAAAGAATATCACCTTCAGATATTTTGTGTCGAGACAATCTTTCTACATGGTGGCTTTCTACACGGGCTATAGTAGACTCATCAATGCAACCATTTATTATGTCTTTAGGCATAACTACTGGAACACCAATTTCTGAATAATCAGATTGGTGTAATTGTGAACCAAAGGGACCAGTCTGTATTGCAGAGGAAACATCTCCCAACTTCACTTTCTTCCACTCACTCATCTCTCGTCCTCCTTCTTTTGTTTCTTCAGTTCCAATTCTGCTACAGTTCTGTCAACAACTTCTTGCAGTTGATATGTGGCTACACCCAAAGGCTTCTGAATATCCTGTAATGACCATTCAACAATGGTTTTCTTGGCAGTCTTGCAAATTAGCAATCCAACAGAGGGGTTATCGTCTTTCCCACGAAGCAACTTATCGGCAGCCGTAACATAGAAATTCAGTTTGCCTGCAAACTCGGGCATGAATTTCACCGCCTTCAACTCTACAATAATGTATCGACGTTGTGGAATGTGATAGAACAACAAGTCGGGGAAGAAAACAGTCTCTTCATCTATGCGCAATTCTTTTTGACGGCCAAGATAAGCAAAGCCTTGACCAAGCTCCAATAGGAATTCTGTCACATTCTTAGCCAAAGCATTCTCCAGATCTTTTTCCTCCTTAACGGTTTCTGCTGTTATGAAACTCAGGTCATATTCTTTCTTCAATAATTGTTTTGCCTCTTCTATTTGAGAAACAGGCAGCGTTGCTTCGAAATTGGTGATGGCCGAACCTTGTGATTGGAAGAGGTGAGCGCCTATATGATGTTCCAAAAGAGCACGACTCCAGCCCTCTGTTGCGACTTTATTGATATAGAAGAGAGCTTCATCAAGCGACTTACTCTTAGTGAAAATTTCAACATGGTGTTTCCATGGGACAATGCCAAAGACTGCAGGCATTTCTAATTCTTCACCAGCTTGGTGAATAATTATGTCACCAACTTGGTGAAGATTTACAACTCTTTGATAATAAAACTCAAACCAGCGCTTCATATAGCGTAGATTTGCCGAAGAAAAACCTTTCTCGTCAGGGAACATTGCCCTCATGTCGAGACTTAGTTGGTTAAAGAATCCGCTGCCCCATTTGCTTTCAACTTTTCGCTGAATGATGTCCCGCCCCAGACTCCAATAGAATTCCAGCACAGCAGTATTCACCTTCACTGCAGCCTTTGCCTGACTCTGTCTGTAGCGAGTTTTCAGTTCTTTCAGCCACTCTACATATTCCTTATCAGCCATCATTCCGTCACGATATACGAATGTCGGTTCCATCATGTCATCCTTTTTGCTCATTTCAGTTCCTCCCATGCTTTTTGGATGTCATTCATCAGCACATTGGCTTCTTGGTTTAACTGTGCCAGTTCTGCGTGTATCTCATTCATGCGCTCGTGGAAGTCAACACCATCGTCTTCTTGTTCTGCCACACCAACGTAGGCACCAGGAGTTAAAGAATAGTTCTTCTCTTCAATCTCCTGAATGGTGGCAATCTTGCAGAGGCCAAGAACATCCCGGTAGTCACCCTCGCCAAACTTTTCTGTGAGCCATTCAAACTGATAAGCCGTTTCTACGAGGTCTTCCCAATAATCTATGGTTTCTTTCCATTCTGCCTCCACCTTCTTTTTGTCCTTACGCAGTACTTCAGCTATTGCCTTTTTCGCTTGTTTCTTCTGTTCTGCCAAACAAGCTTCAAATCTGGTAGAATATTCTTTCTCACCATTCTTAATGACTTCTTTAAGCCTTTCTGATGGCAGAGAGGCCGAGACGTTATCAAGAATCACGATATAGTCTCTAATCAGCTGCTGGTACTTCTCCTTCTCGCCACGATAGAGATGCACGATAGCTTGCAGGTTACGCAGTTGCCACTCTGTCCATTCGTTAAGGGTGCGGTCAACAACAGTATAGTAATTGCGGGCATCAATGAAGAGTACCTTATCACGAATGTCGGCATTCTTATTGCGATCAAAGAACCACAGTGAACAGGGTAATGATAGCGTATAGAAGAAGTTGTTGCCTACGCTCACCATCACATCCACATCTCCTGTGCGCACCAGCTTCTCACGGATATCACGGTCTTTGTTGGCGCTATCGGTAGCCGAGCTGGCCATTACGAAGCCTGCACGTCCGTGCTCGTTCAAGTAAGCATAGAAATAGTTAATCCAAAGGTAGTTTGCATTACCAATCTCCTTGGTCTTAGCATTTACGCCTGGCAGACCAAAGGGCAGACGGCCTGCAGCAGAGGCAGACTCGGACTTTACCTTATCCACATTGAAGGGCGGATTAGCCATAACATAGTCGCACTTACCAGCAAGGTTGTGGGCATCGTGGTAGAACGAGTTGGCTTCGTCACCAGAGATAATTTTGCCGTTCAAGCCGTGAACTGCCATATTCATCAGACAGAGTTGGGCATTGTATTCCACTTTCTCCTGTCCATAGAAAGTCATGTTTGTGTTAGCGTTCATTCCGGCAGCATTCACGAAATCACCCGTCTGCACAAACATGCCACCGCTACCACAGGCAGGATCTAACATTACGCCCTGCTTAGGTTCCAGCACGTTGACCAGCATCTTTACTAATGACTTTGGCGTAAAAAACACACCATCGTCACTGGCTACTGCTTTGGCAAACTTGGAAAGGAAATATTCGTAAATACGTCCTATCACGTCGCCACCTACCTCGTCAATAGTTTTGTTATTGAAGATACGAAGCAACTCGCGCAACAGGTCATCTGCAAAACTGGTATAGGTCTTGGGTAGCACGCCAGTCAGTTGTTCGCTCTGCTCTTCTACCAGTTGCATAGCGTAGTTGACAGCCTCGCCCAAAGAATTAATATCGCGGCCATCCTTGGTCTTCAATTTGGAAGAAATTATATTGTCTGGCAGATTTACCAGATAGTCAAACTGTGCCTCTTTGGGAAGAAAGAGCGCACTCTTGGCTGCAAAGTCGCTGGGTTCTACAGGCATCACACGTCCTCCACGCATCGGGCGACCCTGCAGAATTTCTGCCTCCACCATCTTGTAGCGGCTATAGGCATAACGCAGGAATAGCAGGGCCAACACTGGCATACAATACTGGCTACTCGTCAGTTTACTTCCCTGACGTAGCAAGTCTGCCGATTCCCATAATTCTGCTTCAAGCTTTCTTATATTGATCATAGTTCTGTTGCGTATTTACTTGTTATTAAAACCCTTGTATCACACTCCAACAACTCGTCAATCTTGTCGAGCGTCTGGAGGTCTGGTTGTGATGTGTTGGTGCTTTATATGATTTCAACGCAAATTTAGTGATTATTTCCTAATAATTAGTCATAGCAAGCAATAATTTAATAATTTTAAACTATATTCCCACAAAGGTTTAGCCATGAAAAGTTATCTTTACGGTACTTTTCATCTTGTACCTCACAAGTCCTGTTGCAACCTTGTATTGTCCTTCTCGAAGGTGATGTTCTGGTAGAGTTCGGGGGTGCCTTTGGAGCTCTCGGGGATGAAGTGGAGGCGGACACCACGAATGTGCTTCTTGGCTCGGAAGTCCTTGAGGTTGTCGACCTTCTCGCTCTCGATCTCGAGTTTCAGCAGGCCAAAATCCTTCAGACGCACCTTG
>JAEEGG010029631.1_pt1 | contig 10216 bp, 8 predicted proteins | sample 9134161 | NCBI WGS metagenome assembly JAEEGG01 (sample SAMN16246543, study PRJNA631951) | gut metagenome | biome: gut microbiome; feature: rumen; material: CR-attached | host: Bos | place: Iran: Karaj | collected 2018-10 | reverse complement strand
ACAATGGCCGTGCTTTGCTTGACCGAGACGACATAATTTTGTACAATTAATGGCGGATTTGGAAAGGTTGCCACTCATGAAAGCCGCAAAAGATATTCCGCTTCGCCCATGCCGCCCCTCCGAGGATGTCGTCCCGTTCTCGGAATGCCGCAACAATCTCTCGACCTACATCGCCCGCGTCCGCGAGACGCACCGCCCCATACTCATCACGCAGAACGGACGGGCTGCGTCGTATCTCGTCGATGCCGAGTCGCTTGACGCGCTTTTCGACCGCGAAGAGCTCTCCCTTGACATCGACATTTCCCGCCGTGAATTCGCCGAAGGCAAGGGAATCCCGCTTGAAGAGGTTCGAGAACGGTCGCTCGCCTTTTTGGACAGCCTTTCGGCACATCGCAAGGCTGTTGCGCTATGACCGTGAAAATCTCGCCGCATGCCGAAAGTCTTTTTCACGGAATCCTTGCGCAAATTGCGGCAGCCCTCTACATCGAAGACGCCTATCGATGGCATGACAAGATTCTGGCCGTCGTGGAACAGCTTGCCGACTTCCCCGAAATCGGCACAGTCATTCCTGCCGAGTGCTTCGCCACGCTCCCATCCAACTCCGACAGGCTCAGGCAGACGTTCTGCCTGCCGTATCGGATAGTCTACGAAGTTGTCGGCGAAGAGGTTCATGTCCTTTCAATCCGCCATTCAAGGATGCAGATCGCGAATGACGACGCAAGGTGGAACTGACGGCCTCGCTAACCACATTACCAATGGAGAAGCAGAGAATCGCAGAGGGGAATTGGCGAGCGCTCGCGCACTTCCTCTGCAGTGTATCGCCGATTTAGAACTTCCTACATTCCAGAGACGACCCGCTTTGCAGCGCTAACAAATTGTAATGCTGTCCGGCGCGGCGGTGCCGTGACGAACGACGATAGTATTACCCCACATTCGCGGGAGTAAAGTCAAAACAGAATTGAAAATGGAGAATTGCAAGACGGACAAAAATGAATTTTGGCCGTTATTTGAAAATTGAACTTGCAAATAACGGTGTTTTTGGGGATAATTCATACGTCGAAAATGAGGTTCAAATAATGAACGGCGACAATCTAGACCTCTCCTCCGGCCTCTCTGTCCGCAACGCCCGGTCTTTTCACTTGTAGCCACGCCAAGCCCGCGATGAAGACGATTCTGGTCTATACGCAGAGGGTTAACGCAAGCTACAACGAGCTGTTGCTCTCGCTGATGCGCGAGGGCAGACGGCGTGGATGGAGCTTCGCCGTCGTCGATCCCGTTTTCGGGGTGGACGAGGCCGCGCACATGGCGGCGTTGTTCGAAATTCTTAAACCGGCCGGGTTCGTCGGCGGCTATGTCGATGCCAGTGGCATTCCAATTGTTCCGCCGCCCCAACAGCCATCGGTCTGGTTCGACACCTCCGACGCGCCGAAGGGCGCATGTGTCGTCCGCCATGACAACGCCAGTTTCGGCGTTGCCGCCGCAGAGGCTCTTTTCAAAGGGACGCGAAGCTACGCCGTCTTCGGGCTGAAACCGCACAAATGGTCGGAAATTCGCGAGCGCGCTTTTGCCGCCTATCTACGCGACAAGGGCTGCGAATGCCACAGAGTGCGCCTCAACGCCCGCAGCGATGGCCAGTACATGGCAATCGACGAAGTCCGCGACGCTCTGAATAAAATCCAGCACCTGGAACGACCCGTTTCAATTTTCGCCGTAACAGACCGTCTGTCCAACATCATCCTGATGACTGCGGAGTCGCTAGGAATAAAATGCCCGCATGACATCCGGGTAGTCGGCGTTGATGACAATGAAATCGACTGCATGGGTTCGCCCGTGACGCTTTCAAGTGTCCACCCCGACTGGGCCGAGGGCGGACGTCTCGTAGCCGAGGCGCTTGACCTGCAGATGCGGGGGGGAAAAACGGAGCGCGAGTATCTCTATGGCGCGGCGGGAGTGACGCGCCGCGCCTCGACGCGTGACGTCTATCGCCGTCCTCGGGACGAGCATGTCGAACGCGGGCTGGCCTTCATAGCGGCGGAGTTCGCCTCGCCAATAGGCGTCAGCGACGTAGTGGCGGCCATGGGCTGCTCCTGCGGCCACGGCGAACTCCGCTTCCGCGAGGAGACCGGGAAGTCCATCCTCGAAACGATCGCGGACATGCGCTGGGAGCGTTTGAACGTCCTTTTGCGCCGCAGGGACGCCAATCTAGCAGAGCTTCCCCGGATGTGCGGATTCCGCACCGCGTCCGCCTTGCGCCAGTTCTTCCGCCGCCGTGCCGGAATGTCCATGACCGACTGGCGCCGACGTGGTGCTAAAGAAATAGACGCAAAATAAATCTGAGGAAATAGACGCAACCCATTGACTTCGCCACACCCTTGTGGCAGAATGGTTTCCACGGTGGGCAATCACGCCTTCCAAGGACCTCCAACAAGGGACAAACGACATGACTGCAAAGGCAATACTCGCATTGGCGCTTGCCGCCGCCATGGGCGCGGCCACCACGGCAACAGCAGCGAATCTCACGGTCAACCAAGGCGAAACAAGAAACCTCGCCAACGGCGACGCCTACGACGCCATAGTCGTGAACGGGACCCTGACGATTCCCGCAGGCGCGTCGGCCACGGCAACGAGCCTTACCGTCGCGGACGGCGACTGCGACGCCTCCGTTACGCTCGGATCCGGAGCATCGCTTACGCTCACCGGCGACATACACCTCGGCTACGATGGCGGACAGGCGCGCCTAATGGTTCAAAACGGCGCCAGCCTTACGGTCGGCGGAAGCCTCTTCATGGCCTTTGGACACCGGGCCGCCCCGGCGGCGGATGCCACGCCAACCCGCGCATATCTCACCGTCTCGACGAACGCGACCGTGACAATCAACGGCGCGAACGGTCTGTATTTCTATCACAGCGAATTCTGGCCGAACAACACGAGCGACAACTCCACATCCGTAGACACCGTCCGGCTGGAGACGGGGGCCGCCATCAAGTTCGCGGCCAGCGGCGGCGGCATTAAAAAGAATTGCGTAAAACAGAGATCCGCGCGCTCCAGCACTATATTTTTCGCGGGAGGGTGCATCGAGTACAAAAAGCGCGGCGGAGGCGTCTTTTCGCATGAGTACAACGCCGCATTTTCGACGCTCAACCTAGTTTCGGAGGGTGGCAATCCTATCCTTCTAAAGGACACCAACTCCGGGAATGTCGCCTCGACCACTTGGTTTGCACCAGGCTCGAAAAGTTGCTGGTTCAGCATTTCCGGCGCTGGCGACCTCGTTCTCGAAAGAGTGACGACGGCGGATAATTTAAACTGGGCTTCTCCGACCAGCTGGGACAGTGCCAACCCAAACGTCAAATTTCTGACAGGGGGACGAATCAGGCTCGCCGGCTGCAAATTGGTCTCCTACCCTGAGAACGCCTTTTCGAACATCGGCGGCAATTGTCTTCGTTCGCTCATCCTCGAAAACGGCGCGACTTTCGACATGAAAGGCGTAGACGCCGAGTTCACGTCGGTCTATGGTGCCGTCGCCAACTCAACTGCAGTCGCCTGCACGCTGTCCATGGGCGGTGACAACTCCGACATTTCATATCCGTTCTCGCTGCCGGCGGGCGTGACGCTTGCCAAGAAGGGAACCGGGCAGCTCTCGGTTGTCTCTTCAGACACGGACGGCGTAGATGTGCAGGACGGCGCGCTCGCCCTGAAAGGCCGCGCCGAGATCGGTTATCCATTCTACAAGTTCAACGTTTATGGAACGAGCGCGACTGGTGCAAACAACCATCAAGTCAGGATTTCCGAGTTCAAGTTCCTCGATGGGGAAACGGACGTCACGCAGGGGTGGGATGCTTACTATTACTCGCACGCCGGGACGTCCTACTACAGCGAGCCGACCAACATGTGGGACGGCGACACGTCGACAGACTTCTACGACCAGCGCGACCAAAACTGGGCGGCCGTCTCAAACATCCATGCGACCGTGGAATACCGTCCTTCGCGCAAGGTGACTGGATACACCTGGCATATCACCGGATTTACCGGCGGCAGCGACGGAGGCTGGAGCGTTCGCGGCAACACGCCCCCGACGCGCTGGGCGCTTTTCGGAAGTCTCGACAACGCAAGCTGGACGCGCCTGGATCTCGTGGAGGGGTTTACTCCTGCGGGAAGGAATCCGGGCCAGTGGTGCGGCACGAACTTCGTCTGCCGCTACGACGCGACAACGGCGACGCTTGGCGCCCTGTCGATCGCATTGGGCGCGACGCTGACGGTGGACGGCGCGGAAGTCTCGGCTGCGTCCGTTTCGGCGGATGCCGCCCTCCCGGTGGCGCTTACGCACGGCGCGTCGCTGACGCTGCCGGCCGAAACGGAAATCGCCAGCCTCTCCGCCGATGTCGGCGCCGGCGGCGGGGCACTCGTGAACTTCCGCCCGTCATACCGCGGCGCCGCATACCTCACGGGCGACATGGATAAGCCCAGACGATGTGTGCTGCCAGTCGCGGTCGGAACGCTTCTTGGCGACAATCTTTCCAGCTGGCGCGTCTATGTCGATGGCGTTCTAACACCCCACTGCGAAATCTTTGTGAACTCCTCCGGTTTTCTGGAGACGCGCTATACAGGCGCCACCGTGATGATGGTGAAATAGGGACGGAACGATGAAATCCTTTGCGCCTCTTCTCCTTCTTCTTTTCGTTGGCTCCGTAATCGCGGACGAAGTCCAAATTGTCAAGGAGGGTTCGGACTGGGTGCCTCTGGAATACATCCGGGACATAGAGCCTGGCAGCGCCCTGGACTTCTCCGCCATGGGCATTGTCGACGCCCCTGCCGGAAAACACGGATGGCTTGTCTCGCGAAACGGACACGCCGAGTTCGAGGGACGCCCAGGCGTTCCGGCCCGGTTCTACGGCGTAAACCTCTGCATGACGGCTAACTACCTCATGCCGGACGAAATCGATAAGGTCACGGACCGTCTGGTCCGCCTTGGCTACAACGCCATACGCCTACACCACCACGACGATGAATGGGCGAAGGCCCTGTCGGAGCGCGGGCAGTCCGCCCGCAGCGGCGGTCAGCCCGGAGACCAAGCCCCGCCTTCCGCGCCCCCGGACGACGCAATCGACCGTCTCGACCGTCTTGTCGCCGCATGTGTCCGCAAGGGCATCTACATCACGACGGACCTCTACGTTTCTCGGCGCATCCCATGGCGGGAATTCGGAGTTGACCGTGATGGATGGGCGGATTCTCCCAAATTGCTGATGATGTTTACTGACAAGGGCTTTGACAACTGGAAGCGCTTCGCGCGCGATTTCCTGACGCATGTCAATCCCTATACTGGGCGCAGCCTTGCGGACGAGCCGGCCATGCCGCTCGTCGTGCTGATCAACGAGTCCAGCCCGCATTCGAGCTGGGACAACGCCAAGAAGATTTCCGAGTTCCGCGCGCTCTGGCCGCAATGGCTCGCCGAGGTACGGGCCGAAAACCCGTCCGCCTATCCGACCGCCTCGCCTGAAACGTTTCCCGAAACCGGCGGCTGGTGGGATCCGTTGCCTGAAAACAGCGCCAAGGCCGCTTTCTGGGCCTGGTGCGTGGAGCGCTTCTCAAAGAGGGCGACGCCTTTCCTGCGCGACGATTTGCACGTGAAGGCCATGCTTACGTCCGAGAACAACGGACCGGTGCTTCCCGCGATTCTCAAGATGCGTTCATCCGCGGGCGATTACGTTGATTTCCACTTCTATGTCGCGGACAGCAATTACGCCTCGAAGGCCGCACGGGAGGAAACCGGCCTTCAGCTCAGGCTCATGTTCCAGAACCACAACGCTCTCAAGGAACGGGCCCGCAGATATGCCGGAGCGGCATTCAGCCGTGTCTGGGGACGTCCCCTCGTCATAAGCGAGAGCCAGACGGCTGGACCAAACTTCAACCGCGCTTTTTCCGGACTCGCCATCGGGACCTTGGCGGCCGTGCAGGACTGGACGGGGCTATGGACCTTCGCCTTGTCCCATTCGCGCGAAAAGCTCTTTGACGGCGTCGATGCGGCGCCGGGCCGTTATGACCTTTCGCTGGATCCGCTGATGCAGGCGGCCGACAGACTGCCGCCGCTGCTGTTTCTGCGCGGCGACCAGACGACACCGGCGGCCGCGTTCGCCAACGATTTCACTGCCGCGGCGATGCGTGCCGATGCCGAGGGGGAACCCCTTTCGTCGCGCCCGTCTTGGATCGGCCCTGACCTTGAGTGGAGGGCGCGGCTGGGAGTGTCGTTCGAAGGTGTGGACATACCGGGAAATGTCATGCGCATCCCCGCCGTAGATGCTGGAGGGCGGCGCTTCGTAGCCTCCGAGGACGGGACAAGTCCCACAGCTCCATCGGTTGGCGTGTCCGTGGACAACGCCAAGGGAGAAATCGTCGTCTCGGACTCCCGGACATGCGGCGGGTTCGTGCACGATGGCGAATCGTTCGACGCCGGGGTTCTCCACGCGGCGGTGAGGGGCCATCAGGCACTCGTGGCGGCCGCTTCGCTCGACGGCGCTCCGTTCCAAACTTCATCGCGCATTCTCGTATGGCATCTTACAGATGTCCACGGCGAAGGTTTCTCGTGGGGCGGCGACATTCTGAAAAGTTCATTCTGGCCGCACAAGGGCATGCTCGATTGGGGCACGTCCAGATGCATGCTCCACGCAGGGGAAGCGGAGGTTGAGTTGACCGTCCGCCCCAAAGGTGCGGTCACTGTCTACGCCCTTGATACCGCCGGTCGTCGCCGCGCGGAAGTGCCGTGCCGCACGGAGGATGGGTGGCTCCGCTTCACCGCCTCCACGCGCCAGCCGTTCGGCGGCTGCATGTATTACGAGATTGTGCGCCGGTAAAACGAATGCAGATTCCCATGGAAAGGAAGCAACAAAGTTGCTATACTGGTTCCATGAATACTGACGGCATATTCGCCTCTGGAAAGTTCTTCACCGGATGCAACTACTGGGCTGGGCACGCAGGCATGATGATGTGGCGCGACTGGCGTCCGGATCTCGTGGAACTCGAATTCGAGGCCCTTGCCGCCAATGGCCTGCGCGTACTGCGCGTGTTCCCGCTCTGGTCGGACTTCCAGCCGATCACCAGAATTCGCGGTTGGTCCGGGCATTTCGCCAGCTGGGGCGGTCCCGATGGTCGCGCGGTAAGCGGCGACGGCGTTGACGACGAAATGGTTGCGCGCTTCCGCGCGATGTGCGACATGGCGCAACGCAACGGGCTGCGGCTTGTAGTCGGTCTGGTGACGGGCTGGATGAGCGGACGCCTCTTCGTGCCGCCCGCCTTCGAGGGTGTCAACGTCGTCACGGACGGCGACGCAATCATGTGGCAGGTGCGCTATGTCCGGCGTCTTGTCCGCGACCTTCGAGACCACCCGGCCATTGCGGCGTGGGACCTTGGCAACGAATGCAACTGCCTGGGCGAGTCGTCGCAGGGCGAGTTCTGGGCGTGGATGAACGCCGTCGCCTCCGCAATCCGCCTTGAGGATTCCTCGCGCCCCGTCGCCTCGGGCATGCACGCCCTCTCGACCGACGGCATGGCGCGCTGCCCAATCCGCCTCAATGCGGAGCTCACGGACATTCTGACCGTCCACCCCTACCCATTCTTTACTTCTGGATGCAGCGCGGAGCCGTTCGACACCATGCGCAACGAACTGCACCCGTCGGCCGAGGCGTTGCTCTACGCCGGACTTGGCGGCAGGCCGTGCTTCATCGAGGAGGTCGGCAACCTTGGAGGCGGCGTGGCCTCGCGCGAACGCACGGCCGCCAATGTCCGCTGCGCCCTCTACAGCGCATGGGCGAACGACCTGCGCGGATATCTATGGTGGTGCAACGCCGACCTAGGGCACCTGGACTTCCCGCCATACGACTGGTTCTCCAACGAGCGCGAACTCGGCCTTTTCGACCAGACCGGCCGCGCAAAGCCCGTGCTGGATGAAATGCATTCGTTCGCGGCCTTCCTCGACTCGCTGCCATTCGAAGCGCTTCCGCCACGGCGCATTGACGCCGTCGCCGTCGTCCCCGAGCGCGAGGAGGGATGGAAGGCCGCTTTCGGCACTTTTCTCCTTGCGCGGCAGGCCGGCCTCGACATCTGCTTCGCGGGGGCGGAGGGCGACCTTCCCGAATCGGACTTCTACATCCTCGTCTCAGGCACGGGCGACGACTCCTACACGCATTCGGCGTGGAAGCGGCTCGTCGCAAAAGCCGAGGCTGGAGCGACGCTGTTCGTCACGAAAGGCGCGGCGATGCGTCCGACAGGACTCTGGGAAGCGGCCGGAGTCAAGGTCGACTGGATGGTGAAGACGCCATCCGTCCGCCGCATGCGGCTCAAGTCAGAGCCGGATCGCACAATCGAGGTCACGGACGCCGGCGGGACTTGCCGCATCATCGCCACGCGCGCCGAAGTCCTGGCCGAGGACGCCGACACGGGGGACGCGATGATGACGGTCTGCCCATGCGGCAAAGGGCGCATCCTCATCGTCAACGCGCCAGTCGACATATCCTCAATCGACCGCTCCGACTGTTTCGAAGGGGCGGCATCTTGCCGCGCCTCTTCCAAACATCCCCAAGTCCGGCTGAATCCGGCCTATCTCGTCTATCGCGAGGCGATGCGAATCGCCGGTGTCAGACACCTTGTCGAAAAGGGCGACGCGCCTTCCGTTGGCCTGACGGAACATGCCTTCGGCGACGGCCGGACGCTCATCGTGGCGGTCAACTATGGCCCAACGCCCGTCCGTTGCCCAATCCAAATGGCCGGACATTTGGGAAAAGTCCATAGCGGCCATGTCGCCAACGGCATCGTCGACCTCGCCGGCAACGATGTCGCGGTCTTTGAAGTTGAACGGGCGTAGCGCCGCGCCGACCTTGTCTCTGTATTCCCTTCCTTGTCTCTATTTTAGTGACAATTCCAAATTGACTTCGTGACATTATAATGTTACAATACCATGGTGCTTTTCGAGGTGCCATAGTGAAGTTGTACCATGGATCAAGTGTAATTGTCGAGAAGCCCGTATTTGGCGCGGGAAAGGCGACCAATGACTACGGGCGCGGCTTCTATTGCACGGAGAATCTCGATTTGGCCAGGGAATGGGCCTGCCCGCGCAGGGCCGATGGCTTCGTAAACAAGTACGAACTGCCAACAAACGGACTGAAGGTACTGGATCTGAACGGCCCCGGAATGGGTGTCATGGAATGGCTTTACGTCCTAATCACGAACCGTCCGGTCCGCCTTGCCTCGCCCATTCAGGAAGAAGGCATGGAATGGATACGGAGCAAGTTCGCGGTCGAAACGGACGGCTATGACATCATTCGCGGCTACAGGGCGGATGACTCCTACTTCGGCTTCGTCAGGGCTTTTCTCGAAAACGGAATAACCGTCGGGCAGCTTTCGCGGGCGATGCGCCTCGGAAACCTTGGGGAGCAGATAATGGTCAAAAGCCAAAAGGCTTTTTCGGCCCTCAGTTTCACCGGGTATGAAATCGTTCCGTGGACAATCTACAATGCCAGGCGTCTTGAACGCGACGAGGCGGCGCGGGCCGATTTCCGGAAGGAATCGTCGGAACGGCCCTCGGAAGGTGTCTACCTCATCGACATCGTCCGCGAAAGAATGGAGAGGGACGATGCACGCCTACGCTGAGACATATCTGCCGAGAGCGCAAAAAAACATGGGCGAGGCGTTCGACTATGCGGCCAACGCATGCGGGATTGCGCCGGACCTCTTTCTTGAGCGCTTCATCGCGTCAGGTCTGGCCTCGGAATGGGAGCAGGGATCCCCCCGTGTGCTGGTCGGCCTTTCCGGCACGGAAATCGTACGCGACTCATTCTCGCTGACTGGTGAGAAGCGCGAGTGGCCGGCCCCGCAGCGCGCTTTCGATTTGTCACGCGAGTACTGGGCAGGATGGTCTTTGGCCCATTACCAGTGGTGGGGCGGGAGAAGTTTCAGGAGTATCGTTTCCTTTGTCCGCATGTCGGAAATCATCTCCATGTACAACCCGCTGCACGAGGAGTCCGAAGGGCGCTTCGTCGACCGCATGGAGGAGCTGGCTTCCGACCGGGCAGGAGCACCGGCCTTGCTGGAGATGCGAAAAATACACGGTTGGTCGCAGACCGCGCTGGCCGAACGAAGCGGCGTGAACGTGCGCAGCATCAGACAGTATGAGCAGATTCCCGATTCTATCTCCAAGGCGGAGGCGGCAACCGTCGCGGCCCTGGCAAAG
>JAEEGG010029625.1_pt1 | contig 10218 bp, 5 predicted proteins | sample 9134161 | NCBI WGS metagenome assembly JAEEGG01 (sample SAMN16246543, study PRJNA631951) | gut metagenome | biome: gut microbiome; feature: rumen; material: CR-attached | host: Bos | place: Iran: Karaj | collected 2018-10 | reverse complement strand
AGACTTGCAGTGAGTAACTCATCGAAATGACATGCTATAATATAAAAAGATAAAAAACTTGCCGAAAAATTTGGCTATTTCGTAAAAACATACTACCTTTGCACCCGCAAAAGCAGGAAACATGCTGAGCGTAAGGATCGGGATTTAGCGCAGTTGGTAGCGCACACGTCTGGGGGGCGCGAGGTCGCTGGTTCGAGTCCAGTAATCCCGACCAAAACGGAAGAATCGAGAACTTGAGTTCCCGATTCTTCTTTTTTTTGTGCTTTTCTGCTATTTTTTCCCTTTTTATTGTCTGATGAATCGTGAAAAATAGTTATCTTTGCATTTACTTAAGCCATAATGCCTTATAGCAAATGAAAAGATTATTTTTGGCGCTTACTTTGCTTCTGTCTGCCACGATGGGCAATGCAGAGACTTTGGAGGGCGATTCCATCAAGCCAAAGACGAGTTTTGGGCAAAAACTATTAAAGCCCTTCAAGTGGATTGGAAAGAATTGGAGTGCCTATGATCCGAAGTATTCTGTTCCGTCGTTCTATAACTGGGTAGTACAGTTGCAGAACACTTCTACATTCGAGTGGGTGAATCTGGAGACACCTCAGGGCGTACAGCTCGATATGCGCTCGAAATTAAGTCATCGCATAGGTCCGCATGCTGGCTATTCATTCTTGTTTTATGGCTATACCATCGACCTGAACTCTATAGGGCATAAGACGAAAAGAAAGAATGAGTTCACACTGAGTATCAACTCCAATTTGGTCAATATCGACCTAATACGCCGCAGAACAGGTGGCGACTTCCTGCTCAAGAAATTGGATTATAACTATGATAACGAGGAGTACGACTTTAAGGACATCATGGAAAATAACGATTTTGGCGACTATGTAAAGAACAGCATCACAGGTGTCAATATCAACTATTTCATCAATCACAAGAAGTACTCCAATCCAGCAGCATTCTCCAACGGTGCCATTCAGCTTCGCTCAGTAGGTTCGCCTATCGTGGGCTTGGGCTATACCTATCAGAAAGTAGAATGCGACGTTTCCGACATCTTCACTGCCGTGGGCTCGATGTTTCTGGTCGATGAAAAAGGCTTTCCCCTCTTGGATCAATCAAACTACAATCGTTTGGCAGATCTTGAAGAAAGCGACCCCAATGCTTTCCATCGTGAGTTTGCAGACTTGGTAGATAAGGGGTGGCCGAACTTAAAACTGTTTGATGGATCCAGTGATTTCATCCGTACTGTACTTACCAATCTCATTCCCACAAAGACGACCATCAGTGACTATCATCTGCAGTTGGGCTATGCCTACAACTTGGTCTTCTCACGCCGACTGTTGCTGGGCCTCTCGGCTATTGTCTCGCCGAGCTTGAAGCGTGTCAAGTCCGACAATAGCAATAGCTTTGCTTATGAATATGCTGAAGATTTGAGTCGAATCATTCAGAAGCACGAAAACAAATACGTGTCACCCGATGATTTCCGCTACAGCTACAACGACACACATTTCAACCTTAATTTCTTTGCACGTGCCAGCCTCACGTTCAACTTCAACAGGTGGCGAGCCGGTATCAACGCTTCCTTCAGTGACTATTTCTACAAGAACAAAGGCATGAAGGTGAACAACGGCTTCGGCAGCGTGTGTGCCTATGTTGGCTACTGCTTCGGACGTAAGAAAGACTATCGTTACAATGGTAAACTGCGTCAGGAGTATATCATGGCTGCACTCACTCCGCGACAGATAGAGGAAATGAAGGATACCAAGCCCGCCAGCAACCTGGACAAGGGTCCCTCCTATCTTGCCACGATGGGCAAGACACGTCGCTATCATCACGATGAGTTCAAACTGGATATTCAGGGTTGCGACCTGGTGATTGGTCCGGAAGGGAAATACGGTTGGTTCGAGTTGCAGGACGGCTATGTCACTCCGAAACAGGACACTGAAGGAAGACTGACTCCTGGCAAGGTGCTCGATATAGATGAAAACGGCTGTTTTGTGGTTGAGGCAGGTCATAATGGCAATTTCCGTACAGGTAACTGGTGGAAGTCGCAGTTAAACATCGACCAGATTCCCAACCAGTGGTATCCTGAGATGTTGCACTATGCCCTGTGCGGCAAACTGACCCTCTATCTGCGTGGCCGCATCTTTGGCACCAAGAAGCCAGTCAAGATGGAACTGGAAAACTTCTATATCAATCATGGCAAGGAAACGCAGAACTTCTCGCAGACGGGCATCAAGTCGTTCCGCTCACGTTCTACTTATAGTATAGAGGGACGCGCGATGGTGAATGGTCGCGAGTGTCGTGTGTATATTGAACAGAAGAATCGTGGTAAAGCCACAATGATGTATGTGTCGAGGGTCTATCCAGCAAATGCCGAATGGATGTCGAAACTCGACGATGACCGCCCCGTGAGCACCATCTCGATGCCTGGCACCCACGATGCAGGAACTGCCTCGCTGCCGGAGTCGCCTGTAGTGAATACTGCTCACACGCAGAACTTCTCAGTGCACGCTCAGTTGCTCGATGGCGTGCGTGCCTTCGACATCCGACTGAAGAAAGACCTGCGCTACGGACACATGTTTGCTTGCCGTGAGCGCTTCGACAGCACCATGATAGAATGGGAGCAGTTCCTTACAGAGCATCCCTCTGAGGTCATCGTGGCAATGATTGGTGTCGATGGTGGCGGTAAGTGGGTGCCTGAGCTGATTGAAAACTATAAGGCGCTGATTGCTAAATATCCTCACCGCTTTGTCGAGAAGTTCGATGCACGCACCAAACTGGGTGATGTGCGTGGCAAGATTCTCGTCATTCGCCGTCAGGAGGACTGTCCGTTTGGTAAGCTGTTGAAGTTCAGTGACAATGCTGTGTTCGATTATGACTGCTTCCATGTGGAGGATGTCTATAAGGAGCATAAGACTTGGCGCAAGGCAAAGATTGTGGAGAAGAACATTCGCGAGGCCTTCGAGAACGACAATCCCGACAAGTGGTACATCACGTTCAACTCAGTGGCGTGGTCGCCCCGCCGTCACATCCCATACGCCTATGCTTGGGGTGGCAAAGCCAAGAACATCCGTCGTCCGCTGAACAAAGCGCTGCGCGAGACCATTGAACTGAAGGACTATGCCGACTTCGGCATCGTGTTCCTCGATTTCTACAACAATCACGGTGAGCATCCGCAGCTCGTGGAGACCATTGTCAACTCCAACTTCCACCTCGACGAAGAATAATCATCGAATCATATTAACCAAAAAACAATAACAAGAATGGAACAAGTTTTTAGTTACATTATCAGTCTGGGCGCATCGGTTATGATGCCCATCCTCTTTACTATCATTGGTCTGTGCATCGGCATGACATTTGGCAAGTCGCTCAAGAGCGGCCTCTACGTGGGTGTCGGTTTCGTGGGTCTCGGTATCGTCACTGCATTGCTGACCAACAACTTCGACAGTCCGCTGAAAGCTATCTCTGAACTTTACGACCTTCAGCTGAAGGTGTTTGACATGGGATGGCCCGCTGCCGCAGCAGTGGCCTACGGAACCTACGTGGGTTCGCTGATCATTCCGGTATGTCTGGGCGTGAACGTCGTGATGCTTCTTCTGAAATGTACACGCACTATCAATATTGACCTTTGGAACTACTGGCACTTTGCCTTTATCGGTGCTGTGGCCTATTACGTGATGGGCGAAAGTCTGCTCTGGGGATTCTTCTCAGCAATCGTGTGCTACATCATCACCTTGGTGATGGCCGATCTCACCGCAGAAAAATTCCAGAAGCACTATGACCTTCAGGGTATCTCTATTCCACAGCCGTTCTGCCAAAGCTTCACGTTCTTTGCCGTTGCCATCAACTGGTTGCTGGATCGCATTCCGGGCTTCTCGAAACTCGATATCGATGCTGAAGGCCTGAAGAAGAAGTTCGGCGTACTGGGTGAGCCGCTTGTGCTCGGTGTCATAGTGGGCTCCCTTATCGGATGGGCTGCTCAGTTGGATATCAAGAAGGTGCTGTTCCTGGGTGTGACAATGGGTGCGGTGATGGAACTCATTCCCCGCATCACATCGCTGTTTATCGAAGGTCTGAAACCCATCGCTGAAAAAACACAGGAAGTGGCAAAGAAACGCTTTGGAGGTATGCAGGTGAACATCGGCATGTCGCCCGCTCTGGTCATCGGCCATCCTACGACACTGGTCTGCTCAATCATCCTGATTCCCGTAATCTTGGCTATTGCCGTACTCGTACCAGGCAATCAGTTCCTTCCCCTGGCATCATTGGCAGGAATGTTCTATCTCTTCCCCCTCATCCTGCCTTATACTAAGGGCAATGTGGTGAAGAGCCTGATTATAGGTCTTGTAGCACTCATCATCGGTCTCTATTTCGTTACCGACATGGCTCCTTCGTTCACGCTGGCAGCGAACGAGGTATATAAGACCGACCCGACAGCCTCGGCAGCCAAGATTCCTGAAGGGTTCGAAGGTGGTGCACTCGACTTCGCCTCTTCACTCATCGGCTATGTCATCTATGCTTGTGTGAAATATCTCCAGTGGATTGGCATGGGTGTACTCTCACTGGTTACCCTCGGCATGATGGTGTGGAACCGCATGCGCATAGTCGCTTCAGAGAAGCAGCAGGCTCAATAATCTCTTTGCAACCCCTTATCGTTGCTCCGTTCGGCAGATTGTCTGGGCGGAGCAACTTCCATCATTCGTATTTCTACTTTCATTGAAAACTTTCCATTGATTCATATTTGTATTTGCAAAATAATTCGTACTTTTGCAAGCAAATATACACTAAAACAAGCAAAACATGAAGAAATTGTTATTTTCAGCAATGATGCTGGCTGTGGCTATGACAGCTTCGGCTCAGCAAGACGTGAAGTTTCAGACGGCTTGTCATCCGCAGGACGTGAAAGGCTATGACACAAAGACCCTTCGTGAGCGTTTCGTCATGGAGAAGGTGATGGAGGCCGACAAGATTCATCTCACCTACTCTCATTATGACCGCTTCATCTTCGGAGGTGCCATGCCTGTCACCAAGACATTGAAACTGGAGAACTTCCTGGAATTGGGACTCGATGTCGACAAGACCATCAAGGAGAAGTATTTCCTCTACAACCGTGAGCTGGGCGTAGTGAACTGCGGACAGGGTGATGGCGTGGTGATTGTCGATGGCAAGGAGTATGCATTATCTCCCAAGGAGGCCCTTTACATCGGTCGTGGTCATATCGGCAAAGACAAGGATGTGAACAAGGTGGTGGAGTTCCGTTCCAAAGATGCGTCTAATCCTGCCAAGTTCTATCTGAACTCAGCCACTGCCCACAAGCATTACAAGACACAGTGGATCACCCTCGACGGACGCAAGGGCTCGTTGAAGGCTGCCGTATGGGGCCCTGTAGGTTCACTTGAGGAGTGCAACAACCGCACCGTCTATAAGCTCATCGTGAACGACGTGCTGGAAGAAGGTCCCTGTCAGCTGCAGCTGGGTCTGACCCAGCTCAACCCGGGTGCCGCATGGAACACCATGCCTCCTCATACCCACGGTCGTCGAATCGAGGCTTACTACTACTTCAACCTGCCTGAGAAGCAGACCATTGCCCATATCATGGGTGAGCCACAGGAGAGCCGTGTTGTTTGGCTGCACAACGAGCAGGCCATCATGTCGCCCGAGTGGAGCATGCACGCTGCTGCCGGTACCTATTATTACACCTTCATCTGGGGCATGGCCGGTGAGAACCTCTACTATAACGACAAAGACGAAATTCCCGTGATAGACATCAAATAACAAAGACCTATAAACTGAAACAAAAAATGGGACCAGTACAAACCACTAAAATGTCCAACTTCCGTTGGGTCATCTGTGCGTTGCTCTTCTTGGCAACCACTGTGAATTACATGGACCGTCAGGTTCTGTCACTAACTTGGAAAGACTTTATTGCAGCCGACTTTCATTGGACTGATGCCGACTATGGCTTCATCACCGGTATGTTCTCTGCCTTCTATGCTATTGCCAACCTCTTCGCAGGTAAGTTCATCGACTGGATGGGTACCAAGAAAGGCTATCTCATCGCCATCTTCGTATGGTCAACCGGAGCCGTACTTCATGCAGGATGCGGTTGGGTGACCATGAACATCGAGGGCTACGACAACATCGAAGCCCTGCGCATGGTGCAGGCTGGCAGCGATGCCGCTGTAGCCATTGCCACCATCTCCGTATGGCTGTTCCTCTCCTGCCGCTTGGTGCTGGCTGTCGGTGAGGCAGGCAACTTCCCCGCTGCCATTAAGGCAACGGCAGAATATTTCCCCAAGAAAGACCGTGCTTTTTCTACCTCTATCTTTAATAGCGGCGCATCTGTAGGCGCTTTGGCAGCACCCGCCACCATTCCCCTCTTGGCTCGTGCATGGGGCTGGGAGATGGCATTCATCATTATCGGTGTGCTGGGCTATGTATGGATGGCTCTTTGGGTGTGGCTCTATGATAAACCTCGTCAGAACAAACATGTGAACCAGGCCGAGCTGAACTATATTGAGCAGGACAATGATATTGCCGAAGTTCAAAACCGTGAGGTAGAAAAGGAAGAGGCTGCTATTCCTTTCTTCAAGTGCTTCACCTTCAAGCAGACATGGGCATTCCTTGTAGGTAAGTTCATGACCGATGGCGTGTGGTGGTTCTTCCTGTTCTGGGCTCCTGCTTACTTCAGCGATCAGTATGGCTATACCAGTGACTCAGGCATGGGTATTGCGCTCATCTTCACCCTCTATCTCATTGTGACCATACTCTCTATCGGTGGTGGCTATCTGCCTAAGTACTTTGTGGAGAGCCGTGGCATGAACCCTTATCTGGGTCGTATGCGTGCCATGTTCATCTTCGCCTGCTTCCCTGTCCTTGGACTATTAGCTCAGCCTTTAGGCGCCTATAGCGCATGGTGGCCTGCCATTCTCATTGGATTGCTGGGTGCCGGACACCAGGCATGGTCAGCTAACCTGTTCTCTACCATTGGCGACATGTTCCCGAAGTCAACTATCGGTACTATTGTCGGTATGGGAACGGCTGTTGGTGGTCTGGGATCTATGGCTATCAACATGGGTTCCGGTCAGTTCTTTACTTGGGCTGCCGGACAGGGTGCAAACTTCGCTTTCATGGGCTTTGAAGGTAAGCCTGCTGCTTACATGATTGTCTTCTCATTCTGTGCAGTGGCCTATCTCATTGGCTGGTGCATCATGAAGGCCCTCGTTCCGAAGTACAAGCCCGTGTTAGCAGAATAATCCGAACCGGAATCATTCACGTTCCGCATAACGTGAATGAAGCTTCATAGCCTACGGCGTAACGCGATTGTGATTGATCCTTCGCGTTATGCCGTAGATTTTTTCATTTAATTTCTTCAACGATCCTCTGTTATTGTCTTTTTTTTGATTACTTTTGCAACAAAACCAAACTATACTTATGAGAAGATTACTAATTTTGTTAGTTGGATGGCTGGTGGCCGCGCACATGACGGCACAGGTGTCCTTCGGCAAGGCCGAGAAAATGAATGATGAGTGGCGATTCCTGCGTATTGACAGCGCATGGAACATTGCCGAGCGTGACGACATGAAACTGCCGGACTTCGATGACTCGAAGTGGCGGCAAGTACGGTTGCCTCACGACTGGGGTATAGAACTGCCGATGTCGCCCGACAAGGGCTCGTGTCAGGGCTATCTTACTGGCGGGATAGGGTGGTACAGGCGAACACTCCCCTATAGCGCAGGGAAGGACGAGCGACTCTTCATCTATTTCGAAGGAGTGTATAACTACTCCGAGGTCTTTCTTAACGGCCATCTGTTGGGCAAGCGGCCCAGCGGCTTTGCCTCGTTTCTCTACGACCTTACACCTTATTTGAATAAAGACGGAAAGAATGTGGTGGCCGTGCGTGTCGATCACTCTCAAGAGGCCGACTCGCGGTGGTACACCGGTTCGGGCATCTACCGCAACGTGTGGCTGGTGAAGGCTCCCAAGGTGCATCTGGCACAGTGGGGTACGGCCTACCGCTTGTGCTCCATCGACAAGAAGAAGGCTGTGGTAGAGGTGGATGTGGAGACTACTACGGAAGAGCCTGTCACTGCCACCACTCAGCTGAAGGCAGTGGTTACGCTGACTGATGCTACGGGCAAGACGGTGGCTACCACGAAGACCACACTCGGACCGAAGGCGAAGAAGACTGTGAAGCTCACGGTGCGCAATCCGCAGCGCTGGACACTCTCCAGCCCTTACCTCTACACCCTGACCACCACCTTGGAGAATGGCGATCAGTCGCAGGTGAAAGCCGGACTGCGCACCCTCCAGTTCTCGCCCGACCGGGGCTTTGCCCTCAATGGCGAGTGGATGAAGGTGATGGGCGTATGCCTGCACGACGATGCAGGCGTGCTCGGCACGGCTGTGCCTAAGGCAGTGTGGCAGCGCAGGCTGCAAGAGCTGAAAGCCATTGGCGTGAATGCCATCCGCATGAGCCACAATCCCCATGCGCCCGAGCTCTACGACCTTTGCGATGAGCTGGGCTTGCTGGTCATGGATGAGGCTTCCGACGAATGGGAGTTCCCGAAGCGCAAGTGGATGAAAGGATGGAACCAGGGGGCACCGGGCTTTCAGGGTACCTATACTTATTTTGAAGAGTGGATAGACCGTGATGTGGCCGATATGGTGCGCCGCGACCGCTGTCACCCCAGCATCTTCATGTGGTCAATCGGCAATGAGGTCGATTATCCCAACGATCCTTACTCCCATCCTGTGCTGAATGGCAATGGCTCCGACTTCACTCAACCTGCCTACGGAGGCTACAAGCCTAATCAGCCCCACGCAGAGCGCATAGGGCGCATTGCCCAGCGGCTGGCTAAGATTGTAAAAGAGATAGACAGCTCGCGACCCACAACGGGTGCATTGGCGGGGGTCGTCATGTCGAACGAGACGGCCTATCCCGAAGCCATCGATGTTGTGGGCTACAACTATACCGAGAGTCGCTACGAAAGTGACCATCAGAAGTATCCCCGTCGCGTGATCTATGGATCAGAGAACCGTCACGACCTGGCGGCTTGGAAGGCAGTACGCGACAACGACCACATCTTCGGGCAGTTCCTATGGACGGGCATCGACTATCTGGGCGAGAGTGGTGTGTGGCCTGCACGCGGCTCATCAGCCGGACTGCTCGACCTTGCCGGACAGCGCAAACCCAACGGTTGGTATCGCGCTTCGCTCTGGCTCCACCAACCCATGTGCTACATCGGCACCTATCCCGTAGGACCGCAGCGAGAGGGATCGCGCCAGAACAACCGCCGCTCCTACTGGGTGTCGCCATACGCCGATGATGTGTGGAACTATCGTGATGGGCAGTCCGTCCGTGTGGTGTGCTATACCAACGGGACCGATGCACGCCTGTTGCTCAACGGGCAGCCCGTGGCGCAGACGGCTCAGTATGATGAGGCCACTGGCATTCGCTATTGGGATGTAGAGTATGCAGCAGGGACGTTACGATGCGAAGCCGACAATGGCGCTTCGTATGAGATCACTACCACGAAGGCACCCGCTGCCTTGCGTGTGACCACCGACTCGGTGGCTCATGTCTTTATTGAAGTGGTTGACGAAGACGGACGGTTGGTGAAGGGAGCCGACAATGAGGTGACGCTCATGGTGCGCGGTGCCCGTCTCTTGGGTATGGAGAACGGCAACATCATGGATACCTTTGTGGCAGGTCGCCAGCAGCGTAGTGCCAACAGGTTGCGCGTACATAATGGACGATTGGTGGCCTATATAGAACCGTTGGCAAAGACAAGTGAAATCACCATTCACGCCCATTCGCCCTTCTTGAAGTCTGCTCAACTACAGCTGTCAAGCAAATAAAATAAAGTTTGCAAAACATCTGCTTCATCTGTTTCATCTGCAAAACCGTCTGATTATCAATGCGTTGCAGATGGAAACAGATAAAAACATATCTGCACCATCTGTTACCGTTGTAACTGACTGATAGCCAATAAGATGCAGATGGAAACAGATGAAACAGATGTTTTGCAACTTTTTTCTTTATAGAGTATATGCTGTTTCTACATTCAGTTTTGTTCAATCTGCCTCTGCGCCTCAACTATCTCGTCATTTAGGCTAAGTCACGTCACGATTCAGCCTAAATCACACGATGATCTATCCTAAATCATGTTGTGATTTGTCCTAAATCATGTTGTGATCTGTCCTAAATCACGACATGAA
>JAEEGG010029623.1_pt1 | contig 10219 bp, 8 predicted proteins | sample 9134161 | NCBI WGS metagenome assembly JAEEGG01 (sample SAMN16246543, study PRJNA631951) | gut metagenome | biome: gut microbiome; feature: rumen; material: CR-attached | host: Bos | place: Iran: Karaj | collected 2018-10 | reverse complement strand
AGGGAATTTTTTACCGGGCATTCACGCGAAATGCGCTTCGCCCATCAACGGAGAATGCCGCGGCATTTTATATATTCACCTCCGGCGTGGCTTCCGAAGGAAGAATACGACAAGGTTAACCTTGCTGGCCGTCCGCAATATCGGAGGCCGTTTCTACTGTTTTCGTCCCTGCTGTTTCCGCCTGCGTCTTCTGCGCCTGTGCGAGCTGTTCCTGAAGGGCTTTAAGCTGAGCCTGAAGTTCTTCAGCACGCGCCTGCGCCTTAGCAGCCTCGTTTTCGGCCGTTGACACCGTCTGCTGAGCCTGGGACTGGATAGACTCTGCAGAACTATCTGCGGCATTGCCCGTGATCTGTTCCTGTCTTGCTTTTTTGAGTTCCTCAAGTTCTTTGAGAAGCTCGTCAGCATCTGCGCGTTTTCCGCGCTCGTACATTCTGCGCCTTATGAGCGAGTATGCTACGAGCATCAGGATCGGCACGCCGATACAGAGAATCAGACCGGGTGTAGTCTGGAGGAACATTGCGACCTTTCCGATGCCTCGGAGATTAGTCCCTGTCCAGACGCCAACGAGTTTGCTCGCAGGCACCGGATCTGTGTCCTCCGTGTTGTTGAAGTCGCCCTGAGTGTGGAAGATGATATTGTCCCCCGTGCCTTCGATTCCGGGATTATTGTCCATATTATGCCATGACGGCAACTTCAGCTGCGCTTTTACTTCGTCGTTGCTTACTAAAACGCGGTGCGTTACGACGGAGGAGCCGCTGGAGGCGGGATCGAAGAATGAAATGACGTCGCCTTCTTTCACCTGTGACGGATCGACGGTCTTTACCACTATAAGATCGCCGGCGTTGATGGTGGGTGACATTGAGTCAGTGAGTACGATCATAGGCGCGCGGCCGAAGAACGTAGGCACTTTGTCCTTATTAATCAGGCCTTTTACGATCAGTACGACGTTCATGATAAGAATCGGGACAAGAATGACGCACAGCACGATACCAATGATCGTTAAGGCTTTATATCCGCCGTTTTTCTGATCTTTAGCGACTTTTTTGTTTTCTTTTGTGCCGTCTGCCATCGTGGTCTTTTTTCCTGTTCTTGTTAATTTCGTCCTATTTTCAGGGCCCTTTTTCCTCTTTTTTAATGCCCTTTTGCGGCTTTTCAGGCCACACTAAAAGACACTCCCGCCATAAAAGGGCACAATTCTCCCTTTTATAGGCTTATTTATTCTACTCTTTCGTTTTCAATAATGCAACTGCTTTATTGCAAAATTAATATATTTTTTTGATTTTTAGCGGGATTTTGCGTGTTTGCTTCATTTCCGTCGATTTCGTGGCGCTAACCGGGACAATTTTTGCGATTTTGCAGCAGATTTTGTGGTCAATTAATAATTGCCGGGCCGCTTTTTATAAGGATATTTTCAGATCGCGGAAATTTTTTTATGATTTAGGATGATGCAGTGGGTGTAAGTGGTTCGCACGGCCGCATCCTTATCTTTTTGCTACTTGCGGCCGTATCAAGAGAAGGAAAACACGGCCGCATCCCTCTCTTTTCGCTATTTGCGGCCGTATCGGGAGGCGGTTTGCACGGCCGCATCCCTTTCTTTTCACTGCTTGCGGCCGTATCGGGAGGAGGTTCGCACGGCCGCATTCCTCTCTTTTCGCTATTTGCGGCCGTACCTGGAGGCATCTCGCAAGGCATCATCCCTCAGGATGGCAAATTATATCCCCAGCAGCCCGGTGATAAATATCTCGATCCCGATGCAGATGAGGATGACGCCGCCGAGGATCGACGCACGCCAGGAAAGACGCGTACCGAAGCGTTGACCGAGCCGGAGCCCCGCAAAACAAAGCGCGAACGTCACGACGGCGATGATCAGGCAGGCAAGGAACGCACGGAGCGGCAGATAATCGGAAATCGTAAAACCAACCGACAAAGCATCGATCGACGTTGCCACCCCCTGGACCAGGAGCGCACGCACCCCGAGCGAAGCCGCAGGAGCATTGTCCCCCGCATCCTTGCGGCGGATCCCCTCGACCAGCATCTTGACGCCGATAAACAGCAAAAGCGCCAGCGCGATCCACGGGATGACCTTATGAAACGCGGTAAATGCCTCGGCAATGCTCCGGACGCAAAGCCAGCCGATCATCGGCATCAGGAACTGAAAACCGGCGAAGGTGAGAGGTATGGCCGCACGCATGGCGCGGGACAATTTCGGCGCGTTCAGTCCGTTCGCGAGTGATACGGAGAAAGCATCCATCGCCAGCCCCACTCCGAGCAATATGCTGTTGACAATAAACGCGCCGATCGTTCCCACCGGTCCTGCCTCTTTCCTTCTATGGCTGTCTTCTGCGTTCCGCACTTTACGACGTGCGGTTACGCTTACTTCTTCCTGCGTTTCCGCGTTAAAATGGCGCCAACGATCGTTCCGGCCAGGGCAAAAGGTGCGATCCTGACGAAAACGAATTCGAACGCGTGCATGAACGTACCGACCACTGCCTTTTCCGGGTCGCTGTAATCCCAGCTAAGGTACGGGCTTTTTGCGAGGACAACGGCCACTATCCCTGCCGCTATCAGTACGCTCAGGGCAATGAATATCCAGAAAAGTATTTTGCGGTTTCTCTCTTTCCTTTGCGCGAACTGAAGGTTGATCGCCTCAAGCCTCTGAGAAATTGACCTCAGCTCCTCCGGCGTGACCTCCGCCCCTGCCCCGGAGCCTCCCTCCGGATCACCATGCGGATCGCCGCTGCGATTGAAATCCGGGTCGCCGTTACGATCGCCGTAACGATCGCCGTAACGATCGTCATCCGGATCGCCGCTGCCTTTTCTCATTGCCTCCAGTTCTTCCCTTGAAACCGTCTTGCCCAGCAGCACGCTGACAGGCGCTCCGAGCGTTTCCGAAATGCGGATGAGCATCTCGGAATCAGGCACGGATAACCCGCGCTCCCATTTTGAAACCGTCTGGCGGACAACGTTCAGTTTGGCCGCGAATTCTTCTTGCGATAGTTCTTTTGATTTTCGGATCGCTTTTATATTTTCGTTAAGCATATGCGAAAACCTCCTTTCGCGGTCATGTTAGCGCGTCCGTGGCGGTTGCGGCAAGCAACGCGTGTTAACATTTGCTGCTTCAGCGTCAGATTCTGGCGTCGATCGCTGCTTTTATCCGGCTCCAGCTTTCGGTCAATCGCTCGACCGACCACGCTGCGTTGGCGGGGCTGGTTGACGGTAAGCAGATCGCCTGACGCCCGGTCTTCTGCTCGGAATATTTGCGGTAATACCTGTACGCCGTCTTACCGTTCACGAAAATGGCATTGACCTCTGCCGCGTCAAGTATCACGCTCAATTCGTTCGGCGTGACGTTTTTGATGCTGGAATCCGCCGAGCCGTATATTTCGCACGAACGGATCACGTCCCAGAGCGCGATGTGGTTGTCCAGCAGGAACGCCTTTTTTTCATCGATCGTGCGCGGCACGTCGGCGCAGAATACCGCGGCAATGACTTTCCAGAACCGGTTCTGCGGGTGGCCGTAAAAGAAGCCTTCCTCGCGCGATTTTACGGACGGGAAGCTTCCGAGGATCAATATCTTCGATTTTTCGTTATAAACCGGCGGTATCGGATGTTGAACGAGCGTTCCAGTCTCAACCGGCATCGTTGGCGTCCTCCTGCCCTTGTTTTTTGTGTCGATCTCGCCTCGTAGCAATCCGGGTGCCCTGCTCACGCGGCTAATCTTATTTATATTATATTCTTTCTGCAGCTGTTTTACCACGATTATAATATTTGGGCTCTTTTCCTGTTCCCGTGAAAAAAGGGCGCCGCATCAGGGCGGCGTTAAACGAGCGAAGAAATGGGACAAATCTGCTCAAACTCGGAGTTTTGTCCCATTTGCAAAAAGGGCGCCGCTTCAGGGCGGCGTCAAATGAGCGTTGAAATGGGACAAAATTGCTCAAACTCGAAGTTTTGTCCCATTTGCAAAAAGGGCGCCGCTTCCGGGCGGCGTCAAATGAGCGATGAAATGGGACAAATCTGTTCAAACTCGAAGTTTTGTCCCATTTTGACATTGGGAAATGCGCTCGCCACCGTCAATCGACCACGACACACTCGATCCCGAGCACGCCGGCCAGCTTTTTGATAGTTGACGCGCGGTGACCGATGCCCAGAGCGTAATGATGCGTCGGACCCTCCATCACCCAGCGCCTGACGAACGAACACGTATCCGGCGGGAAAAAGCCGCGCGTATTCGTATTGCCCGTAGGCGGTATCGGCCCGTGCTTCGACTCACCCTCGCCCACGACGAACCTGAACCCGCTTTGCGTCTGCGTGATGCCGAAGATCGTGATCGGTCCTTCTTTCAGTTTGAACTCCACGGACGCGCCGGAACCGGGCTTCCCGTGGTACTTTTTCAGGCTCCGGAGCACCGGTTTACCTTCGGCTACCGCGATGTGATGCGGTCCGTCGTGTCCCACGAATATGAAATCTTCGTCGAAATCGAACGGATGAAATTCCGCGAAACTGCCGCCCATGCCGAGCCGGTCCATAATAAACATCGCTATCAGCGTTTTGATGTCGTACTCACCGCACATCGGTATCCCCTGTGCGTTCAGGATCGAATTTCCGGCGATCAGCGAACTGACGATCTCGCGCTGCTCCGAGCCAGGAAGGCCGTTGTAATAGTACGCAAGGCCGGAGAGGTCAAACTTTTCTATGAATTTGTCCAGCGCAGCGGCCGCATATGCTGCTTTTTCGAGATCGGATCGCGTCAATTTCTCGGTCACCGGGTCCGAAACCGGGTCCGGAGTGTCGAAATTGTCCAGGATCTGCCGCTTTTTAGCCTCGATCTCGTCCGGGACAACTGTTTTCGCAACTTCCAGCAGATCGTCTACTTCCAGAAGAGGTACGTGTACTCCGAAAGCAGCCGAGATCGCCGTCGGATCCGCATGCATATCGTACATTGCCTCCAGTACGTGCCCCATCAGTCCGAACCGCGCGCCGCGAAGCCCGTGCAGCACCCGCGCGATATCGCACCACTCGCGAAGCCCGGATTCGACCCGCTCGTCTCCGTGAAGCGTGCCTACTATCACGTCCGCAACTTTTTTACCCATCCGGACGGCAACGCCGGTGAATTCCGGTACCGAGCAGATACAGTCGTTTTCGAGCTGTTCACGCGTGCTCGCCCTCGAATAATCCATATGTCGAAGAGGCTGGAGCGCGGTCAGGATCACCGGAACGCCTACCTCCCTGATTATGGGCGCGAACACCGATGACGTGGCGTAGGTCAACATATTGCAGAACAGCACGTCGATGCCGTCGCCGCCCGCCTTCGCGGCCACTTCGTACGCCTTCGCGTTCGAATCGACCATACCGTAGTCAACGACCTCAGCGCCGCATGCTTCGATCTTTTTTTTTGCCTCCGCGTGGTATTCGAGCAGCTTTTCCAAAAGCCCCTCGAACTGCCCCCAGTATACCGCGTGTCCAACGCCGAACAAGCCGACCTTCGCAGTCAGCGGTTTTTTACGTTCGATCATCATCTGCCTCCTGTTTATGCCCGGATCCGGGCTCCCGTCTGATTATATCATAAAAAGTGTCCCTGATGCCTCTAATGTATTGACCGTGGTTCGCGGGCGAATGCTGGTGCATGTACACGAACCAGACACCCTCTTCCGGCGACACGAAAAACCACGTGCCGAGCGCGCCGGACCAGCCCCATTCGCCTGCAGAGCCAGACTTAGCAGCCTTATCCTGCACGCTGACGCCTAGCCCGAACGTGAACTCGGGGCCGAAAATAGACTTGTCCGCAGCCGGATCGTTATAATATCTGCGCTGAGCCGGGTTCAGCTGAGGCCGGGTCAGTTCAGCGAGCATTTCGTGCGTCAATATTCCGGTTTTCGGGTCAAGCATTTCGGCAAGAAACCGCCCGTAATCCCTCGCGGTACCGACCAGTCCCGCACCTCCGGAATACATTGCCGGATCGTCGATCCCCTCGAATGCAGGTATCGGCACCGGCCTGGGCAGAAGCGGAATCGCCTCGTAGCGGCCGTCGACCAGCGCGGTATTGTCCGCAAGCTTCGGCTTCAGTTCTTCGGGAAGATCCTGATAAAAAAACGTGCTGCGCATACCCAGCGGCCCAAAAATATTGGTCCTGAAATATTCGGCAAGGCTGAGCCCCGAGACCTGTTCTATCACCGCACCCAGTACGTCGTGTGATAAGCCGTATAAAAAGCGCTTTCCGGGTTCGAACGATAACGGAATGCCCGCTAGCGCCCCGGCAAACGCACGGGTGTCAATATGTTCTCCGTTTGCCCGCAGTTCACGCCATTTATCCGCAAACCGCGCCGCTTCTCCGGACCGGTCGTCAATAAAATACGACAGCCCGGACGTCATCGTGAGCAGCATCCGGACCGTTATCTGTTTCTCCGCGGGCCGCATTTTCCCCCGCTCAAGCACCCTGACGTCCGAATACTCCGGAATAAACTCTGAAAGCCGGGCGTTCAGATCCGGTTTTTCCCGCCCGATCAGCTGAAGCGCGGATACCGCCGTAAACACCTTCGTCATCGAATACAGATGAAAGACCGTATCCGGTCCGGCTTCCGTCCCCGAACCCGGCCGCGCGATGCCTTCATAATTTTCGTATATAATTCCACTTTTTCCGCCGCAAATAAGCGCATTTCCCGCAGCAAAGCCGTTGTCAATAACTTCTCTCTGCTTCCGGGCAAGTCTCTCGAATGCTGCTTTCATTTACGTTCGTTCCTCGCTGCTGACGATCCTCACGCCGTCTCGATTGCCGCCGCCTCGCCCAGATGCAGAATCTCCACAGCCATCTCACGCATCTTGTACTTCTGGATCTTGCCGCTCGCGGTCATCGGAAACGTATCCATAAACAAAATATATTTAGGCATCTTGTGGCGTGCCAGGTGGGAACGGATGTATTCGCGCATCTCATCCTCATCCGCCTCGACGTCGGACTTCAGAATGATGCAGGCACAGACCTCCTCGCCGTAATTTTTGTCAGGCACACCGATCACCTGAACGTCCTGGATCTTCGGATTCGTGTACAGAAACTCCTCAAGTTCCTTAGGATAGATGTTCTCGCCTCCGCGGATGATCATATCCTTTATGCGGCCGGTGATGTGGAAATAGCCCTCCTCATCGATCGAAGCCAGATCGCCCGAATGGAGCCAGCCGTCCGGATCGATCGCCAGCGCCGTTGCCTCGGGCATGTTGTAATATCCCTTCATTACGGAGTAGCCGCGGACAACGACCTCCCCGGGTACTCCCGCAGGAACGTCCAGACCGGTATCCGGGTCAACGCACTTGACCTCCACGAAAGGCATCTTGCGCCCGACCGTCGACACGCGCTTATCGATGCTGTCATATATGTTTGTCATCGTGCACACGGGCGAAACTTCGGTGAGGCCGTACGGGATCGTGATCTCGGTCATATGCATCAGTTCGACCACCTGTTTCATCACTTTGATCGGGCAGGGTGAGCCGGACATTATGCCGGTGCGCAGGCTGGAGAAATCGTATTTCGGGAAATCCGGGTGTTCGAGCATCGCGATGTACATAGTAGGCACGCCGTACGTGGCGGTGCAGCGCTCGGCCTGGATCGTGTGCATGACCCTCACGGGGTTGTAGCGTTCTACGGGGACAATGCAGCTGCCGTGCGTTATGCACGCCATTATCCCCAGCACGCAGCCGAAACAGTGGAAAAACGGCACGGGCAGGCACACGCGGTCGCGCGGGGTCAACGTTTGATTGTCCCCTATGCATTTGCCGTTGTTCAGTATGTTGTAGTGGGTCAGCATGACGCCCTTGGGGAAGCCGGTCGTCCCGGAAGTGTACTGCATATTGACAACGTCGAACGGCGAGACCATGCTCTGTACCGAGCGGCGCTCCTCCTCGCTGACCTGCTTAGCCAGCGTCCGAAGGTCGTCCCAATGAATTGCGCCCTTCGGCGTGTTTTCCGGTTTATCGAGGTAGATCACGCGTTTGAGCCGCGGCAGATCGGCGCTTTCCAGCTTTCCAGGCTCGCTTTCGGCCAGCTCGGGGACAAGTTCGTTGATGATCTGCACGTAATTCGTGTCTTTCAGGCCTTCCATCATCACGAGCGTGTCGGTGTCGGACTGCCTTAGCAGGTACTCGGCTTCGAAAATTTTATAGTTGGTATTTACTGTGACAAGCGTGGCGCCGATCTTCGCGGTGGCGTACATGAGCACGATCCATTCGGGGTAGTTGGTCGCCCAGATGGCAACGTGCGATCCGGGCCTTACGCCGATGGCCAGAAGGCCGCGCGCGATCAAGTTGCATTCGTCCCTGAACTGCGCGTACGTTTTGCGGAAAGGTTTATCGTTGCAGACAACGCAGTCATTGTCCGGATATACTTCGGCAACGCGGTCAAGCAGATCGCCTAGCGTCATCTCTATAAGCGAATCCTTGCCGTCGCCGAATATTTTGTACGTTTCCATTTTCATGATCTGCACCCTCCATTTGCTATTGTCATCACTCGGTTCGCCCATTTGCAACTTGCAACTTGCCACTTACCACTTGCCACTTACCACTTGCCACTTACCACTTGCCACTTGCCACTTGCCATAAAAAAGTCTCCGCCCCTTATTCAGAGACGAAGACAGTATAACTGTATCCGCGGTACCACTCTGATTAGCCAACCATCATCAGCTCGCTCAAAGCACGAGTTACGTTCGTCACACGTCCGGCACTACTTCCGCGCTTTTCGCGCCTTTCGCACCGGCTGCTCCGGAACCAGTTCGCCGTCTCCCCGCCGCTCCGTTACACCAACCCGAAGCTCTCTGCGCGCGCATCGCCGGTTACTACTTTCCATCATAGCATTTGCCGATATTTTACTGATTTTCGCCGTTTTTCGCGGCGTGGTCAAAGTATATATCATCGCGGGCGAAGGTGTCAAGATGATTTTTGTCCCGGGCTATTCTCCCGGTTCCGTGAAAAGAGCCTTTGCTCAGTCCTCCGCATCATCCAAGTGAAACGTTCTTACGCCGCCGTCGCTGTACTCCAGTACGGTCGATCCGTATTGGAAGTAGAGTTTGCCGCCGTAAACGGTCTTGGTTATGACGTCACGCGTAAAACTGTTGAACCCGGCGATCCCGAGCGCCGACAGATCGAGCGGAACGATCATTTCATACTCGCCCTTCTTCACGTCGAGCAAGTATAAACCGTCGCTGCCAAGCGCCACAGCGCTGCCGTTATAGACCGTGAGTTCGTCCATCGTGCCGCCGAAAAACCGGTCGGAAGATGAAACGCTGCCGAGCAGGCTGCCGTCTTCGCCGTACTCGCAGACGGTGTTGACGAAAAAATGGGAGCTGCCGCCATTACCGCTGTTTCCGCTGTCGCCATTTTCGCCGCTGTCAACGTACTCGTAGCTGAAAACGAACACGCTGCCGCCAGCTGCGCCTGCGTCATGCCGCCCGCAATTCTCAGTTCTTTGATCTTTCCTCCGACGGGATCTGCCATTTCGTTGTCCTCCGGAATTATTTTACCATTATTTTGACACGGTGGAAACCGACAAAATGTCATTTCCTGCCGCAGCTTGACTTACATAAGCACATTATATTAAAATCGAGAGGATTATTTAATGACTTTTTAACGTCTGAATAATTGAAGCGCCGCGAAAAAGAGGCGTACACCGACATTGCCAGGAGGAAGCTGTGAAAAAGGCGAATTTATATATCAGGATAATATGCGTTGTGCTGGCGGCGTTGTGCGTCAGCGCGCTTGCGTCGTGCGGGCAAGGCGAAAAGGAAGAGCCGGCAAACATCAGTACATTCGAGATCGGAGATGACTCGTACGTCGGCATACCGGAGTCGATCGAGGTCGCTGAGAACTATATTTATTCATTCTGGCACGGAAATTATGCCAACTACGAAGATCCGTCCTCGGAAAGATGGATCATTCATTTCAGCGACGCGCGCACGACGGGTATCGAAAAGCTGCGCGGCGAAGTGCGGACGGACCTTATTTCGCTTAAAAACACCGATATTGACGACCTGTTCCAAAAAGGCGGAAGGTGCGTGGCATACGGCACGAAACGCATGGTCTACACGGAAAGACCCTGGCTCAGGCTTGTCGACGAGAACGGCAGCAAGCTCGAGAAAGTGCTTGACCTCCCCGATACGGAAAGAATCATCAGAGTAATCGACGACGGAGGCAAAGGTTACTATATTCTGACGTCAATTGACATGAATGAACCGTACGTTTT
>JAEEGG010029622.1_pt1 | contig 10219 bp, 11 predicted proteins | sample 9134161 | NCBI WGS metagenome assembly JAEEGG01 (sample SAMN16246543, study PRJNA631951) | gut metagenome | biome: gut microbiome; feature: rumen; material: CR-attached | host: Bos | place: Iran: Karaj | collected 2018-10 | reverse complement strand
ACTAATGTACCGTAATTGGTCCTTGACGGGTGCTATTATAGATTTGAAAGTTCAAAATGGGAGGTTTACAAATAATGAAAAATCAGAATGGCACAAAGCAAAGAGTTGAATTGCACGCTCATACAAAAATGACCGAGACCTTCGGTATCTGCTCGGCAAAAGAACTGATTGAAAGAGCGGCTCAATACGGACACAGTGCGGTTGCAATTACTGATAACAGCTGTGTTCAGGCGTTTCCCGATGCAGAAAGATACGGGAAAGAAAACGGCATTAAGATTATCTACGGCTGGGAAGCTGATTTTCTAAAAGATTCAAAAGGAAATCCCTCGCAGTTTACCGCATTGGTAAAAAATCAGCAGGGGCTTAAAAACCTGTATGAGCTTGTATCAGTTTCATTTGGAAGCAATCTTTTTTGTATGCCAATCGCTGTATATAAAAAAGAAGTAATAAGCTTTCGCGACGGGTTACTCATAGGAACGGGTAACGGAGGAGAATTATTCAGCGCAATTCTCGATAAAAAGCCGTGGGAGAAGCTTTGTAAGATTGCGGGTTTTTACGATTTTCTCGAAATACAGCCAGTAAGCAACCTTGACTTTTTAGTAGAAAACGGAGTATTTCAAAACAAAGCGGATATTGAAGATTTTAACCGTACTGTTGTTAAGCTCGGCGAAGAGCTTAACATCCCCGTTGTCGCATCGGGTAATGTATATTATACGGATCCGCAGGACTGTATCTGCCACAGTATCATGATGTATGCCGGCGGTTTTGACGATGAAAGGAAACAGCCTCTTCAGCATTTCAGAACAACAGAGGAAATGCTCGGAGAATTCTCGTATCTCGGTGAGGAAAAGGCATATAAGGTCGTGGTTGAAAACACAAATTATATTGCCGATATGATTGAAAATGTTAGTATTATTCCAAAAGAAAAAATCCTTCCCGAAATTGACGGTGAGAAGGAGATTTTTAAGAAAAAGGTTTTGCAAAAGGCATATTTGCTCTACGGCACTTCGCTGCCGATAATCATAAGCACCCGAATAGAAGATGAACTCGCAAAGATATTCGGACACGGCTATACGGTGCATTATGAAATCGCTCGCCGTCTGGTTGAAGATTCCGAAAAGCACGGATATCACGTCGGTTCAAGAGGTTCTGTCGGCTCGTCTCTGGTTGCATATCTTGCAGGAATTACAGAAGTCAATCCCCTGCCGCCGCATTATATCTGCCCGAAATGTCATCATATAGAATTCATTGACAGCGTCGGCTCAGGTTACGATCTGCCCGACAAAAACTGTCCCGATTGCAACGAAACAATGAAAGGCGACGGACATAATATTCCGTTTGAAACCTTCGCCGGCTTTCAAGGTGACAAGGAACCGGATATTGACCTTAATTTTGCGCCGGAATATCACAAGAATGCAGAGGATCATCTGTCGGAAATTCTCGGTAATAAAATTACCGTTTACGCAGGTACAATAGGCATCGTATGGGATAAAACGGCATACGGTTTTATTAAAAAATATGAAGCGGATCACAATTTGAAATTTAATGACAAGACCGTTGAGCAACTTGTAAACAAGCTTCGGGGAATAAAAAGATGCACGGGCGGTCATCCCGGCGGTGTAATAGCGGTGCCTAACGATATAGAAGAAATCACGCCTCTTGAAATATTGCCGGACGGCAGGACGGTTACTCATCTTTGCTATAACGATTTGCGGAATTGCCTGCTGAAGCTTGACATACTCGCACACACGGTTCAGGATATGTACCGTTTTCTCGAGCGGGAAACGGGAGTGAGAATAAGCGAAATTACAATGAATGACGCTGAGGTTTATTCTCTTTTCACTTCGCCTGACGCTCTCGGAGTAACAAGCGACGCAATTTTCTGCAAAACGGGCACTCTCGCTCTGCCGGAAGTCGGCACGCCGTTTGCGCGAAAACTGCTGATGACATGCAAGCCAGAATGCTTCTCGGATCTGGTTAAAATATCGGGACTCTCGCACGGAACGGATGTCTGGACGAATAATGCTGAAAACCTGATTTCTTCGGGCACAGCCGACTTAAAAAGCGTGATTGCAGCAAGAGACGATATTTTCAATTGCTTAGTCCAAAAGGGTTTTGACAGAAAAGCCGCATTCAGCATAATGGAACTCGTCCGCAAAGGAAAAGGCCGGGTTCTGAAAGATATAGGTGAATTTGACATCAGGGAAATGCGTGAAAAAGGCGTTCCCGAGTGGTATATCGAAAGTATGCAGAAAATCCGCTATCTTTTCCCGAAGGCTCATGCAGTTGCATATATGATCGCGGCGATAAGACTCGGCTGGTACAAGCTGCACTTCCCTGCCGAATTCTACACGGCATATTTTAACGCACGGTTTGATAACGACAGAGGAATAGGTACAGCCTTACAGGGCAAAGAAGCCGTCGGAAAGCGTATAGCAGAGCTGTTGAATAAAGACGAAAAATTATACGCGTTTGAAGAAGATGAACTCGATGAGCTTCTTGTATTCAACGAAGCTATGCAAAGAGGAATAAGAATTCTTCCGCCCGAAGCTCCGTTTTCGGACGACGAGGACTTTACCGTAATTCAGAATGACATCTATGCGCCTTTGAAATATTCCGATAACAACTGAAAAACACTTTGCAACGTACCGTTTTTGGGATTTTACGGGTAGTATGATGTACTTGTAGGCAAAACTTTCTTTCATTAACCGGGCTCTCTGCGGCAGCGTAAATGTTAAGGTCTCCCTTTATGACTTTGACGGGACGGCGAGTCGCCGTCTTTAATCAAAAAAAGCGGGAAAGCGCTTAGCTGACGCAAAGCGCATCATCCCTCCCTTCGCTCCAACGAATCGGAAATCGCTTCACGATTACAAATTCGCCTGCGCTTCGGTCGGGCTTTATGTGCCGCAGAGAGTCGTTGTTTTTTTGATGATACTATGAAAATTATTGACAGCAACAGTATTAAATTTGAATTAAGTGATATGACTTTTGTCGAAAAATTCGGCATTAAGGATGCAGCGCAGATGGTGTTCGACTATAAATCGGTCAACGAAACACCGTTTGTTTTTGACTGCTTTCAACTGTCAAATCTCGTCGGCGTTGATGAAATTCAGATGTTTCACATGATAAGAAACAAGGAAAGATATTACCGTAAAATCACGCTGAAAAAGAAAAACGGCGGCACGAGAAAAATCACTGCGCCCGATTTTACAATGAAGTGCGTTCAGGGCTGTATTCTTTACCGTATTCTGAATAATATTCCCGTTTCGAAATACGCAACCGCATATCACAAGGGCGCAACGCTTTATGACAATGCGGCGCCGCACACAAACAAGAAATATATTCTGAAGCTTGATATTACCGACTTTTTCGGCAGCATCACCTTTTCGCAGGTTTTGTCGTGCGTATTCAATTCAGGCCGTTACCCGAAGCAGACAGGATACCTTCTGACCGAGCTTTGTACGCTGAACGATGTTCTGCCTCAGGGAGCGCCGACCTCCCCTGCCGTTTCAAATATCGTAATGAAAAGCTTTGACGATTATATCGGCAAATGGTGCGAAAAGAACGCAATTGCATATACACGCTACTGCGACGATATGACCTTCTCGTCCGACAAGCCGCTTTATCATGTATATAAAAAGGCGGAAAAGATGCTCAACGACATGGGCTTCTGGCTGAACGAGAGCAAGACGAAATTTATTTCCGCTTCTCAAAGGCAGACCGTTACGGGGCTGACGGTTAACGAAAAGGTTTCCGTGCCGAGAGAATACAAGCGTGAGCTGCGGCAACAGATACACTATCTGCTCAAATACGATTTTGACGCCGAATCTGTCAGCCACGCTTACGATTACGGTGAAAGCTTTCTTGTCAGGCACTGCCGTGAATGCTTCTGCACCGTAATCGGAAAGGTGAAATATGTTTTACAGATCGAACCTGACAACGCTTATTTCAAAAACGCCCTTGAGGAACTGCATCGCGTCATCAACCGTTATCTTATGTAAAACCCGAACAATAAAACAGCCGTGAAAGTACATAGCTTTCACGGCACGTTTATTATTTTTTATAATTATTTATAATTATCTAGGTTTTAATATAAGGTGTGCTATACTGCTCCCAAAATCAAAAAGAGGAGGTATTTTATGGGATATGAGATTTCCGAAAATGCGCAAAAATTCTTAACTCTTTATAAGGAGGCGAAAGACAAACGCAATCTTAAAGCGCAGTATGAGCTGGCAAATTACTATGCAGGCTCAAAGGATGAAACGCTGCGCAAAAAAGCGTATCCGCTTTACAAAAAAGCTGCGGAAAAGGGCTATACCGAAGCTGTATTCGGTCTGGGCGTATGCTATGAATTCGGCATCGGCATAAAGCAGGATTATCTCAAGGCAATGCTTCAGTACCGCCGGGTTGATATAAGCGTTACAAATGATATTATGACAAATCCCGATCCGATTGGCGAGGCCGAAAGCAGACGGCTGCAGGAGATTATGGCAGACGGGGAAGCCTATGCTGAGTTCGAGGCTTTTCTTGACGAGGACATCCGTGAAACCGATGTGCTTGAAACGGATATTGCGCTTGCAGAAACGGGCGACAGAAAAGCGATGCACCGCATGGGATGTCGGTATCTTGACGGAAGAGGATTTGATAAAGACGAAGAAAAAGCTCTTGGATTACTAAAGCAGTCCGCAGAACAGGGCTGTGACGAAGCAATTATGAAGCTGGTTGATTACTACCGCCTGAAGCACGACCTGAAGAAAGCAACAAGGTGGTACAGGCAGTACGCCATAGAGCGAATCAAATGGCGCAACCGACGGTTAGGTTGGTAATTGACGAAAAACGTCGATATGATATAATGATACTATAATTCTGAAAGGAGAAAAGGTTATGGATTTTGAATTTGATTTAAGCATGGTTCCAACCTACGAGCTGGTCGAAGAATTAAGAAAAAGAGAGGGCGTTTTAATAAAAGAGGTTGCACCCTACGAGCCGTATGGCATTACCGTAGGCGAAAATACCGAAACGGAAAAAGGTCCGGCAATTATTTTGACGGTTATTGATTGAGGAGGAGAATTATGAGCAAAAGAATAACAAATAAAGAATTCTTTGAAAAAGATGCAATTCAACTTGCACAAGATTTGCTTGGAAAAGTTATTTGTTATGATAAAGAAGGTAACGAAATACGATATATGATTACCGTTACAGAAGCGTATCCGTATGATGATTATTATAGCTATGTAAATCGAGAACAAAGCGGTTTCAGCCATGATTGTTTGCTTAAAGAAGAAAACGAATCTGGAGATTGCTTTATCAATTATAATGGCATACATATTCTTGGAAGCCTCGGTAATGATTCAAGAAGATTTAACCACATTTTAATTCGTGGGGGAATTAAAATTGAAAAAAGTGATAACCAAAACGAGTATTATAAACTCAATTTTGAACACGCAGAAATGAATCTGAAATATGGCAGGCCAACTATTCTAATGGAAAAACTTTTCGATGATAAATTAGAAAAGGTTAAAAACAGAAAATATTACTTATTGGATAAAAGCCAAACTAATATATGGCTGGAAGATTATAAAAGAGTTGAATTTGAGGCTAAGAAAAGAATAGGTCTTACTAATCCCGATAAGCTTGAGACAAACAAGGCAGAAGCAGAAAAGACTTATGATAAGCCATTTAGATACTATTTTTATCCTAACAATGTATTAATAAAAAAGAAAGGTTAAATAATGCTCTTTTTTTCATCCCAACTAAACAACCCTACATATAAACCTGCGGCGGACAGACTGTTCGCCGCACTCGATTTATTTAATATAAAATATATATTATTAAATAATACAAAAGACATCTGGCTGCGTGATTTTATGCCCGTAAAGACGCGCTCGGGCAGATATGTTTCATTCCGCTATGATCCGTCATATCTTAAAAAAGATCCCAAACTGAAAACCGATTTTAAGTCCGACGTGTCTGCCAAAATCGGTCTGTCCAATATTGAGTACAGCGACATTAAACTTGACGGAGGAAATGCGGTGTTCTCCCCTGCCCGTCAGTCTGTCATTATCAGCGACAGAGTTTTTGCGGAAAATCCCGACATAAGCGAAACCGATTTGATTTCAGAGCTTGAAGATTTGCTTGAAGCTAAGGTAATTATCATCCCCTCGCTCAAGTCCGATATGACCGGACACGCTGACGGTATGGTGCGTTTCCTTGACGAAAAAACCGTACTCGGCAACAGAACAGATTATAAAAGCGGACACGAAACGAAAATCAAAAAAGCCCTTCAAAAAGAGGGCATCGAAGTCATTGATTTTCCGTATTTTGAAACGGACAACGGAAATCCCGACGGAGTGCCGAGCGCAGAGGGCTGCTATCTCAATTATCTTGAAACCGAAAAGATTATTTTCCTTCCCGTATTCAAAACAAATAAGAAAATGAACCGTGAGGCAATTCCGCTGTTAAGGCAGCTCACGGGCAAACGGATTATTCCCGTCTGCATTGACGAAATCGCCCTGCACGGCGGACTGCTGAATTGCATAAGCTGGGAGGACTGATATAAAAATTCGACGGTTATGTACCGAAATCGACACGTCACTTTTTATATAATAAAGTCACGAAATAAATAAGGAGTGACTTTGTTATGGGTAAAACCTGCTGCTTTACCGGGCACAGACCGGACAAACTCGATATTACAACCGAGGAGCTTGAAAAGAGGCTGAGAAAAGCTATTGACGAGGCAATCGCAGACGGCGTTACCGTCTTTATCACGGGCATGGCACCGGGTACGGATCTGATTGCGGGCAAAATCGTGCTTGAGCACGGCGATTCGGGCATAAGGCTTATTTGCGCCGTTCCCTTTCCCAATCACTCGAGGCCGTTCAGCTATGAGTGGAAGGAGATTTATAACCACCTTCTTGAAAACGCTGATATCGTTCATCTCGTCTGCAAAGAGTATTCAAGGCAAAGCTTTCTTCGCCGCGACGAGTGGATGGTTGACCGCGCCGACTGCGTAATCGCCGCATACAGCGGCACAAGAGGCGGAACACGATACACTATCAATTACGCCAAAAAGAAGGGCATTCCTGTTAAGAACATTCTTGAGGTGAAGCAAAATGGGTGAAATCATTAATATCAATTCCTATCGTTCAAACGTCAAGCCAGTCAACACGGTCGGCGCATATTCGGGCTTTGCGGGGCGCTCGCTGATTGCGAAAATCCGCTACGATTCCGATAAGATAATCAAGGCGAACTACGCAAAAGAAGTGAGAGAAGCTTTGCTTAAGCAGGCAGACATGAAATCGGGAATAATCGTACTGCCCGAAAACTCTGCCGGTGAAGAGGACTTCACCGAATTTCTTTTCTTGCTCGACAACGAGCTTTATCCGTATATTGCAAGCGGCAGATTCCTTGACGGAGGATTCTTCACGGACAACGGCAATCTTTACGGCAGCGAAAGTCTTACGGCGGAATTTATCGGACTTGACTTTGACGAGCTGGTTGTGCTTTCGGGACGGCTGATTCACACGCTCGGCGTTCCCGAAGTTTTAATCAAGGACGGAAAAGAAAACAGGGTTTTCGTTATAGAAAAGACATAAGGAAAAGCTCCCTATTTGGGGAGCTTTCTGTTTTTCATATGCCTGTCATACTCTTTAAGATATTGCTCACACTCTTCGTTTGGAAGGTCGATGATTCCGTATCGCGTATATTTGTGAGTATTCATATACTCCGCAAATTCTTTATCGCTCATTTCCCAGCTTGAACAGACTTCGGGATTGATTTTGCAACTTTTTACAAGTTTATCGAAGCAGTCAAAGCAAAAATTAATTTCAAAAATCCCCATGTCAAACACCGAACCGAAGCCCGGGGAAACATCAAATCTGCAAATCGGTATCGGCACTTCGTTACCGTCGCAAAAGAATTCGTCCTCTTTGAGCTCCCTGCCGCAGATATTGCAGCATTGTTTTAAATTGTTGTCCATAGGTATTCCCCTTTCACGTTTTTTATTATTATACCATAACCCATGTCCCAAAAACAGTATATTCCCTATTGTCATAATGTGTCGGATATGGTACAATTAATGTGATATAATCCGATACGGAGGCGATATTATGGCACTTGAACCGAAAAAGCTGGCACTCCTAAGAATTTGGCAAATATTAAAGGATTACAGCGACTATGACCATCCGCTGACTCAGGAGCAGATTGCCGAACACCTCGAAAGCGACTACGGTATTGAAATCGAGCGCAAGGCAATCGGCCGAAACATTTCCCTGCTAAAGGATGCGGGAATTGACATTCAGCAAAAGCGTGACGGATCGTATATCGAGAGCCGTGAGTTCGACGACTCGGAGCTTCGTCTGCTTATAGACGGTGTGCTTTGTTCGAAGTATATTTCGGCAAATTATTCAAAGCAGCTGATTGACAAGCTCTGCGGACTTTCAAATGTCTATTTCCGTTCGCACGTTAAGCATATTTTCTCGGTCAATGACTGGGGAAAGACCGAGAACAAGGCGCTGTTTTTCAATATTGAGCTAATCGACGTTGCAATAAACGAGAAAAAACGTCTGCACTATGACTACAACAAATACGGCATCGACAAGAAGCTTCATAAAACGTCTCAGCAGAACGTCAGCCCGTATCTGATGATAGTACACAATCAGCGCTATTACCTTATGGCGTACAGCGAGTTCCACGGGAATATAGTTTTCCACCGGCTCGACCGCATGACGAATATGAGCCTGCTCGACGAAAAGCCTACGCCTCTTCGCTCGCTTAAAGGTTATAAAAACGGCATTGACTATAAGCAGCTTTCGTCAGCAATGCCCTATCTCTATCCCGACGAAATCAAGTCGGTAAAATTCAAGGCCGACGCGGGAATTATCGACCAGATTATTGACTGGTTCGGCAAGGATGCAGAAATCAAGGACAACGGCGACGAAACCGTAACCGTCTGCGTCAAGGCAAGTCCCGGAGCGATGGAACACTGGGCGATGCAATATATCAACCACGTCGAAGTCCTCGAGCCGAAGGAACTCAGGGAAGCAATCAAGGCGGATTTGAAGGCTGCCGAGAAGAAGTATAGGTAAGGAGTAAAATATGGGGGATAATATCGGCGGAATAGAACAGAATGAAGTAATAGTTTATCTTTTTAAAATAATGTTTGGCCGGCATTTTGAAAATTACATGGCAAAGCCTATTAGAGAAAAATCTATTAACGAAGAAATGATAATAAAGGGCTGCCTGAGATTAGCGTGGAACGATGCTTTCAGACATACTTCAATCAATACCGAAAGCTTTAATCAGAAGTTGGAAAAAGAAAAGGATGAAACCATTGATGGTGTTTTGTCTGAACTTGTAGACTGGTTTCGGAAATATGCTGATTCTAATACTTGTATTAAAAACATTTATAACGATTCCCCTTTGATAACCGATTTAAAAGATATTAAAGAAACCGAAATCACATTAGGCCACACGCAAAAACTTTTTAATATGGCAGTCAAATACTACCTTTGTATATACATGTTCCGAAACGAATTAGGCGTTGAGGAAATAGTTAAAGAGTATGATTTCAAAAATGCCGATTGCCCGATTGACAGTGTTATCTTAGATTCTTTAAAGGAAAAAGGACTGAAATATAATGGTAATTGGAGCGACATTAAGTGTATTGAAACTTATAAAGAAATGCAAGAAATAATTAGCAAAAACACAAACGGATGTAATTTGCTTTATGATTTTGAAAACTGGAAATAAATGATAAACATATGTAAAACAGGAAGCCCGAAAGAATTCGGGCTTTCTTTCCTTATGCACCGAAATTGGAACATTAAATATGATATTTTATATATAGAGCCGCATGGACGGATGGACAAAAAGACGACCGGAAGCCAAAAATTTTCGGTCAAGCTATTTTGGAAGGCTTGTGTACCCGAAAAGGGACATCAAAAATGTTATTATATATGTGTAAGAAAAAGTTGAAAAAGATTTGATTTATTTATGTTTGGAGGTATGTTATGCGTTTTTACAGAATTGAAGCTACTGTTCTTTCGGACGTTGAGATTCCGAAAAGAATAACGGAAGAGTTTGACAGCTTTGCAGAGAATATGCAGAATCTCTCCCAGAGGTTTTACCTCAACTCGGATAAGAAAGACTACGTTTTTGCTATCAACACCAATAAGAACAACACCATGCGCCTGGGTGCGATTATCAACGAGAAGAGCGA
>JAEEGG010029620.1_pt1 | contig 10219 bp, 5 predicted proteins | sample 9134161 | NCBI WGS metagenome assembly JAEEGG01 (sample SAMN16246543, study PRJNA631951) | gut metagenome | biome: gut microbiome; feature: rumen; material: CR-attached | host: Bos | place: Iran: Karaj | collected 2018-10 | reverse complement strand
TCGCACCAATGGAAATGCACGAGGAATCTTATTAAAGATGGAATCAGTGATGGCACGGCTGGGTTCGCAGAGCACAATATCCTGCTGACGGACACCCCCGTCATGCACCAACGAACGCACCAGCGACAGGGTTACGAAGGGCGATGAGTTCAGTTCGATAGTGTCGTGGTGGGTGATGGCATTGTTCAGGTTCAGTTTGATGGCAATCATCTCGCCCTTCTTGTAGCCTCGGCTGCCACGCCCGTGGGTCTTATTGAAGTGTTTGAACAGTGCCTGCCATGCTTTCCTGGCGTTCGTCTCGCCCGTCAGCTGTATCACCGCCTCTGGTATCATCGCGTCAGCCTTGGCTTGGTCGTTCCATCGGTCTTCTACCCAAAGACCGGTCTTTCCGTCCCATTTGGCCACACCGGGAGCATGTACCCATGCGACACGGCCTGGATGGATGCCCTTGCCCACACCGATAGGCTGGTTGGAACTGACGAAAAGTTTGGGAGCTTTGGCATTAAACTCGCCAAAGAACATACGGTTGCGGTTCACAGCCTCGTCGAGCAACTGGATGGTAGTCGACGGTCCGAGGTCAGGATTCCTCCACGCACGGAGTTGCCAAACCATCTTGCCTTCCTTGTCAATCTCTATAGCCTGCACGGGGGCATTGGCTGTGTCCATCGGCTGCTTGTTCCACTCGTTATACCAGTTGTTGATGATGTGGTTGCCGTTTTTCAATCTGACGGTCTTCTGCGGCTGTGTCACGCCATAGTCCGTTGTATTCAGCTGCCAGACGGTCTGTCCCTGTCGGTTAATCTCCTGAATCAAGCCCTTGCGCCCTGTAACGAGCAGGTTGCCCGTCTTTGGCATTTCCTGTACCGACCATGGAAGGAATCCACCCCAACGGTCAACCTCCTTGCCATCGGAAGTATATTCGTGGATGCAGCCCAACGCCATGTTAGCCACGAGCAGCGTACCCCGACTCGACAGTCGGACATTGCGGAACTGTCCGTGTACCGATCCCTTTTCGGATGTGGGTAGTTCGAACTCTCGCACAATGGTGAGGCTTGGGATTGCCATCACCACCGCCTTGGCAGGCTTACCGTTCTGCACAAATACCACATGAGTGCGTCCAACAGGCTGTACGGTGTGAATCTCTGTACCCTCAGGCGCAGCATATTGCCAGACGGTCTGTCCGTCGGCATCCACCTCGGCCACACCATACTGATGAGCCACGAGGATATGCCCGTCAGTCATCAGCACGGCATCGCTGATTTCGCCACGGCGCAGTTGATCCGTGTAACTCCAGCTGACCTGTCCGTCCTTCACAATGAACATGCGACGCTGCTTGCTCTGTCCAGCATAGAAGAAATCGTGCCGGGAAAGACTATTATCCATTGGCTCCTGTGCCAATACGTTATTGACGGCCAAAGTCACGAACAACAATAGTCCTGCCATTCTTTGCCATTTGTTATTACTTCTCATATTGTTCTTTTTTAATTGGTGCAAAGATACGAAATAATATTCATATCCTGTGCAGAATCCGTTTTTTTTTTAATAAAGGCCACAACTCTCGATACAATACTAATATGGAAAAGATATTATTTCTGAAAATCAGCGGAATAAAATAGCAATGGAAACGGACGATTAGGGCTAACAGTTATTAAGAGACAATAGCCTTAAGAGACAATAGTGCCAGTTGACTACGATGCGGGACGTCGAGATACTCACTCAATCTCTCAGAATGCCTTTCTACAAAGGCTTTCCAGGTAATCATGTGAGTATCTCGCCAAAATTCGCAAAACTCTATTTATTTGTAGCAAGGAGCCTCATGACTGACGTAACAAGCCACTTGGCTGGCATAAACAGGCACTTGGCTGGCATAAACAGGCTCTTGGCTGGCGAGAATCTCGCGGACAGGTTAATTAATTCAAGAAAAGAACAAATATATTTGGCCATTCGTCCGTTTTGTATTACCTTTGTGCCGTTTTTTTACACATCACATGAAGTACAAAGCACAGTTCAACCAGCGCAAGGCCCTGCGTTTCCGCCAGTTTACACGGAAGCGCTACGCACTCTTTGCCTGTCTGGGACGCGTCGTCACCATCGGCGTGTTGAGCGTGGCCACCCTGCAGTCGGCAACGGCTGCCCACCGCCACGTCAGCACCGACATGATGGAGGGCGACAGCACAAGCGTGACAGAGAAGGAGGCGACGCTCGACGACGTCGAGGTGACGGGAACACGCGCTCCGCTTGCCACAGGGCAGGCCGTGAGAATGGTCACTGTACTGAGCCGCGAGGACATTCAGGCGGCGCCAGTACAAAGTATCAACGACTTACTGAAGATGTCCGTAGGCGTCGACGTGCGCCAGCGGGGTCCCATCGGCGCACAGACGGACATCGGCATCCGTGGCAGCACTCAGGAGCAGATAGCCATCCTGCTGAACGGCATCAACATCTGCGACCCACAGACGGGTCACAACACGTTTGACCTGCCGTGCGACATCAGCGACATCGTGCGCATAGAGGTACTCGAAGGGCCGGCCGGCCGCATCTACGGCACGTCGTCGCTGTCGGGAGCGATTAACATCGTTACCAGGAGTGACAGGAGCGACGTAAAAGGGAAGGGACGCGTTCAGGCACGATTGGAGGGAGGCTCCTTCGGCTACATGTCCACTGCTGCCCGCATTTCTCTTACCTCTCACCTCTCACCTCGTACCTCCCACCTCTCACCGCTTACCTCTATATTCAGCGCAAGCGTCACGCGCTCCGACGGCTACAGCCGCTCGAATGCAGGCCACCTGAACAGCGACTACAGCGGTGTGAAGGCCTTCTATCAGGGCAGCATCCCTCTGGCCTCTGACCCCTCACCTCTTACCTCTAATATATCATGGCAGGTGGGCGTCAGCACCAAGGGCTACGGCTCGAACACGTTCTACAGCGCCAAGTTCGACGAGCAGTACGAGCGCACCACCAAGCTGTACGCCGCCATACAGGGCAATGTGACGGCAGGTAGGCTGCACCTGCGGCCCGCCATCTACTGGAACCGTTCGTACGACCGCTTCGAGCTGATACGCGGCACAGAGGAGAAGGTGCCGTTCAACCACCACCGCACGGATGTCTTCGGCATCAACATGAACTGCTGGGCCGACTGGCTGTTGGGCCGCACGGCATTCGGTGCCGAGTTCCGCAACGAGGACATCGTGAGCGGCAACCTCGGCGAGCCGCTCCACGCCCCACACGGCAAGTACAGGTACGGGCTGAACCGCACGAACCTCAGCATGCACGTTGAGCACAACGTCGTGCTACGACGTCTAACCCTCTCGGCAGGCTTCATCGCCGTCAGGAACACGTGGAACGAGATGCCGTTCACGCTGTATCCGGGCATCGACGCCAGCCTGCGGCTCGGCAGCCACTGGCGGCTCTATGCCTCGTACAACTCGTCGCTGCGCATGCCGTCGTTCACAGAGCTGTACTACAGCGTGGGTGGACATAAGGCCGACAAGTACCTCAAGCCGGAGGAGCTGCACGCCGTGGAGGGCGGCGTGAGATACAGCTCGCCAGCGGTGACGGCACAGGCCAGCGTCTTCCACCACCATGCACGCAACATGATAGACTGGGTGATGGACGCTAACGATACGGAGGCCGTCTGGCAGAGCGTCAACCACACCCGCGTAAACACCCTCGGCACGGAGGTGTCAGCCGACATCGACCTGCAACGGGCCGTGGGTCTTCCAAGCTCGACGCTGCACGTCGCCTACTGCCACTTGCACCAGCAGAAGGAGGCTCGTCAGGACGTGCTGTCGCAGTATGCGCTGGAGTACCTGCGCCACAAGATGACAGCCCGCCTGCAGCTCGCCATCACGTCGCGGCTGGCGCTGACGGTAAGCTACCGCTTCCAGGACCGCATGGGGTCGTACACCGCCACGGACGGCAGCATGAGACACTACCGCCCCTACTCCATCGTCGACGGCAGAATCAGCTGGAACGCAGGTACTTATTCGGCGTATGTGGAGGGTAACAACCTGTTGAGCCACCGCTACGTAGACTACGGCAACGTGACGCAGCCAGGCTGCTGGCTCATGGCCGGCGTAAGCGTTGACATACGGTAGAGAGGACGCGAAAAAGAAAAAAAACAAAAAAACGTTGATTTGTTGTGGGAATATAAGATTTTCTTCGTAATTTTGCAGTTCGTAATGTAAACAAAAGATATGGCAAAGAAGAAAACAAGCAAGGCCTCGACGAAAGCGGCATCATCGACGAAAACAGCATCGTCGATGAAGGAGGCCTTGGGCATCGACAAGATATTCTACAACGAGCGCATCAACTTCGTGCTGGGCTTCTGCCTGTTGTTCGTGGCAGCCTTCATAGCATGGGCCTTCGTGTCGTACTTCACCACGGGGGCCTCCGACCAGAGCCTCATTGAAATGCCGAGGGACGGCGAGTTACTGAACCAAGACCGGCAATGGAGGAACGCGTGCGGCAGCCTCGGCGCATACACAGCGTGGTTCTTCATCAAGCGCTGCTTCGGACTGGCGGCATTCGTCATTCCGCTGTTCATACTGCTGCTGTCGGTCAACCTGATGCGGGCCTACAAGGTACGGCTGCTGAAGTGGTTTATGTGCCTGGCCATCCTCATGGTATGGGCATCGGTGACGTTCGCCAAATTCCTGGCACCATTCTTTATCGATGCCTGCTATAATCCTGGCGGCGACCACGGACTGGCCATCTGCCAGCAGATAGAGGGGCTGATCGGCATGCCCGGACTGACGGCACTGCTGGCGCTGACGGCCATCGCATTCCTGACCTACCTGAGCATGGAGACGGTCATCATCCTGCGTAAGATCATCAACCCGCTGCACTACCTGAAGAAGATACCGATGGAAATCAATATCGGCAAGGGCGACAACTATGGCGATGACACCAAGGGCGGCAGCGGCGTGGACATCGTAGAAGATCCCCCCGTGTTCGACAACCCACAGACGGAGCAGATAGAGTTCCCCATCGATGACGAGCCCGCCACCCCCACTCCTCCCGTCAAGCCCAAGAACAACGAGGAGGACGACGAGACAGCCGACGACGAGATAGAGATACAGGTAACCTCTGGCAATGATGAGCCACAGGCCGATGGCAAGACGCTGACCGACAACTACGGCGACCTGTCGACACCCTACGACCCCAAGCGAGACCTGGAGAACTACCACTACCCTACGCTCGACCTGCTGAAGAAGTACGAGAGCGACGGCAAGCCCTACATCGACATGGAGGAGCAAACGAAGAACAAGAACCGCATCGTCGACGTGCTGCGTAACTTCGGCGTGGAGATAAGCAGCATCAAGGCCACCGTCGGTCCTACCATCACGCTCTACGAGATTACACCCGCTGCCGGTGTGCGCATCGCAAAGATCCGCAACCTGGAGGACGACATCGCCCTGTCGCTGGCCGCCCTCGGCATCCGTATCATTGCGCCCATTCCCGGCAAGGGTACCATCGGTATCGAGGTGCCTAACGCCAAGCCCGCCACCGTGTCGATGGAGTCGATACTCAACTCGAAGAAGTTCCAGGAGACGACGATGGACCTGCCGTGCGCCGTGGGTAAGACGATTACCAACGAGGTGTTCATGTTCGACCTGGCCAAGGCTCCGCACCTGCTCGTTGCCGGTGCCACGGGTCAGGGTAAGTCGGTGGGCTTGAACGCCATCATCACCTCCTTATTATACAAGAAGCACCCCGCCGAGCTGAAGATTGTCCTCGTCGACCCGAAGAAGGTGGAGTTCAGCGTGTACAGCAGCATTGAGAACCACTTCCTGGCCAAGGTGCCTGACGAGGGCGAGGAGCCTATCATCACCGACGTCACGAAGGTCATCCGCACGCTCAACTCGCTGTGCAAGGAGATGGACACGCGCTACGACCTGCTGAAGATGGCGCAGGCCCGCAACCTGAAGGAATACAACAAAAAGTTCATCGACCGACAGCTCAACCCAGAGCACGGCCACCGCTACATGCCGTACATCGTGGTGGTCATCGACGAGTTCGGCGACCTCATCATGACGGCTGGCAAGGAGGTGGAGCTGCCCATAGCACGTATCGCACAGCTGGCACGTGCCGTCGGCATACACATGATTATTGCCACGCAGCGTCCTACGACGAACATCATCACGGGTACCATCAAGGCCAACTTCCCCAGCCGCATCGCCTTCCGCGTGGGTGCCATGATCGACTCACGCACCATTCTCGACCGTCCGGGTGCCCAGCAGCTGGTGGGACGTGGCGACATGCTCTACCTGAATGGCGGCGAGCCTGTCCGTGTACAGTGTGCCTTCGTCGACACACCGGAGGTGGAGCGCATCAACCAGTTCATCGCCCAGCAGCAGGGCTACCTCTCAGCCTTCGAGCTGCCGGAGCCTGACACCGACGACGGCGAGGCCGGCGAGAGCCGCGACGTAGACATGCAGCACCTCGACCCGATGTTCGAGGATGCCGCCCGTCTGATTGTTCACGAGCAGAGTGGCTCTACGAGCCTGATTCAGCGCAAGTTCGCCATCGGCTACAACCGTGCCGGCCGCCTGATGGACCAGCTGGAGAAGGCGGGCATCGTGGGTGCCGCTCACGGCTCGAAGCCCCGCGAAGTATTAATCATGGACGAAATGAGTCTCGAAAACCTGTTATCACAATGGAGATAAGAAAAAAGATTGGTTTGTGGTTCATCCACAAACACATCCTCGCTATCGTCTGCTGCCTCCTGGGCCTCTTGCCCCTCCGGGCGCAGACCGCACAGCAGGTGCTGGACAAGACAGCAGCCGTCGTGTCGAACAAGAGTGGCGCGCAGGCCTCGTTTGTCATGAAGGGCAGCAACATGAACGCCAGCGGCACCATCGCCATCAAGGGACGTAAGTTCCAGGTCACCACACCGCAGGCCACCATCTGGTTTGACGGCAAGACGCAATGGACATACGTCAAGCAGAATGACGAGGTGAACGTGGCCAATCCGACGGAGGCGGAGCTGCAGGCCATCAACCCCTACACCTTTATATATATGTACAAGAACGGCTACACACCTAAGATGACCAAGAAGGGTGCGAGCTACGAGGTTCACCTGACGGCTACGGACAAGAAGCGCGGCATACAGGAGATGTACATCGTGGTGAATGCGAAGAGCTATGTGCCGTCGCAGATACGCCTGCTGCGCAAGGGCGGATGGACCACCATCGACATCAGCAACTTCAAGAAAGCCACCCTTGCCGACGCGGCGTTCCGCTTCAACTCCAAGGATTTTCCCAACGCAGAAATCATAGACCTAAGATAAATGAACAAGGTACAGCTATTCTTCCTGCTTCGCAAGAACACCAAGCTCAGTGCCAAGCGCCACCCGATGTTCGAAGCCAACCAGTACGGCAAGTTCTTCGGATACCTCAGCGTCGCCATCGTTGCCATAGAATTCATCGCCTTAGGAACCTTCTTGGGCTGGATTGGCGCAAAAGAAGACGCCCCCGAGGTGATTTTCTATTCCTTGCCCTTCATTCTGATTCTCGACTTCGGTATGCGCTTTATGGCCCAGCAGACGCCGATGATGCTGGTGAAGCCCTATCTGCTCACACCCATCAGCAAGTATTCGGCCATCGAGTGTTTCCTCACCTCGCAGCTTCTCGACTCAGGCAATCTGTTCTGGATGACCCTCTTCCTGCCTTACATGTTCATCGTCTGGTGCGGAGGAATGACCACCTGGGCTGCCATCGGAATGCTCGTCCTGTTGCACCTGATGATCCTCGTCAACAGCCAATGGTACCTGCTTGTGCGCACACTCGTCAATCAGAGCCTCTTTTGGTGGGCACTGCCCATAGCCTTCTATGGTGCGCTCATCCTGCCAATCTTCGTGCTACCTGAGGATATGCTCGACAAGATATTCGATGGAATCGGCAGTTTCATCAGCAGCAGTGCCTTCACGTGGGTGACGTTCCTCGTGTTTGCCGTGCTATTCTGCGTGCTATTCATGATTAACCGCAAACTGCAGATGACGCTGGTTTACGATGAAATCTCGAAAGCCGAGAAGACCAAGCTGAAGACCGTCTCAGAATTCAACGCCTTGAACCGCTTCGGACAGATTGGTGAATACCTGAAACTGGAAATCAAAAGCACCATGCGCAACAAGGCCATCCGCTCGCGATTCATACAGGGTGTCTGCTTCATCACGTTCTTCTCGCTGATGATAGCCTTTGGCGACATGTACAGCGGACGCTTCTCACGCAACTTCTTCTGCCTCTACGCCTTCGTGTTCTTCGGTGCAGTCAACCTCACGAAGGTGATGTGTCCTGAGGGCAACTACATCGACCTGCTGATGGTGCACGAGGAGAATATCCTAACGTTGCTCCGCGCCAAATACTATTACTACAGCATCATCCTGTTGCTGCCCTTCCTGCTGATGCTGCCAACGGTCATCACGGGCCGCATCTCCATCCTGATGATTCTGGCCTATATGCTGACCGCTATGGGACCCGTCTATTGTATGTTGTTCCAGCTGGCCGTGTTCAACAAGGACACCCTACCCCTCAACGAGAAGATTACGGGCAAGAACCAGATGGAAAACAAGTGGCAGGCCATCCTGTCGTTGGTGGCTATGTTTGCACCAGTCGTCATGGTATTCATCTTCGAGGCCATCTTCGACGAAATAATTGCCTACATCCTGCTGATTGTCATTGGTTTGGCGTTCGCAGTGACTGAACCCATGTGGTTGCGCAACATCTATCGTCGCATGATGCTTCGTCGCTACAGCAACCTTGAAGGCTTCCACGCAACACGTTGAACATTGAACGTTGAACATTGAACGTTGAACATTGAACGTTGACGGATGAAGACGATTCTCATTCAGGTGGGCAAGACGGTGAACAAGCACTTCATAGCCGGCATCAACGACTATGTGGAGCGCGTAAACCATTATATGCCCTTCGAGGTCGTTACCATTCCTGAACTGAAGAATACCAAGAATCTGACGGAAGACCAGCAGAAACAGGCCGAGGGAGAACTCATTCTGAAACAGCTACAGCCTTCCGATACCGTCGTATTGTTGGACGAACACGGCTCCGAATACCGTAGCATTGAGTTTGCCCGCTGGCTGGAGCAGAAGCGCAACACCGCCCGCCGTCTTGTCTTCGTCATTGGCGGACCCTACGGATTCTCAAAGGATGTCTATGCACGGGCTAACGAACAGCTAAGCCTCTCGAAGATGACCTTTTCGCACCAGATGATTCGCCTAACCTTCACGGAACAGATCTATCGCGCGTGTACGATAATAAAAGGAGAACCCTACCATCACGAATAACGGCAGGGCTCTCACAAAAAATCAACATAAACTATTTCTCGGGAATCTGTTTCAGCACGTCCAGCAAGTGGTCCCAAACCATCTGCACGGTAGGAATGTGCAGGCGCTCGTCAGGGGTGTGGACGAAACGCAACGTAGGACCGAACGACACCATATCGAGGTTGGGATAACGCTCTGAGAACAGGCCACACTCCAAGCCGGCATGGATACCACGCATAATGGGTTCCTTGCCAAACAGCTTCACGTACGACTCCTTCACGATACGCTGCAGGTCGCTGTGCGAGCGCATCTTCCAGGCAGGATAGCCGTCAGAATGGATGACCTCAGCACCAGCCAGACGGAAGCAAGCGCCAATGGTGGCACACATATTGTCGAGATTCGACATGACGTTCGAACGCTGAGACGCAACAATCTTGATTTCCTTCTCGCTGGTCTCAATGCTGGCAATATTGCTCGACGTTTCCACCATACCGTTCAGCGCAGGGTCCTGACAGATGGCGTAGATGCCGTTATCGACAGCCTGCAGGGCGAAGATGAACTTACGACCCACCTCGGCCTCAATGACGGGCTCGGCGTCCGTCGATTCCATCGTCCAAACCATCTGGGTGTCCGTCACGCAGAATTCCTCCTCCACCAGCGAAGCAAAGATGTTCCAGTCGGCCTTCACGTTTTCCTTGATGGCGTTGGGAACGGCAATCACGAACATGCCATCACGAGGAATGGCGTTGTGCATCTTGCCTGAATTAAACTGAGCCAGACGCACGCCTTCGTACTTGTTGATGGTCTGATAGAGGAAGCGACCCAGCAGTTTGATGGCATTGGCGCGCTGTTTGTTGATGTCGTCGCCAGAGTGACCGCCCACAAGGCCCTTCAACTGCGCACGCATGAAGAAATAGCCCACAGGCACCTCCGTGCGCT
>JAEEGG010029619.1_pt1 | contig 10219 bp, 8 predicted proteins | sample 9134161 | NCBI WGS metagenome assembly JAEEGG01 (sample SAMN16246543, study PRJNA631951) | gut metagenome | biome: gut microbiome; feature: rumen; material: CR-attached | host: Bos | place: Iran: Karaj | collected 2018-10 | reverse complement strand
AAATCAATATCGACATGCGTGTCGAATGCGACGAAGATGGCGGCAAGATGACCGTTTCGTGCCTCAGGTATCGCCGCGACGGCATTTGGCACTACGGTCCGGACATCGTATTCAGCGATCTTGACGGAAACAAGATGACAAGCAGCGACGGCTATACCGTGCGCATGCTGGATTCGCTCACCGTGGGCAAGAAGACGTACAAGGATGTTCTGGAATTCGATGCCACAGGCGCCGATGATAATTCGTGTAATTTCGACAAGTTCTATGTCGCCGCACGGGATGGGCTCCTGCGCATAGACCTGCAGGACACCATTACTATCGAGCGGAAACCTTAGCCTGTTTCCATAGCTGCTGCAGGCCTTCCAGGCCGTATTCAGGCAGGGCTTTCCCCTGCTCGCGCGCAAGACGTTCCACCTCGCGGAACCGCTTCTCGAACTTCGCGTTCGCACGGCGGAGCGCCACATCGGCATTGAACCCGCTATGGCGTGCCACGTTCACGAGGCAGAACATGATATCGCCGAACTCGTCTTCCAGGCGGTCGGTATTCGCGTTTTCAGGCGTGACCTTTTCCAGTTCGGCACGGAATTCCGCGAATTCCTCCTGCGCCTTGTCAAAAACAGGTGCAGGCTCCCCCCAGTCAAAGCCCACCTTCGCCACCCTGCGGATGATATCCTGCGTGCGGGCGAGCGTCGGCATGCTCTTGCCGACCTTATCCATGATGGACTTGTCGGCATCCTTCTGGTGTAGCGCCTCCTGGGCCTTGATCTTTTCCCAGCGGCGGCTGACTTCGCCGGCAGTATCCACCTGCGCATCGCCAAAAACATGCGGGTGTCTGCGAATCATCTTCTCGCAAATTCCCTGCACCACATCATCGATATTGAAATCGCCACTCTCCTTGCAAACCTGCGCATGGAAAACCACCTGCAGCAATACGTCGCCAAGTTCCTCGCACATATGAGCCTTGTCGCCATCGAGTGCGGCATCGATAAACTCGCTGCTTTCCTCCACAAGGTACGGCAAGAGCGTGTGCGTATCCTGAGCGCGGTCCCACGGGCATCCGTCTTCGGCACGGAGGCGCTTGAGAATGTTGACCAAATCATCGAACGTGTACTTCATGACGGTAAAGATAGAAATGTGCGCGGCCACCCCGCAGAATTATCAATCATCAATTATCAATCATCAATTACATTTGCTATATTACTCGCGAGCCTAGGCTAAATACAGGTACCGGCATTGTCGGACCCGGGCGATTGCCACAAACGTTTATCAAAAACGCGCGGCATGTTCCTTATAGCGCTTTCACTGGATTTACCATGAACAGCACTGATATTTACCGCATCGAGGCAGGGGATTTTCCGCTCCTGCTCGGCAGTTCCACACACAAACCCGAATTCATCTACGTGAAGGGAACGCTCCCTCCCCCAACACCGCCCGAAAGTGATGCCAGCAAGACGCCCGTAGGCATCGCGATGGTCGGCACCCGCAGGCCAGGTGGCAATGCACGTGAACTGTGCAAGCGGCTCGTATTCTCGCTCAAGGGAACGCAGGCCATCGTCGTCTCGGGGCTCGCGCAAGGCATCGACAGCCTGTGCCACGAAGCGGCACTCGAGGCGGGCATCCCGACAATTGCAGTCCTCGCGCAGGGACTGGGTACGAAAATCGAGGGAAGCCGCGGCGACCTCGCCAAGCGCATCCTGAATGCTGGTGGCGCACTCGTAAGCCAGTTCGAGCCCGACGAGGTCGCATACAAGAGCAATTTCCCCGCAAGAAACAGGATTATCGCGGGTCTCAGCAGGGCAACCGTCATTGTCCAGAGCAAAAAGAAGGGAGGGGCGCTGCTCACTGGTGACTTTGCCCGCAAGGACTCCAGGCCCCTTTACGCCATCCCGGGCGACTTTGACAGCGAAGTGGCGAGCGGCACGAACGACCTGCTCGACAGGGGCATCGCCAAGCCGGTATTTAGGCCCGAAAGCCTCTGTACCGCACTCGGACTCCCCAAGAGCGGGGGCATCAGTTTCGAGGAACTTACGCTTACCGGCTGCAACCTGGGCGATGATACTAAAACATTTTTCCTGAAGGTGAACGGCTACCGCAAAACATTTTCTGAACTTCAGGCAGAATCAGGCCTTGAAGTAAACCAACTTTTAACTATATTGACGGAACTAGAAATGGCTGGACTCGCCCATACCGAAGACAACTTCAGTTTCCATTTCAACGGAGCCACCTGATGCACAAGAAAATCTACATCTTTGTACTCGCCTTCCTATTCCTGATAGGCGTTCTTGTGCTGCAGTTATTCTTCAGCAAGGGCAATCTCTTTGAGCAAAAGAAGATTGAGCACCTGATAACGGAATACGAGTTCAAGGTGGATTCGCTCAAGGGCGTCATCGATGACTACAAGTCCGAACTTGAACGCCTCCAGAACGACTCGCTCTACAAGGAACAGATTCTCCGCACCAAGTACGGCATGAGCCGCGAAGGCGAGAAAGTTTTCCAGATGGTAAAGTAGGCGCGCAGGGTATCCAGCGCGAACGGCTACGCCATCTTTGAGGCGTCGGTGCTCTTCATAGCATCCATCGAAGCCTTGCCCGCAAAGAAACTATAGGCCGCAGGCACAATGAACAGCGAGAGGAACGTGGCAAACGTGAGGCCACCCGCAATGGCGAGGCCCATCGCGATGCGGCTCGGGGTGCCGGTCATGATGAGCGGCACTGCGCCCAATACCGTAGAGAGGCTCGTCATGAGGATTGGGCGGAAGCGGCGTTCCGCCGCCATCCGAGCCGCTTCAAGCTTGCTGCACCCGGTATTCGCCGCAATCTGGTTTGCAAATTCCACAATCAAGATACCGTTCTTCGTCACGAGCGCAATAAGCAATATGAGCGCAATCTCGCTGAAGATGTTGAGCGTCTGGCCAGTAATGAACAGACAGGCCAGTGCACCCGCGAGTGCGAGAGGCACCGTAAAGAATATCACGAAGGGCGCGCGGAAACTTTCGAACTGGCCCGCAAGCACCAGAAACACAAGCGCAAGCGCAAGCAGGAACACGATGTAGAGCCCGCTGGAACTTTCCTCGAACTCCTTCGACGACCCGCTCAATGCGGTACTCACACTCGGGTAATCCTTCAGGAGGTGCTTCGCGATACGACGCATCTCTTCCACGCCGTCGCCAATCGTCTTCCCAGGAACAAGGCCCGCCTGGATTGTGGCGGCACTAAAGCGGTTGAATCGCGGGAGCGACGGCGATGCGGACCTTTCGCTGAACGTGATGAAGTTATCGAGACTCACGAGTTCGCCCTTCGCATTCTTGACCGTAAGCATCGCGATGTTCTCGGGCATGCTCCTGTACTGGTAACCCACCGCACCGATGATATCGTACTGGCGTCCGTCCTTGTAGAATTCGCCGTAGCTCTGGTCACTAATCGCAAGCTGCACCGCCTGCGCGATGTCGTTCACCGACACGCCTTCCTCGTTCGCCTTGTCGCGCAAAATCTCAATATGCAGTTCGGGCTTCGTGAATCGGAGGTTCGTATTCACCACGCTGAACACGGGGCTCTTGCTTGCCTCTTCCTCGAACTTGGGCACGAGCGTGCGTAGAATCTCGATATTCGGGGCCTGCAATACAAACTGTACCGGGAGGCCACCGCGCTGCGTGCTGATGCTCTGCGGTTCAAAAACCATCACGCGCAAATCGGGGTATTCGTTACCGAGCACCTGGATACTGCGGGCAATTTCACTCTGCGGGCGACGCGCCTTCTTGTCGTCGTTCAGGAATATGCGCATTCTCGAGTTGCCCGCATTCCAGGCTCCCGCCTGGATTTCAGTATACTCGTTGCTGTCCATGAGCGCAATCACCTCTTCGGCAAAGGCATCGGCCATGCGCTTGGTGCGCGTGAGCGTCACTCCCTCGGGCATGTTCAAGTTCACCATGACCGCGTTGGAATCTTCCGTCGGGGCCATTTCACTACTCATGTTGTTGAAGCAGAAATATGCCGCCGCAAGCAAGCCCGCCACTATCGGGAAAAGCAAGAAGCGCAACTTGAGGAAGATTCCCAGAAGTACAGAATAACCCCGGTTGAGCCAATTGAAGAACGGTTCCGTAACGCGGAAGAACCAGCCCTGTTTCTGGCGGCTCAGGAACTTGGAGCAGAGCATCGGCGAAAGTGTAAGTGCACAGAGCGTCGAAAGGAACACCGTACCGATCATCACCGCAACAAACTCGCGGAAAAGGAGGCCCGTAGTACCGCCCAGCGCAAGCACCGGCACGAACACGGCCATCAACACGACCGAGGTCGCAATCACCGCAAAGAAGATTTCATTCGTTCCCGCGACAGCCGCCTGCTTGGGCGTCATGCCGCGTTCAATCTTGTGGTAAATGTTCTCCACAATCACGATGGCATCGTCAACCACAAGGCCAATCGCAAGCACCATCGCAAGCAAGGTCAACACATTAATAGAGAACCCGCAAAGGTACAGCACAAAGAAACTTCCGACGACAGCCACCGGCACCACCACCATCGGGATAAGCGTCGTACGGGCCTGGCGCAAAAAAGCGAAGATAATTGCAATCACCAGCAGGAACGCGATAAAGATGGTTTCCACCACTTCCTTGATGGAAGCGCGGATATTGATGGAGGTGTCACGCCCGTAAAGGATCTGCACGCCATCGGGAATCTCGCGGCGGATATCCTCCACGCGCTTGTAGAACTCGTTGGCGATTTCCACGTGGTTAGAGCCCGGCTGCGCCATCAGGGCAAGCGTGATGGAATTCTTGCCGTTGCGGCGGAACCCGGTACGCGTGTCCTTCGGTTCGTAATGGATATCCGCCACATCGGAAATGCGGATGACCGTGCCGTCGGCAGCCGTCTTTACCGCAATGTTCTCGAACGCTTTCGGGTCCAGAATGCGACCCAGCGTGCGGATAGAAAGCGTCGTCTCGCTACCCTCGATAGAACCGGAGGGCAATTCCAGGTTGCCCTTCTTGAGCGCCGCCGACATCTCGGCTCCCGAAACGCCAAGAGCCTGCAGGCGCACCGGGTCAATCCACAGGCGCACCGTCGGGCGCTTTTCGCCCCATATCGCGACTTCGGACACGCCGTTGATGGTCTGCAGGCGTTCCTTCACATGGTTGTTCGCAATTTCGGAAACTTCCATCGGGTCGAGCTTGTCGCTCACGAGGCTCACCATCAGGATCGGGTCGTTATCGCTATCGGACTTGTAGACCGTCGGTTCATCCACGTCATCCGGGAGCCTGCGGCGCACACGGCTCACGCGGTCGCGGATTTCGTTCGCGGCCGCCTCCAGATCCATGCCCGTCTCGAACTCAATGCTGATGTAGGAGAACCCGTCACGGCTCGTAGAGGTGAGTGCCTTGATACCGGACGCACTGTTGATGGACGCCTCCAAGATTTCTGTCACTTCGGCTTCCACCACCGCAGCGTTAGCACTCGGGTACGATGTACGCACCTGGATAAGCGGATAGTCCACGTTCGGGTATTCGCGCACGCCCAGGTTGGTGGCTCCGAACGCGCCGAGCAGGATGATGACGAGCGCCATCACCGTCATGAGCACCGGGCGACGTACGGAAAGGTTCGCAACACTCATCGCTCACCTACTCCACTTCGTAATCGGTATTGTGACGGATTTCGCGGATACGCACGGACACACCTTCGCGCAGGCTAATCAGGCCGGAGGTTATCACGGTATCGCCCTCGTCAAGCCCTCCGGTCACATCGACCGCAATCGGCGTACGGAGCCCGGTTTCCACGTGCTTGATTTTCGCCTTGCCGCCGGTAGCCACGAACACGTAGGCGCCGTCCTTGTCCAGCGTAAACGCTTCTGCCGGCACCGGGATGCTCTTTGCCACGCCCGACTGCATGGCGACATTTACCTTCGCGTAAGAACCCGCAAGGAGTTCGCCCCCTGCGTTATTGACTTCCACCATCACCTGGCGTGTACGGCTACTTTCGGAAAGGCCGGCCTCGAGAGCCTTCACCTTGCCATTCGCCGAAATATTGCGTTCCTCGTCCTTGAGTTCCACCGCATCACCCACCTTGAGGGCAGAGGCATAGCGTTGCGGGAGGGCGAATTTCGCCTTCAACTTCTTCACTTCGCTGAGAGTCGCAATCGAGGTTCCGGTCGTGAGCCACGCGCCCACGGAAACATTCACGAATCCGAGCTTGCCCGCAAATGGGGCGCGAACCTCGGTCTTTGCAATCTGCGCCTTGATGAGTTCCACGGACGCTTCCGAAGACTTGAGCGAGGCTTCTGTCGCTTCCATTTCCGCCTTCGTGGTGCCATCCTTCTCGTAAAGGCCCTTCGCACGGTCGTACTTCTGCTGGGCGAGTTGCTTGTTCGATTCCGCCTGCTTGAGTTGCGCCTTCAGTTCGGAATCGTCAATCTTTGCAAGGAGCGTACCCTTCTGCACCTGGGCGCCGTCCTTCGCATAAAGGTTCATGAGCCTACCCGAAGTAGCCGCCGTAAGTTCCACGCTGTTCAGGGGTTCGAGGGTCGCCATCGCAGAAAAAGCCTTTCCACCCTCGTGGGCTTCGGCAATATAGCCTTCCACGGCAATTTCACGGGCCGGCTTGCCACCCGGGCCACCTTTCCCGCCAGGGCCGCCCTTGCCCGGAGCACCGGCACCCTTCGCACCGGGCGCAGCGGAATCACCGCCACAGGCGGCAAGGAAAATCGAGGCAAAAATGAGTATAACGAACTTTTTCACGGTATTTAGATGCATATCGGATACATTTGGTTGCAAAATCTAGAAAAATCACAGTCCGAATCCCTAGTCCCAACCGAATTCCGAGCGTATCCACGCACTTAAACTTTCAGCATCCTCGAGTGCCTCTTCCTTTACAGGGTGAGGATTTATCCCGAACGGGGAATCACCTCTTGGTTCAAGCGAAAAACGGTACAGGCCATTCATGCCATCGTTTTCAAGAGTCGCCTTCGCTACATCCAGGTACTGGCGGCACTTTACCAGGTATTCAGCCGACAGCATCGGACCATCCAGCAATACAATCCTTGCATCCGGATGGTACGAACGTATATCCCGCACAAAGTCGACTGCGGCATTCACGAACTGCGCGGAATCATTCATCCCGCTCGCAAAGTCGTTCGTGCCCAGATTTATCACGACAATATCGGGGTGCCACAAACTATGATCCCAGGCAACAACTGCAGGCGAGTGCGTCCCCGTCCCGTTATATGCAACAGGGAGTGTAAGTTCTCTCGAACCATCGACATTAACATAGACTCCATGCCCACTACTGCAGATGAGATGGGCTTCCGCATCGAGATTCCTGGCAGTCTGCCCCGCATAACTGTAATACGAACTTTCATAAACCGGGTCAAATTCTATCCCTACCTTAGGAACCAGGACATCGTAGCCGCACGTGATGGAATTCCCGACAAATTCAATCTTCCGTTCGGGCTTACCGGGCAGGAGATCTTTCCGCACCTCCCCCTGAACGCGTATCCCATACACATACCAGTCCCCCACATTGCTCTCGCTCCTTTTGTACAAGGTAACGACATGCAGGCCATTGCGCAAGCCAGATATAACGGGAATCGTGGCTGGGCCATCCGCATAATTGGAAACCTTCACTACAGAAGTCGGATTTTCTTCCCCATCCACAAAGACATCCAAGTACGCGACGTAGTTCGTCCAGCTTTTCACTTCCAGGGCAGTCCCTTCAAACGCAATCGTGATGGAGGAAGCCGACCACGAAAGAACCAGGAAGTCACCACCCCCATAATTGGTGCGGCCAGAAACTAGCAGGGCATCCGAGTCATACGGGACCCAAGTCCATTCCAGCCCAGAAACATCTTCAGGGATTTCCGAATCGCCGGCACTGTTGCTGCAAGAAACAAGGTAGAAGGAACAGAGCAACGCCATGACGAGAAGATTCTTCATCGCGATACCCCGCAAGCCTTGCCTAGAACTTCACATTCATCAGGATTCCGCCACCGTCTTCCAGGAACTCGGGCGTAAATTCCATCCGCTGCGTAAACGACTTGGACGACGTCGCCCGGTAAATGCGCATTACGTCGAGAATCGATATCACGCGGTTCACCACCAGCGCGCCAACAGACACCTGGAACACGATACGGCTCACGCGGAAATGACGCATGCGGCTCTTGAATTCCTCGATATGCTCGGTAGATTCGGGATTGTCGCTCGAACCCCAGTCCCACTGGACGCTCTCGCTGTACTCGTCATCAATATCCTTGCCCGCGCGAATCATCGCCTGGTTGTAGTCCTCGTCCATATCGGGAGAGGAGTTCTGGCCCGCGACACCCCCGCGGCTGCGGTAGTCGCCCACCGTATTGAGGAGCGAGACATCCTTGCTATTCGAAGTGAGGCCCGCATGCCTTACCGCATAGCCATGTGCCGAAGTGATGTAGCGTTCACCGATAAAATACGCCCCGAGCGCCGTAAACCAGAGGGCCGCATCCGTCCACACGAAAGGCTTGACCAGCGAGCGCTCGTCCAGATAAAGCTCGCCCATACCGGGCAAAAGGGCAGACGCCCCGAGCGCAAGCCAGAGGCTCTTGTCCTGGTTCTTGCTCACGCTCTCGTCAACGGTGATAACCACCTGCGAAAAAGCGGAGACCGCAACCAGAAGAATGACCATCAGGAGGCGCATCTAGAATCCCCAGCTAGCCTGCACGCCCACGTCGAGCCCACCAATGAAGTTCACGTAGCTATCGAAGTGGAGATGGTCATACCACGAGAGCTCCTCGGAATAGAGCGTCTTGTTGTGCGCATTCGCCGTAAACGCGGCATCGATTGCAGAAACGATGTGGTTGAGGATAAGCCCGCCAAAGAACCACACCTGCAAATCGGCGTAGTCGTTCGCCTTGCTGCGCATGGAGCGGTATTCATCCATGTTCGAGGACTTCGCGAGCGGCACAATACCATCGGAGGGCTCGTCATCCTCGAGTTCCAGGTTCATGGCAACCGTCTGGCCTTCCACGTCATCCCAGCCAAGCACGTACGACCTGTCCGCAATCTGCTGGTAGACCGCGGAACCATCGTAGAACGAGCCAACATTATCGATTTCCTTTTCAAGCGAAGTGGGATTACTGACATTGAAGCGGTCGTAATGCCCCTTATCGTTATAGAAGAGCCTGTTTGCCGTGTAGCAACCCGAAGACGCTGCATTGCCGTAGATAGCCTCGCAGAACGCCTCGCGGCTATTCATGTAACGGCTTTCAAAACGTGCTTCTTCCGTTTCGTCGGCAAGCTGGCCCACAAGTTCACGCATGCCCGCCTCGTAGCGGCCAATGGAGTAGTGCTGCTTGGCAAAATTCTTGTACTTCTTGACCTGGTCATCGTACTTGTATACCGAGAAGTAATACCAGCTGCCCCAGAGAGCGGCTTCAAGAGCCAGGTAGACACCGCCACGCACGTTGGTAAATGCCGAACCGCCCACATACAGCTGGCCGGAACCCGGCACCACGAGCGACATGAACAGCGCCTTGCGCGGGCTCTTGTAACGGCCCTTCATATCGTCGATACCATAGACCTTCGACACCTTGACGGGGCCAAGCAGGTCACGACGGCTCATGGAACTTGAAGAAATATCCGGAGCAGGCTGTTCGGAACTGCTGGAACTGAGGGCGGCAAGGGAATCACGGATGCGGTTTTCCTCAGAAAGTCTCCTCATCTCTGCAGCATAGGCTTGCTCGGGAGTCATCGGCTGCGCGGAATCGGCGGCAGCGGAATCAACAACAGCGGTATCGGCCGGAGCAGTCGTATCCGCGACGGCAGGGGCGGCAGTATCGGCAACAGCGGGGGCTGCGGTATCAGCCGGAGCCACAGAACTTGAAGAAGCAACTACAGAAGAACTGCTCGCCACGCTCGAACTGGAGGGAGCGACGGAACTCGAAGACACAACAGCACTGGACAAGGCGACGCTACTACTGGAAACTGCCGCCGAACTGGACGAAACAACCGTCTCGCTCGACTGGGCAGCCTCGGCTTCCGCCTCGAACTCCGCAAAAAGGTCACGCGGCTGCGCAAAGGACTGCACCGCCAAAAGACCGGCAAAACATGCCACTAGATGAAACTTATGCATACGGCTATAAAATAGCAAATTGAGCCGTCAGAGACTATTTCATATAAAAAAAGAGCCGCCCCCGAAAGGGAGCGGTCCTCAAAATCCAAGCGGGGCCGGAATTACTTCGCGGCGACCACCCAAACCTTGACCTGTGC
>JAEEGG010029617.1_pt1 | contig 10219 bp, 2 predicted proteins | sample 9134161 | NCBI WGS metagenome assembly JAEEGG01 (sample SAMN16246543, study PRJNA631951) | gut metagenome | biome: gut microbiome; feature: rumen; material: CR-attached | host: Bos | place: Iran: Karaj | collected 2018-10 | reverse complement strand
AAAACAATCAAAAAAGGATAAAAAAAAGACGTAAACGTTTGCGAGTTTGCAGGATTTTACGTAACTTTGCAGACAAAACCCGAAAACGTAAAATAACTGCTATGGCTAATAATAAACAACATCGGACCTCGTTGAAGGATTTGGCACGTGAATTGGGTGTAAGTATAGCAACTGTCAGTCGTGCGTTGCGCAGTTCTCCGGAAATCGGCAAGGAGATGCAACAGCGTGTGAAGGATTTGGCCAAGAAGCTGAACTACCGTCCGAATCCCTTTGCCCAGAGCCTGCGTAAGGAGGCGCCGAAGATGATTGGCGTCGTCGTGCCTAACCTTGTGACGCATTATTATGCTGCCGTGTTGGACGGCATAGAGGACGAAGCTCGTAAGGCTGGGTATAGTGTGCTGTGTGTCAATAGTCACGAAAGAGTGGAGGACGAGGCGATGGCGGTGGACAACTTCATCGGACTACATGTGGAGGGTATCATTGCCTGTCTGGCGCAGACGACGCGGGACTATCACCATTTTGAGGAGATCGCCGAGATGGGTATCCCCTTGGTGTTCTTCGGTCGTACCTGTCTGACAGATAGGTTCTCCAGCGTGACAGCCAATGGTGACGAGGCAGCCTATATGGCTACGCAGCACCTAATAGAGACGGGTAGTCGGAAGATAGCATTCGTGGGTGGTCCGAACCATCTTGATATGGTGGTGAGGCGTAAGCACGGCTATCTAGAGGCGTTGCGTGACAACAAGATTGCGATAGATCGTAACTTGGTGGTGTGTGACAAGATAGACTACCAGACAGCTTTGAGTAATACGGAGCAGCTGTTGGACAGCGACCACCGTCCGGATGCTATCTTGGCGTTCAATGATATCATCACCTTTGCGGCCTTTACGGCTATCAAAAACTGCGGTCTGCGTATTCCTCAGGACGTGGCGCTGATAGGGTTTACGGACGATGTCCATGCAAACTATGTCACACCGCGTCTGTCGGCCATTGAGGACCAGTCGCACCAGATGGGTGTCCGTGCTTGTCAGTTGTTGCTAAAGAATATCCAGGGCGACACAAAGGTATATAAGGAGAAGGTGCCTCAGCGACTGGTCATCCGCGAGACTTCGTCGAAGTCGCTGCTGAAGAAGATGTTGATGGTGTTGGCCTTCCTCCTGATGATTCCGATGGCCATTCAGGCTGCCATTCCCGACATGAAGTTCCGCAGGCTGGACACGCGTAACGGACTGTCGAACTCGCAGGTGAACTGTACGTTCCGCGATTCGAAGGGCTACGTGTGGATCGGCACGATGTATGGTTTGAACCGCTATGATGGCTATCGCGTGAAGACCTATTATGCCAATACGCGCGATACAACTACTATGCGCGACAACAATACGTCGGAGATTATGGAGAGCTTCGACGGTAAGCTCTGGCTGCATCAGGGTATGCACTATAGTATCTATGACCCCGTGACGGAGAAGTTTGAACGTAACACCTCGAAGGAACTCGAGAAATATTTCGGCTTCAACAAAGGTGTCGAACAGCTGTATATCGACGCGAAGAAGAATTTCTGGGTGAAGTTCTACGACGAGGGACTTTACTACTATAACCCCAATACCAAGAAGATTACCCACTTTAACCTCGGCTATGGCGACAACGAGCTGAACCCCACGTATAACTTCACGGCCTATTCTACCTGTGACGACGGTGTGATGATGGTCACGTCGAACGGTGAACTGGTTTGTTTCGATGGTGAGAAGGGTAAGAAGATGTATGACGACAAGTGGATGCGTGACCACGGCTCGCCTGAGAACAAGGAATACCACCTGTGTGTGGACAACGACCGTAACATTTGGGTGTCGGCAGAAAACAACACCTATGTGCGCGTGGACAAGGACGGTCAGTGGCGTATCGGCTATTCGACGCTGTTCCGCGAATACCAGATAGAGAATGTGCCTGACGACTTGCAGGTATGGGACCTGAAGGTGGATGCCAAGGGACATATCTGGTTGGCTACCGACCATGAGGGACTGCTGATATTCGACCTGAAGAACCATGAGATGCGTCAGTTCCTGAACAACAAGTTCGACGAATCGTCGCTCAGCGAAAACACCCTGCGCTATATCTATATGGACCCCCAGGGACTGGTGTGGATAGGCACGTACAAGAACGGCGTGAATATGTATAAGGAGGCTTCGGCCAGCATGATGAATCTGGAGCTGGGTGACATCAATGCCGTCAGCGAGGACCGTTTCGGTAACTACTGGCTGGGTTCGAACGACCGAGGTATCTTCGTCTATAATCCGAAGACGCAGGAAACCGTAGCCCACTATACAAAGGAGAATAGTCCGATGTTTGGCAATATCATGGTGGGCACCTACACCGCCAGCGACGGCAGCGTGTGGTTTGGTGGCTATAACAGTGGTCTGACGCGCTGTATGCCGAAGAACGACAATGGTGAGGCGGCTATCACCAACTATCACTATACGGGTGAGCCTGGCGGTATTGCCTCGGATAATGTGTGGAGTGTCACGGAGGACAAGTGGCACCGCATCTGGATCGGTACACTGGGTTCCGGTATCCAGATGCTCGACCTGAAGACGGGTAAGTTCCGCACGTGGGACACCAGTAATACCAAGATTAATGCCAACTACGTAACTTCTGCCTGGTGGATCAAGAAGGGTTGGCTGATGATGGGTACTAGTTGGTATTGGTGTTTTGTGAATCCCGTAACAGGTCAGTTGTGTCCCCGCGAAATACCAGACTATGAGCGGTTCCCGTCGCAGTCGGGTAATACCGTATCGGTGATGGAGGACTCGCGTGGCATAATCTGGCAAGGCTCGTTCTGCGGTGTCCTTGCCTTCGACCAGAAGCGCAAGACTGTTCGTCTGATTGACATGCAGGACGGACTGTTCGGTTCCAGTGTCTGCTCTATTATCGAAGACCAGCAGCATAACATCTGGATAGTCACCGACCACGGCGTTTCGAAGGTCGTTCCCCAATTGCAGGAGGACGGTACGTGGCTGTTTAACATCAGTAGCTATAACAACCGTGACGGACTGCAGCAGGCGGTGTATAACCAGCGTTCGACGTGTCTTACGCACGATGGTAAGATACTGATTGGCGGTCAGGGTGGTCTTGACATCATCAATCCGAAGGCGATGACAGACACGAAGAGCAAGGAGCGTCCTATCTTCAGTGGACTGCAACTGTTTGATGCCGATGTGCCCGTAGGTCGCGAGATAGACGGACGGCTTATCCTTGATGAAGCCTTGGACGAGTGTCGCGAAATAACGTTGAACTACGACGACCAGTTTACCATCCAGTTGGCCAGCGATGCCGGTATCGTGAACAATGGTAAGCGTTTCGTCTATCGTCTGGAGGGCTTCAACGAAAACTGGGTAAGGACGTCGGAACTGAATCCGAACATCACCTATAACTCGCTGCGTGCGGGCAGTTACACTCTCCACGTACGTATGTTGAACGACGACGGTACGTTTGGCGAGGAAGAAGCTACGCTCGACATCACCATCCGTCCGTCACTGTGGCGTACGCGTTGGATGATACTGCTCTATATGCTGATTATCGCTGCTGCAGCCTTCGTCTGGCGCAAGAGGTTCCTAAAGCGTCACGAGCGTCGTGTGCAGGTAGAGACTGCCGCGCGCGACCTTGAACAACAGCAGTGGATGAACGATATGCGCATGAAGATGGCCAGCCAGAAGGAGGATCAGACGGCTGAACCCGAGCGTGAGGACATCACGCTGAATCCTGCTGCCGGTGACTTGGTATTCTTCATCCGTCACCTCTGCGAAAATTATAAGTCACCCGATCCGGTAAAGAAGGTGAAGATTAGCTTCCTATCGGCTGTGGACGAATTGACGGCGGACTTTGACGAAGCGAAACTGACGGAGGTGTTTGAAATTCTGTTCCGCAATTCCGTGAAGTTTACGGCTCATCCGCCCGTGGCTATCAGCGTCGGCATAGCACGTGCCGGTAATGATAAAGCGGAGATTCAGGTGGCCGACAACGGTATCGGTATCAAGGATGAATACAAGGCGACAGCCTTCGACCCTATTGTCAATGATGGTGGTATCGGCCTCGATACTGTGAAGGATATCGTTGTGGCTCATGGTGGCAGTATCCGTCTGGAGGATAATCCTGGCGGTGGTACCATCTTCTTCATCACGCTCCCCGTTCAATCGGAGATAGAGGTGGTAGAGGCAGAAGTAATCGAATAAAAAACAAATAAGAACTACGAAATGAAATTTATTAGAACAATCGCGACGGGAGTGCTGGCATGTATGGCAGTAGCAGTGATGGCTGCTGACTACACGACCGAGGGTCAGTTTGTAACCATTCCCGTAAAGAATGTAAAGGCAGGCGGTGCACAGGTGGTGCGCCTGCAAGTAGTGAACGACAACATCATCCGCGTGCAGGCGACATCCAAGGCACAACTGCCGCAGAAGCAGAGTTTGATGATTGTCCAACAGACGGCAAAACCAAAGTTTACGGTGACGGATGGTGACAAGGTCAGCGTGAAGGCGGCTAATGTCGAGGCCCGCGTGGATAAGGAGACAGGTGCAGTGACCTTCTATGATGCCAATGGTCAGCAGTTGCTGAAGGAGGCCGAGGACGGTAAGAAGTTCTGGGACTTTACCGTGCCTGAGCGTGAATACGGCATCAAGGGCGGTGCACCTATCACCGAGGAGATGAAGCATGGCCTTACCTGGCAGATGACCTTCGACTCTCCTGAAGATGAGGCTTTCTACGGCCTCGGACAGCACCAGTCGGAAGAGTTCAATATGAAGGGCAAGAACGAAGACCTGTTCCAGTATAACACGAAGGTGTCCATCCCCTTCGTACTGTCGAATAAGAACTATGGTCTGCTGTGGGACTCCTACTCCTACTGCCGCTTCGGCAATCCCAACGACTACCTGCAGTTGAACCGTGCCTTCAAACTCTACGACAAACAGGGTAGGAAAGGTCATCTCACAGGTACATATATAGATAAGGATGGTAAGAAACTTGTGCGCGACGAGGACTCCATCTATTATGAGTATGGCTTCCCCGCCACCTCAGAGATTGCCGTCAAGACAGATAACGGCGGCATTAAGAACTTCCCGAAGGGCTTCAACCTCCAGGGGGCCAACGTCACCTATGAGGGATTCATCGAGCCGGAGTGCTGTGGTAAATGCAAGGGCAAGAAGCAACTCTACCAGTTCATCCTCTACTATTCTGGCTATGTGAAGGTCTATATCGACGGTCAGGAAGTGGTGCCCGAGCGCTGGCGCACAGCCTGGAACCCCAATGCCTATAAGTTCGCTACCGAGATCCAGAAGGGCAAGAAGGCTCAGCTGCGCATCGAGTGGCAGCCTGATGGCGGTGAGGCCTATTGTGGTCTGCGTGTGGCTGAGCCCCGCAGCGCTGAGGAGCGTGGACAACTCACCATCTGGAGTGAGATGGCCAAGGACATGGACTATTATTTCATCGCTGGCGAGAACCTTGACCAGGTGATCTCAGGTTATCGCACGCTGACGGGCAAGGCCTCGCTCTATCCGAAGTGGGTGCTGGGCTTCTGGCAGAGTCGCGAGCGCTACAAGACGCAGGCAGAAATCGAGGAGACGCTGGCTGAGTTCCGCAAGCGCCATATCCCAGTGGACAACATCGTTCAGGACTGGAACTACTGGAAACTCGACTCCTGGGGCAGCCATGTCTTTGAGGCAGAGCGCTTTCCCAATCCGCAGGCTATGCTCGACAATGTCCACAAGATGCACGGACGTTTCATGATCTCCGTATGGCCAAAGTTCTACGATACGGTTGACAACTACAAGGAACTGGATAAGAACGGCTGGATGTACCATCAGGCTCTGAAGGACGATATCCACGACTGGCTCGGCTTCCGCGGTTCGTTCTACGATGCTTACGACGCAAATGCCCGCAAGATGTTCTGGCGCCAGATGGACGAGAACCTCTATAGTGGTTTGTCAAAGCCTAATGGTCAATGGTCAATGGTCAATGGTCAATATTCAACTGTCGATGCCTGGTGGATGGATGCTTCTGAGCCCAACGTCCGCGACTGCACCCCGATGTGGTATCGCAAGGCTCTCTGTGGCCCTACGGCCCTCGGCACCTCTACGGAATACTTCAATGCTTATTCGACCGTCAATGCAGATGCCATCTACAACGGTCAGCGCTCTGTTTATAAAGGCAAGCCTAATGAACCCCGTGTGTTCCTGTTGACCCGTAGCGGCTTTGCAGGCGAGCAGCGCTTCTCTACGGCTACGTGGAGTGGTGACATCGGCACCCGTTGGGAAGACATGCGTGCCCAGATGACGGCTGGTCTGAACTATTCCATGTCTGGCATCCCCTTCTGGGGCATGGACCAGGGCGGTTTCTCTGTAGAGAACCGCTATGCGGCAGCCCAGCAAATCTACGATCGTACTGGTGTGGAGAACGAGGATCTGAAGGAGTGGCGCGAGTTGCAGTGCCGTTGGAATCAGTTCGGTGCCTTCATTCCTCTTTTCCGTGCGCATGGTCAGTTCCCACTGCGTGAGATCTGGAACATCGCCCCGGATAATCATCCCGCCTATCAGTCATTTGTCTATTACGACAAACTGCGCTACCGTCTGATGCCTTATCTCTACTCGATGGCAGGTTGGGCCCACTTCAACGACTATACCCTGATGCGTGCGCTGGTGATGGACTTCAACGGTGATAAGAACGTTGAGGACATTGGCAACCAGTGGATGTTCGGCCCAGCCTTGATGGCCTGTCCCGTGGGCTATTATAAGGCTCGCAATCGTAGTGTCTACTTCCCGGAGCAGTGCGGCTGGTACAACCTCTACACCAACGAGTATGTCGAGGGAGGCCAGCGCCTTGTGGTCGATGCACCCTACGAGCAGATTCCCGTCTTCGTGCGTGAGGGAGCCATCATCCCCTTCGGTCCTGAGATGGAGTGGAGCGACGAGAAGCCCGCTGAGCTCATCAACCTCTATGTCTACGCAGGCGAGAACGGTTCGTTCCAACTCTACGAGGACGAGGGCACGAACTACAACTATGAGAAGGGTAAGTATGCCACCATCGACATCACCTACGACGATGCCTCCAGGACCGTCTCCTTTGGTGCCCGCAAGGGCCAGTTCCCCGGCATGCTGAAGACCCGCCAGTTCAATGTGGTGCTGGTCTCCAAGGATACTCCCAAGCCTCTCAACCTCGACAATCCCGAGGGCAAACTCGTGCAGTACAACGGCAAGGCCGTTTCTGTACAACTCTGATATGTCTTAACAAATACGAAGGAAATGAATAAGATGATAAAATGGGTGCTGGCCGCCATCCTCCTTTGTGGCGCAATAAATGTTCAGGCGCAGACCATGAAGGCTGCTGATTTGGAGAAATATGCCAAGAGCAAGTATGGTGACAAGTGGCTCGATGCTGCCGCCAACCTGGCCAGTGGACTGACACTCGACAAGAACGAATCGTTGACCTACCAGCAGGTGATTGATGCCCCTGGCAAGACGAAGCAACAGCTCTATGTGGCTCTGAACTACTGGGCAACGGCTACCTTTAAGGACAAGCAGGCCATCACGCTGAACGACAAGGAAGCTGGCTGTATCATCATTTCGTCGACTATCGATGCCATCGCCGACCATACGGGTACGCTTTTCCGTTATGTGGTGAGCATCACGCCTGTCATCAAACTTGACATCAAGGATGGGAAGGTGCGCATCACGTATACTGTACAGAACTATGATGTCCTGAGAGTGGAAGACGGTGGCTGGCTGGGTGGTCTGGGCAGTGATAACGACAAACAGAAAGACCAGAATATCTACAGCGACGGCAAACGCATGAAGGCTGACAAGACAGACCGTCGGCTCTACGACGAGCAGTGGGAGATTGCCAAGCACTATCCCTTCGTGGAGAAAGATGCGCAGAAGCGCACCTGCTCGAAGGCACTCGTGATGACTCATGCCTACTCCAATGCCATCATCGACAAGGTGGAAGAAGCCATCAAGAACGGAATCACTGGTGCTGACGATGATGACTGGTAAAATGAAAAGAAACTTATGGTTGATAATAGCCGTCATGCTGACAGGTATGACGGCTCAGGCGCGGGAACGTCAGTGTTTCGATAAGAACTGGCGGTTCGTGCTTGGCGACTCCGTGCAGATGTCGAAGGTGGACTATGACGATTCCTGGTGGCGACAGCTCGACGTACCCCACGACTGGGCGATAGAAGGCGACTTCTATGTCGGCAATCCTAGCGGTGCGGGTGGGGGAGCCCTCCCTGGCGGCATCGGCTGGTACCGCAAGCACTTCCCAATCTCTCACCTCTCACCTCTCACCTCTCGCTTCTTTATCGAGTTCGACGGCGTATATATGAACTCCACCGTCTATGTCAATGGTGAGAAGGTTGGGTATCGTCCCTATGGCTATTCAAGCTTCGAATATGATATCACCCCCTACGTGAAGGAAGGCGAGAATGTGGTGGCAGTCCGTGTCGATAATAGCGACCAGCCCAATTCCCGCTGGTACTCAGGCTGTGGCATCTACCGTCATGTGTGGCTGACCAAGACCAACCCTGTCCACGTGAAGCACTGGGGCGTATATGTGCACGATGGAAAGGTGGAGGTGGACTACGAAAACCCCACCAACCAGAAGGTGACGGTCAAGAATATGCTGATTGACGCTGACGGGAAAGTCGTTGCCCGTTCTACTGGACACATCTCTCACCTCTCACCCCTCACCTCTCACCTCAAAAAGTGGTCGTGTGAAGATCCTTATATATATAAGGTACGCACGAAACTGTTGGTAGGTGGAAAGGTGGTTGATGAGGTGGAGACAACCACAGGCTTCCGCGACTTTAGGTTCGATGCCCAGACGGGCTTCTGGCTTAACGGCAAGAACTTCAAGATCAACGGTGTCTGCGAGCACCACGACTTCGGTTGTCTGGGTGCTGCACTCAATGAGGACGCCCTGCACCGCAAACTCTTGAAGCTCAAGGCCATGGGTGTCAACTCCATCCGCTCGTCGCACAACCCTCCGGCTCCTGAGTTGCTGAACATGTGCGACACCATGGGACTCATTGTCATGGACGAGAGCTTCGACATGTGGCGACGCAAGAAGACACAGAACGACTACGCCCGATTCTTCGATGAGTGGCACGAGCGCGATCTCACCGATCTCGTGCTGCGCGACCGTAACCACCCCTGCATCCTGATGTGGTCTATCGGCAACGAGGTGCTCGAACAGTGGAGCAACGCTGAGGCCGATACTCTGACACTCGAACAGGCCAACCTCATCCTTAACGCAGGCCACGATGCCTCGACGCTGGCGAAGGATGGCGAACTTTCCGTGCAGAGTCTGCTGACACAGCATCTGGCGGAGATTGTGAAGCGCTACGACACCTCGCGCCCCATCACCGCAGGCTGCAACGAGCCCTCGCCTGGCAATCACCTCTTTAAAAGCGGGGCCATCGACATCATCGGTTTCAACTATCACCATCAGTGGGTGAAGGATGTGCCCAAGAACTTCCCAGGCAAGCCCTTCATCTTCTCCGAGAGCGTGTCGGCCCTGCAGACGAGAGGCCACTATATGATGCCCTCCGACTCTGTCTTTATAGCCCCCAAACAGTGGTGGCTGCCCTATACCGATCCCACCTACATGTGTTCGGCCTACGACAATTTCCATGCTTCCTGGAGTTCCACCCATGAGGAGACCTGGGATGTAGTGAAGCACACGCCCTATGTCGGCGGACAATACATTTGGACGGGCTTCGACTACATCGGAGAGCCTACGCCTTATGGTTTCCCTGCCCGTAGTTCGTATTTTGGTATTATCGACCTCGCAGGCTTCCCCAAGGACAGCTATTATATGTACCAGAGCGAGTGGACCAGCAAGCCTGTGCTCCATCTTTTCCCCCATTGGAACTGGATTCCTGGCGATGAGATCGACATGTGGTGCTACTATAATAATGCCGACGAAGTGGAGTTGTTCATCAACGGCAAGAGCCAGGGTGTAAGGCGTAAGGGAGAGCACGATTATCACGTGATGTGGCATGTGATCTTTGATCCGGGCGAGGTGAAGGTTGTCGCACGCAAGGACGGCAAAGAAGTCGGCGAGCAGACCATCCGAACAGCTGGAGCCCCTCAGAAGATCCGTCTGACGAAGGACTATGTAGGCAAGGAGACAACCTTCATCACTGCCGAGGTGGTGGATAAGGACGGAAACCTCTGTC
>JAEEGG010029616.1_pt1 | contig 10220 bp, 8 predicted proteins | sample 9134161 | NCBI WGS metagenome assembly JAEEGG01 (sample SAMN16246543, study PRJNA631951) | gut metagenome | biome: gut microbiome; feature: rumen; material: CR-attached | host: Bos | place: Iran: Karaj | collected 2018-10 | reverse complement strand
GGCTGCTCAGGGTGATGGTGGCAGTGTGGGTGCCAACAGCCTCGGGAGCATAGGTCACGGTGACGGTCTCGTTCATGACAGTGGCATGAGCGATTGTGTTCACGTCAATGCTGAAAGCGCCATCAGCATCACTCAAGGCCAAGGTAATGTCACCCGTCAAGTGTGAACCAGTAACATTGAACGTTGCTGTAGTTGTCTCACCAGCGTAGCACTCAACGTTAAGCACATCGGTTGAAGTGTAAATACGGGGATCGGTCGTGAGGGTGGGATCCTGTACATCGGCAAACAGGATGGGATAGAAGTCATAGACCGTCATGCCATTGTCAAGGGTGAAGCCGTTGAGCGCATAGTAAGTGTTCTTCTCGGCGCTCATACCGAAATTCACGTGATACATATCGTTGTCGGCATCATAGCCATCCACATTGAAGGCATGGCCACCGATGCCGGTAGAGTCGCTCGACATGTCAAAGGCACAATAGATCAGGGGACGGCCAGCAATCAGTTCAGACTGAATCAATTCACCCCACTCTTCGTCTGTATAATTAACCTCATCGGTCTGGAAATCAATCTTCTCGATGACGTGGGCATCACGATAACCAAAGATGCGGAGGGCCTGCATAATCTCTTCACGCTCTGCTCCACTGCGGCTCAGACCATAGTCCATCGTCTCGGCCTGACCCACATAGCGCATGAACCAGGATATGGCATCAATATCCGTTTGCGGAATCTGGTCGATACCACTTGAGCTGCTGGGGTAAGAATCACGCATGTGCTCCCAGTCGAAAGTGTATTCGGGCAGGGGTTCAATCACATAACCTGAAGTCGGGCAGGTGTAACCGTCCAGAGCAGGCGATGTAGTGGGATATTCCCAGTATTTCATCACCTGAGCCAGTGCTACAGCCGAGCAACCCACCTTGCAATAGGGGTCCTGACCAGTACCCTTCTTGGGGGTCTTCATGTTGTAAGGCTTGCCCTGGTTCCAAGCGGTAGTCAACAGCGGACCCACCGATATGCCACCACGGTAAATACCCTTCTGTACCTTCAATCCAGGATGTGCCTGGAGGTACTCCATCTGCTTCTTGTACATATTCAAGAAAAGCTGCATGCCCTCGGGCAGGTCGTTGAGGCTCTCCAACTGGCCGTCGCCATAGGCGAGGATTTCACGGGCACGGTCGTCACCAGCCACGATCACATAACCACAATCGGTGTTGACGATGTAGTAAGCAGCCTGAGAGACATTGCTTGAGGTCTTCACCTCCTGGGTCCACTTAACAGTGGGCGCCGAGGTCATGAAGCGTCCCTTGGCAGTCTGGCTCATCAGGAAGCGCTGGGCACTCTGCTGAGCAGTTGCCAGGTCAACATTGGCTGCGGTAAGTTGCAACGATGCAACCACCAGTGCAGCAAGTAATAAAATCTTCTTCATGCAAAAAAATATTAAAGGTTAATATAAAATGATTAGTTCAGTCACATTCCTCAATTAGCGCTCAGCAGGATATCAATCAGTGCCGCCACATCGGCAATGCTGACCACTGTATCACCATTGGTATCGGCATTCGCCTGGTTGATGTCATCGCCACCCACCAGGTAATCAATCAGGGCGGCCACGTCGGCGATACGCACCTCACCATCGTTATCCACGTCACCGATTACGACAGCGCTACCTGTGAGCGTTACGGTCTCGACGTTGCTCCAAGCGCTCTGGGTACTGTTCACATAGTGGGCCTTAACACGATAGGTATAAGTGCCGCCCTCGGTCAAACCTGTCACGTTGTAAAACTTGTTGGTGATGTCTGTGAAAATAAATTCATCGGCATCATCAGTCTTAGTGGGCAGGGTGAGCATCATCTTGGATGCATCGCTCGTAGCGCTGTAGATGTCCACCTGGGTAACGACCACACGCTTGGTATTGGAGCCATCGCCACCAGTGATGGTCACCTGCTGGCTGTCATCGGCCTCACATTTCAGGACAAAGGTGTATATCTGCTCGGCACTGACGACCACACTTTGCATGCTGTTGCCACACGAGACAGTAACAGGTATATCGGAGTCGGCATCCAAGTAGGGTCTCATGGTGAGCTTGACAGTCATTTTGCCGCCACTCTGCGTCATGTCAAGTGCAGGCGTGGTGATAGTACCGACATTGCCACCGCCACCCAGACGGACGCCACCGCGAGCCTCGTAGGCATTAGAGCACTCCCAGCCAGCGTTAGACGCGACACTGGACATCTTCCTAATGGGTGTTGACGAATTAGAGCTAGCATAAGGGAAGCTCTCGCTGAATACCAGCTCATAGACGCCAGGCTCACTGCCGTCGTCGGTGTTCACCTCAAGGGTGTAGCTGGCGACGTTCTCGGCAGGAGTCTCGTCGGTCCAGTCGGCACGGAACGAAGTCAAGGTGATGTAGTTCTCGTTGGCAGGTTGCATCACGGGGTCATAAGCTTCGATGGGAGCAGGCGGCTCAATGCCCATGACCATCAGCTCACCCAGGCTGTAGCTATAACCCTGGTTGTTGAATGCACGCAGGGCGAAATAGCCGTTACCTGTTCCACTCCAACCCCAGTTAATAGAGTACAAGCCACTGGTTGCATCATAGCCATCGACATTGAAGGCGTGGCCATAGAATGAGTTATAGGCACTGCTATAGCTGTAAGCGCAATAAACTACGGGACGACCGGCAGCCAGCTCTTCCTGGAGCATCACACTCCAGTCAGCGTCGTTGATGAGCATGTTCTCACCATTGGTGTCAAAGTTAAGCGTAGCCTTATACTCTACACGGGCATCCACATAGCCAAACAGGTGGCAAGCTCTGAGGATATCGTCCTCCCAGGCTTCGCTGCCCTCGTTGGTGTAATCCATTTCCTCGGCCTGGCCAATGTAGCGCATGAGCCATGCCACGGCATTTCGCTGGACATCGTTAGCGTTGAAAGTGTACACTGGCAACATGTTGGCCCAGTCAAAGGTGATTGAAGGCAGAGGGGGGAGTACAAAATGGCGGGTGCGCGTCGTGTAACCCGGAACCTCGGGCGTGGGCTGGACGGGATACTGCCACTTGTAGAAGATTTGGGCCAGCGAAGTGGTGGCGCAACCGGTCAAACCGCGACGGTCACCGTCCATGGGGCACTGGTTATAGTAGGGATAGCCCTGGTCCCACTTGGCTTCAAGCATCGGCTCGACGCTTTCGCCACGGTTGCCGTTCAATGAGGGTTTCTCGACCACCATTCCAGGGTGAGCCTGGAGATACTCCATCTGTTTCCTGTAACAACCCAGCCAGAACTTCATGTTCTCGGGCAGGTTGTTCATGTCTTTCAATGTTTCGCCATAGGCCAAAATATCCTTGGCGCGGTCATCACCGGCAACAACGACAAAGCCCTTGTCGGTATTGACCACATAATAAGCCGTCATGGCGGCATTATCGGAGTTCTTCTCCTCATGAACCCACTTGACAACAGGTGTTGAGGACATCAGTCGGCCATTTACGGCCTTGCGGGACAAGAAATCACTGGCTTTGGACTGGGCAGTCTTAATATCGACATTGCCTGCCAATGCCTGCACTGCCGCTAACAAAAGAGCGGCAAGGAATAAGGTTTTCTTCATAATTGCACGCAAGTTATAGTGTTAAGGAAATATCAGTTACAAGGATTTATATCAATGATATTATGTGACAAAAGTAATACAATTATTCGTAAAACCAAAAAAAACGCCACCATTTCACACTGCGGGCTTACAAACAGCCACGAATAATGGTCATGATTCAAATTTTTGCACACCAATTCTTGCAATAACCTGTAGAGAGATTAAAGCCTTGACCCTATTCAACGAAGTAGAGTAACCGCAAGGGCATAAACAAAAAAATTCCATCATAATCATGATGAAATCTTTTGTACTAATCGGGTTGCTCTACCCATACTGACCAGGATTCTACAGCCTGAAAGCAATGGGGAGGACAACGCGGACTGGAACGGCATGGTCGGCCACCTTGCCGACACTCCACTTGGGCATCTTGGAGATGACGCGAATAGCTTCCCTGTTCAGGCTCTCGTCACCAGCGCTTCGGATGACGCGGACATCACTCACACGACCATCGGTGCCGACGATAAAACTGCACAGCACGCGTCCCTGGATGTGATTTTTGTAAGCGTGATAGGGATATTCGCGGGTTTTGTTGATGAAATTGATAAGACCTCGCTCACCACCGGGGAACTGGGGCTGGATGTCCACATAGTCAAACTCATAGACCTCGATATGGGATTGCTTGGTCATGGGGTTGACGGTAGTGACATGACGCACCTGCGCCACCATGGGCAACGCTGCGGTCAACGTCAACAATACCAATAATCCTAAGCGTAATAGTTTGAGCATAGGCCTTTAATCATTAACAAATGAGTTTTAAAAGTGGGAGTAACCCGCGTTTGTTGCCGCAAATATAGAGTTGAGAATGCAAACTTCAAAATGTTTTAATTTATTTTTGTAAACTGGCGGTCTTGTTTCAGTCTTTTTGACTAAAACGGGCAAAAATCAAAAAAAATGTAAATATTTTCATTTTTAGAACCCCACTGGTCAGAATTGAGGTGGGCAGTCGAGTGTAAGCACACGGCCTGTGGCAGGATGAACCAGTGTCAACCTGCTGGCATGCAGCATCAAGCGGGTTGCCGCCCTGCCATAGAGGCGGTCGCCCACGATAGGACAATTCAAGCCTTGCGGATGGGAGGCATGGACGCGCAACTGATGGGTACGCCCCGTGAGCGGCTCCATTTCCATGCGCGTGCGGCCATTGCTACGTTCCAGCACGCGGTAACGCGTCACCGCCGGCTTGCCTAGTTCACGGTCCACCCGCTGGCGGGGGCGGTCGTCAATGTCAGGAATCAACGGCAGGTCTATCTCTCCTTCATCATGCGGCACGATGCCGTCGAGCAGGGCAATGTAGCGTTTCTTTATCGTGTGATTCTCGAACTGCTGCTGCAGCGCCTTGTGTGTCGCCTTGTCCTTAGCGAACAGCACCAAACCAGAGGTTTCCTGATCGAGCCGATGCACCACAACAGGGCCAACGGCTTCGGGGTGAGCAGCCAAGAAACGGCTCAACAGACTGTCCTCTAACAGCTTACCAGGAACGGTAAGCATCCCCGTGGGTTTATTGAGTACCGCGAGCCATTGGTCATCATAGATGACATCGAGCGTTTCATCAGCCATCGGCTGCCCTAGCGGATTCTCCTCGACGTCAAGCCCTTGCAGCATGAAGTCCAGAATGGGCTTGCACTTGCTGCGGCACGCAGGGTAGAAATGGCCGTGATGACGAACCTCACCCACAGGCGAACGCCCCCACCAGAACTCTGCCATGCACACAGGGGACAAGCCATTGTTGTAAGCGTAATTGAGCAGACGCGGCGCGCAGCACTCCCCTGCCCCAGCAGGCGGCAACGTGCCCAACGGCTTGAACACCTCGACCAAATCTTGGCACTCTCCTCGGGCATTGCTCACCACAAAAAGGCGGAAAATGCGCTCCTGCAATACCTCGCTCATCTGCTTGCGACGTGATTTCAAGACATTGATATGGTGACGGAAATCTGCGATTTCACCGATAATCCGCTTTAGTTCTTCCTCATGGCGCTGACGAATGCGCTTCAATTCAGCTTTCTCAAATCGGCTTTGGTTCAAGAGTGCTTCCTGCTCATCGGCGGTCAAGTTTCCGTCACGGCGACGGGCATCACGTTCTTGTTTGTGCTGTGCCATCACTTCCTTGAAAAGGCCAATTTCATCATGCTTTGCCTGATTCTGCTTTGCCAGGCTCTGCACGAGTGCCTGCAGTTCTTGGGACTGTTCCAAGCGTTCCACCTCATGGTTGATGGCAGTGATTTGTGCCTCACCCTGTTTGAATTCGCCTTGAGGGTCCAGCAGGTCATAAACCGGTGGCACAAAGTAACTGTGTCTGACACTACTAGCCAGATTGCCCGAGAATGCTGCGAGATAGCCAATGCGCCCGGCAGCATCCTTAGCGACAAGTACACCGAGCATCTTACCGGCGTCCAGTTCATCGGCCCAGTCGGTGCGGGAAGCGACATATCGCTGCACTTGCTCCACAGCCATCAGCGCTAAGGGATGCGGCTCATAGCAGAACGGGCAAGTGAATTGCAGCGGCAACTCGACCGAAGCCGCCTCTACATCAAGAAGATGGAATTTTTCATTCATCGTGTGCAAAATTACTGTTTTTTATCATCCAATGTAGTGATTGAGCCAAGATTTGCACTATATTTGCAACTTGATTAACAGTTTAACGACGCAATCATTATGAATCTGCCACAAGACCCTTACATGAAGTCACAATATGTGAACATGATGCTCAAGGCCAATAACATGGACCTGAAAACCTTGTGCATCAGTGCAAACATCGACATGATTGCACTATTGAACGAGTTGGGCAGAGCCGGCATCTCGTATGATTCATCAAAACGACAATTCAGAACATAAATTTATCTTCATACTGCAATGAGATTCATTTCGTGGAACGTGAACGGCCTGAGAGCCGTAGTGGGTAAAGGCTTCGGGGACATCTTCAAGGAACTGGACGCCGATTTCTTCTGTCTGCAGGAGACCAAGATGCAAGCGGGCCAACTGGACCTGGAATTTGAGGGATACCGCTCCTACTGGAACTATGCCGAGAAGAAAGGCTACTCAGGTACAGCGATTTACAGCCGCCATGAGCCGATGAGCGTGAGTTACGGCATTGGCATTGAGGAGCACGACCAAGAGGGCCGCGTCATCACCCTGGAGATGCCTGATTTCTACCTTGTTACCTGCTACACGCCCAACAGCCAGGACGGCCTGCGTCGCTTGGACTACCGCATGACGTGGGAGGATGCCTTCCGAGCCTATCTGCTGGAGTTGGACAAGAAGAAACCCGTCATCGTGTGTGGCGACCTTAACGTGGCACACCAGGAGATAGACCTCAAGAATCCCAAGACTAACCGCAAGAACGCCGGTTTTACCGATGAGGAGCGAGAGAAAATGACCGTGCTGCTCGACTCGGGATTCACCGACACCTGGCGCTTCTTCAACCCCGACGTGACCGATGTCTACTCGTGGTGGAGCTACCGCTTCAAGGCGCGCGAGAAGAATGCGGGCTGGCGCATCGATTATTTCCTGGTGAGCAACCGCCTGCAGGAGAAGCTGGAAACGGCTAAAATCCACACCGAGATTTACGGCAGCGACCACTGCCCTGTCGAGGTAGACATCAACCTCCCTTGAAATCTTAAAAAAGTTTAAAGCCTTACAGACCTTAATCGGCTAAGAACAGAAAATGACAGAACAGAAAAAATATGATTTTGACCGCGTGGTGAGGATGGTACTCACGCTCATCAGCGTGGGCATCGGCGTGTGGCTCATCAACTACCTGAGTCCCGTGCTGATGCCGTTTGTCGTGGGGTTCATCCTCGCCTATATCATCGAACCTCTGGTCGAGTGGCTGCAACGCAAGATGCACATCAAGGCACGTGGCATTGCCGTTGTACTCGCGCTGGTTATCGTGGTCGCCGTGATTACTGGGCTGTGCTGGTTGGTCATCCCCTACCTGGTTGACGAGTTCGGGGCGATGTCCAAGCAACTGGCAGCGTATGCCAAGTCGTCGCTGAGGGTACCCTACATTCCCACCGAAGTCAACGACTTCATCCAGCGCTATCTTGACATCGAGAAAATCAACGAAATTTTCTCCAAACAGCAGTGGATGGATCTCATCAACAAGGCTGTTTCGGGCGCCTGGTCGGTGGTCGGTGGTACCATGAGCGTGATTTTCAATATCGTGTCATGGTTCATCGTGCTCCTGTATATGTTCTTTATCCTGCTGGATTTCAACAAGCTCTCACATGCCTTCAAGGGCGCCATTCCCGCCAAATACCGCCGCATGTCATTGCGCATCTTTGGTGACGTTGCCGAGACGATGAGCCGTTACTTCCGCGGACAGGCTGCCGTATCGTTTTTTGTGGGCGTGATTTTCGCCATCGAGTTCTACATCATCGGCTTGCCCATGGCGATTGCCTTCGGTCTGTTCGTGGGAATATTGAACATGGTACCATATCTGCAACTCATCTCCATTCCCATTGCCGCCTTCCTGTGCCTAGTGGCAACTGCGGCAACGGGTGGCAGTTTTTGGGTGATGTTCGGCTGGGTCATCCTTGCCTACATCATCTGCCAAGTCATCCAGGATATGGTGCTCATCCCCACCATCATGAAGAATCAGATGGGTCTGAATCCCGCCATCATCTTCCTGTCACTGTCATTGTGGGTTTATGTGATGGGCTTTATCGGACTGATTATCGGTTTGCCGCTGACCACACTCATCATCAGCTACTACTGTGAATTTGTACTCCACCAGCCCAACCCGCTGCACAAAACTAAGAAGAAAGAGATCACTGACCAAAAGAAGCCCATGGCCATGACCTCATCATTTATCGCCAACTACCGCAACGAGAAAAAGAAAGACTAACGGCTAAAAGATGTCCAAGACATTGATTGTCATCACGGGTCCCACGGGAGTGGGCAAGACTGCTGCAGCCATCAAATTGGCGCAGCATCTGCAGTGTGACATTATCAACGCCGATTCTCGACAGATTTACCGTGGCATCCCCATATGTACCGCCGCTCCCACGCCCGAGGAACTGGCAGCAGTGCGGCACCATTTCGTGGCATTTAAAGAATTGGAAGAGAGCTATAGTGCGGCACAGTTTGAGACCGATGTGATGAACTTGCTGCCGTCGTTGTGGCAACAGGGCGATTATGCCGTGATGTGTGGCGGCTCGATGCTGTATGTGGATGCCGTGTGCCGTGGCATCGACTCGTTGCCCGACATCAGCCCCGAGATACGCGCCGCCGTCAAGGAGAAACTGCACAAAGAGGGACTGGAGAGTCTTGTTGCAGAATTGAAGCAGTTGGACCCGCAATATGCCGCGACAATCGACCGCAAGAACACCAGCCGCGTGTGCCACGGTGTTGAAATCTGCCGTCAGGCGGGCGTGCCCTACTCCACCCTGCGCACCGGTACCGCCAAACAGCGAGACTTCAACATCATCAAACTGGCGCTCAACATCGAACGTGACCAATTGTTTGACCGCATCAACCGGCGTGTGGACCGCATGATTGAGGCTGGCTTGGAACAAGAGGCGCGCTCAGTGTATCACTTGCGCCACCTCAACTCGCTAAATACCGTGGGCATGAAGGAAATGTTCGCCATCTTTGACGGCACGATGGACCGCACCACCGCCATCGAGAGGATGAAGAAAAACACGCGCGTGTATGCCAAAAAGCAACTCACCTGGTACCGCCGAGACCCCGACATCACCTGGGTTACCCCCGAAGATGCCTTCTCTACCGCCCTCAACCTGCTATCAGTCAAGTAATTGGGCAATCGTATCCCTGACGCGTCGGGCTGTAGTATAGTCAAGGGCGGCCTCGTTGGCGCCCGGACGTCCCATATAGAGGTTGGGGTTAACGTATTGCATAGCGCTGGCAAAGGACTCGCGGCCCGAGAAATGGAACTCGTGCAAGCCCGTCTGTTCATGAATTTCACGAATATTTTGCTCGGTCACCCCACTGCCAGCCATGAGAATGATGCGGCCCGCCGCCTGGCGGTTAAGTCGAGCCAACAGTTCCACGCCCTCAATGGCTTTGGGGTGTTGGCCCGATGTCAAGATGCGGTTAAAACCCAGTGAAATGGCATCTTCTAAGGCCTGAACTGGGTCGGCAGCACGGTCAAAGGCGCGATGCAGCGTCACACTCATACCATGGCTGCACTCCATAAGGTAGCGGTTCTTTTCCATATCGAGGGTGCCATCAGCATTCAGGCAACCGAACACCACACCGTCCACACCCAGGTCACGGCACACGGCAACGTCTGCCGCCATGCGCTCCACTTCCAGGTCGGAATATAGGAAATCACCGCCACGGGGACGGATAATCACATGCAGGCGCGTTGTGGTCAACACACGTCGTGCCACCTTGATTTCGCCATAACTGGGCGTCGTGCCACCCTCGGGGATACCGGCGCACAGTTCCACACGGTCGGCTCCCCCTTCTTGTGCCGCCAAGCAGGATTCTACCCCGTTGGCACACACTTCTACCATAAATTCCTCACGTTTCATCTCTTTATAGTCTATTTGCTGTGTTAATGGTATTCATTTACCTTGTATCGGATTCATGGACACATTCACATCATCAGGAAAACAGTTCACAGATTC
>JAEEGG010029613.1_pt1 | contig 10220 bp, 7 predicted proteins | sample 9134161 | NCBI WGS metagenome assembly JAEEGG01 (sample SAMN16246543, study PRJNA631951) | gut metagenome | biome: gut microbiome; feature: rumen; material: CR-attached | host: Bos | place: Iran: Karaj | collected 2018-10 | reverse complement strand
GGGACTGGCAGCCTATGCTGAGTCTGTTTATCCCGGCTTTTCTGTAGCTTTTTAGCTTTCCCGTATCAACAGTTCCGGGATTGGCTTCGATGCTTATCTCCGCCTCCGGGCTCAGGTTATACTTCTCACAGATAAGGCCCATCAACCGTTCTGTCTGATCCGCGGAAAGCACGGAGGGCGTTCCGCCTCCGAAAAAAATACTTATCACCTTTCTGTCTTCGTACTGCAGCGCAGCCCGCTCGATTTCCCGGCAGAGCCTGTCAATATAGTTTTTCTTAAGGCTGTCCTCTGCCGCAAAAGAAAGGAAATCGCAGTAAGCGCACTTTCTTACACAAAAAGGAATATGGATATAAAGGGACAGCTCCTTATTCTTCATCCAGCTTGAGCACGCTCATAAAGGCACTCTGGGGTATCTCCACATTGCCTACCTGTCTCATGCGCTTCTTGCCTTCTTTCTGCTTCTCAAGCAGCTTCTTCTTACGTGTGATATCACCGCCGTAGCACTTGGCGAGGACATCCTTACGCATGGCCTTGACGGTCTCGCGGGCGATGATCTTGCTTCCGATCGTTGCCTGGATCGGGATCTCAAAGAGCTGACGCGGGATCTCGTCTTTGAGCTTTTCGCACATCTTCCTTGCCCGCTCATAGGCGTTATCCGCATGAATGATGAACGAAAGTGCGTCCACCTCCTCGCGGTTGATGAGGATATCGAGCTTCACAAGTTTCGAAGGAACGTAGCCCTTGAGTTCGTAGTCGAATGACGCATATCCCTTCGAGCGTGACTTCAGCGCATCAAAGAAGTCGTAAATGATCTCGTTGAGAGGCAGCTCGTACTTGATGAGCGCACGGTTCGATTCAATGTATTCGATGCTCTTGTAAACACCGCGTCTGTCTTGACAAAGTGTCATGATCTGACCGACGAATTCCTTTGTAACGATTATATCTGCATTGACGAACGGTTCCTCCATGTGCTCGATCTCCGAAGGATCGGGCATGTTTGCAGGGTTCGTGATAGTGACCATCTCGCCGTTTGTCTTAAATATCTTATAGATAACGCTCGGTGCGGTCGTTACAAGATCAAGACCGTACTCGCGTTCGAGCCTCTCTTCTATAATCTCGAGATGGAGAAGTCCGAGGAATCCGCATCTGAAACCGAATCCGAGCGCGATCGAGGTCTCCGGTTCATACATGAGCGAAGCATCGTTGAGCTGGAGCTTCTCGAGTGCGTCCCTGAGGTCCTGATACTTTGAACCGTCTGCGGGGTACATACCGCAGTAAACCATCGGGAGAACCTTCTTGTAGCCGGGGAGTGCCTCTGCTGCGGGACGGAGTGCCTCGGTGACCGTATCGCCGACGCGCGTGTCGCTGACGTTCTTAAGGCTCGCCGTGATATAGCCGACACTTCCGGCGGAGAGCTCGTCGCACGGGATGAACGTTCCGGGCCCGAAGATGCCGACTTCAACAACCTCGGCCTCGGCTCCGGTAGCCATCATCCTGATCCTTGTGCCCTTGCGGACTGTACCGTCCATGACACGCATGAACACGATGACGCCTCTGTAAGAATCGTAAAGCGAGTCAAAGATGAGCGCTTTGAGCGGTGCTTTCTCATCGCCCTTCGGCGCGGGGATCTTATGTACGATTGCTTCAAGGACATCTTCAATGTTTATGCCGTTCTTGGCGGAGATTCTCGGCGCATCCTGCGCTTCGATTCCGATGACGTCTTCTATTTCTTCGACCACCTCGTCCGGGCGTGCGCTCGGGAGGTCGATCTTGTTGATGACCGGGACGATCTCGAGATCATGGTCGATCGCGAGGTAGACATTCGCAAGAGTCTGTGCTTCGATACCCTGCGCGGCGTCAACGACGAGCACCGCTCCCTCGCAGGCCGCAAGCGAGCGTGATACTTCGTAATTAAAATCCACATGACCGGGTGTGTCGATGAGGTTGAGGATGTACTCCTGCCCATCCTTCGCTTTATACACGGTCCTAATGGTCTGAGCCTTGATCGTGATGCCGCGCTCGCGCTCAAGATCCATGTTGTCGAGCACCTGCTCCTGCATCTCACGCTGTGTGAGGAGTCCCGTAAGCTCGATGATCCTGTCGGCCAGCGTCGATTTGCCGTGATCGATGTGGGCTATTATGCAGAAATTTCTTATTTTTGACTTGTCCATTTTTTATCCGTTCCACTATCTGTAAATAAAACCCGCAAAAGTCCGGTAGGCGAGCGTTTACCAGTCTTTCCGGGCTTTTGATCGTTTTATGTGTTTGTATCTCTGTGTCGTAAACAGTCAATGCTCAAAATAATACACCGTGTTTCGTTGTACTATCTAGTCATCGTTAAGCAGCCTCACGCCTCGTTAAGAACGAATTCCTTCTCAATTTTTTCTGCCGTAGCGTCGAGCATATGGCTGTCGTAAAGCTCGATAAGTCCCTCGTCCACAGCCTTCGCGATCGAAGGATCGAGAGGAAGCTTTTCGAGAACCTCGAGACCGTACTTTGCAGCCATCTCGTCAACATGGCTCTCGCCGAAGACAGAAATCTTCTTGCCGCAGTCGGGGCACTCGATGTAGCTGTAGTTCTCAACGATTCCGAGGATCGGGATCTTCATCTGCTCAGCCATGTTGACTGCCTTGCCGACAACCATGCTGACAAGCTCCTGAGGGCTCGTAACAATGATTATGCCGTCAACCGGAAGCGACTGGAACACCGTAAGCGGCACATCACCCGTTCCGGGAGGCATGTCGACAAACAAAAAGTCGATATCCGACCAAACAACATCGGTATAGAACTGCTTTACAACGCCTGCGATAACGGGGCCCCTCCAGATAACGGGAGCGTCCGGGTTCTCAAGCATCATATTGACTGAAATAACCTGAATACCGTCCTTTGTCTCACAGGGCATGATACCGAACTCCGAACCGAAGAGCTTGCCCTTAAGTCCGAAAGCCGCAGGGATCGAAGGTCCCGTAACGTCGGCATCAAGGATACCTACATTGTAACCCTTTCTCTTCATTTGAACTGCGAGGAACGAGGAAACAAGTGACTTTCCTACTCCGCCCTTTCCGCTCACGATACCGATGATCTTTTTGATACTGCTGTGCTCGTTAGGCTTAGCGCGGAAGCTCTCAAATCCGCCCTCTTCTCTTGAGGAACAAGCCTCACCGCAGCTGCTGCAGTCATGTGTACATTCACTCATAATTATTTATATCCTTCCTTATATTTCTCCGAATTTGTAAACTCGCGAATTGCTTCGCAAATTATAGACTCGCGAATTGCTTCGCAATTTGCTCGTTATAAAGCAGATTGCTCCGCAATCACGCATCGTATCGCAAATACTCCGATACGACGCGAACAGAATGAATCCTATAAATAGGATTTGTTCTGTTTGCTTTATATATTATCCGAATAGTCCGTGGCATCAGCTCTGGGAAGTCCGGTCACGCCCGTACGAACCATCTCGATGATAGTATAATCTACCAAAAGCTTGAGGAATGAGTCAAGCTTATCCTGATTGCCGGTGAGCTCCATCATGATGGAATCGTTTGAAACGTCGACTACCTTGGCATGGAATATCTCGGCGATGGTCATGATGGCACCGCGCTTTTTCTGATCGGCGGCTACTTTGATGAGCATAAGCTCGCGGCAGACAGCCTCGCGACTCCTCAGGGTCGTGATACCGATAACGTCCTCGAGTTTTTCGAGCTGATTCTGGATCTGTGTAAGGATCTGCTCGTCACCGTCCGCAACAACAGTCATACGTGACTGCTTGGGATCCTGAGTCTCGGCAACCGTAAGGCTGACGATATTGTAGCCTCTTCTGCTGAAAAGACCGGAAACGCGGCTTAAGACGCCCGAGGTGTTCTCAACCAATATTGACATTACTCTTCTCATGTAGCCTTCTTTCTGTTATCAAACACTATACTGCATGATTACACTACAACTTTTTCTACAATACTATGATTTCATGTCTCATCTGAGAAGTATTTAGTCTCATTTGAGAAATATCAATTCTCTTCTGAGAAGTATCAATTCTCATTTAGGAAATATCCTCGCTGCCACGCATGCTTTCCCAAAAACGCGCAGAGCGCTTAATTGTTTTTGGAAAAGTATGCGGGCGCGCTCGGATTCTTCATTGTCTAAAGAATTATTGCTAAGTTTTAACAATAGCGCTAAATGTTCTTAATCATGATAATGCCCTTTTCTAGCATTTATCACTTCTTCATTAGTTTTACCATGACGGCTTTTTGAGCATGAAGTCTGTTCTCAGCCTCTTCGAAGATCTCCTTTGCATGAGCCTCAAATACCTCATCGGTGATCTCCTCTCCGCGGTGTGCGGGCAGGCAGTGAAGTATCATGCTGTCCTTGGCTGTAACACTCATAAGCTTGTCATCAACGCAGAAGTCCTTGAATACCTTGGCACGCTCGAGAGCTTCGCCTTCCTGTCCCATGGAAGCCCAAACATCGGTATAGATAACGTCAGCATCCTTGGCTGCCTCGAAGATATCATTTGTGATGGTGAGGTCACCCTTCTGCTTTGCCCATTCGCAGAGCGCCGCATCGGGACGGTATGTATCGGGACATCCGATCGCAACCTTCATGCCTGTGAGGACACCGCCTGCGATAAGCGAATTCGCCATGTTGTTGCCGTCACCGATAAACGCAAGCTTGAGACCTTTAAGGCTCTTCTTGAATTCCCTGATGGTCATGAGGTCCGCAAGAACCTGGCAGGGATGACAGTAATCGGTAAGACCGTTGATGATGGGGATCGATCCGTAGGAAGCAAGCTCCTCAACATCGCTCTGCTTAAATGTACGGATCATGATGCCGTCAACGTAGCGTGAAAGGACTCTCGCCGTATCGCGAACAGGCTCACCGCGGCCGAGCTGGATATCGTCCTTCGAAAGGAAGAGCGCCGAACCGCCCAGCTGGTACATTCCTACCTCAAACGAAACACGTGTACGTGTCGAGGACTTTGTGAAGATCATTCCGAGAGTCTGTCCCTTAAGGTGCTGGTGAGGGATCTTGTGCTTGTTCTCGTACTTGAGCTGATCCGCAAGGTTGAGTATTTCGGTGATCTCTTCGGGTGAGAGATCCTGTAATTTGAGTAAGTGCTTCATGTTCTAATCCTCCTCATGATATTTTATTAAAGCCCCAATTGTTTCTAATACTGTTTTTTACTCTCTGTCCGATTGTCTTTGTTTTAAAGATCGATTCTTAATCCTTAAATCGAACTATTTATCTAAGACAAAGTTTTCCCTCCTGCAGAGGGGTATAGATCAAAACTCATTTAATTTGTGAATTAAGCCATAATAGTAATTCTTTTATAGGCCGACGTTATTTAACTCATCATTACTGATGGATTAAATATTTACTCTTTTGTTTGAGTATTGTCTCTATATTTAATACTTTGTTTTCGGTAATTACTTATTTGCCGCGGTGCATTCCTTGATTGCTTCTATAAGTATATCAAGACCTTTTTCAAGCACAGGAATAGGGATATTGAGTGCAGGTAATAACCTTACTTTTGTCTTGGCAGTGAGCGGGATGCAGCCTTTCTCGATCGCTTTATTAACAATGTCGGCTGCTGTAGCGCCCTTGACGCTCACACCGAGCATAAGTCCGAGTCCTGTAACCGACTCAACCTCGGGAACCGCCTCAAGCTTCTTCCTGATAAGCTCTGACCTCTCGGTCACGCCCTTAAGAAGCTCATCATCGATCCTCGAGAGGATTGAAAGAGCGCCTGCCGCACAGATCGGGTTACCGCCGAAGGTCGAACCGTGATCGCCCTTGCCGAGCACATCCTGTGTTTTCTCTCCCATGACGCAAGCGCCGAAGGGAAGTCCGCCCGCAAGCCCCTTGGCTGTGGTGAAGACATCGGGCTTGATGCCGTAATTCTCGAAGGCGTAAAGCTTGCCTGTACGTCCGTTACCTGTCTGAACCTCGTCCACGATGAGGATGATGTCCTTTTCTTTGCAGATACGTGCGATCTCCTGAACATAGGCGTTATCAAGCGGGATAACACCGCCCTCGCCCTGTACGAGCTCGATCATTATACCACAAACACCGCCCTCTTTGACAAGTGCATTAATCTCATCCTTGTCTCCGGCGTGAGCGAACTTGAATCCGCCGGTAAAGGGCCCGAAATGCTTATGGAACACATCCTGACCGGTTGCCGACAGAGTCGTGATCGTCCTGCCGTGGAAGCTGTTGACGAGCGTGATGATAGTCGAGCGACCCTCGCCGTACTTATCGCTACTGTACTTCCTTGCGACCTTGATGGCGCACTCGTTGGCTTCGGCACCTGAGTTTGCGAAGAACACCTTCTTCATGCCGGTGCGGTCGCAGAGCATCTTGGCGAGCTTTGCCTGGGGGCTGCTGTAGTAGAGGTTCGATGTGTGAGAAACCTTGTCGAGCTGGTCGATCACGGCTTTCTTCCACTCATCGTCGCAGATGCCGAACGAGTTGACCGCGATACCCGAACCGAGATCGATGTACTCCTTGCCGTTCTCGTCGTAGCAGAGCGAACCCTTGCCCTTATTGATGAGCACATTGAACCTTCCGTAGGTGTGTGCTATGTAGTCATTATCCAATGTTTTTATATTATCCATAACAATCTCCTCCTAAAAAGCGATACAACACACTTTCGATTCCAATCCCGTAACCGTACTTTCCAAGACCTGTGATCAAACGTGCCACTCGCCAAAGATTTTCATATCGCGAATCAAACATTCGTAATACTTCTCACGTGGGTATCAGACAAACATGGTTCCGATACCTTCGTCCGTAAGGATCTCGACAAGTATCGAATGAGGTGTGGTGCCGTTGATGATGAACACCTTTCTGACGCCTCGTCGGATTGCCTCGATACAGCAGTCGACCTTGGGGATCATGCCGCCCGAGATAATGCCCTCACGCATAAGCTGGGGAGCTTCGGATGCGTTGAGCTTCTTGATGAGAGTCGAGGGATCGTCCTTGTCTCTGAGGATACCGTCAATATCTGTCATCGAGATCAGGCTCTCTGCGGCAAGCTTGCCTGCGATCCTCGCAGCTGCCGTATCGGCGTTTATGTTATAAACATTGCCTTCATGGTCAAAGCCTACTGTGGAGATGACCGGGATATAGCCCTTCTCAAGGATATCAAGGATAGGCTTCTGATTGATGTGGGTGATCTTGCCTACGAAGCCGAGATTCTCATCGTACTGCTCTGCCTCGATCATGCCCGCGTCAAGTCCGCACAGACCGATAGCCTTACCACCGAGACTTCCGATGATGTTCACGAGGTTCTTGTTGATCTTGCCTGCGAGGACCATAAGCGCTATCTGAGCTGTCTCCGCATCGGTCACTCTGAGGCCGTTGACGAACTTGCTTTCCTTGCCGACAGCTTTGAGCATATCAGAGATCTCAGGGCCACCGCCGTGTACGAGGACAACCTTGATGCCTATGAGTGAAAGGAGGACGATGTCCTGCATCACGCTGTTCTTGAGATCCTCGTTGATCATGGCGTTTCCGCCGTACTTAACGACCACGATCTTGTTCGTGTATTTCTGGATGTAGGGAAGGGCATGCACGAGGATGTCCGTCTGCATTGAATTTATGACAGATTGCTTGTCGATAGTGTCCATAACAGTGCTCCTTTGTAATTTAAATTGTTATTGTTATTGTTATTTCTATTCCGTTTTTTATTTGCGTCAAGGCGTCACAATGACTCTGAGACCGCGGACTCCGTCGCCGACGGTTCATGCGAAGATGCTAAGATTACCTTCACGGCTTTCGGACCGGTCGATATTCGCCATCCATGTCTCATATCTCCCTCTCTCGGCATCCTTGCCTCGAGCCCGATGGTGCTAAGCATCTTCGTGAACCGATACGGCTCCTACGTATGCGGCTCACAGTTACTGTGACACCTCGACGCTCTTACAAAACTGCACGATATAAGAGAATTTTCAAGTATTACATAATTATCAGGTTCTATAATCCCCATTTATCTTGACATAATCATAAGTGAGGTCGCAGCCCCATGCGGTAGCGGTTCCTTCGCCTTCGCCCACACTGATATCGATATAGATCTCATCTGAGCTGAGGACCATAAGCGCTCTGTCCTCATCGAATGCGAGTCCGTTGCCGTTGTGGCAGACAAGGACGGAGCCTGCATCCGAGCGGAGCGTTACGCTCGTGTCCTTTACACTGAAGGGTACGCCGGCATAGCCGAGGGCGCACATTACACGGCCGCAGTTCGCATCGCGTCCGAAGATCATGGCCTTTACAAGGGGTGAGCAGATAACTGACTTAGAAAGGACTTTGGCGGTTGCCTTGTCTTTTGCACCTGTTACCGTGCACTCGATGAGCTTGGTAGCTCCTTCGCCATCCGCTGCGGTAGCACGGGCAAGGTAGGAAGCGCACTCAAAAAGAGCTTTCTTAAACTCCTCGTAATCGGGGCCCTCGTCGATGATCTCACTGTTGCCGGCCATACCGTTGCACATGATCGTGAGTGTGTCGTTTGTCGATGTGTCACGGTCAACGCTGACCATGTTGTAGGTGTCCTGTACGACCTCACTGAGTGCTTTCTGAAGGAGTGCGGGACTGATGGCTGCATCACAGGTCATGAAGCAGAGCATCGTAGCCATGTTGGGGTGGATCATACCGGAACCTTTGCTGATGGCACCCATCCTGCAGGTCTGACCGTCAAGTTCGAACTCAACTGCGATCTCCTTGAGCTTGGTGTCGGTGGTCATGATGGCTTCCGCAGCATCCTTAGACGCTTGGGGAGTGTCCGCAAGTGCATCGACAAGCTCCTTCATTCCGTAAACCATGGGACCGAGGCTCATCTCCTGGCCGATAACGCCGGTGGAAGCGACGATGACGTCCTCGTGGTCGATTTGCAGATGCTTCTCTACAAGATCGCACATTCCGCGTGCGATCTCCATGCCGTTGGCGTTGCATGTGTTGGCATTACCGCTGTTGCAGATAACTGCCGAAGCATGACCGTCACGAAGGTTCTGGATTGAGAGAACGACAGGAGCACCTTTAACAAGGTTCTGTGTGAACACACCTGCCGCCGCCGCTCTCTTCTCGCTCACGATGAGAGCGAGGTCTCTTTTTGTACGTCCTTCCCTGATACCGCAATGTATACCGGAAGCTTTAAATCCTTTTGCTGCGCAAATTCCGCCTTCTATATGTTTCATATCAATATCCTTTCCCGGCTCTCTATCAAGTACCGACTCTGTGTTTTCTTCCTGAACAAGTACTTAATAATTTACCGGCCTGTAATTCTATTCAGATAATAATAGCTTATAACATAAGCGTTATCTTCGATATCACTCCATAACAAGACCTGTAGTCTCATCGAAGCCGAACACGATGTTCATGCTCTGTACCGCTGCCGCGCTGGCGCCCTTGCCGAGGTTGTCGAATCTCGATGTTACAACGATCCTGTCCTCGTTACCGGTAACAAAGATTTCAAGGAAGTCCTTGCCCGAAAGATTGTTTGAACCGAGGAAACCGTTCGTCTCCGCTTCCGCTCCGACCTCTCTCACTCTCACGAAATTCGATCCTGCGTAGGCTTCCTTGTACTCCTTGCAAAGGCTCTCGACCGTGGTCTCTTTGGTGAACATCTCCTTGTAGAGGAAGACCGTGACTTCCATTCCGCTGTAATAATCACAAACGATCGGCGAGAACACGGGAGCTTTATCAAGCCCGCAGATATACTGCATCTCTTTCAAATGCTTATGCTGCTGACCGAGAGCGTACTGTCTGGGCGAATCAAACTCTTCGGCTCTGCCGGGATCCGTGTACTGGGCGATACCTTTCTTGCCGGCACCGCTGTATCCCGAAAGTGAGAAGCAGCAAAGCCTCGTATCAGCGCTTATGATCCCTCTCTTAACAAGCGGATAAGCCAGAGTGATGAATCCTGTCGCATGACAACCGGGATTCGCGATCCTCTTCGAAGTCTTGATTGCCTCGCGGTACTCGGGTGAGAGCTCCGGCAGTCCGTACGCCCAGCCCTCAGTCGTTCTGTGCGCGGTCGAAGTATCGATGATGACCGTGTCCGGGTTCGTGCAGAGCGCAACCGCTTCGATCGCTGCCGCATCTGGGAGGCACAGGAACGTGACATCCGACGCGTTGATGAGCTTTGCTCTCTCGACAGGATCCTTACGAAGCTCACTGTCGATCTTGAGTACCTCTATATCGTTTCTTCCTTCAAATCTTTCAAAAATACGGAG
>JAEEGG010029610.1_pt1 | contig 10220 bp, 6 predicted proteins | sample 9134161 | NCBI WGS metagenome assembly JAEEGG01 (sample SAMN16246543, study PRJNA631951) | gut metagenome | biome: gut microbiome; feature: rumen; material: CR-attached | host: Bos | place: Iran: Karaj | collected 2018-10 | reverse complement strand
ATTACCAGAAAATGATCGCCTATGTTTCCCAGGACAACTACCTGTTCGATATGAGCGTGATGGAGAACATCCGCCTCGGCAACCCCAGGGCTACGGACGAACAGGTGATCGGGGCGGCGAAGGCATGCGGCTGCCATGAGTTCATCCTGGGCCTGGAAAACGGTTATCAGACAGTTTGCGGCGGATCCGGAAGCCACCTTTCCGGCGGGGAGCGGCAGCGCATTTCCATTGCCCGCGCTATGCTGAAAAACGCGCCCATCGTGATCCTGGACGAGGCCACGGCCTATACCGACCCGGAAAACGAAGCGCTGGTGCAGCGGAGCGTGGCAAAGCTGGTCCGGGGCCGGACGCTCCTGGTCATCGCCCATCGTCTCTCTACCATCGCCTCCGCAGACCAGATCATTTTGATCAGCGGCGGACGGGTGGAAGCAAGCGGAACCCAGGAGGAACTGCTCAAGTCGAGCGAGCTGTACCGCAGGATGTGGCAGGCGCATATGGAGGCAAAGGAGGGGGAAGGCAATGATTAAAACCCTGAAAATGTTTTTCGCTTTCTGCGGAGAGGAAGACCGCAGGAAGCTGTATCTGGCCATCGCGCTGGGGGTCGTAAAGGCCATATTCGCGGCGCTCCGCATCACGGCGATCGCGGTCGTCGTACAGGGCCTGATCGACGAAAACATGACCATGCGGCATTTCTGGCTGGCCCTGGGCATCATGGCCGTTTCCGTGCTGGGGCAGTTCTTCATCAGCCTCAAGACCACCATGCTCCAATGCGAGGCGGGCTACCATTCCTGCGCCCATAAGCGCATCGAGATCGCGGAGCATCTGCGGTATCTGCCCATGGGCTTCTTCAACAAAAACTCCCTGGGCGTGATCACCAATGTGACGACGAATACCATGGAGTCCCTTGCGGACATCGCCACCCGCATCGTCATGATCACCACCCAGGGCATCCTGACCACGGCGGTCATCACCTGCTTCGTCTTTGCCTTTGACTGGCGGATCGGCCTGGTGCTGACGGCGGGCGTCGCCCTCTATGCACTTTTCAACGCCGTCATGCAGCGCGCCACCCGGCCCGCCGCGCCCAGAAAGCATTACGCGGACGAAAACCTGGTGGCGCAGGTGATCGAATACGTCCAGGGCATTGCCGAGGTCAAAAACTATTCCATGACCGACGATGCGGCAAAAAAGCTGGATGCAGCCATTGCGGAAAAACAGGCTGCGGATACCCGCCTGGAGTATTCCGTGATCCCCTGGGTGACCCTGCAGAACATCGTCACGAAAATGACCGGCGTCGTCATGTGCATCCTGAGCCTGCGCTTTTATTTCACAGGTTCCATGCCGCTCCTGCCCTGCATCATGATGACGGTCGCCGCCTTTATGGTCTATGAGAGCCTGGACTCCATGAGCTCCTGGACTGCGCTTCTCCGGAACATCCGCATCGCCGTCACGAAGACGAAGGAGATCCTGGATATGCCGCCAATGGACATCGACGGCGCTGAGGTCGCGCCGGAAAGACGGGATATCGAGCTGAAAAACGTGGGCTTCTCCTATGACAAGCGGAAGATCATCGACGGGGTGAGCCTCCGGATCCCGGAAAAAACGACGACGGCTTTTGTCGGTCCCTCCGGCGGCGGAAAGACGACCCTTTGCCATCTGATGGCCCGTTTCTGGGATGTGCAGGAGGGCCAGGTGCTTCTGGGCGGCAGGAACGTGAAGGATTACAGCTTCGATTCCCTGATGCAAAATTTCAGCTTCGTATTCCAGAACGTGTATCTCTTTGAGGACACCGTCGCCAACAATATCCGCTTCGGCGAACCGGAAGCGCCCATGGAGCGCGTCGTCGAAGCTGCGAAAAAGGCCAGATGCCATGACTTCATCCTGTCCCTTCCGAATGGCTATGACACGGTCATCGGGGAGGGCGGCGCGAGCCTGTCCGGCGGGGAAAAGCAGCGCATTTCCATCGCCCGCGCCATCATGAAGGACGCCCCCATCATCATCCTGGATGAGGCAACCGCCAACGTAGACCCGGAGAACGAAGCGGAGCTGACGGCGGCCATTGAGGCCCTGACCAGGGAAAAGACCATCATCATGATCGCCCACCGCCTGAAGACGGTCCGCCACGCAGATCAGATCTTTGTGATCGACAGCGGCCGGATCGCGCAGAAAGGCACGCATGACGAACTGATGCAGCAGGAGGGTATCTATAAAAGTTTCGTGGAGGGTCGCCGGGAAGCAGCCTCCTGGAAGCTCACATCGGTGTAAACCGGAAACACGGGTGTTTTCGGGTATCCGTCTGTGAAAGGAAGGAGAGGCTTAGTTCTCTGTTCAAAAAGGTATGGATATATTAAGAAGCATTCAGATTTGGGACTCGGTATCCATTGATGTTGTCAGCGTGAAGCATCGGCTGCTGCTTGCGCAGTCGTCTGCGGAGCTCTTTGAGAGCAGCGCGTTTTTCTTCTGCCTGGGGAAGTCCGGCTCCGTTCTGGTCGAGGAAACGCCCTACCGCTTTAACGGACACCTGTTGATGCACGTTCCGCCTGACCAAAGGGTAATCATTGATTCGGGATCGGGAGAAGCGGAGGTTTTCTGCCTGGAATACCGGGCAACGATTCTTCCGGAGATCAGTTCCGGTCTGATGTCGTCGTATATGGAAAGGAACCCTTTCCATGAGCTTCAGGTGGTCCGCTGTGCTGATCCGGGGAACTTTTATGATCTCTTCGAAAAGCTGGCGGACGGCTATAGCAGCAGGGACCCAACGGCTCGGATCAGCTTAAAAGCCTCGTTTTACGCGCTTATCCATCGGTTGTATGCCGAGCTGCTCTCCGGGAAAACGGTTCAGCAAAAGATGGATTGCGGGGATTATGTCCTGCGCTATCTCCAAAGTCATTTTGCAGAGCCCGTGTCTATCCAAAACCTGGCGGATCGTCTCCAAATATCCCGGTCCACTCTTACAGGGCGGTTCCGGAAGAAGCATGGCGTCAGCCCGACGGCATATTTGATGCAGCGACGGCTGGAAGCAGCTGCGGAAATGCTTTCGGAGACCCCCTATTCCGTGGATGAGATCGCGCAGCGCTGCGGTCTGCGGGATACGAGCTATCTTTCGCGGGTATTCAAACGGCAATACGGCGTCAGCCCCGGTGCGTACCGGCGGGCCAGCGGCAATATGGCGAAGTATCAAGCTCAATACTATGCCGGAGTACGGCCTGGTTTATCCGATGAAGGAGAAAACCTGATCAGAGTGGAAAATATGGGCCGTATCCACCGCTACTACGGAATGCCGGGCAGGATCGTATGCCTGGATTACTGTGCAGCGGAGATTTGCGCGGCTTTGGGGATCGCCGACAGGATGACGGGCATCGCCTCCGCGGAGGAATCTCTGCTGGATTGCCGGGAGGAATACCGGCCTCAGTTGGGAAAGATACCCTTTCTTTCCGGACGGTCGCTGGAAGTGAACGTTCCCTCCTTTGAGGCGGTGTGCGCTTGCCGACCGGATATGGTGATCGGCACCGGCTACAGCTTTCAGCGCAGCGGCGTTGCGCCTGCGGAGATGTTTGAGGAAAAAGGCATCCATGTATACGCCATGACCGCCACCTTCTCCGTGGGCTGCGGCTTTGACAGCGTCTATCGGGATATCCGGAACATCGCCGGCATTTTTGGTAGACAGAGAACAGCGGAGAAGCTGATCGACCGGATGCGGCGGGATGAGGAAATGCTGGAGCAGCTCCGGGATCGGCAGCCGGAACAGGTGCGGGTCTTTGTTTACGATTCCTCCGCGCAGGAGAAGGCCCTCACCTGTGCCCGCACATTGGAGGATCACATGATCCGCGCCGCAGGCGGTGTCAACGTCTTCGGCGACCGAAGCGGACTTTTCCTGCCGGTTTCCTGGGAGGAGGTGACGCAGGCCGATCCCCAGGTCATCATCGTCCATTATTTTCATGACATGGAGGACGGAAGGCAGAAGCTGTCATTCCTGAAGCAGCAACCCGCCGTCATGGACACGGATGCGGGCAAAAACGGACGTTTCCTGTCCGTTGGGATCAAGCGGGTCTTCCCCGGCCTCGACTGTACGGAAACCGCGCTGCGCTTTTCATCTGCTTTTCATGGTTCATCGGCTCTTTTTGAACAATAATACATATCAGACAAGACATCTGTGCATTTACTTGACTTGGAATGCTTGCTACAATCAGCGCGGTTATGTTCTTGCTGACCGCAGACAGCAGCTCGGCCTTCAGGGACCGGGCTGCTTTTTGCCATCCTAGGTTAGCGGGCAGCAACCGAATTGCATGGGAAAGGAACGATATCCGATGACGAAAAAAATCCTTGTAATCCTGCTCTGTTTGGCAATTTCCCTGGGCTTTTGCGCCTGTGCCGGGAACGGCGCGGGAAACAGCGCATCCGGGACCCCGACGACAGCGCCGACTGCGGCGCCGGCGGAAACAAGCGCTCCGGTGGTCATCGAAAACATGGGCATCACCACCAGCTATGAGAAAGCGCCGGAGCGGGCGGTCGCTCTCTCCTACAGCATTGCCGAGATCATGGTCGCGCTGGGTCTGAAGGACAAGATCGTGGCGGACGCGCCGAGCATGTACCTGATCAGCCAAGTCTCCGACAAATACCGGGAGGAAGTGGCCTCCATCCCCGTGCTGGAAGGTTCCTATGGTGTGCCTTCTCTGGAGACGGTCCTGGAAACGAACCCCGACTTTGTTTTCGGGGATTCCTATTCCTTCTTCGCCACGAATGTGGGGACCGCTGAGGACTTCCACAAGGTAGGCGTCGATATCTACGCTACGGAAGGCACCTGCGTGGACAATGCCAGCTTTGAGAACAACTACAACGACATACTGAACATAGGGCGGATCTTCCGGGTCGAGGACCGCGCCAACGCATTGGTGAGCGAGCTCCGGGAGCGGGAGAAGGCGGTCCGCTCCAAGGTCAGCGGGCTGGAGCCGGTCACCATCTTTTTCGTGGATTCCGATGAAGAAGGTGGTTCCATTTCTACCATCGGCAATACGGGATATCTTTTGTATCTGCTGGAAATGGCCGGGTGCAAAAACATATTTGACGACACCGACGGGGAATTCATCGCCGTTTCCCGTGAGGAAGTGATTGCCCGCAATCCGGATTATATTCTGGTCTGTGACTACTACGGCGAAGGCTACGCGGAACAGAAGATCCAGGACTTCAAGAAAAGCGCGGACATGAGCGATATGGACGCGGTGATAAACGACCGCTTTCTGGTCATTTCCGGTCTGGCTGCGTTTCCCAGCCTGGAGAGCCTGGATTTTGTGGAGGAGATCGCCGCCGCAGTGCATCCCTGAATTTCAGTCCTGATCAGTGGGAGTCGGCTGTAATCTCAGCCGGCTCCTGCAATGAAAGGGGAAAGGAACTCGTCGTGTTTATCAACAGGAATCTATTGTCCTTCATGCGCGGTCATTGGGGCAAGATCGTTGCCGCCTGTATCCTTCAACTCCTCATCACCGTGACCGGAACGCTGGTTTCCCTCGGGGCGGCGTTTGTGATCCGGATGCTCCAGGGGGAGCGCTCCATTCTTATCTTCACTGCTCCCTGGCAGCTGTTCCTGGGGATCGCGGTGCTGATCGGGCTTCGTTTTGTCCTGGCAAAACGGAAAGCCCTCCGTTCGGAGGAATGCAGTCTGGAGATCAAGGCCGACCTCCGAAAGCGCCTGCTGGACAAGCTGTTCGCCCTTGGCCCGGCCTATCTGGGCAAAGAGCGGACCGGCAACATCGCTTCCACGATTTCCAGCAAGGTGGAATACCTGAACGAGTATTATACGATCTATCTGCCCACTGCCATTTCCGCCTTTTTCAACGCCGCAGTCATCCTCATCGTGCTGGCTTCCTTTGAGCAGCTCACCGCCCTGACCGCCCTTGTGGGCTGTATCGGCCTTACCCTGTGTCCGATGCTTTTCTATTTCCTGATGCGGAAAAGAGGAGAAGCGGAGATGCAGGCGCATTCCCGATATTACAGCGATTGCCTGGACAGCGTGCAGGGAATGCCGATGCTGAAAGCCTTCAATGCCAATGCCCGGCAGCGCCGGCGCATCCACGAAAAGGGAGAAGAACTGCGTAAAGCGGTCATGAGTCAAATGCGCGTTACTATGCTGGAAAACGTGGTCCTTCAATTTTTCGCCGGGTTGGGAAGTGCCGTATCCGTCGCCATTGCCGCCTGGCAGTGCGCGCGGGGAAACATGGCCGCAGTGAACCTGGTCTATGCACTGTTCCTGATCGGCGCTTGCTTTGGTCCCATGACGATGCTGATCAATGCATGGCATTTCGGTTATCGGGGCGTTGTGGCCTCCTATACCATCGTGGAGATGCTCTCGGAGCCGGTCCGTATGTCTTTGACGCAGCATGCGTCTCCCAGGGCGGAGCCGGTCGTGTCGGAAGCGTTTACCGGGAATATCCGCTTCGATGGGGTGACTTTTGCCTATAACGAGGAAGACGGGGATGTGCTGAGAAGCGTCGATTTCACGATCCCCAATAAAACGACCACGGCGCTGGTGGGTCCCTCCGGCAGCGGGAAATCCACCGCCGCTCACTTGCTGGCGGGCTTTTATCCTCTGGAAAGGGGCCATATCCGGGTGGGCGAGCTGACGCTGAACGGGGATACGGTATCCGAAATCCAGGATCAGATTTCCGCTGTCTGGCAGGATTGCCGTCTTTTTTACGGCACGGTGCGGGAAAACATCATGGTGGGAAAGCCCGGCGCATCCCAGGAGGAGGTGGAGGAGGCAGCGAAGGAAGCCAGCATCCACGATTTCATCCTCAGCCTGCCGGAGGGTTACGCTACGCTGCTGGGAGAACGGGGCCTCCGCTTCTCCGGGGGTGAGCGGCAGCGGATCGCCCTAGCCAGGGCGTTTCTGCGCAATTCCCCCGTTTTGATCCTGGACGAGGCGACGTCCTCACTGGATCGCAGGAACGAGCGGGAGATCCAACGCAGCCTGCAGAAGCTCAGCAAAGGGAAAACCTGCCTTGTGATCGCCCACCGGCTGGCGACCATTCAATCCGCAGATAATATCATCCTTTTGGATCGGGGAAGGATCGCAGATATGGGAACGCATGAACAGCTGATCGCCTCCTCCGCCGCATACCGGGCGCTGATGGGCAGTCAGCTGGTGAAAGGAGCGGCCAATGAAGCGTGAACGATCCCGCATCCGGTATGCCGTCCGGTTGAGCGGATATATCAAGGGTTTTGGCTTCCGCCTCTTCCTTGCCACGCTCTGCAATATGGCCTTCATGCTCCTGCCCCTGCTCACCAGCGTCACGACCACCTATCTGGTCAGCAGCGTCCTGCTGGGTCAGACGGGGCCGGTGCTTCGGCTGCTCATCACGGCGGCGGTGCTGGTGGTGCTGACGGCTGTCTTTTCCTATCTGGATGTGCAGGTCAGCCACGACATGGCTTACCGCATTCTGACGCAGCTGAGAGACCTGTGCTATGACAAGCTGGACGAACTGGCACCGGCAGCCCTGATGGGAGAGCGTTCCGGGGATATGATCAGCATCATCCTCGGCGACGTGGAAACGCTGGAGTGGTTTTACGCCCATACCATCATCCAGCTGGCGGTGGCCGTGACCGTGCCGGTGGCAACGCTCATTTTCCTCGGCTGGCTGTCCCCGTTGCTTCCGCTGGTCATCCTTCCTTTCATCGCGGCGCTGGTACTCATTCCCGCCGTTTCCTCAAGAAAAGCGGACAAGCAGGGCACGGCGGTCAAGGAAACCACGGGCATCCTGAATGCGGTGATCGTGGACGGGGTACAGGGGATCAAGGACATTATCTCCTTCCGCTGGATCGGCGAGTACATGAAACGGTTTTTCCGGGTCAATTCGGATTATTCGGAGGCGTCCATTGCCTATGCCAAACGGCGGGCAGATGAAAGCAGGCTGATCTCCCTGATGACGGAATGCGCGTCTCTGGCAACGGAGATCACGGCGGTGAGTCTGGCGGCCTCCGGAAAGCTGTCCGCCCTGTGGCTGATGCCGGTGTTCGTTCTTTCCTCCGCCATCTTCCGCCCGATCATGGAAGCCTTGTCCATGAGTACGAATTACGGTCTGATCTTCGGAGCGGCAAAACGGGTGCTGGAGCTTCTGAACAGGAAGCCGGCGACAGAGGATACGGGCAGGGACCGCTTTCAGCGTGCGGAGGACACGGAAGTATGCTTCCGGCATGTATCCTTCACTTATCCCGGCGTTGGTACCGAGCAGAACCCCCAGGTGCTGCGCGACCTGTGTTTTTCCTTCCGCACCGGAGAAACGGTCGCCCTGGTGGGAGCTTCCGGAGAGGGAAAGACTACGGCGGCCAGGCTCCTTCAGCGCTTCTGGGACGTAGACGGTGGAAGCATCACCATCAATGGAAAAGACATCCGGGAACTGACACTGGATTCGCTGCGGGAGACTGTTACGGTCGTTCCCCAGGAGGTCTACCTGTTCAATATGAGTGTGGAGGAGAACCTTCGGCTGGCGCGTCTCGACGCCGCAAATGAGGAGATTCGCGCCGCAGCGGAGCAAGCCCGGGCAAGGTCTTTTATCGACCGACTCCCCATGGGCTGGCAGACGGTCGTCGGGGAACAGGGTATGCGGCTTTCCGGCGGAGAGAAGCAGCGCCTTTCCATCGCGCAGGCATTCCTGAAGGACTCTCCCGTGTTGGTGTTGGATGAAGCCAGCGCCAATCTGGATGCTGAAAATGAGCTGCTGATCAACGAGGCGGTCTCTCATTTGAAACGGGGCCGGGCAACGCTGGTGATTGCCCATCGCATTTCCACCATCCGAAGCGCGGATCGTATCGTGATGGTCAGCGGCGGCATCAATATCGCAGAGGGAACCTATGAGGAACTCCTTGCCAACTGTACGGCTTTCCGAAAACTGATAGGAGATGAATACGAAGAAGATGACTGACGTTGAAAGGAAAAAGGATTCCGGATGGCTTCTGGCGGCCCTCCTGGTCATTCTGTTGGGTGCGCTGGCCGTCAGCATCGTCAGCGGCGTATTCCTGGGTTCCGCCAATATGGACGGGAAAACCGTGATCGACGTCCTTTTGATGAAGCTGTTCGGCAGGGAGGCTCCGGAACTGAACAAAGCAGCCGTTAGCATCGTCTGGGAGCTGCGGCTGCCCAGGGTCCTTCTGGCCATCGCCGTAGGCGGCGGATTGGCCGTCGCCGGCGCGGCTATGCAGGCAGTGACCACCAACGTGATGGCGGATCCTTATATTCTCGGTGCTTCCAGTGGGGCTTCCGCAGCCGTCGCCCTGGCGTTCTTCCTGGGCGGGACCTTCGCCCATTCCGGCGTCTTTATCTCCACCTTCGCCTTCGGAGGCGCCATGCTTGCGCTGATCCTGGTATACGCCATCGGCATGACCGGCGGCAGCGCTTCCTCCAACCGGCTGGTACTGGCGGGTATGGCCATCAGCGTGATCCTCACCGCCGTGACTCATTTCTTTATTTCCATGGCGCCGGATGAACACACCGCCAGGAGCATCACTTCCTGGACCATGGGCAGTCTGGCCACCGCCCGCTGGGACAACATCGGCTTCCCGATCCTGAGTACGCTGATCGGGTCCCTGGCGTTCATCCTGATCTCCAGAGCCTTCAATCTGCTGTCCCAGGGCGACGAAACCGCCGTCAGTCTGGGTGTGAATGTGCATCTGCTCAAGCGGGTGACGATCATTCTGGTATCCCTGATCACCGGCGCGGCGGTATCCGCCGGCGGCGTGATCGGCTTCGTGGGCTTTATCATCCCCCACATCGTCCGCATGCTCCTGGGCGCTGACCATCGGCGGGTGTTCCCCTTTTCCTATCTGATCGGCGGCCTGTTTCTGATGTGGATGGATGTCCTGGCCAGGACGGTCATCGCCCCGAAGGAACTTCCCATCGGCGTATTCACTGCATTTTGCGGCGGTCCCTTCTTTGTCTGGCTGCTGTTCAGGAAAAAACAGCCTGGCAAAAAAGCAAGGAGGGTACGGCATGGAGAATAAGATCGATGTCCGCAGGCTGGATTACAGCATTGCAGGAACGGAGATCCTGAAGGACGTATCCCTTCAGGTGGGGCAAAACCAATTCGTCGGTCTGATCGGACCCAACGGCAGCGGGAAGACCACCCTGCTGAAGCATATCTACAGGGCGCTGCCGCCGGAGAAGAAAACGGTATATGTGAACGGGAAAGAGGTCGAGTCCTATTCTTACCGGGAAACCGCCCGGCAACTGACCG
>JAEEGG010029608.1_pt1 | contig 10220 bp, 7 predicted proteins | sample 9134161 | NCBI WGS metagenome assembly JAEEGG01 (sample SAMN16246543, study PRJNA631951) | gut metagenome | biome: gut microbiome; feature: rumen; material: CR-attached | host: Bos | place: Iran: Karaj | collected 2018-10 | reverse complement strand
TTGCTCACCATCATGCCCATCCTGGTTATTTTCTCAAGTGGTATGGGCATCGTAGGAGCCTATGGCACGGCCTATATCGGACATATCATGCCGCCCGATGACCTCACCCTTGGTCTGCAGCACGATTTCATCCCCTGGTTCCTGTGGATGAGTATTATCAAGAGTCAGTTCTTTGCCTTCATCATCAGTAGTGTACCCGCCTTCTTTGGCTACACGGTTGAGGGCGGTTCCGTCAACGTGGGTAAGGCCTCTACGGATGCCGTTGTCTCATCAAGCATGCTGATTCTGTTTAGTGACATATTCTTAACGCAGTTGTTAAGTTGAAGTTAAAGGAGTTAAAGGAGTTAAGACGATAGTTTATTTCGTTGGAAACTCCTTAAAAACAATCTCCTCAACTCCTGAAGAATCTCGTTTTTAAATACTAATGTCTTAACTCCTTTAACTCCATAACTCCTTAACTACCCAAAAATACACAGTATAAATGGCTACATTTAGTTTCGAGAATATTATTGCATGGCAAAAAGCACATCAATTTGTTTTGAGGGTATATTTAATTACTAAACAATTTCCAAAAGATGAATTATTTGGGCTGACATCGCAATTTCGGCGTGCTGCCGTTTCCATTGAAGCTAATATTGCCGAAGGATACAAGAAACTGGGTAAGGCTGACAAATTACGGTTTCTGAATATTGCACAAGGCAGTTTGGAGGAATGTAGGGATTACATTATATTGTCAAGAGATTTACAATATATAGACGTAGAGCAATTTCATGCATTGCGCGATGGTATTGAAGAAACTAGCAGGCTGTTGAATGGATATTGTAACGGAATTCTCAATAATAACGGCATTGCAGATTTAGATCAAAACTTACGTCCTAACTACTAAGGAATCTGGAGCGCAAAACAAACGTCTTAACTCCTTTAACTCCTTAACTCCTTAACTCCTAACTCCTAAATCCCACTTCTAACTGCGTTAAAAAATCGTAATTGTGCTATTTTTACGGCAATTATGAGTAATTTTGCACGCTCAAAATGGAATAATATAATAAATAAGGTATAAAAAGAGATGAACATTAAGTTTGAAAGTGCCGATAAAATCAATGGTCTGATGACTATCAGCATTGAGCAGGCAGACTATCAGGAGGCTGTTGACAAGAAGTTGAAAGAGTATCGCAAGAAGGCTCAGGTACCCGGATTCCGTCCAGGTATGGTTCCCATGGGCTTGATCAAGAAGCAGTATGGCACAGCCGTGAAGGTTGACGAGGTAAACCGCATTCTTGGCGAGAAGCTCTACGAATACGTTCGTGAGAACAAGATTCAGATGCTGGGCGAGCCCCTTCCCAACGAGGAGAAGCAGCAGCCCCAGGATTTGGCTGGCGACGGTCCCTTCGAGTTCGTGTTCGACATTGCTGTCGCTCCCGAGTTCAAGGCTGAGCTGACCAACAAGGACAAGGTGAATTTCTACAACATCAAGGTTGACGATAAGCTGATTGACGAGCAGGTTCAGATGTACGCTTCTCAGGCTGGTGAGTTCGTTGAGGCTCAGGAGTGGAGCGGCAACGACACCCTGAAGGGTGACATCCGTCAGTTGGATAAGAAGGGTAACACCCTCGAGGGTGGTATCACCGTTGAAGGTGGTATGATTATGCCTTCATACGTTAAGGGTGAGGACGAGAAGAAGTTCGACGGTGCTAAGCTGGGCGACATCATCACCTTCAACCCCAAGAAGGCTTATCCCGATAACGATGCAGAGGTTGCTGCCCTGCTGAAGACCGACAAGGAGGCTGTGAAGGACCTGGATGCAGACTTTAGCTTCCAGATTACTGAGATTCGCCACTTCCAGCCTGCTGCCGTTGACGCTAAGCTCTTTGAGAAAGTGTTTGGTGAGGGTGTGAAGGATGAGGCTGACTTCCGTCAGCGCATCGCAGACAGCCTGAAGGGTCAGCTGGTTCTGAACAGCGACTTCAAGTTCCTGCGTGACGTTCGCGCGTACGTAGAGAAGAAGGTAGGCGATCTGCAGTTCCCCGAGGCTCTGCTGAAGCGTGTGATGCTGAACAATAACAAGGATAAGGGTGAGGAGTTCGTAGAGAAGAACTTCAAGGCTTCTATCGACGAGTTGAAGTGGCACCTCATCAAGGAGCAGCTTGTTGCTGCTACCGAGATTAAGGTAGAGGATGCCGACCTGAAGGCTGTGGCTAAGGATGCTATCCGTGCACAGTTCGCACAGTATGGTATGACCAACATCCCCGAGGATGTGCTGGATAACTATGCTGAGGAGCAGCTGAAGAAGCGTGAGAACGTAGAGAGCTTTGTAGAGCGTGCTATCGACATGAAGCTCACTCAGGCCCTGAAGGGTATCGTGAAGTTGACAGAGAAGGAGGTAACTCTCGATGAGTTCAACAAAATGATGCAGGAAGCATAAAAGAAGATTTTTTAATTCTTTAACCAAAAAATAAAGTCGGGATGTATTGCATCTCGACTTTTTTTTGTAATTTTGTATTTAGAAAACACGAAAGATAGGTATAGATATGAACGATTTCAGAAAATATGCAACTCAGCATCTAGGCATGAACGGCTTAGTGCTCGATGACGTGATGAAGGCTCAGGCACAGTATATGAACCCATATATCCTGGAGGAACGCCAGTTGAACGTGACCCAGATGGATGTATTCTCGCGCTTGATGATGGACCGCGTGATTTTCCTTGGTACAGAGGTGAACGACTATACGGCTAATGTGCTGCAGGCACAGTTGCTCTATCTCGATGCTAACGACCCTGGCAAGGATATCAACCTCTATATCAATTCTCCTGGCGGAAGTGTGTATGCAGGACTGGGTATCTATGACACCATGCAGTTTATCTCATGTGACGTGGCTACTATCTGTACGGGTATGGCTGCTTCAATGGCTGCCGTGCTGCTCGTAGCTGGCCAGGAGGGAAAGCGTTCGGCTCTGCCTCATAGTCGTGTGATGATTCATCAGCCTCTGGGAGGCGTGCAGGGCCAGGCTTCTGATATCGAGATTGAGGCTCGTGAGATCCAGAAGTTGAAGAAGGAACTCTATACCATCATCGCCGACCACTCTCATACTGATTATGAGAAGGTGTGGAATGATTCAGACCGTAACTACTGGATGACGGCTGAGGAGGCACGCGAGTATGGTATGATTGACCAGGTGCTGACGAGAAAGTAATTAAGAGTTAAGAGTTAAGAATTAAGAGTGAAGAAAGTATGTAATTTTTGCGGCCGTTCTGAACGTGAGGTGCGTTTGCTGATCACGGGTATCAACGGTTATATATGTGAGGACTGCTCACGCCAAGCCTATCAGATTGTAAAAGAGTCGGGCTTGCTTGATGGCGGCAACCAGGAGGAACGGGGCGACAGCGACGGCAAGAAGGCTGCCAAGGAGAAGAAGGTTCCCAAGCCTCGCGAGATTAAGGAGTATCTGGACCAGTATGTTATCGGTCAGGACGACGCTAAGCGCTTCCTGTCTGTGGCCGTGTATAACCACTATAAGCGTCTGCAGCAGAAAAAGGACGATAAGGATGGCGTGGAGATTGAGAAGTCGAACATCATCATGGTGGGCTCTACGGGTACAGGTAAGACCCTTCTGGCACGCACCATTGCCAAGTTGCTCGACGTACCCTTCACTATTGTTGATGCTACGGTGTTTACAGAGGCCGGTTATGTAGGCGAGGACGTGGAGAGTATCCTCAGTCGTCTGCTTCAGGTGGCCGACTATAAGGTAGATGCTGCCGAGCGCGGTATCGTGTTCATCGACGAGATTGACAAGATTGCCCGTAAGGCCGATAATCCTTCCATCACGCGTGACGTGAGTGGTGAGGGCGTGCAGCAGGGACTCTTGAAACTGCTTGAGGGAACGATGGTCAACGTGCCACCTCAGGGAGGTAGAAAGCATCCTGACCAGGAGTATATCCATGTGGATACAAGGAACATCCTGTTTATCTGCGGTGGTGCCTTCGACGGTATCGAACGTAAGATTGCGCAGCGTCTGAACACTCATACCGTGGGTTATAACTCTGTGCAGAACGTGCGTAAGATTGACAAGGATGATCTGATGAAATATGTGCAGCCTCAGGACTTGAAGTCCTTTGGACTGATTCCTGAGATTATCGGTCGTCTGCCTGTGCTCACATATCTGAATCCTTTGGATCGCGCAGCCTTGGAGCGTATCCTGACGGAGCCAAAGAACTCTATCGTGAAACAGTATGTCAAACTGTTCAAGATGGATGGTGTTGACTTGATTTTCACGCCAGAGGCTCTGCGTTTTATCGTGGATAAGGCGGTGGAGTATAAACTTGGTGCCCGCGGTCTGCGTTCTATCGTAGAGAGCGTGATGATGGATGCCATGTTTGAGGTGCCCTCAAAGAAAGTGAAGAAGTTTGAAGTGACAGAAGACTATGCCCGTGAGCAGCTTGACAAGAGTGCTTCACTGGCTGTCATGAACTAAATCCTGACAATACAGCCTATGACATACGATAAAGGTGAACTGTTAGACGCGCTGAAGCGTTATTTTGGCTTCGATTCCTTCAAGGGAGACCAGGGGGCCATCATACAAAATCTGCTCGAAGGTCGTGACACCTTCGTGCTGATGCCTACTGGTGGCGGTAAGTCGCTCTGCTACCAGTTGCCATCACTGCTCATGGATGGCGTGGCCATCGTGATATCGCCACTGATAGCCCTGATGAAGAACCAGGTGGACTTCATCTCAAACCTGAGTGAGCATGAGGGAACGGCCCACTTTCTGAACTCGTCGCTGAACAAGACGGCGATCGACCAGGTGAAGAAGGATATCCGCGAGGGAAGGACGAAACTGCTCTATGTGGCTCCTGAATCTCTCACAAAGGAGGATAATGTGGAGTTCCTGAAAACGGTGAAGATCTCGTTCTATGCAATTGACGAGGCTCACTGTATCTCTGAATGGGGACATGACTTCCGTCCGGAATACCGTCGTATCCGTCCGATCATCAACGAGATTGGTGTGGCACCTGTTATTGCCCTGACTGCCACGGCAACGGATAAGGTGCGTACGGATATCAAGAAGAGCCTGGGTATCGTTGATGCCACGGAGTTCAAGAGTTCGTTCAACCGTCCTAACCTGTACTACGAAGTACGTCCCAAGACCAAGGATATAGATAAGGATATTGTACGATTTATCAAGCAGCATCCTGGAAAGAGCGGTATCATCTATTGTCTTTCAAGAAAGAAGGTGGAGGACCTGGCTGACGTGTTGTGTGCCAACGATATCAAGGCAGCAGCATATCACGCAGGACTGGATAGTGGTACGCGTTCGCAGACACAGGATGACTTCCTGATGGAGCGTATCGATGTGATTGTAGCTACGATAGCCTTTGGTATGGGTATCGATAAACCCGACGTGCGTTTTGTGATTCACTATGATATCCCCAAATCTCTGGAGGGCTATTACCAGGAGACTGGTCGTGCCGGACGTGACGGCGGCGAGGGTATCTGCCTGGCTTTCTACAGCTATAAGGACTTGCAGAAACTGGAGAAATTCATGGAGGGTAAGCCTGTGGCTGAACAGGATATCGGTCGTCAGCTGTTGCAGGAAACGGCTGCCTACGCCGAGACCTCGGTCTGTCGCAGAAAGATGTTGCTCCATTATTTCGGTGAGCAGTATGATAAGGACAACTGTGGCAACTGTGACAACTGTCTGCATCCGGGTAAGAAGATTGATGCCAAGAATCAGTTGGTCATTGCGCTGAAGGCTATCCTGGCTATCAAGGAGAATTTCCGTACGGACTATGTCATTGATTTCATCACTGGTCGTGACACCAACGAGATTGTGGCGCACAAGCACCAGAATCTGGAGGAGTTTGGCTCTGGTGAGGATGAGAATGAGAAGATATGGAATCCCGTGATTCGTCAGGCGCTGATTGCCGGCTATCTGTTCAAGGAGGTAGAGAACTACGGTCTGCTGAAAGTGACTGCGGCTGGCAAGAAGTTTATCAAGAACCCCACAACCTTTATGGTGGTTGAGGATCATGAGTTTAGTGAGGATGAGGAGCCGGCAGTACCCGAGGGTGGTGCAAGTGCACTGGATCCTACGCTCTCGGCCATGCTGCATGACCTGCGTAAGAAATGGTCACGTAAGTTGGAACGTCCGCCTTATGTCATCTTCCAGGACGTGTCGCTGGAACAGATGGCTACAGAATATCCCGTGAGCCTTGAGGAACTGAAGAATATCCAGGGTGTAGGTGATGGTAAGACGCGCCAGCCTTATGCGAAGGAGTTCGTGGATCTGATTAAGCGCTACTGCGAGGAGAACGAGATAGAACGTCAGTCGGACCTGCGTATCCGCACGAAGGCTAAGGACTCTATGCGTAAGCTGAAGATATTGCAGAATATCGACCGTCGTATCGCCCTGGATGATATTGCCAATGCGCTGGGTATCGACTTCGAGGAGTTGCTTGATGAACTGGAGGGTATCGTGCTCTATAGTGGTAACAAGATTAATATCGACTATTTCCTGGATGATATCATGGATCCGGATGATGTGAGCGATATGTGCGACTATTTTGCAGAGCAGGAGACGGATGACCTGGAGGCTGCCTTTGAGGAATTCGGTTCTGACTTCTCGGAAGATGAGATTCGTCTGGTTCGCATCAAGTTTATCTCTGATATGGCAAACTGACATGTCTGATTCTATCTGAAACAAGATATAGGCTCCCGGATTTTTTTTCCGGGAGCTTATTTTTTTTCTTTGTTTTTTGGCGTTATATAAAAAATAATGTATCTTTGCATTCAGTAAACCTAAAGAAATGAAAAGATACTTACCTTTGACAATATGGGGGGCGATGCTTCTCGTGATAGCTGGCGTATTGCTATGGCTGGAGAATGACTTCCTGTGGAAGTTGCAAGAACAGAACCTTTTCCTGGATACTTCCTTGTTCTTTAAGGAGAGGATGGTGGTGCCTGGCGGCCTGCTGTCGTGGATGGGTACGTATCTGACGCAGTATTTCTACTACCCGTGGATGGGAGTGATGCTGTTGTGTGTGTTATGGTTGTTGCTGATGTGGCTGATAACGCGCATTTTCCAGTTGCCTGTACAGTGGAGCGCATTGGCCCTGGTGCCTGTGGGCCTACTGCTGATTACCATTGTGGACATGGGTTACTGGGTGTATATGCTGAAATTGCAGGGACATGTGTTTGTGGCAACCCTTGGCACCATCGCGGTGATGCTGATGCTGTGGTTTTTCAGGGTTCAGCCTTGGCATTTCAGTTTCCGCGTGATGACGATGATAATCACGTGTGCTCTGGGATATCCGCTTTTTGGTATCTACGGGCTTGCGGCTGTCTTGCTGATGGGTATCTGGTCGTGGCGATTGGAACGGTGGTCGTTACGGAGAAAGGTCGGCTATATCGTGATGGCGCTATTGATTGCTATCGTGGTGCCCCTGATGTGCTATAGGCAGCTCTATCACCAGACCAACCTGGCAAATATCTATTACGCAGGACTTCCCTTGTATTATGTTACTGAGGAGCATCATGCCTATTATATACCTTATTATCTCTTGGCGCTGTTCTTTGTGGTGATGGCATTGGTGCCTCTGAGGCAGGTGAAGCTGCTGAAGAGTATCCTCATACAAGGTGTAGTGCTGGTGGCTTTGGTTGTTGGTGTGGCGCTGTCCTGGTTCAGGGATGAGAACTATCATCATGAACTGAGGATGCAGCGCTGCATAGAGCAGAATGACTGGAACGGCGTACTGAAAGAGGCTGCCAGGCAGCAGGACGAACCGACGCGTGCCATCGTGATGATGAGAAACCTGGCACTGAGCCGGTTGGGACGTCAGGGCGAGGATATGTACACCTATGAAAACGGCTCGAAAGCGTATGCGGCACCTTTTGGCATGCGCTTGATGCTGGTGGCTGGACCTTTGATGTATTATCAATATGGTATGCTGAACTATAGTTCGCGCCTGAGCACAGAAATGGGCGTGGAATTCGGCTGGCGGGTGGAAAACCTGAAAATGCTGGCAAAATGTGCGCTGCTGCGTAACGAACAGCAACAGGCACGTAAATACCTGAGATTGCTGAAGCATACCACTTTCTATGGGGAGTGGGCCGGGAAGGCACCGTCATTGCCCGAACTGCAGTCGGTGAAACGGATGATGCATTATGAGAATGTGCTGAGTGGTGACCAGGGAAATATTGAGAGTTTCCTGATGAGTCGCCTGGATGAATGTACGGATACGACGGATGTCTATTTCCAGGAGCAGACGCTGCTGGCCTCACTATGGACAAAGGATATCAATAACTTCTGGTATCACTTCAATGATTATGTGAGATTGCATCCCAAGGCCCGTATTCCACGCTATTATCAGGAGGCGGCCTACCTTTATTGTATGATAGAAGGACGAGAGGGCGTGGACCGTATGCCTTTTGATGATAGTATCAGACAGTCGTTTAATAGTTTTGCGATGGCTGCCGAGCGTTATGATAATGCTGATGTGGATGTGGCACGTAGTGCGCTGCAGGCGTACCGGCATACATATTTCTATGATTATTACCTGATGAGGCGGTTGCCGGAATATTGAGGTTTGAGGTTTGAGATTTGAGGTTTGAGATTTGAAAGTTATGAAGAGATATTTTTTACCTTTTTACCTTTTTACTTTTTTAGTCTTCTCTTGTGGTCCCAGTGTGCCTGAGGTGTTCACAGAGAGTGATGAGTTGCCAAGGATTTATCCTGACTACGTGGATGTGACGATACCGGTGAACATTGCTCCGCTGGCCTTTGAACTGGATGATGATGAGGCCGACGGCATGATTGCCCGTTATAAGGCGGGAAATGTGGAAGTGGTATGTGAAGATAAGATGCAACCCTCAATCGGAGAGTGGCGCAGGCTGGTGGAGCAGGGTGGCGATATCAGTGTGGACGTGTATGTGAAGCATGATGACCAGTGGATACATCACAAGCCGTTTGAAATCCATGTGGCTGGTGATAGTATAGATGCATATCTGAGTTACCGACTGATACCTGCCTCGTTTGTAAGTTATGAGGCGATAACCATCAATCAGCGTTGCCTGGAAAACTACGACGAGAGTGTGATATATGATAATATGTTGTGCAGCTTCGAGGTAGAGGGACAGTGTATCAATTGTCATCACTATCAGCAATACAACCCGGAGAGGATGCAATTCCATGCCCGTCAGAAGAATGGCGGTACGATTATTGCTTACGATGGGAAGATCAAGAAGGTGAATATGAAGAACGACTCCATCCTCTCGGCTGGTGTCTATCCTGCCTGGCATCCCTGGCTGAAGCTAATCGTGTATTCTACAGACAAGACCCATCAGAGTTTTCATACCACCGACCCGAATAAGATTGAGGTGTATGATTTGGAAAGTGATATCATCGCCTATGATATAGACAAGGGTGAGGTTACTAATCTGGAGAATGATACGACAGAGTTTGAGGTGTTCCCGGCGTGGGCTCCCGACGGTAAGACACTGTATTACTGTAGTGCCCACTACGAACGGAAGAATTATCAGGTGTCGGACGCAACAGAACTGGTGAGCCGTTGCGGGGAACTGAAATACAATATCTATAAGAAGCGTTTTGATCCGGAGACAAAACAGTTCGGTCCGCGGGAACTGGTGTTTGCTGCTGACTCGCTGGGAATGAGTGCGGTACTGCCACGTATCTCACCTGATGGCCGATGGCTGGTCTTCACCATGTCGGAATATGGCTACTTCCATATCTGGCATCATGAGGCCGACCTGTGGATAATGGATTTAAGGGAAAAGTTGAATAGTGGACAATTGGCAACCGCTCACCCGATAAAAGGGATCAATAGCGATGATACGGAGAGTTACCATTCATGGTCGAGCAACGGCCGATGGCTGGTGTTTAGCAGTCGTAGGGATGACGGTACCTTTACGCGACCTTTCATTGCACACATGAGTAAAGACGGTAAGTGGGGGAAACCTTTTGAGTTGCCTCAGAAAGATCCCGACTACCACAGACAGCTGTTGCGCAGTTATAATATCCCGGAGTTTATGTATGGTCCTGTGAATATTGACCCGCACACCTTTGCGGATATCTTGAAGGGTGAGGGAGAGCCCGTGAAATACGTGCAACGACTGCAATAGCCTGTTGCCTGTTGCCTCCGCACTCTGGGAACTCCTGCCGGTCCTCTGTTAAATGGCACTTGCGAAAGTTAAATTATGCAAGAAAAAG
>JAEEGG010029606.1_pt1 | contig 10221 bp, 12 predicted proteins | sample 9134161 | NCBI WGS metagenome assembly JAEEGG01 (sample SAMN16246543, study PRJNA631951) | gut metagenome | biome: gut microbiome; feature: rumen; material: CR-attached | host: Bos | place: Iran: Karaj | collected 2018-10 | reverse complement strand
GGAAAAGGTGGTATGGAAAGACATCAAGATGCGCACCTTCATCGCCGACAACAGCGAGCGCAACGACCTCGCCGCCCATGTCTACGACATCAGCTACGGCTCCCTGCGGCCTTACGAGGACAACCTCGTCATCATCGACGACAGCATTGTGCGAGGCACCACGCTGCGCGAGAGCATCTTCAAGATCCTCGACCGGTTGCACCCCAAGAAAATCGTGATGGTCAGCAGCTCTCCGCAGATACGCTACCCCGACTACTACGGCATCGACATGCCGCGCCTGGAGGAGTTCTGTGCCTTCCGCGCCACGATGGCCCTCATCGAGGAACGAGGCATGCGACAACTGGTAGCCGACACCTACCAGGCCTGCAAAGAAGAGTTAACGCGTCCTAATGAAGAGATGCAAAACCGCGTGCGAGCCATCTACGAGCCCTTCACCGTCGAGGAAATCAACCGTAAGATTGTGGAGATGCTCCGTCCCGAGGACATGCAGGCTCCCGTCGAGTTAGTCTTCCAAAGCATCGAAGGGTTGCACGAGGCATGTCCCAACCACCCCGGCGACTGGTACTTCACCGGCCACTACCCCACCCCCGGCGGCACCCGCCTCGTCAACCAGGCCTTCGTGAACTATATCGACAAGCAGACATAAACAAGGATTGAGTCAGATTATAACAAAACACAACGGGAACCCCAATATTGAGGCTCCCGTTTCTCATACCCCATTGACAAATGACTATTTCTTGAAATATTCTTTCTCGGCTTGGGCAATCACAGGTTTGAGCGCCTCGAAGTTCTCGTCGTTCTTGTCAGGCTGATTCTTGATGCTCATAGAATACCATCCGTTATTGTGGTTGTATCTGCCGCCCAACTTCTCGATTATTATTTTATCAAATTCGTCTGTACTCACCACCTTGATTGACAAACTGACATCACGGCGTCGAGGAGTAAGAGCCATAAAATTCGTCGCGGAACCATTCCTGTTGAAGCCGAAATAGCCTTTGTTATATTTGTACTGATAAGTAGCCTCCGTTGTAGAATTGACAATCTCCAGTATCTTCTCAGCAAATGCCACATTTTCCTCGCAGGATCTCTCCACCCAATATTGTCGGGTATAAACTTGTGTCTGCTTGGGTGTGTCGAAGGCCTTGATATTAGTCACGGCCGACATCTCGAGTGTAGCAGCAACCACCTCGCCGAGGTCTGCTTTCTTGTCAACCAATTCGGCCATTTTGTTCAACAAGCCCGACACTTGGAAGGCGCGCATGCTGAGGAAAGTCTCTTTCTGGCACATGCGGAAAGTTACCTTCTCCCATTCCTCGTCAAACTCTTCAGAAGCATCCAATGTTTTGAGCTCATCCTCGGAGAGGGGACGCAACTTAAGTTTCGATGCTATCTTGTCGTTCCATTGCTTGAAATCGGGCTCTTCCGTCAACTGGTTATATATATAGGGGTAGGCAATCTGTGTGCAGACAAGAGCGAAGTTAAGAATTTTATTCTGTCCTGTCACCTCGTCTTCAGCGAGGCGGCGGTTGATGATAGATATCAGCGACAGAGTATTGGTAAGTCGTTTCAGCGAACGCGGGTTGCAGCCAACTGACAGCCGCGCTATCTCCGACAGGTTGGCGGCCGTTGTGGGGTCTTCCAACTCCTTGTCCGTGAAGAATTCTATCTGCTTCAATGCGTCAACCAGGAAGGTGTCGATGTTGTACGAGGCCACAGGCATCGAGAAGGGCAACTGGATGATCTTGTCGAAGAACGATCGGAACTCACGTTCGTTCTTGTCCGTGAGCTCGCCGAATTTGGGCTTGAGGCCTTTGATGACCACATCGTAATCGATGGCCAGGATGAAGACACAATGTTTCAGGTCGAAGATGTTCTTCAGCAGCTCCAATATCTCCACAGCCACCGGCGGGTCAATGCGGTCGAGGTCGTCGATGTAGAAGGTGAAGCCTTTCTTCGCCGGGTTATGCTCGAGGGCATCGGCTATCAGCGACTCTATCTCGTCCTTGAGCTGGCTGATGTCGCTCTGCGGAGACGCTTCCTCGCCTTCGAAGAGTTCAGCTACCGCACCTCCGTCAAAGCCGGCGGCAGAAACGGCCACCTGTGTACCCACTTTGGCCATCTTCTTAAACAGTTTGCCTATCTTCTTCTTGCTGTCGTTCCACCGCTGGTCGCTGGGATTGAGGGCTCCTATCTGGTTGATGATGCCGTCGAGAATGCTCATGATGGCCTGGTTGGGCGACTTCATCAGCGAGTACTGCCAAGTGTTGATCCATATCGGATAGAACGGTGCGCCCTCGTCGTCGCAGAGATTCCACCGCAGCAAGTTCATCAGCGACGTCTTGCCGCTACCCCACTCGCCCTGCAAAGCGATGGTGATGGGCGTGTCGGTGTGCTTGACAAAATCTATCAGCGCATCCTGATATACATTGATGCCGAAAAGGTCGTTCTGGTCGTGCTGACGCGGTACGTCGATAATGCTTGAAATCATGTTTCGCTCTAGCTTTAATTCTTTGCCAACAATAAAAATATTTCAAGTGCAAAGGTACGACTTTTTGCCGATTCGGCAAAAAAATCTGCACTCCCTGCACATCCTATCACTCCCTACCGCCTAAATATTAACTCTTAACTCATAACTCTTAACTCAAAACTGCCCCCCTTTATACGCTTCCCTATGCATCAGCTCGCCTGTTTTGTTATCAAATATCTCACAGGTGAAGCCGTGGGGGGATTGGCCATCGCGAGCCATACAGATAGACCAGCTGAAACCGCGCACCGTCTCCTCGTAGTCGTTTGTGTACCACACTTTTCCGTTCTCTACCACCCTATATTTCATCATCTTGCGACACAGGTAGTCTTCCACAGCGGCCCAGTCGGGGAATTCCGGAGAGCCGAACTGAATCCATTTCCCCCGAAACTCGCTGGCGCCATTTTTCGGGCGGTCGTCTACAAGATATTCCCCTCGGAGCAATTCCTTGTGGTGACTTATGATGAGTCTCTTGTGGAATATGTCGTCTAGGTGCGTGGTCACCCACCGCACCTTGTCGGCCCATGCCGACGGATTGGCCCAAGGGGCGGTGGAGAGGATATAGCAGTCGTAATGTTCTTCAATCCTGTGCAGCGCCTCAATGGCTCCAGGCATCGGCTCCATCAGCCCGAAAATGCCGGGTATGTCGTCCTGGTGGTCCCCGTAGGCCTGTTTCGTGGCATCGTCCACCTTGTCGAGGCCCGACTGGAAGTCGACGATGACATTGTCCATATCAAAATAAACGCGTTTCTTCATCATAAATGCTAAATCATGGTTTTCCATTCCTCAATCAAAGCGACGGCCCTCCTTGATTTCGCCGTCGTCCACATAGCCATACAGGCGGCAGGCTTCAAATGGATCGTCATCGTCCTCAGGGGGGTCGTAGTAGTTATCTACGATGAAATCAACCTTGAGTTCCGACACAAGGCCTTTCATGGCAACAAACCATTGTGCTGGGTAATCCCACGCTGTTTCGATGTCGGTGTAGAATAGCCATCGATTATCCCTTTCCACAAGTTCGACATTCGTCAGCTCGAAATCCCACTTGGTGCCAAGTGTCATACAGTTGTAGTCGTACCACCCGACGGCGCCATACTTCTCTTGCTGTTCTTTGGCCGCGTCGGGATACCTGTTCGGATGGTTGGTGGTATCGTAGAGTATGTATGTCTCGGGTATCGGCAGAAACGTCCTCGCCGTCAGCCCTTTCTCCATAACAACCCTTTGCGCTTCTTTGTCCAATCCCGGCGACTTCCCTTCGGCCACAAGCAGGTTGAAATCTTGCCTCAGGTCTCCTGTAGACGGAAGTCCCGAATGCTCCAAACCGATTTTTATCAGCTTGTGGACAGCCTCTTCTGTGCCGCTGAATGTGGCGGTTGAAAAAATCCAATTGGGCATATTGTACAGCGTGTAATATCTATCGTTTTAAAGGTTTTAGTTGCCATTCCTTTTCGCCGTCGAACATGTCAATATGGTCGATAGCTTCGGGGGCAACAACTTCGACGAGGTTCACGCAGTAGTGGAACGCGTCGTGTGCCACATGGGCGACGCCGGCGGGGAGCACGATGCGGCGCAGGTTACGGCAGTCGTAGAAGCAGGCAGCGGGGATCTCGCCGATGCCTTCGGGCAGCGTCACCTCGCTCACGGCGCTGTCGTAGAACAGCGCTTCGGACAACGCGGTGAGGTTCCTGGGCAGCACGACCTTCTGCAACGCCAGCGTACCCTCGAAGGCACCTTTACCTATCTGTCTGACACTCTCGGGCAGCACGATGTCCTCGAGTTTGTCGCACAACCCGAAGGCCTCCTCCTCGATGGTGTGGAGGTAAGCCGGCAGCACCACATGGCGCAGCTTCGTGCACTCGTAGAACGCCTTCTTGCCTATCACCGCCACCCGGTAACCATCGACATGAGGAGGAATAACGAGATGAGTCTTCTCATCGCTGCGAGGGTAGAAACCAATCACCTTCACGTTGTGTTCGTTGATCACGCTGTACGACAACCCATTTTCATGAATGACCATAATTCTATTGTTTTAGATTGTTATGGCACAAATATAAGCATTTTTTTCGATATAAATGTTAAAATGACTATTTCTCCATACTTTTATGATATGTAAAACCCCTTTGAGGCCATTTACCATCCACATTAAAACAGGGTTCGCCATCAATATCTTTTTCTAGAACTTCCACATGATTTATAAGACCCTTGGTACAAAAACGCTTCTTCTCACCGTGAGGCACAAGCTTTACATCTTCTCTTCTAAAAACATATTCTATCAAATCGTTTTTTCCAACAAATACCATCCATTCAACATCATTCTTGATACGTCTTTCTTTAAAACTCCAGTCGCCAATATACTCAACACCTTGGTTGTTAGTCTGGATACCAGGTCTATTAAGAACGTATATTATTTTCTCTGAACCAAGCTTGCTGGCAATTTCTTGTCGGGTATAAAAATGCTTATTTGCATACAATTCATCTATTTGACCAGTCGTCTTGGGTTTAACATCCATTTTAGCCCCTATCTCGTCATCTATCTTTGCATTATGAGTCGCTGCAATATTTGTCAGATTATGCTCAAAAACCACCTTGTTCTGCTCGATTGAGAATAGCAATGCACCGTAATCTGCCATTTGCCGATAGATATTTTCCATAGTATCCAACTGTCCTTCGGGGATGTTGTGTGCCAAGATGATTATTTCATAACGTGCATTTGAAGCGAAATAATTAATCATTTCAACTTTCTTGACATTCGATGCAGTCTGGCTTTCCAGATATTTTTTCGCTTCTTCTTCGTGCTGGAAACATCTTTTCGGATTGCTCCGACTTGCCTGCCCAACATACTTTACAATATATGTCGACCCATATACTGGTATCGCCAATCCATATACATAATTACCAATCTTCTCAGTGTCAGTTTTTTCGTTCCACATATTTATTTTTTTTATAGACTTTTTTCTTTCAACTTCTCCCACACCTTTACCATCGCCCAGGTGTCGAGGTTGCAGTATTCGAGAAGCGACTTGCGGGCTGCGTCGGCTTCGGAGGGGGACATGTCTTTAATCATAGGAAATATCGTCATCGCCTCGCCGCCGTTCTTCACGCTGCCTTCGAGGTTCTCATAGTTGAGTCCTTTGTCGTCGGGGAAGAGGGCAGGAAGCACTTTCTTGATGCTGAAGGAGCCTCCCATGGCGGGCATGTAGTAATGGCCTGCACGGAAGGGGTCGATCAAATCTACGATATGGTCGTGGATATCCATCAGGTGGTCGTGCAGGTCGGGATAAATCTCCGCCAGTTCTTCAATGCGTTTACGCTCGAAGCTCATATTGTAGGCTAGCGTGCAGACGCCACGAGGAATATGGTTACAGAGGTCTTCGGCCAGCTTGCGGCGCGGATCGCTGCCGTCGCTGGGCGCCAGATATCCATAGCCTTGCTTGTCGCAGATGGTGTCGGGGTCTTTGACGACATGCAGCGAATACTGGAAGGTAATCTGCTGGTAAGGGCGCGAGTTGTCGTACTGCGGCACCACATCCTGCATGGTCTCGAAATCGAGGAAATAGAGAGGATATGTCAACTTGTCCAAGAAGCTGCGAATGCCGTCGCGGTCGATATAGGTCTTGCGCTCCACCTGCAACCGTTGTATATGTCCCAGCGGCTGGTCAATCAGGTCTTCATACGACACCCTGCCGGCACGGTAATGCGCCAGTTTCTTGTCGATGAAAAATCGGTCGTCGCCTTTACTTTGCATGGAACCGCCATAGACATCAAATACCGAATGTTCCGGCAGGTGGTGCAGACGTGTGCAGTAGCCCCAGAAGGCACACTTGTAGGGTTTGTTGCAGCGTTCCGACAGGTCGAAGTCGGGTTCTTGCTTTTGCTCCAACAGCTTCAATGCCATCGGTACCTGAGTGGGCACCTTGGCGAGTTCGTTCTCCAATGCCTCATGCATGTCGATGACAGCGAAGAGTTGCTGGAGGTCGAGGGCGCCCTGACGCACATAGTCGCCATTGAGACACACAAGGTTGATGCCTGTCACATTGACGCCACATTGGCGCAACACCCAAGTCTGGTAGGCGATGTCAGGCAGGTATTTGTCGAACTTGGCCTTCCTGCCGTCGTCATCTTTGGTCGAGGTACTCTTCACCTCGTAGATGGCCCATCCGTCGCCTTCGCTGCGCAGCAGGTCGACGGCACAGTAGCAACCCTCATGGGAGAATGCCGCTTCAGCAATCACCAACGGCGGATCGGCCAGATGGTGCGACGCCATCAGCTGGCGGGTCTTCTCCATCATGGCTTTGAGGTCGAGGGCTGCGCCGTCGTGGGTGGTCACATCAATAGTGCCGAGGAAGAGCTGTTTGGCGAGGTCGCCCACCTCGCTGCCCTTCTCGAAGCGCGCCTGTGCGGCGGGGTCCACATCGTCCTTCTCTTCCGGACGGTAGACCCCGAGCCACAGGTTCTTCGGACACTGGCAATAAGCCGTGTACCGCGATTTGGAAAGGTTTTGCATTTACAATATTAAATTGTTCTTATCAGGGAACCGGATTCCTTGCGAAGCTCGGTTTTCCCTTTGCTTGTCTGAACGGCAATGTCGCTCCCCATCCAGTTGGCACTGACCGCATCACCGTTTCCAATGGTTCTGACAAGCGAACCGCTTTCTTTACGGAGTTCAACCTTGCCTTTCACGGTGGTGATCACCACCAGTGACTGGTCGGCATTGAAATTAGCGCACACGGCATCACCGTTTCCGATAGTTCTAACCAGAGACCCGCTGTCCTTTCTGATTTCAACTTTCCCGTTGTTAATCTTGATAATGTTCATGTTTTGTAAATTTTAAATTTCGCCTACTCTGTTAAAGGATTTTCGGCTTCCTCCTGTTTTCTTCATTAATAATTCAGTCCTCCAACCCCTCATAATATTCCGTAGAACCCATCAAACGATGGACGCTTCCGTCGGGGTCGACTTTGAGATAGGAACTCTCATCAGGATTATCTGGAACATATTCCTCAATGTATATAGGATTATCAGGTTCACCATCGGACCATTCTATCTTCTCACCATCGGCCGTGCACAAGGCTTTATATACGTAATACTCGGATACGGTGTTAAATTCACTGTCGGTCGCAGAGATTAACTCCGCAGTTACGCTTAACAGGCGCCGCCGCATAGTCGGTGCCTCCAAGGGTGAATGTCAGTTCTTTTGCCATATTTTTGTATTATTAGATGCGCAAATATACGTATTATTTTCGACTTAAATGTTAAAACGCCTTTTTTATATCAAAAATCCTTCTCGCTCTTTCTGCGAGCCGTTGTATTCCATAAGCATCTGTTTGATGCGCTTGCAGTCGCTCTTGCTCAGACAGTAGGCCGTCACCGAGCCTCCTACCGCCTGTATCGTGATGTCGGCACCGATGAGGTGGGTGTCGATGCGGATATTGCGGATAAAACGGAACGAAAGCACCTCCTCATCCACGCCAATCAGATATTTGTTGCGCTTGCGCACGGTGACCGTCTCCGCGTCGGTATCGACAACAAGATGCCAAGGTGTGACAGCGTCGGCGATGCGCCCGTTGGCTGCAAGAGCAGCCTCTGTAGATGTAGCCTCGAATCGCATAGGCGGAGGTATTTGTATTCGAGGTGCAAAGTTACGAAAAAATCTTTAATCTACCAAATGTTTTTTAGGGGGCTGCGATATATCGCAGCCCCCTAAATCGTTTTGTTGCCTATTTGCGCTTTGCCCGTTCACGTTCTTGGGCGATACTCTCTTTGATGCGTTCTATCTCGTGCTTGAGGTTCTTGATGCGGCGGTCGTGGGCGGCGGCATGCTCAATCTTGGCCTTGCGGTAATTAAGGCGGTAGTTGGCCGAACTGGCGTTCTTAGCGAGGTTGGCGTAATGCTCGTTATCCCTCTTCTTTGCTTCGCGCTCTGTGGCAATTTGTGCCCTAAGGCTACTGATGCGGTTGCGGTAGTATTCTATATTCATAATTATTTAGTTTTTTTTACATGTCACTCAGTTTATTCCGTAATGATCTTGTCATGGTTGATTTGCAGTTTTTTTCTTTTCTAAAGTCTTCTTTGTAGGCATCATATATCTTTTTTCTCTCCTGACTAATTCTTTCATTTTCAGCATATCCAGCTTCATACTTCTCTGCATTATAATGTTGACCCGTAAGCTCACAAATTATTTTCTGAGTATCTGGCCGGATTAAATAATCATTATCCGTTTTTAATTCATTATATTTTTGCTTCGCTTCTTTAAATTCATTTCCAAGAGATTCAATGCATAAGTTGCTATAATTATCTAAATATTGGCCATAGTTATCCAAGAATCTTCCAGCATCCTTCTTTCTACTTGAGGCGACATACTCATCAAACATCTTCAAGATTAAATCTCGCACAGGTTTTATCTCTGAAGCCCTATTCCAATTCAAATCGGCATAACGTGTTCCATATTTCAAGGCTTCATTATACTCCCCCTTTTTCTCATACATCTCAAATAACCCTTTATATGCAAAATCACAATCCGCGTCGAAATCCGTGATAATCCTTTTATATATCTTTATAGCCTCATTAGTTTCTCCTATTTTTATACACTTTTGTGCTTTTTCCAAAAGAGTGCCTTTGCTTTCTTGAATAACAGGTGCTTCGGATGGCTCCTGCTTGGTTTGTTGTGGCACTTGCGCTTGCGGGTTATTCTGTTTCATTTTGGCCAACCTCCCGTCTATCATCAACTCCACCTCATCAGGATCATAGCCTTGGGCGGTGGCTTTCTTGAGGAGGATGGCGCGCTCCTTGTCAGTCAGCTCGCCGTCGGCCAACGCCGCCTCAAGCAGTTCGTTGAACGAGAATCCTACAGCGGCCGGTTGAACAGGGGAAGGAGCAGGATTGGGTGCGACTTTCGGCGCGGGTTCATTTTCAGAGGATTTTACGGACTTCGCTTTCGGCTCTTTATTCTCGACGGGTTTCTCTGTCGGCGCGTCTGCCTGTGGCGTTGCGATGGAGGCCAACGTTAGGCCGTCATCCACAGCCTTTTTGTCGGCGACATCATACACCTCCACTGTAATGCCATAAAGTTCTGCGACTTTCTTCTTCAATCCTGCCACCTTGGTATTGCCTTTCAGTTCGAGTTCTCCACCCTTGCAGCCCTCACCCCTGAGCGAGGCCATCGTTGCGCCCTCGTCGGCAAGCTTGCCGTCCTTCATGATATGCAGGGTGCCACCGAAAGCGTCGGTGAAGTTCTTTTTCACAGTCTTTACGGACATGCGTCCGCTGATGCTGAATGTTGCCATAATTATCTGTTTTTATTATTATTTAATTGTGTTCTACCACTTACACATTGACTCTTTCTCGTATTCACATACTATTTGTAGCGTTTTTGCGACAGCAGGTGCTGCTCGAAGTCGTAGTCGGCGCGAATCTTGTCAAGGATGAGCTTGACGGTGGTGTGTATCTCCGAGCCCTCCGTATAGTCAGCCTTGCAGACGAAATTGACCCTATTCTCCAGTATCAAGCGCTGGGCCACAGCCTTCTTCTTGCGGTTGCCATAGACGGCGATGGAGTGGCCGCCCTGCTCCTTGACAACGCTCATGCAGGGGACATCGGTCTCCCCATCGCCCATATATATCATCCGCTCGAAAGGTATGGGACGGTCCTCCTTGGCCACAAACTCGTTGATCCTCTTGTTGTCGCTTATCTCACGTAT
>JAEEGG010029604.1_pt1 | contig 10222 bp, 9 predicted proteins | sample 9134161 | NCBI WGS metagenome assembly JAEEGG01 (sample SAMN16246543, study PRJNA631951) | gut metagenome | biome: gut microbiome; feature: rumen; material: CR-attached | host: Bos | place: Iran: Karaj | collected 2018-10 | reverse complement strand
ATGCTGCATAATGTCGAAAGCACTTTGGGCGTCGTTTTCCAAAAGGTATTGGCGAGCATACTTGATTTTCAGCATGTTGCTTTCGGGATGCTGCGCCATAGCCAACTCCACAGCCTGCCGTGAGCGGTTTAGGTCGTTGTTTTTGGTGTAATGGTCGATGATGAACTCAAACTCCTCGCTGTCGAAATAAACCGAGTCGTGTGCCTTTAGCATGTCCTCGTATTTCTCGATGGCTTTTTCCATCTCCTCATCGTAGTTCCCGAAATACTCTTCATCCTCAAACATCTTGTGACTGGATTGAAATTTGGTGCAAAAATAGTAAAAACTTGGGAATTGTATGGTTTTGTATTTATCTGGACAAAACAATTGGCGAAGAAAAACTGTCTTGGTATAATGGTTTTCATGGTTTTACAAACAAAATCTAATGTTATTATAACCATAGGCGTACCCTTTCTTCGAAGATGGCATATCTTTCGCATGCTCAGGCATACTGTTTGGGTATACTAATAGTATGGTAGAATGAAGGTAAAAAGGTGAATCTTTTTTGATGCTCCTTGTATTCTTTAGCGGGCTTTGGCTTGTGGGGAGATTTTTTTTGACTGTCTTTGAAAGGGGAAGTTTTTTTTTGTAAATTTGCAAGCGAAAACAAATGATGACAATTATGATACTCAATAAAAGAAGAATTTAAGACCTTGGTGATACTCTCTGCTTACAAACATTGATGAAAACATTCAATAGGAAGAAATAAAAATGATACACTAAACAATTTAGCTTTGTAAAGTTATTTATGTGCGATTAATTATAAAAAACTTAAAAATGAAAACTTTAAAAATCGTTGTTGGGTTACTACTCGTTGCATTGTTTTCAGTATCTTGTAATAAATACGAGGAAACAATTAGATATCCTAAAGAAGTAAAAATGATGATAGGTCAAAAGTGTTTAATACGTTTTATTAAAGATGAAATGGATAGTTCAGATTTAAATAACAATAACTATTCAACTTTTGTGTGGAATATTAGCGATTCTACAATTTTGAGGTATTCTGAATCTACAATTGTCGCTCAAAAAGAAGGAGAGTGTGAAATTTCAACAGTATACAGTGATAAATTTGGCACTCATACCGCATCTTGTTTGGTAAAGGTCACAAATATTGACATTCCTTCTGATACAATTTATGCCTATGATGGTGATTCTTTAGTTGTTTTTGATTGTAATGCTCCAAGTGGGTATAGTATAAATTATCAATTCGAATACGAGAATACTAATCATTTTAATATAGGTCAAATCTCTATCTCAAATAACCAATGGATTTCAGAAGGTGAATGCGTTTCCTTATCTCCTATTTCTAGGTATTTTCTTTCAAAAACAATATCGGATGATATTATAGGAGTTCACATTATATGTGAACCGCTAAATATTGATTTGAGAATACCCATTGTTATTTGTGAAGGGATGAAATAATAAATTGATGAACTAATTGTTTTACTTTGTATCAGTATGAAAACGATGAAACAGCTTTTAAACACATCTATCAACCTCATAATTCTCCTTTTCTTTATAGGAATCGAAAAAATGTATTGTCAGAACTATGAACAAGTGCAAGTATTAGATAGCAAAGATAAAGTACTGCAAAGATTGAATGGTATAAAGGAATCAGATCCTTGTCCTAAACCATGCATCATTAAATGGTGGGAAAGAATCACTGAAGTGGAAAGTTGTTCTGTTTTTCTTGGATGGGATCATCTTAATGATTTTAATGGTAAGAGTTTCAATGGGGGGGTGGTTGGTGCATCATACTATAACTTCATGTTGGATTTAAGTATAGCGAAGGGCTGCCAAATTGAAGATGGTTCTACAGATGTTGAGTTTGCGGCTAAAGAAATTCCACAATTGTCTATGTTACTAACCCCACAATTCTATGTGAAGTGTTTTTCAGTGGGATGTGGCTTTGGTATTATGAATGAGTTGGCCAAGACTTCAGATGTTTCACATTCAAACTACCAATACGGATCACTGGAAACACAGCATATTGTCATTAAAAACAATACATATTTTGCATTACGACCTACAATTCATGGATTTATTCCAATTGTGAGTGGGGTCCCTTCTTCTTTAAAAAATGACCCCAATTATTATTGGTATAAGCTTACAGGTACCAAAAAAGAAACATTGGTTTCAATTTTGTTATCAGTGGGTTACGATATTGTTCCGAAAAACAGCGAACTGAACAAATGGTGTTTTGCTATTGGGGTTTCGTTTCATATTAATCGATGATAATGTTATACTTTACATGAAATAAATTGTTCAAAATAATTAGGTGAGTATATGAAAAAGTTGTTTTTTGTTCTTTGTTTCAGTTTGGTTAGTGTATCAATAATGATTGCACAACCAGAGACAAAAAGGAATTTGACGAAAATAATGAAAAATGGATTGTTCGGTTATATTGATGAAAATGGAAATATAGTCGTGCCTACAAAGTTTGTTCGGATTGGAGAATTTGATGAAGCGAATCATCCTGTTAGAGGCACTAAAGACAAGTATGAAAATTGGGGTTATGTAGATTGCTATGGCAAAGATGTTACAACATTCGATTATTTTTACGCATGTCCTTTTTATGATGAGGACTTGGCGCTAGTTTGTAAAAGTTTTTGGGATGACTATGATAATTCATACAATAGGTTTGGGTATATTAATACTAATGGAAAAATAGTTATTTCTATTTCATATAAAAAAGCATTCCCTTTTTCAGAAGGTTTAGCTGCTGTAAAAAGGTCTAATGAAGAGAAGTTTGGCTTTATTGATAAGCAAGAAAATGCGATAATTGATTTTCAATTTGATAGTGTCAAATGGGGTTTTACTGATGGCTTTGTGTGGGTAATGAGAGACAAGAAATGGGGGATGATAAACAAATCAGGGAGAACAAAAGTGGATTTCCAATATTCAACCATTAGCAATTTCGACCCCGAAACTGGTTTTGCGGATGCTGTTACATCGCAAAAGATAGTCCATTATTATGATGCAAAAGGCAACAAATACAATTCTGCAAAGGCAAGAGAGGAAGCGAATAACAAGATACCGCGAATTGAATGGCCCTATATCCCTTCAACCTTCACTGAGCCCCAGTTCGCCCTGATAGTTCAAATCAAATCTGACAGCAAGATAGAGTATTGCAACTTGTATTTGAATGGTGAAAAAGTCGCTTCTTTTCAAGACCAAAAGAGTTCCATATTTATTAGTCAGGTCCTGTCATTAAACAAAGGCTCTAACCAAATTATTATTGAAGTGAAGAATTTAGGAGGTGTGACAAAAGAGTCAAAGATTATTGAATACAAAGAACTAATACCTATCAATAAACCTGTTATTGCTATTAATGACCTTCCTTCTGAGGTTGCTTCGGCTTCGCTTACCGTCACAGCAGAGATTACCTCAGAAAGTGAGATTACAGGTTGCAATATCTATCTGAAAGAAAGTTATAGTGCACCAGGAGGAAGCTATCGTGCTCCTGACATTATCGAGAACAAGAAAAAGACTATTAGCAAAACTCTTAATTTACGCGAGGGTCGTAACATAATTGTGGTGGAGGCTACCAACAATGCTGGAACTTCAAAAAAAGAGTCAATTGTTAATTATGTAAAGCCGGTACCTCCTACAATAAGTTGGATTGGCAAGATTTCTGATAAGACAACAAAACCGCAATTTACGGTAGAAGCGAGTATCAATTCAAAAAGCGATGTCCGTTGGAATATATCAATGATTTCTACTGGCAAAACAAAAGGCGGTATTCGGACTCCAGACATCGTTGAGATTGCAAATGGAAATGGTGGCAATGCGAAAAGCGTTGTAACGCTGAAACCAGGCTACAACACCATAACTGTAGAGGCTATCAATGCTTTTGGGAAGAAAACTGAGAGCAAGACCATTTGGTATTCTCCTTGCGAGAAACGTATTGCTTTGGTGATAGGCAACAAGAACTATTATGCTAAATCGGGTAATTCTTTTGGCGAATGTCCTCTTTCTCGAAATGATGCGGATACGATTGCTAAACTACTAGAAAATGAATGTGGATTCATCAATGTGGTAAAGGTGTTAGATGCCAACTATCAAAAAATGGGCAAAGTAATTAATGATTTTATTGATACGGTCAAGATGAGAAACTATGAAACAGCATTCATTTATTATTCAGGCCACGGCATTTCATTCTCTAATGAGGAAGGTGATAATTATTTAATTCCTATTGACTGCTCTGGATGTAAGCAAGAGGTGATAACAAAAGGATTTGATATTAAAGCAAAAATTATCGATCGTCTAAGCAAGGAAGCACCAAATTGTTCTGTAAAAATCGCTATGTTGGATTGCTGTAGAAGTAATGACTATTACGATTGCAATCTCGCTCCAGGCTCTGGTGGTACAAAAGGTGCCATAAAAACAAAAGGTTTGCGTGAAATGGAGATTCCTGAAGGAATATCGATTTGGTATGCCGCAGAATTTGAACACCTTGCGAATGTCGGCAAGGGCCCAAATAGTCCTTTTGTTGAATGTTTTGTAAAGTATTTTAGATTACAATCGGATGCCAATTGGCCAACTATGTGTGATCAAGTAAGTAGAAATGTAAAGGACATGACTAAGAAGGACAAAGATATGGTGGAGCAATATCCGATTTTTGATACCCGTCATATGAAAGAACCACAGAATTTTTACCTCAATCCTTACCACGATAAACCATATTAAAAAGGATGAATCTATGAATGGAATGATTAAAATACGAATTATTCTTTGCCTTTCGACATTTTGTCTTGGCATGGTATCATTTGCGCAAAAGCATTACTCAACTGGTCTTCCCATTGATGACGGACGTTATGATTTGTTGGAAAGGAAACCGATGTATGCCACAAAAGGTGATGGAAACAAAAGTCTACCAGAAAAGTATTCGCTTAAGCAATATTGCCCAGTCCCTAAAAGTCAAGGTCAGCACGGCACATGCTCCAGTTGGGCCACAGTCTATGCCGCTCGTACTATTGCTGAAGCTGTGAATTACGGATGGACTGATTCAAAAAAAATCACCCAAGAAGCATTCTCTCCCATTTTTCTATATGCACAACTTAAAGAGCCTGATGATGAAACCTGTAGTGATGGAATTTATTTATCATCTGCACTTAAGTTGTTGGAAGTACAAGGAGCTCCAAAACTAAGCAATTTCAAAGTGTTGTGTGCTGAGAAAAACGATATTAGTTTAACTTTGAAGCAAGAAGCGAAGCCTTATCGTATAGAAAGATTCCAAACATTATTTAAATATGCATTTAGGGGCGACAAAAAGTTACTCATGGTAAAAAAGTCGTTGTCTGAGAATAAGCCAGTGATTATTGCCATGTGGTTGCCTCCCACTTTTGGGGATGCTAAAGGAGTGTTGGATATGGCTGGTGTTGAAGAAGTTTTTCCGATAAAGGATGAGAAACACGATTATCACGCCTTGTGTGTTGTAGGTTATGATGATAACAAATATGGAGGGGCGTTTCAAATCATGAATAGTTGGGGAGCTGACTGGGGCGATGGAGGTTTTTTGTGGGTGCGTTACGCGGATTTTGACCGTTGCGTTGACCAGGGCTATGAAATCGAGGTGAAACCAATTTCAATTATAGAACCAGAGCCAAAACCCAAACCAAACTTGATTTCGGGGAGCATGGAAATTGTATTGACCCATGATGCAATTGCCCACACGAATCCCAAATCCACATTGCCTGCAAAATTGAAAACGGCTTCCAATCAATATAGGCTCTACAGAACTATGCACGAGGGGGACCAAATTCGTATGTATATCACGAATAATGAACCTGTTTTTATTTACATACTTACTTCTGATAGGGAAAAACGAGATGAATTGATATTTCCATTGGAGAAAGATCATGTTATTGCTAAACTTGGTAAATCTTATTCTATCGCTTTACCAGCTTACAATGAATCAATTACGATGGATTCTGTTAAAGGAATGGATTATTATTGTTTCCTGTATTCAAGTGAGGAACTTGACATACATGGAATTATGGATAAGATGAAATCTGCAGACGGTTCTTTTTACGATAGAGTGAAACAGGCTGTTGGCGACAAGTTAGCACCAATGAGTGATGTTCGTTTCGTTTTGAATCGCGTTGAGTTCGATGCAATGACAGAAAAGACGGTTGTTCCTGTGATTATTGAAGCAAAACACGAATAAAATACTTATGTCTCGCAAAACACGAATTATCTGGTCTGCTTCGATAGCTTTAGGCTTTCTTGTATTATACTATTTTGTCAGCAATTTATCGTTTTCTGTCAAAGGGGAAAAACTGTTGTTAAGGAAAGTGGAAGCAGTGAGAAATGCATTTTGGCCACGAAAAAGTATAGAGAATGAAAATGTATTGTTTATCAATGTTGATTACGATAGGGAAATGAGGCCCGTATTTGACATCAAGGGGAACAAATTAGGAGAAAGGCCTATTACTGATAGACACAAATTGTTGCACCTATTGCAGTTTCTGCAGGAGAAAGTTGATTACAAGTACATCTTACTGGATGTTTTCTTTGCTGATGATGTGAAAACGGAATGGGATTCTGCCTTGTTTACCCAAATTGTCTCTATGCCTCATATTGTCATTCCTTGCGAAGCTTATGAAGATGAAAAGTTGGCTGATGAGAGTTTGAGGATAAAATCGGGCAAGGTCAGTTACAACGAGTCGTTTTGGGTATATGGTTTTACGATTTATCCCTTTTACTGGGGGGAGGAAAAATCGCTACCTTTGATGATGTACGAAGAAATGAATGAAGAAACGACTGGCAGTCAATTGAAAAAATTCGGGCCGTTCTATTTTGATGGTTGCCGGTTGGCCAAGGGATGCGATTTTCTTTCTTTGGATGTTACAGCAAACAAATACTTCTATGATGACGGTAACCGATGTTGGTATAATTTGGGTTCGGAAGTTCTTGGCAATGAAAAGGATTCATCTTTTGTCAAATTGGTTAATTACCCTGAAATGTTCAAAGACAAGTACATAGTTATAGGTTCATTTCAACCTGACGGCAAAGGCGATGATATGGTTTCAACTTTTAAAGGCCCAATGTCGGGAGCCGTTATTAATTATAATGCATTTTGCTCATTGATGGAAGGACATCACAAGATTTCATTGGGGATTACTTTGCTATTGTATGCGTTGTTTTTTGTCGTATCCTTTATTATGTTAGGGGGTGGGGATGAGAAAGAAAAACTACAAAAATGGGCTGATAGCAAGGGAAAGACTTGTAGCACAGTGATTTTTTTACTTTTGCCATGGGCAAAGTCTACGCTTCTTTTGCAACTGTTCCTTGTCGCAGTCTATCTTGTTTTAGATAAGGTATTACCGTTGCTTCTTATTTCGGTTGTATTTTATTATTTATCACTTTTCGTAAAACTAAAAAAACATATTAAACAATGACAAAAAGAATACTACAAAAAGCCTTTATGACAATGACAGTGGCTATGCTTTCCATGTTTGCATATGCGCAACAGAACAGCTATAAAGTGCTATATTGCAATTCCGACCGAATTAGAATTGGAGATTCGATTGCAAAAAAAGGACTTGTATTTGATGATGAAAAGAAGATTGTCATGCCCAAAGATGATTGCGTTATTGAATATCAGGACTTGAATAATGGGAAAGTCAAGCAAATGGTTGGGAATGAGGCCAAAAAACGCAAAGCCAAAACTCTTAAGGAGTATTTGTTGGCCGAAAAGGTTCTTCGTACAAAAGGACTTGGCGATAACGATCCTATCGTGTTTGACACCGTATTTTACATGCTGGATACATTGAGGGTTCCAGCTCCGTGGCATGTCGGTGGTGCTACTAAAACTAAGGTTGTGGCACAGATAGGGGATGGACATATTGAAGCATATGCCACAAGGTCGAAAGACGGAATGGAATATATTGTTACAAGGAGCGATCTTAGAAAACATGACGGCAAGCCTTTCACGGTTGATTTTCTCGAAATTGAAATTGAGAAAAATTGGGAATATGCTGTATGGCGAAAGTTATATGTCATACCTTTGCCTTTAAAAATAGAATGATTGTTGTTGGATTGTGGTTTCGCTTGTTTTGCCTGATGAGCAAATCAATAAAGATGAAATCAAAATCCAAAAAGCCCAAAAAGCAAAAGTTCAGCAGCGTAAAATCCTTGCTCAAGGCCTACCGTTAGAAGGAAATCGAACAGTACGGCAAGCAAATCAGCATGTGCCCGTCGAAGGTGCACAAGCCGAAAAAGGACTACGATAGGAAGAAAAATAAGGTTAAAGAATGTGAGATGGAATAGTTTTTTCTCTAAGTTTGTGCTTTCAAATTCTGAAGATACAATGAGAAAAACTTGCCTGATACTGCTGCTGATATGCTTGAGTTTCAATGTGATGTCACAAAGAGAATGGACGGTGAAGAAGGTGCCTAACACCCGTCTGGAAAGCAACGACATCCACGTTTCCGACCCTGACGGCTATTTGTCGGATAGTGCTGAGATGAACATCAACACGGCATTGTGCGCCATCCGCGACAAGGCAGATGTCTTCGTGGTGACCTTGTCGAGTATCGGTGAGGCGGAGCCCAAGCATTTTGCCACGGAACTGTTTAACGATTGGGGTATTGGCGATGCTGAAACGGATAATGGCGTGCTTTTACTCTTTGTGGAAGACCAGCATGCCTTAGAGTTTGAGACAGGCTACGGTGCCGAGGAGACGCTCACTGACTCCAAATGCGAGCGTATTTTTACTAAGACCATCAAGCCTTTTTTCAAGGCGGGCGACTATGAGGGTGGACTTTGTGCGGGTGTAGGTGAGATTGTAAGTGTGTATGGCGGCGAAATCCCTGACGGATTGAAGGCTACACTACCCAGCACGGAAAATTTCGAAAGCAGTGACCTCACCTTAGGCGAGGCCCTTTTGGGACTTATGGTGTTGGTTGTCTTTTTGTTGTTCCCTTTGCTCGGCATCATCTTTTGGGCGGTCAAAACCAAGACAAAATCGCCATTCAATGATAAAGAGACATTGTCTTCCACTGAAGAGGATGGTGTCCATTATGTTAGTGAATTGAAGACTTCCTGGTCGGGTTCGCCATGGGATGGCAGGGGCTGCCTGGGAGGTTTGTTGATTGGACTCTCGTTTTTTGTCTTCCAATTCATCGCTCTTTTGGCCGTGATTGCCATCTCTCCCAACATGGGGATGAAAGGCCAGAGCCTTTGGTCGTTCTTGGTTGCTTTGTTGTTGTATCTCACTTGGATATGTTTCCGCCACAACCGTCGTATGCTGAAGACGGCCAAGAAGTTGGCCCAGACTTCCATCAACCCCAAGTCAGTCTATCAGGCGGCCAATGACCATACTGCCAATAAAGTGGTGATGTGGATGGCACCATGGCTGGGATGGATCTTTTATATTGTTTTGAAGCGTAAACTAAAGGAAACTGAGGAAGGTTACCTTTGCCCAACCTGCAGCAGTTCGCTCAATCCAATCAAGAACTACATGCTACCCGACAAGCATGTCACCGAGCAGCGCATTGGTGCTTTCCGCTTCACACCCTATCGCTGTATCAACGGACACACCTATGTGGTGAAGGAGAAGGGACCAGAGTTCAGTCGTTATGTGACTTGTGAGAAATGCGGTGCCTACGCCATGAAGCGTATCGAGTCGAAGACCCTCAAGGAAGCCACTTACTCCGACAGCGGGGAAAAAATGGAGAGCTATTTGTGCCAGAATTGCCATGAGACCCTTGAGAAGCTAGTTGTGATTCCAAAGCTCGTCCACTTTAGTAGCTCATCCGGATCGTCTGGCGGGAGCTATTCTTCACACCATTCTTCGTACCATTCTTCCCATTCCTCACATCGTTCGGGCTCCTTCGGTGGTGGCCGCAGCGGTGGTGGAGGATATTCGGGGAGGTGGTGATGAATTTCGTGTTCACCTGAGTTTTGAAAGGATATGATTATGAAAAAGAAAAAGCCCAAAATGCAAAAATTCAGCAGCCTAAAATCCCTTCTCAAAGCCGACCGCGAGAAGGAAATTGAACAGTACGGCAAGCAGGTCAGTATGCGACCATCGAAGGTGCATAAGTCGAAGAAGGACTACGACCGGAAGAAAAACAAAGTGCAAGAGCGTGATTTGGAATAGTTTTTTGCTTAGCTTTGCGGTCAGAATATGAATCAATAAAATCTAAAAACAAGAATATGACTATCAATGAATTAG
>JAEEGG010029601.1_pt1 | contig 10223 bp, 8 predicted proteins | sample 9134161 | NCBI WGS metagenome assembly JAEEGG01 (sample SAMN16246543, study PRJNA631951) | gut metagenome | biome: gut microbiome; feature: rumen; material: CR-attached | host: Bos | place: Iran: Karaj | collected 2018-10 | reverse complement strand
TTTGTTCAAAACGATTCGCCGGATGATGTTAAGGAATACGGAGATATCATAATTCCGTATCCCGGCAAACAAGGGTTGATGTGGGTCATAGATCACCTTCTGAGCGACAAATAAAGCATTTCTCATTGTATTTCCGGTCAGCACGATCGAATGAAAATTATCAGTATATAAAGAGCCTTTATATAAAGGCTTTTTTGATGATCCGGTTTCCTTTGGATAATAAATCCCTGCAGGAAGGCTTTATTGATCCTTGTTTTGTCGGTAGAATGGAAGCATAGAAAACATAGTAAACAATACTATTCTGAGAGGTGGCGTATGAACAGACATGTTTTTTATAGAAAATCATCGCTTCTGCTGCTGATCTGCCTTCTTCTTCTGAGCGGATGCGGACAGGAAAGACCGCCGCTGGATCCTTCTCCTTCGATACAGGATCAGGATGCCGGCAGAGAGGATACGGAAGGATTGGCGGGTTTTGAGGGAAACAGCAAGCCTTTGGATGTTTCGCCTTGCGAAGGGATCCATGTTAAGGCCGAAGCCAACGCTTTCTGGAATGATACGACAGTGGATTTTAAGCCGCTTGAAGAAGAAACGGAAATCATTAAAGATATCGATCAGCTGCTTTATGAAAACGAAGACGTCCTGATTTTTTCCGGTTTTGAAGTGGATGCCGGTCTCACCGATGATGAGATCATTCCCGGACAGTACGATGTCGAGTACGATCTTTCAACCTTGGATATCGATCCTTCGACCTATGATTTCCTCAAGGTCTACCGGATCGGCGATGACAGTTCCTATTATGAACTGAATGCCGATCTTGACGGAAACACATTGCGTTTCAGCTGCTGTCAGAATTCCGTCATCGTCATCGGTGGTTCGATCCTGCTGGCAGGTCTGGGCGTTCTGGCTGCCGATGATGAGGTCAATGAACGCAATCTCTATTATATCGGCAGCGGTCAGGACGTTCTCGTACATGAAGGAAGCAACGCCTTCGGCAAATGGCGGATCGAGTGGTTAAGTACCGATCTAGATCCGAATCTTTCCAAGAAACTGAAAAGGATGCGGCAGATCGAATACGGCTGCAAGAAAGAAGCCGAGAAATACTACAGCGACGATATCTATGCCGCCAACAACGTGATGTATCTCAACAGGCAGATCTTTGACTATACCGTCAAGAAGATCGAAAACGATTCGGAACACAGGAAGCTGAGGGAACAGATCGCGCTTCCGGATGCGATCAAAAAGATCGATGAATATATCGGTTACTGCTTCCGTTATCTTTATCAGGAAGAAAAGATGAGAATGCCGCTTCACAGGGTGCCGTTCAAGCTGATCAGAGACAGCAAGAAATATCTGGGACTCGCCAACAACCGGGTCCTGTCGTCTTCCTATATTGACATCAATCTGAACGAAGTAGTTCTTACCGACGACAACAGCATGTACAACCTGCTGATGACTCTGACCCATGAGCTTCTGCACATCTGTCAGATCCGCTACCGCCTGCCGATCGATGCGATCAGCGACGATACCCGTTACGATGAAATGGTAGCCCAATACATGGAAGCCGATGCCCTGGCATATTATATCCGCAAGGATATCATTCCCGAAAGCGAAAAGATCGAACTGACCAGGACGGACTGGTGGGGCAACCTGCGTCTCCCGATCAACGGCGAAGAAGACGGCAACATCGATAAAGAAAGAAGACAGGACGAGATCATCAACTGCGGCTATAATCTGGGTTCGTTCCTGAGATATCTCAAGGAAAAGACCGGAAAGAAACTGACCTGTCATCAGATCATGAAAGCCCGTTCCTATTTCACAGGCAAACTGTCAAAAGCGCTGCAGGATGCCTTTGAGATCGACGAGAGAGAGTTCGACATCCATTTCCGCAACTGGATCATTTCAAACCGTGAAGAGATTGGGGGAATGGCCTTCGGTTTTATCGTTGCGAACATGTACGGTCTGGGACCGACGATCAAGACAAAGAAGGGCGGGAAGTACCATATTGACCTGATCCACGGAAGCAGTTACTTCCTGAATCTCAGGTGTTTTGAACCGGAAAACAACGAGAACCAGATCATGATCCTGACCGTAGACGAAGATCTCAATGAGGTCTTTCCGTCCGCAAACGTCGGAACGGGCACGGCCCGCAAAGTCATCACGGCCGGACACTATTTTGACAGGCTTCCCGTTTATTCAAACAGGTACAGGAACCTCTGTGTCCAGGAAGTCATGGGAGACAGTTCCGATCAGGACAAGTCAAGGAATGCTGGGTATACCGTCTACGTTTTGGACAAGACACCGAAGGTCAAGCTTTCTCTGACCGGCGAAAAACTGCTGATCCAGCTGCCGGAACCGGAGGAAGTCGTCAAAGACGGCGTTGCGGACGGCTACATCATCACTCTTTCAACGGATAATGGCCTGAAGAAAGCCAAAGAGATCCGTAAAGATCAGTTTGGCAAGGTTAAAACGGCCGATATCAGCCTGAACACCCTTTATAACGGCGATCCCGAAAAGGATGTGAATGTCACGGTGACTCTCAACGAATTCTTCCTGGACAGCAACGGTCAAAAGATCATGGGCATCGAGTCGGATGAAGTAAAGATCCTTGTTCCGAAGACGGAAAAGAACGAAGCGGGAAAACAAGGGGACTCTCAGGAAGGCAAAGACGATACAGACACTTCAAAGATCCCGGAAAACGGCGGTTACTGGAAACTAAAGGAGACCAATATCCGAACGGCAGAATATGAACCGCCTTACGCCGAAGGCTATTCTTCGACCAGTTATTCAGCCGAAGAGCTCGTGCACACAAAAGTGACCAAGGTGCCAAAAACGAATTATCACGATTCCGGTTTTGCCAACCAAACAGCCGTCTGTTCCAAGGCGCCAAGGATCATCATACCGGGCGAGAAGGTCGTCATGAACCTGAAAGTCACTGATGAACACGGCGGTGACAGCGGACTGGTATCCATCTACGCTTCGGTATCCTACGGAAGACCGGACGATAACCGGACGGATATCGCCTACAACCGGGGGATCAGATTTGCTGCAACCAAAGAAGGTGCCGAGAATTCGGCTTATCTCGATACCATCGGCAATACACCTTGTCCCGAAGCGGAAGTATATCATGTGTTTGAGGAAGGCTATAAGGACGGGGAAGAGATCGCGATCCTCTTCCACGGCGCTTCTTCTTCGACCCTGTGGATCTATGAATGGGTAAGCAACGTTCCTCATTGATGATCCTTCGCAAACAGACAGAATAAAAAACACGAAGCATATGCTCCGTGTTTTGTATTACCTGTTTTGTCTACTGGGCTACGTAGGTAAGCAGGTCCAGCTTCTCAATGGAAGTGACGGTGCTGTTTCCAGCAAGATCTTCATACCAGGTGATCACATAGAGACCCGGATGATCTTCGTTGCCCGGGACCGTACCCAGAGCCAAAGCCCTGTAGTTGGTTCCTTCGACGACCTGAGTTCCCAGCAGCTGGATCGGATTGTATCCGACACCCACATATCGACCATAGAGTGGGAATAGACGCAAATATTCAAAAAGCCTTTATTTAAAGGCTTTTTTGGTGGTTTATATTTTTCTTGAGTAAAATTTGAGTAAAAACCGACAACAGATTAAGCAATGTACTTTTTACTGTGATCTATAGTTAAGTGAACTGATCCTCTTTAACAGATATGATGAATTCGTGGAAAAATCTATCAAATAATATACATTCAAATACCAGATATACCTTCAAATTCATAAATATTCAGTCAAAAACATAATATACATGATGTATCAATGTATTAGTGTCCACCATTTCACAGAGAAACGCCGGAAGGCGTTTTTTCTTATATTCCCCAAGATAAACCATGGAAACGATGGTACAATGGGAATGGTATAGGGAGGGTCATTGATGGATAACGCAATACGCCTTGATTCGATCGTCAAGATCTATCCGGGTGTCAAAGCTCTGGACGGCGTATCCTTCTCCATAGAGAAAGGACACGTACATTCCCTCGTAGGAGAAAACGGTGCCGGAAAATCCACACTGATCAAGGTGATCAGCGGTGCCGTCGTTCCGGACAGCGGAACGATCTATGTAGATGAAAAATCATATTCGCGCATGAACCCGGCATTGTCCGGAGAACTCGGGATCGGTGTCATATATCAGGAATACAATCTCGTGCCTTCGCTTTCTGTTCTGGAGAATGTCTTTTTGGGTTACCGGGTCGGAGGAAAGTTCTTCCCGGATACGAAAAAGATGAGGGAAAGATTGAACGAAGTCATGGACAGGCTGGATATCCGGCTCGATCCGGATGCGATGGTATCGACTCTGTCGGTAGCGGAACAGCAGTTCGTCGAGATCACCAAATCCCTGGTACGAAACGTGAAAGTCCTCATCATGGATGAACCGAGCGCGACATTGTCCAATAAAGACGTCGATAAACTCTTTGATGTCATCACCCATCTGAAGGAAGAAGGAGTCACGGTCATCTATATCTCGCACCGGATGGAAGAGATCTTCCGGATCTCCGATGACGTGACGGTCATGAGAGACGGAAAACACATCTTTACCGGTCCGATCAGTGAGGTCGATACGCACTCCCTGATCACGATGATGGTCGGACGGGAAATCAGCGAGACCTATCCGGAACGTCATTCCCCGATCGGAGAAGCGGTCCTGGAAGTGGAACACCTGTATGGAAACGGTGACCGGGATATTTCCTTTGTCCTGCATAAAGGAGAGATACTCGGTCTGGCCGGACTGGTCGGAGCGGGACGTACCGAACTCGCCAAAGTACTCTACGGAGCTGTGCCGAAAGAAAAAGGCATCATCCGGGTCAAGGGAAAGGAAGTCACCTTCCGCAATCCGGAAGACGCGGTCGCCTGCGGGATCGGACTGATCCCGGAAGACCGCAAGGGAGAAGGAGCCTTCCTCAATTACTCCATCCTCTGGAACAGCGTCATCATGGCTCTGAAGAAGGATGCCAGAGGGATCTTCGTGGATGATAAGAAGATGGAAAAGAAAGCGGAGGAACTCTCGAAGACCTTCCAGATCAAAGCTCCGTCGCTGGAACAGCTGGTGCGGAACCTCTCCGGAGGAAACCAGCAGAAGACCGTACTGGCGAAGACCTTCGCCGCGGATACCGACATCCTGATCTTCGATGAACCGACCAGGGGCATCGATATCGGAGTCAAGCACGATATCTACAAACTCATGAACGAGATCGCCGAACGCGGCGTTTCGATCATCATGATCTCTTCGGAAATGGAGGAACTGATCGGCATGTCCGACCGGATCCTGGTCCTGCATGAAGGAGACATGATGGGCGAAGTGCCGAAGGAGCGTTTCGATTCCCGCTATATACTGAAACTCGCATCCGGGATAAAGGAGGAATGACATGAAAAACATGAACATACAGAAGATCGTCCGGAACAATATGCCATGGTTGATACTCCTGGCTGTATCCATCATCTTTTCCTTCATCTCTCCGAACTTCTTCTCGATAGCCAACGTCATCAACATCCTCAACCAGAACGCCTACATCATCACCTGTGCCATCGGGATCACTCTGGTCATGATGGCCGGACAGATCGACTTATCGGTCGGATATCAGATGTCTCTGATCGGGGTCACGATGGGACTTCTGGTCCAGAAACTGGGCATGCCTACCCCGTGGCTGATCCTGATCGCCATCGCGGAAGGGATCATCCTCTCGGAGATCAACACCTTCCTCGCCTTGAAGCTGAAGATCACCCTGCTGATGGTGACCGTCGGAACGATGACGGTATACAACGGCATCTCCTTCACGATCTCGGAATCCAAGAACCTCAGCGGATTCGATGCCATGTTCAAATTCATCGCCAAAGGCTACGTCGGCCCGATCCCGTTCGCGGTCCTGATCACCTTCCTCTTCGTCGTCATCATGTCGATCTTCTTGAATAAGACCTACTACGGCAGATATATCTACGCCCTGGGCGGTAATGAAGAAGCCGCGAGACTCTCCGGAATCAACGTCACGAAGACGAAACTCATGATCGGTTTTTTCGAAGGACTCTTCGTCGCGCTGGGCACGATCATGCTGATATCGAGAGTCGGTACCGCCCACTCCGGTACGGGGCCGGGAACGGAATTCACGGTCATTACCGGGATCCTCTTAGGAGGAGTCTCGATCCGAGGCGGTGAAGGAAAACTCTCCGGTGTCGTCGCCGGGATCCTGATCATGGCCATCCTGGCCAACGGGATGCAGCTTGCCGGCTGGGGAACCTATGTCCAGTTCATCGCCAAGGGCATCATCATGCTGGCAGCGATCGGCTTCGACGTCTATCAGATGACTCACCGCAAGATCGTTGTCGACAAGACGACGGAAGAAAAGAATTAAACAGAGACCCTGTTTAAGATAAAAAGAAAGGATAGAAAATGAAAAAGTTATTTCTCTTACTCATCAGCATGCTGATGGTCCTGTCTCTCGCTGCCTGCGGATCCGGCGAAAAGCCTGCCGACAATCCGGAACCGGAACCGGTCGTTGAAGTCGATCCGAAGGAAATCGACAACAACCCGCACGGCAAGACCGAAGGCCGTTATCTCGCCATCTCCATGCCGACGCTCGCTGCTCCGTTCTACGTACAGCTCTGCGATCTGATCGAAGATCAGGCAAAAGCAGCCGGAATGCAGGTCACTTGTGAATCCGCAGACGGTAACATCTCTACGCAGATCACGCAGCTGGAAAACTTCAAGACCATGGGCGTTACCGACCTGATCGTCTGCCCGGTCGATGAAGAAGCCGTCAAGGAAACGCTGGTCGCTTTGAGAAAAGACGGCATGAACATCCACTCCTTCGCCTTCGAATTCGGCAGAGACTGCTCTTACTATGATTCATGCACTTCCGCCAACCAGAAGGCCATTGGTGAACAGAATGTCGCGAACGCCAACGACTGGATCGCCAAGACGTTCCCGGATGCAGCGGACAAGTCCGTCAAGACCGTCATCGTCTCTCTTCCGAACAATGAAGCCAACATCGCCAGAGCGGAAGGTCTCCGTACCATCGCCGACAACCCGAAGGTAGATCTCCTCGCGGAATATGAAATGACAGCCGAAGATATGTCTCAGGCTCAGAACTTCGTCGACCAGATGATGATCGAACACCCGGATGTCCAGGTCGTCATCTGCCACTTCGCTTCCATCGCCATGGCTGTCGATGAACAGCTCCAGGCATACCGCAATCAGCTCGATGTCGAACACTTCGCCGTATTCTCCTGTGACTACGATGACACGCTGGCTTCCAAGATGGTCTCTTCCCTCCAGAATGAGTCCTTCATCCGTGCTACCGGTACCTACAACCCGGAACTCAACCTGATCTTTGAAGTCACCATGGGTCAGCACGACAGTGAACTGACTGCTGAGAAGATCTTCTTCTTCCCGGTCGTCTCCTTCACTGCAGAAGACGTCGCTGCTGCTCAGTAATCCATCAAGCCCATCGGAAGATGGGCTTTTTCTTTGGTAAAATAGAGACAGAGGAGGAAGATGTATCATGTATCATCAGATCAAAGTCGAAGAAACAAGACCGGAAGTCCTGGTCTATAACGATATCTATTATTCCAACCGCAGATCGAGATGGGGAAGAGATTACCATCCGTTACGGATGCATATCGAAATCCCGATGTTTTTCCATCATGAGAACCCGAAGACTCCGGTACTGATCTGGCTCGAAGGAGGAGGATGGAGGAACGTCTCTCCGGCACTGCGCCTTGGCGAACTGAGCGCCTATGTCTATCAGGGATTCGCAGTAGCGAGTGTGGAATACTCCGTCGATGCCAACAATATCTGGCCGGCTCCGATGGAAGACATCCGGGAGGCGATCGCCTACCTGAAAGCCCATCACGAAGAGTTCAATATCGATCCGGACCGCATCGCCATCGCGGGAGATTCCGCCGGTGGACAGCTCGCGGCGATCGCCGCAATGACCGAAGGCACAAAAGCAGCGGTCTGCTACTACACTCCGGGAGATTTCCCGAACATGAAGGAAGGCGCGGACTTCTTCTCGCTGGAAGACCTCCTGGTCGGGAAACACATCTGGGATGACGAGAAACTGGTAAAGGAAGTCGATCCGAGGACCTATGTCACCAAGGACGCTCCGCCGTTCCTGTTCTTCCAGGGAGACAATGACGCACTGGTCGATCCGTCTTCCAGCAGATGCCTCTATGACCTGCTGGTGGAAAACGGCTCCGATTCCGATTACTATCTCGTAGAGGGCGCTATGCACTGTGATACCCTCTTTACTCAGGAAGCCATTCAGAACATCGTGCTCGATTTCCTGAAGAAGCACGTATAAAGCCATGACACGCATTCAGATCGATTTCTATTCCAATTCCCTCTATGAGAACACGCAGGCCTATGTGATCCTTCCAAACTCGCAGAAGGACTTCCTGGCCAACGGGGTTCGGAGAAACGAAGAAGGAAAGCTCAAAGTCCTGTGGCTTCTCCACGGGATGGGAGATGACCACACTTCCTGGATCCGCAACACCAACCTGGAACGCTATGCGCTTGCCAGAGGGATCGCTGTCGTCTGTCCGTCCGTACCGGCACAGAGTTTCTATTCGGATATGGTCAACGGACCGAAGTGCTTCCGTTACATTTCCGAAGAACTTCCTGCTTTCATGAGAGAGACCTTCCCGCAGTTGTCTGATAAGAAGGAAGACAACTACATCATGGGTCAGTCCATGGGCGGTTACGGTTCCCTCAAAGTCGGGCTGTCGTTCCCGGAACGCTATCAGGCCATCGGTGTTCTGTCCTCCGGGAATCTCATTGAAATGGAACTCCCTCCGCAGACGGAGGAAGAGAACTTCCTGACGCCGATCTACGGTGTCGGAAAGAATGCCTTCGGGAAAAAGACGATGAAAGACGCTCTCGGGACAAAACACGACATCCTCCATCTTCTGGAAGAAGCCCTCAGAGAAGGAAAAGAGATCCCGGATATCCGCATGGTCTGCGGGACAGAGGATTTCATCAAGGGCGTCTCTGATACGACAGCGGACTTCATGAAGAAGAAAGCGGAAGAACATGGGTTTGCCTTCACGTACGAGACCGGTCCGGGAGAACACAACTGGGACTTCTGGGACCGCCGGCTTCCGGTCCTGCTGGATGAGATGGGATTGACCTCGCTGCTGTAACACACAAAAGTAACCCACCGGCTAAGCCGATGGGTTACTTTTTTGCAGGTAGTCAGAAATAACAATGTATGGAATAATAAGGGTACAGCAAAAGGAGAGTATATGAAAAAGTTTTTCAGTGATAAACCGGTCCTGTTTGGACTGGCGGTCTTTGCCTTGGGTATGGTACTGGCAGCGATCTTCATGTTACCGGGCACCGTCTTATATCTGCCGCAGGATTTTTCGGTTTCGATCGGCCGGCTTCTGGCGTCAGCCGTCATCTGGTTCATCTTCCGGCGTTATTTTAAAGATATCCACCCTTTCAGCGGCTTGCTGATGGGGATGCCGCTGCTGCTGTTTGCAGCCTGGAACCTGGGACATAACCTGAGTAATGGCATGTCTATGACCCTGGATTATTTCAGTGCTTTCGTCAATGCACTGGCTCCGGCGGTTTTTGAAGAGTTCATCTTCCGGGTGATCGAGATCGGCAAGCTCAGGGAGTGCAGCAAGACACCGATGTATGCCCTGCTTGCTTCATCACTGCTGTTTTCTTTGATCCACATCACCAATATCATCAGCGGACAAATTGCGGCAACGCTGATCCAGCTGCTCTATTCTTTTTCCATCGGTATGATCCTGGGTGCGGTCTATCTGAAGACCAACGATCTGTGTTCGATCATCCTATACCACTTTCTGATCGACCTGTCTTCGCAGATCTTTACCGAGACGCCGCAGACGACTTCGATCTTGTTCCTGGTCCTGATCGGCGTACTGGTCATCATGGGTCCGCTCTATGGGATCTGGCTCATCAGCAAAGACAAGCAGTAAGCACTTGAAGCATTATCATAGGATAGTGCTTTTTTAATATTTCTTCTTTTCCAGTTCTTCAAAATCATAGGGCATATCCAAAGGACTGTCACTGCTGACATATAATCCGATATTCACTAGGATTTTTTTGTACTTATATATTGGAGGATATAATTTTTCAACGTTATCCCAATATTCAGGATTAACTATTTTCTCAAAAAAAACTTTTCTATTTGGAGATTCAGACATAGATTTTTCAACAAAAGAATTATTCTTT
>JAEEGG010029600.1_pt1 | contig 10223 bp, 4 predicted proteins | sample 9134161 | NCBI WGS metagenome assembly JAEEGG01 (sample SAMN16246543, study PRJNA631951) | gut metagenome | biome: gut microbiome; feature: rumen; material: CR-attached | host: Bos | place: Iran: Karaj | collected 2018-10 | reverse complement strand
ACCATATTGAATATGAAGAGCATCAAGTGCATTCAATACAATCTTACATACTTGTTCCTTGATATCATCTGGAAGAGATGAGGGCTGATGATGCTCCAGTTCTACAAAAAAAGGAGCGCCTGTTGTAACCTTATCGGTAATCTGAAGAATATAATGTTTTCCCTCGAAAGAGATTGATTCGACACTAATTTCTTTTCCTGTGACAAATTCCTCTATAATTGCCTTATGTTCAAACGATTCTTTTTGTGCTCTGACAATAGCTTCTTCTAATTGAACAGGATCAAGAACCTTTTCAACACCCCTGCTCCCTGAGCGGTCTGTCGGTTTTACTATAAGGGGAAATCTGAAGCCAGATATCTGATAATGATTGGCATCTTCTACTAAAGTAAACTTTGGAGAAGGTACATCATTTTCCAAGAAGCACTGACGCATCTTATATTTATTCGTAGTAACCTCTGAATAGTCATCGGGATTTGAAAGCAACCCCATACGAGATGCTACATAATTCACAGTCACTACAGCTGTATCTGAAGCTATGGTTGTAATGCCATCAATACCTATTTCTTGGCATTTCTTCAATATTTCATCCTTTTCAACAATTGAAATAGGATAGAAGAAGTCAGCAACATCCGCACAAACTGCACCTTCACGCCAAGCAAAGCAATGGGTTTCTATCCCCATTTCTTTTGCTTTCTTCACCAAAGGCAGTTGAAGATAGCTGGCTCCTATTATTGCAAGTTTCTTTATTATCTTCATCTATGGATTTTGTTCCTTATCAATAAATTAACCTTCATCTTTGTCTGCTTATCCAAGAATGTATATGAAGACAAAGCAACTATAACCACAATCAATACCGATTTGATAATAGAATCAGAAATTGTGTTATCCAAATAATAAACAGGGATTGCAGATAATAAATAACAGACTCCAAGCTTGGCAAATGCTTCAAAGGTCCCTATGTCGGCATATATCCCCATTCTTTCACGAGCCATGATTGTAGGGGGGGGGAAAACTTGCGTAATAGCAACAAATGTTGTCAGTATTGACACGTGAAAACCCAAACACAAGCGGTGAAACGATCTGGCGGAATGACGAGTTTGTTATTATTCGGAATTAAGTACTACTTTTGGAGAAATAAGCAGGGTTTTATCTGAAATAGTCCGTACTTTCTTCTAGTTAGTATATTCTCTTTTTATCCCCCACTTCTCACACTTCCCGCACCTAATTCGAGTGTGGGAAGTGTGAGAAGTGAGGGATAAATTCCAAGTATTATAACTATATACAAATACTAAGGTCTGTAATCTTCAACTCAATCCTAATAAGGGTTTGAGCTGATCTTCTTTGTGGAGGGCCCAGGCGGTTGTAATAAGAGTTGCGAGGAAGAGGAAAACAAGGACAATCTGGGCACGGTGAGGATGATCCTTACGCAAAGGTACCGTGGCACTTTGGAGGGTGGTAAACGCTGGCGTTACCTCCTGAACTCTGGCCTTGGCATCGATGACTTGGGCATTGAGGGCATTGTAGTTATTGTACTGCAACTGCATATCATTTTCCAAATCGCTCTGTTTCTGCATGGCAGACAACAGTATCATACTCTGATGGGAATCCATATAATCGACGTATAACTGGCGAGCACGCTCGTAGGCTTTTTTGGCCTGCTTCTGCAAAGACTCAATGTAAGCCAAATCGTGACGCGCCTTATTGGTGCGGTATTTGGTTAAGAAGTCTTGCAGACGGGTCTTCACCGTATCTGCCATCATCGCCGCAATACGGGGGTCCTGGTCGGTAACCTCTATCATAATAACATTTGTCTTCTTATCGACGGAACAGACAACATTTTTTGCAATAGCCTTTGTAACGCCCTCCTGCTCCTTGGTAAGCTCGAAAGTATTGACAGGCTCCTCCTCTGCCTTCTCACGCTTCATCAGACCGAAGAAGCCCGACCACCAGGGGCGCTTCTGTTCGTTCATGAGGTAGTCGTAATAGGTCATGGGAGCCTTATCGTCTTTACGCTGCACCTTGACATCGAAGAGCGAGGTCTTGAAGTCGACCGAGTTCATCAAATCCGGATAAAGCATCGGAGTAATAGCGTCGCCAGCAGCATTTCCTCCGCCGATATTGACACCAAAGCTACTAGCGAGAGCGGCCAACCCACTACCACTGCCACCTTTGCCGCCCATCTCGGGGGCGAGGGTTACCACGCATTTGTAGTAGTTGGGCAAAGACAATGTGTAAATACACATGAAGATGAAGGTCACAGGAAGAACTTTATAATAAAGTTTTCTGTGCTTCAGTATTGCTTTCCAAATTGCTACAAAATCAATTGATGATTCTTCTGATTGATTTTCAATTATGTTTTTGTTTTCTTCCATTTAAGAAAAGTATATTTTGCAGGAGGTTCCTGCAGATTCTCATTATTTCTTTCGATTACCCAACCCTCTTAGCCAAGAGGGCTTCGAAGCATCAAAGGTTCGGTTTGGGAAGTTTTTAGAAGGTCTTGATGAGGTTGGTGACGGTGGCGATCATGGTTACCATGGTAGCGAGTGAGGTGCCGATGTTGGTGAACATGCCTATGTTCTCAGCTGCAGAACGGGTCTTGTTGGGGATGATAATCTCGCAACCGGGTTCTACCTTACCCTTGCTGGCCTTAGAGACCTTACCATTCTGGTAGAGGATGAAGGCCTTTGAACGCTTAGCACCATTGCCATAGCCTCCTGCCTCGTTGACATACCACTTGTAGGACTTGCCACTGGTGTAGGCCACGGTGTTGGGGTACATGACGTTACCATTGATCTTAACGGTACCTGAGTACTCGGGAACAACGAGTCTGTCGCCCTCACGGAGGATGACATCATAGTCGGAGCCGGGATTGGCCAGCGCCTTGTCGAGCTCGATACCGACATAGTAAACGGAATCCTGACTGACCTTCTTGGAGTCAAGGCCTGAGCCTCCCTGCATCTCGACCATCTTGAGCAGACGGTTGAGGCGGAACTTCTCATCCTCGTTCAGAGGGCGCTCGATGCGGGCACCACGTATATAGGCCTCGTCGGTAACACCACCTGCTGCCTTGATAACATCGCTGAGGCGCTGGTTCTTCTGAGAGAGTGTGTAGGTACCGGCAAACATGACCTCACCCTCGACTGAGATGTTGCGCTGGGGAACGAAGCCCGGGCTGCGACGTACATAGACCTCATCGTAGGGCTGGAGGGTGAAGTTATCACCACCACTGATGATAAGACCGTCTTTCAGGGTGAAGCTATAGGTATGGGCAATCTCCTTGGAGTCGTGAACACGACGGGGATCGATGATGCGACGAGAAACGTCGACCTTAGCCATTGAGGCTGCATCGGTGAGGCCACCTGCCTGGATGATGAAGTCCTCGATGGTCTCGTTATCTGCGTACTCGTAAGTGCCTGGGAACTGCACCTCGCCATGGATGGTGATGGTGCGCTGGTTCATCTTGTCCTGCTGGACAGAGATGGTGAGCACATCCTCGTTCTCGAGGGGGATATCAGCGACTGTGCCGTTCATGATGCCTTCGACATCGACTGAGAGGACACGCCATGTGCGGTCGGACTTCATGCGATGGAGCACGGCACGAGACGTGAAGGCTTCTTCGGTGAGGCCGCCGGCATTCTCGATAAGAGAACGGACGGTGGTGGTGCTGCCACCAAGGTCGTACTGACCCGGATGATAAACGGCACCTCTTACCTCAACAGTGTTCTCATAGCGACGGAGGATGGTGTCGACTGTGACTGAGTCGCCATCGACCAACTTGAAGTCGGCCATCTCGAACTCGGGGATATTATAGGCTGAGAACTTATCGCCAGATATGCGATTGAGGCGAACGGCTTTCTGATAAGCACCTGTAGAGAAGCCTCCTGAGTACTTCAACAGGGTGGCTACGCTCTCATTCTTCTTCATCTCATAGGCCATGGGGCGCTTGACATTACCGGCGATGTCGACAATGCAATCGTAAGGACCAACCATGATGACATCGTTATCGGCCAGACGGACATTGCCCGTGAGCTTGCCATTGAGGATATAGTCGTAGATATCGACCGAGGTGATCTGACGGCCACCACGGAAGACCTTGATGTTACGCAGGGTACCGAGGGAGTTGACACCACCAGCCATATACAGGGCATGGAACACTGAGGCGAAGGCGCTGAGGGTGTAGGTACCAGGAGCCATGACCTCACCCATCACGTTGACTGAGATGGTGCGGGTCTGACCGACTGTCATGCGAATCTCGGAACTGCTGTAACGCTGACCGAGCACACGACGGATCTTGGCATTGGCTGCATCGACTGAGAGGCCACCGATGTGAATGGGGCCATAGCCTGTAACCATGATGGTGCCATCGGGAGAGACCTCGAGCTGCTCTGACTTCTGGGAAGCGCCATAGACATCGACGAACACCTTATCGCCAGGACCGACGATGTAGGTGGCGGGGGTAGCGATGTTCATGTTGGGCTCGAAGGAAAGGGCCTTCTGGTTGAAAATGTCACGACCGAAGACTGCCTTGCCATGGATGGTGTTGCTGCCACTGGCGATATGAACCTTGGCACGCTCTGCATTCTCCGTACCCGCAGAAGTGGCTTTGACAATCTGCGTATAGAGGGCGTTGCCTGCCGAGTCGGTACGGATGGAACCGTTGTTGTCACGCAGACGGCTGTCGGCTACCAGCACATCGGCATCGGAGCCTGAAGAGCGGGAAGAACGTCCGCCATTAAGTGTTTCGTACTGAGAGCGTATACGCTGCAACTGCTGCATCGTTACGCCACGCTGCATGAGACGTGTGGCAATCTGGGCCTGAGAAGCGCCAGACTTCATCTCACGCTGTACATACTGCATCACCTGGGTGTCGCTCATCTGGGCGTGGGATGCCACTGCACTCAGAAGGAGCGTACATGCTAAAAGAAACTTTTTCATATCGTAAAATTTTTGTTTATTTTCAGTGAATAAAGACACAAAAGGGGGACACCGTTACTGGCGAACAGACGGTCGTAGTAATAATATCCAACTTGAACGATGTTCGTATTGCACTGGCTTTCAGCGACATTACTCAATCGAAGCCGCAGCTCAGAAACCCGAGCCGGACTTATAACGGCTGCAAAGATACCAAAAAGTCCCGAAACAGCCAAATTGTTTCGGGACTTATTTCGTTTTTATACAATTTTAATAGACAAACACCTGAAAATCCTTGATAGAACCAGGGGCGCCTTGTTCGGCACGAGGGAGGTAATCGAGGGCGGAAACGGTCTGCTCGCTACCAAGATCGATGACTATCAAATGAGGCAGGGCGGCTGCCTTGGCTGTACGCCAGTAGGTGGACTCCTGAAGGTCGAAAACCTTATCGGCTGTGAAGTTACCACGAAGGATATCCTCGCTGTCAGCATATTTCACCACCCATGGCTCACGAGAGAGGCGGTTGCCCTCAGCATCGCGGATGTAGAGCTCGGCGATGGAAGCATCGGAGCCTCCTGCATGGGTAGAGCTGACTTGAACAGCCACGAACCGTCCTTTTACAGGCGCATTCAAACGAACAGTCTGCCAGCCATTGCCCGGGGCAAACTGAGCGACAACCGCCGGTGTGGCAGAGTTGAGATCGGGCTTATCGCCCGGGTTGTTATGTGTACGAGATTTTTCGATATTCAGTTTATCGAGCTCGGGGGCGTTGACACTGTGGAGACAAGGATACAGGGAGACAGGGAGTTCAAGTGTTTTCGATTTTTTCGACTTACGTACTTTCGCCTTCATAGCCTTGGCTATAGAGGGAGCATAGGCTTGGAGAGAGGGGCCTACGACGTCGAGAACGACGACTTCGTTTCTACCTTTCTTAAGCCAGCAACCCGGCACATAGAGTGTCTGCTGAGGACCAATAGACCAGAAACGACCTATGGCATGACCATTGACATAGACCTGACCCTTACCCCACTGTTCCATATTAAGGAAGGTGTCGCCCACTTTACGAAGGTTGAAATAGCCACGATAATAGCCAGAGCCCTTGAAGAGGGGTTTCGACCCGGCAGACTCTGAGGCTGCCTGAAGGGCACGGAGGGCTGTCTGGTAGTCGTCGGGAATCGTCAGGATGTTCCACTTCCTGAGGTTCCAGGTGAGCTCATGGCCATCTTGCTCTGACGTGAGGGTGACACTCTCGGTGATACCCTTATAATCCTTGATGGCACGACCGAAATTAATGCGTCCCATAGCCTCAACGAGGATCTTGAGTTCCTGGCCTTTCTTAACGGCAGGGATGCGCAGACTCTTCTCATTACGCACCCGATCGATCTTACCGACATAGGTAGTATCGACAAACACCTGGGCAAAGTCGTGGCAATCGCTGAGGGTGAGCACACTCTCGGTGGTTATCTCGGGCAAGGTGGTGACGTAGAGCATAGAGCCCCAGCCCTGGTTCATCTCTTCCATGGTAAGAAGGGGACTATCCATCACCAGACTGTCGGCACCAAGGATGATGTCGGCACGCTCGGTGAGCTCGAAGGAGGGTATGCTGATCATCATGGCAGGAGGCGCAGGCTGGGCAGGAAGGGGCGTCTTGCTATATTTCTGCATGGTCTTGCGCAACTGGAAGTACTTGTCGGTGGCACCACCATACTCATTGATGGGCGCATCGTAGTCGTAGGAGGTGACATCGGGCGCGAAACCAGGGGAATTGGCACCCGCCCAATGACCGAAGGAGGTGCCTCCATGGGTCATATAGAGGGAGAAGCTGATATTCTTGGACAGCATCTCGTCGATACCTTCGACCATATCCTTGGCAGGACGTGTCTCGTGATTAGCTCCCCACTTATCGAACCAGCCACTCCAGAACTCTGAACACATCAACGGGGCATCGGGGCGCAGCTCTTTCAGGCGCTTGAACTGCGCGTCGATGTTTGCACCTGTACCGAAGTTCATGGTCCATACAAGGTCGTCGAGACCGTTCTTCTCGAAGTTTGAAGCCCAGTCGCACTGGAAAAGCGCCAGCTTTTCACCATAGATGCCACGCAAACAATCGCGGATTTCTGAGATATAGGGTTTGTCTTCGCCGTAAGAGCCGTACTCGTTTTCGACCTGAACCATGATGATGGGACCGCCATTCTGGATGGTGAGGGGGGCCAGCTGCTCGCCTACCTTCTTTTCAAAAAGGCGCACACGCTCCATGAAATAGGGATCCTGCTCGCGCAGACGGATATCCTTCTTCTTCAGGAGCCACCAAGGCAGGCCGCCCATCTCCCACTCTGCACAGACATAAGGACCGGGGCGCACAATGACATACATGCCATTCTGCTGTGCCAGGCGACAGAATTCTGCCACGTCGTTGTTTTCGGAGAAATCGAACTGGCCCTCACGGGGTTCATGGATATTCCAGAACACATAGATGCATAGGGTGTTCATGCCTAACGACTTGCACATCTGGATGCGATGATCCCAGTAAGGACGGGGAATGCGGGGATAATGCACCTCGGCCGCCTTTACCACGAAAGGCTTGCCATTGAGCAGGAATGTGTTCTTGCCCACCGTAAAGTCGGCTGCATGAAGCAACAATGGGAATACGACGAGAAACGCCGCTAATAGTAGTCTCACCTTTTTCATTTTGTCTCTTTTCTTTGATTTGTGGTTGCAAAGATAGGAAAAAAGTAAAAAAGTAAAAAAGCAAAAGAGGAAATTTAAGAATTATTTCGTATATTTGCCCTCAGAATCAACAATTACAAACAGATATGAAAATCAAAAGCATTTATCTAAACGCGGTAAAACGGGTTCTACCTTTTTACCTTCTTATCTTTCTGCCCTTCAGCATGAAGGCTGAAGACGGTCATCAGCTGTGGCTGAGATATCAACCCGTGAACAAGGCTAAGGTTACCGGGCCTGAGTGTATCGCTGCTCAGGAGTTGAGGACGTATTATCAGGGCGAGGAGGTCAGGCTCGTCGTCGACCCGACGATGCAGGAGGATGCATATAGCATAAAAGGTGAGAAGGTGAAAGAAATCTCGGCAAAGAACGAGATCGGACTGCTGTATGGTGCGTATGAGTTATTAAGGAGACAGGGAGACAGGGAAACAGGGAAACTGGACATTACCAGTAAGCCTTTCTATAAATTAAGAATACTGAACCACTGGGATAATCTGAACGGGACGATTGAGAGAGGGTATGCCGGACTGAGCATCTTCTGGCAAGGGAAACCTGGAGGGAAGGCCTTCCACGGACATACCATCTTCGTAGAAGACCCTAACCATGCGCCCGACCTTGACCTCATCAAGGAATATGCACGTGCTAACGCCTCTATCGGTATCAACGGTACCGTACTGAACAACGTGAACGCATCGCCCAAAATGCTGTCGGCTGAGTATATCAATAAGGTTAAGGTGTATGCTGACGTGTTGAGACCTTATGGCATTAAGGTGTATCTGTCGGTGAACTTTGCCTCGCCCATGTCGATTCCCGCCAAGGGATTCAACGGGGGGAAGCCCGTGAAGACCGCAGACCCGCTGAATGCTCAGGTGAAGGCGTGGTGGAAAGCCAAGGCCAAGGAGATTTACCAGCAGATTCCTGACTTCGGCGGTTTCCTGGTAAAGGCGAACTCGGAAGGGCAGCCCGGCCCCTTCGACTATAAGCGCACACATGCTGACGGCGCTAACACGCTGGCTGATGCCGTGAAGCCATACGGGGGCATCATCATGTGGAGAAGTTTTGTGTATGGCGCTGCACATAAAGGAGAGGATCGTGTGAAACAGGCTGTATCGGAGTTCATTGACTTGGATGGCAAGTTCCGCGACAACGTGATCCTGCAGTCGAAGAACGGTCCGCTGGACTTCCAGCCTCGTGAGCCATACGCGCCTATCTTTGATAATATCCACCAGACAAAACAGATGGCTGAGCTCCAGATTACACAGGAGTATCTGGGACAGTCGCGCCATCTGGTATATCTGGCACCTATGTGGCGTGAGTTCTTCGGGTTTGTGGAGCCATCAAGACTCGTCGGCATTGCCGGTGTGGCAAACATCGGACTTGACAGGAACTGGTGTGGCCACCATTTCTCACAAGCCAACTGGTATGCGTTTGGCAGACTGGCGTGGGACCCTTATCTTACAAGTGAGGATATAGCCACAGAGTGGCTGGGAGCTACATTTGGAGACAGAGAGACAGGAGTACAGGCCCAATTGCTGAGCGTGATGCTTCGCTCACGTGAGGCATGCGTGGACTATATGATGCCTATCGGACTGCACCATATCTTCGCCTTCGATGAGCACTATGGACCTGAGCCTGACGGATTCAACGCACACATGCCATTGGAGTGGTGTCCTGTATATTATCACAGGGCAAACAGTGACAGTATCGGATTCGACCGCACACACACCGGATCGAACGCCACTGCTCAATACAGAGAGCCGTACTGCAGTATCTATGACAATATCAACACGTGTCCTGAGCGTTATCTGCTGTGGTTCCATCGTGTGCCTTGGACTTACCGTCTGAAGAGCGGTCGCACTGTTTATGAAGAGATGGAATATCGCTACGCTCGCGGTGTAGATGAGGTGGAGGACTTCATCCGCATCTGGAATGAGGCGAAGCCGCTTGTTGACGAACAGCGCTGGAAGGAGGTTGATGACAGGTTGCAGCATCAGCTTGAGAATGCAAAGCTATGGAAGAAAACGTGCCTTGATTACTTTGGCAGTTTGGCTTTAAAGAAATAGTTTTTTCCCAAGGGGAGTCCTCGAGACTCCCCTTTTTTCATTATGTTCATTTTCTTTCGTCACCGAAAGAAAACAGAACCAAAAGAAAGGTGCGAAAACGTCCTGGCTCAGAGGCCGGCTGTCTGATTTTCCAAATCACTCAATGAACTCGCTTCGCTCAAACAGCATTTCGTATTTCGTTGCTCAGATTGCGTTCCGCAATCAGAGACTCAATAACGATTCAGAAAATCCTACATCCTCTAAAGACCTCTTCGTGCGGAATGTTTTCGAAGAAACATGAAGCACGAGTGCGGCGCTCGGCTTTGCCGCTTGGCTTGTCCAAGAATGTTTTCGAGTGAGCATCGCGAGGCACCGACGAGCGTTAAGCGTAGTCGGCTAAACCACGCCAGACCTTTCTTAAGACTCGCTTCGCTCATATAAGCGACCAGAGGTCGAGCGGATGGTCTGAGCGTACATTAATGAAAGAGCGACAGGAGGAGCGGTTAAGTCTCTTGCCAAAGATTGGCGAGAGATTTAGAGAGTGGT
>JAEEGG010029589.1_pt1 | contig 10225 bp, 9 predicted proteins | sample 9134161 | NCBI WGS metagenome assembly JAEEGG01 (sample SAMN16246543, study PRJNA631951) | gut metagenome | biome: gut microbiome; feature: rumen; material: CR-attached | host: Bos | place: Iran: Karaj | collected 2018-10 | reverse complement strand
TACCCCGAGGAGCCTTCCTCCGGGCAATACAGCGACCGGTACTACTATCCGACAACAGATGAGTACGGTCGCGGAGAGACCGGCACCCCGCCGGGAGTGATCATGTTCTCTCAGGTCATGGTTAACGGGAAGATCTACGAGTGCACTAATGCAAATGCCTGGGCGTCCCTTCCTGTCGGAGATTTTAAAGAAGCCGGAACCATTCTGGAAGTGGACGTGTGTCTCGAACCCAAAGAAGACTTCTGCGCCACCGGCATCAGTGTCCCGATTCGATCCGGGCAGAAAGTCTACACGTCCGATAAGATCCCCACACAGGTCATCGTACAGTGTGACGACGGAAATTACTACATTTTTCAGGAACGGAAATAAGCGGGTCCGGAATAGTTTATTCCAGAACGATCGTGCCGCCGCCTAAGACCTCGTCGCCGTTATAGAAGACTGCGGCCTGGCCGGGTGTGATCGCACGGATCGGTTCGTCGAAAACAAGCTTCACTTTTCCGTCTTCCAGAGGATGCGCAGTCGCCCACTGTTCCTTCTGGTGGTAGCGGAGTTTGGCCTGCACGCGAACAGGTTCAGCCGGGACTTCTCCCGAGATCCAGTTCACATCGTCGATCAGAGCCTCGGTGTTCCGGAGGTCTTCATCATACACGAGGATGACGCGGTTGTTCTCCACATCAAGGCGGAAGACGTACATCGGGGCCGGAAGCGCAAGTCCCAGGCCTCTTCTCTGTCCCGGAGTATAGGCAACGATACCTTTATGCGTGCCCAGCACTTTTCCATCCTTATCGACGAAATCACCGGCCGGATATTCTTTGCCGGTCGTCTTTTTGAGAAAAGAAACGTAGTCGCCATCGGGCACAAAACAGATGTCCTGGCTCTCTCTTTTTTCGGCATTGATCATGCCGGCATCCTTTGCGATCTCCCGGACTTCCGTTTTCTTAAGATCGCCCAGGGGGAACACCGTATGTGCCAGCTGTTCCTGCGTCAGCGTATAAAGGACATAGCTCTGGTCCTTGGTCTCATCCAGCGCCTTAAGAAGATGGTAGCGGCCATCATCTCTTTTCTCGATCCTTGCATAGTGACCGGTGACGATCACGTCGCACTTTAAGATCTGAGCGCGCTCGTAGAGTTTTCCGAATTTCAGATAGCGGTTACAGTCGATGCAGGGATTCGGCGTACGGCCATGCTCGTAGCAGTCCACGAACTTGCCGATGACCTTTTCCCTGAATTCTTCCTTGAAATTGAAAACATAGTAAGGAATGCCGAGGTGCATGCACACAGAACGTGCATCCTCCACATCATCTAAAGAACAGCATGTCTTGGGATTACTTACGACGATATCTTCGTTACTGTAAAGCTTCATGGTACAGCCGATACAGTCGTACCCTCTGTCCATCATGATCTTGGCGGCCAGGGAAGAATCCACGCCGCCGCTCATGGCAATTAAAGCACCGCTCATTTTCCGAGTTCCAGCATCGCGTCGATGCACTTTCTGGAATCGCGGATCAGCTCATCACTCATAAGGATCTCTTCGCCGCCGGTGCCGAGGATGGTGCGGTACACATCGACCAGCGTCGTAGCCTGCATATTGTGGCAGACGCAGTCTTTGGAAAGCGGGAAGAAACTCTTATCCGGGCAGTCGAACTGCAGATGCTCGACGATGCTGTTTTCCGTAGCGATGATGAATTCCTTCTCATCGCTCTTTTTCGCATAGGCCATGATCTCCGTTGTGGATCCGACGAAATCCGCCTGAGCGACGAATTCCGGACGGCTCTCCGGATGGATCAGGATCTTGGCACCCGGGTGCTCCTTCCGAGCTCTGTCAAAATCTCTCTGCGTAAAGCGCAGGTGGGTCGGACATCCGCCGTGAACGAGCTTCATCTGCTTTTCCGGAAGCTTCTTGCCGATCCAGTCGCCGAGGTTACAGTCCGGTACGAAAAGGATCTTGTCGTTATCGATATTCCGGATGATCTTTACCGCAGAAGAAGATGTGACTGCCACATCGCAGAGCGTCTTTAATTCCGCGGTCGTATTGATATAGGCAACTACCGTATGGTCCGGATTCTCTGCCTTTAGTGCGGCGAGCATCTCCGGCTCGATCTGCTCGGCCATCGGGCAGCCGGCTACGGGATTTGCGAGATATACCTGCTTTTCCGGAGAGAGCATCTTCACGGTCTCCGCCATAAAACGGACGCCGCACATGATGACTTTTTTCGCGGAAACTTTCGCCGCTTCCTGGGCAAGTCCGAAAGAATCGCCGATGTAGTCTGCGACCTCCCAGATATCGTGACGCTGATATGCATGCACTAAAATGCAGATATCGCGCTCCTTCTTCTCCTTGTTGATCACATCCTGTAATTCTCGAACTGTCATATTTCCCCTCTCTTTTCCGCTTTCCGCGCGAAAAGCACCTGTCTTTTCTTTGTGTTCCGAATAACTTTATCCCTCAATGAACATCGGGAAATAGCTCTCGATGTCGTCGAAGAATTTCTTTAAGTGGATCAGATCCGTCGCCGCCTTATGTACGGTGATTGCGATCGGGAGATACTTTCTTCCGTTCTCCTCGATTACCTTACACATATCGACCGTCGGGAAGAAATAGTCTTTCACCTCGTGAAGATCGACCGAGAATCCGTCAAAGGAGAACCACGGGTTGAAGCAGACATTGTAGCTGTTCGTCGGCGGCATGCCCTTCATGGCAAAAACACCTTTGCTGGAGCCGTACTTCTCGAGATCCTGCAGGAACTTCTCATTAAAGACCGAGAAGTCCTCATCGTACTCTGTCCACAGGATCGTAGATGTCTCATCGTCCTCGTGATACACCGGATAGGCCGGGTTCAGGTAGTTCCACCAGCCGATCTGACCGTCTTTATATGCGACACTGAGTTCGCCCTGATTGTTGATCGCGCGCGTCACCATATAGTAGAACACGCAGTCCTGACGGTATCCCTTCTTCTCAATCGCAGGAAGAAGATCTGTAACATCGATTTTCTTATTCAGCGAGATATTCATCGGGAACATCTTCGCGTAGTAGTGGAAGTGCTGGGCTCTCGGCCATGTTGTCTGATCGTAGGTGAAAAACTGTGATTTCATAGGATCTCCTCAATGTGATCGACGGACATCACCTGCGCATAGCGGTGATTCCAGATCTCGTAGCTGTAGTAGTGATAGAGTTCTTCTCCGGAGAGATAGCGGTTATCAAATGTTGTGTGTCCGCCACGCGGAACGATCACATCATATCCGAGTTCAAAGGCCACCTTGATAGTAGCATCCACGCAGAAATCCGTCTGCATGCCGGTAACAATGAGTCTTTCGACGCCCTGTTCCTTCAGGTATTCCTGAAGTCCTGTCTTTCGAAAAGCACTGTTATACTTCTTGTTGAAGATCCTCTCCCCGTTTTTCGGTGCGACCTGCGAATAGATCTCAAATCCGTTCTCACCGGGAACCAGCGTATTATCTTCGTGACGGATAAAGATCACTTCGATCCCTTTATCCCTGCAGATCTTCTCCATCTGGGAGATCGTCTTGATCAGACGTTTCTCATCGTACGGATGCTCCAGAATAAGAGCATTCTGCATATCGACCACAAGCATCGCCGTCTTCGGCATAAGACAACACTTCCTTCAACCATCAGAATCATACCCCGGCCACGCATCTCCCCAAGGGGAAACCCCGCGCAACCGATATACCCTATTACTATACCACAAAACAGATGCTCTTTCTTAGTAAATTGCGAGAGAGAAAGGAAAGGGTCGAGGCTGCCCCGTTGGGTAATGGGACAGCCTCAGGAAACAAGGAAGTAGAGGTATATATTTAGGGAGGTCCTTCTATGTTAATCAGCCATTGCTGGCCTTCTGCTTTCCGGCATCTGTTTCTGCCGGAGGATTATTCTCTACCCAGTCGATCGTATCCTCGAGCGAAGCTCTGAGATCTCTCGGTGCGTAGTGCAGATCCGCATTCGCATTCTCACTCTCATAGAGCGGTTCCGGCGAGATGAACGGTCCGTATTTGTCTTTCGGATTGGCCTTCTTCGTGATCTTGTAGTACAGCTGGGCGATGCCCTTTCCATTCAGAAGCCAATTCGGAACTGTCTTCGTTACTTCGTCTCTACCTGTGATCTCATGCAGGTTATGCAGGAAATCCTGGGTACTGACGTAGGTGTTCGAAAGGATGTAGCACTTTCCTTTCTGGCTGTTCTCCGCGGCTTCCAGAACACCGGAAGCTACGTCGCGTACATCGGTAAAATCCACGCCGCCCGGGATACTGACCTTGAGGTCACCGGACAGGTAATCCCGGATCAGCGAGATGATATCTGAGTTACCGTACTCATAAGGTCCCAAGACCAGTGACGGAAGAAGGATCACTGCATTTAAGTTATTCAGTGTTACCTTATCCAGGATGTACTGGGTCGCTTCCGCCTTTGACTTCGCGTAGTCACCGACAACTTTGTTTCTGTCGAAGAACTCTACATCTTTTACCGGCTTGCTCTTATCGTCTGACAGCGGGATCGCTCTTGCAGATCCGATGTAGATCAGCTTGCCGATCTTTTTCTTTACGCAGATGTCCGTGATGTTCATCGTGCCGTGCACGTTTACTTTTCGAACCATCAGATCCTGCTTCTCGGAGATCACGTTTCTCTCATGTGCATGGATCAGGATCGCATCACGCGGATCTTCCAGATCAAAGAAATCTTTCAGGGAATCCTTTACCAGGATGTCGCCATATTTTACTTCTACGGGAAGCCCTGCCAGAGGAGTCGTATCCTCTTCAGGGTTTACGATAACGCGCACAGGCTTATTATTATCCAGCAGCATTCTCACGATGGTGTTGCCGATTTGTCCGGTGGCACCGGTTACTAGATACTGAGTCATCCTCTTGTCCCCCTTGTAGGAATTACGGTCTCCTTGTCTCGACCTTATGGTTACATTATGCAGGGAACAAATGAATAATTTATTGAAATCAAGAAAACAAACAGGCTTTATTACGTCTTTTTTATGACCGTTTTGTAAACAACAGGGCTTGAAACCCTGTATTTTGCTATATTTCTGCTCATTTTTTGTTTTATGTGAATTGTGAAGTTTTCAGATGACCGCTTGATCTATCGCATCCGTGATCTTGTGCAGACGCTGGCCGATAAAGACAGGGAATTCAGATTCTTCGCAGTTCTCAAGAAGCCATTTTCCAAAGACATCCGGATTAACGGAGAGTGCCTTACTGATGCCTGTGAATACTTCACTTCTCTCGATCGGGTGTGCGCTGGCGCTGAGCTCATCCTGCTCTTCATCGATGAGGACCGGCACCACGCGTGCCATCTCTTTTGCCGAGAGTGCGCGGTTCACGGAAAGCCAGTCCGCAAGCATGCAGGCCGTCTCCTCGGCAGCGATCACTTCTTTCATTTCCGGAAGTTTTGCGAATCTGGTGTCATAACGGTCCCACTCAATATGCTCTTTCGTCTTAAAAAGCACTACTACGATCAGCTCGTCGGAGATGATCAGAAAATCGATCGTTCCGGAAGACATATCTGTTTTCAGCGTGACATTATAGTATACGGATAAGGGAAGACCGGACTTCACGATTTCGGATGCGACCTTCTGGTGAAGCTTCACCTTCGATGCCAGTTCTGCCCATGCCGTCAGAAAGACCTTTTTCATCTCTTTGGGACAGGTCTCGGATTTCTCCTTGAGCCGCAGGATCTCATCCATCCGGTTATCGAATGGTTTGATCCAGGTTAGCTCCCGGGTTTCCGGTTCCTGTGCCCGACGAAAAAGGTCCATCTAGTACTCCTTCATGGGGGCGGTATATGGAACATGACCGCCTTAGGTATCACGTCCAAGTGCTTTTATAGAAGAATCAGCCGTTCAGCGATTCGTATTTTTTCACCCCGTAGTGAGTAATTATAGCATATGCGCCGGCGCAAAGTCCTCCGACCAGGATGATTTCTCCTGCGAAAGCTCCGAAGATCGCCACGTTACCGCCGATAAGGATGCCAACTCCAAGTCCGATAGACAGAAGAAGTGCGAGAAAGAAATTGATGATCATAGTCAGGATCAGCGCCATGCCGCTCTTGATGACCTGCGCCTCATTGGTCCAGTCCAGACGGACGAATATCAGACCGAAGATCAGGCCGATCATCGAAAACAGCAGATGGGACAGTGACGTCAGCACGATCAGTGCGATGCAGCCTGCGATTCCGCATCCGGAAATGATCGATAGAATGATACTGCAGAGGATCGAGACCGGCTGGAAGATCATGACACTTACCACGAGTTTCGAAAGAAGGATATCTTTCGTGCTGATCGGGAGCGACTTATTCAGCCAGATCCTCTTTCCTTCCAGAGAGACAGACGGCGGCGTGGTATAAGTGATCGACGCAAAGAAGTTGATCAGGATCGCCCACACCAGCGCCCATGCGGCGCCGGAAAACTTTGACGCGATATCGATGGTTTGGCCATTCATCTCCACGGCTTCGTTGACCGAGATCGTCGGCATTCCCTTGATCAGAAGGAAGACCGTCGCCGCAACCATGAAGAGAGATCCAATCAGCGTATTCATGATGTAGTTCATGGAGGAAAAGTATCTCCTGAACTCCATGGTGATGACTGCTTTTCTCGGAGATGCGGACTTATATGTGCGCGCTTTCTTCGAGTTGTCCGCATGGAAGTCCACACCATTCAGGCCTCTTGCGTGGATATATACCGCCAGCGCCATCGGGATAACAGTGATCAGCACGGTAAGAAGGAGGCATAGCGCATCCCCGCTATAGACCGCCTCCGTGATCCAGTAAAACGGAGGGATGGCCTTCATCTTGCTAAGTGCCTCCGCCGGGGTGATATCCAGTTTCTCCGCATAACCGGAAAGATTCGGGACGACGATCATATAGACCATCAGCACGGCAAACGACAGGAACATAGCTGCGATCTGACCGAACTTGGTTGCTTTTCTAAGAAAAGAAATAAAAGAACCTATAAGAAGCGATATAAAGAGCGGGAGCGCCGGAACGAGGAACACGATCAGCACAGATCTCAGAAAGAGTGCAGAGGAACCGGGGCCACGCAGGCAGACGATAGCTGTACTCGGCAGGATCATGACAGCCGCGCAGAGCACATCGAGAAGATACATACCGAGAAGCTTGGACACAACGATGCTCGACTTCGGGATCGGCATCGAAAGAAGCATATCGGTATCACTTGATCTGGCATCTCTTGTCGAGTTCATCACACCAAACATCAGCGCGATGATCATGCTAAGCGAAAGTGAAACGAAGATCGCAAACTCGGGAAGGTCCTTCTTCACCAGTGTATACGCGGTAGATGCTCCGATAATGCCGAACATGGCGATCATAAAAAGGCCTAAGAGGGCAAGTCCGACCGCCGCTATGATGAACGGCGTCTTCCCTTTTCTATTCATGCTGTTTACCAGGGAGAGAAACTCCGTGCGCAGCAAAATCAATAACGTACGCATGCATCAGGCCTCCTCTGTCAGTTCCAGGAAAACTTCTTCGAGAGAAGCATCACCCTTCACTTCTTCCATCGTGCCGGAAGAGATCAGCTTGCCGTTTTTAATAATGGCGATCTTATCACAGAGCTTTTCCGCGACTTCAAGCACGTGTGTGGAGAAGAAGATGGCGCTGCCATTATCACAGAATTCACGCATCATCTTCTTGACGATGAATGCCGACTTCGGATCGAGGCCGACAAACGGTTCGTCCATGATCAGGAGCTTCGGCTCGTGGAGGAATGCCGAGATGATGGCCAGTTTCTGCTTCATACCGTGAGAATAGGATGCGATCTGGTTATTCAACGCATTGAGGATCTCCAGATCCTCTGCATATTTCTCGATGCGTTCTTTTCTCACATCTTTCGGCACACGGAAAATATCCGCTACGAAATTCAGGAACTGAAGTCCGGAGAGGTTATCATAAAGATCCGGATTATCCGGAATATATGCGAGGATGCTCTTTGCCTTGATCGGATCATCCTTGACGGACACTCCGTCGATCGTGATCGAACCCTGCTCGAAGTCGTGAAGTCCGGCGATCGCCTTGATGGTCGTCGTCTTTCCGGCGCCGTTATGGCCGATGAATCCGTAGATCTCACCTTTCTTTACTTCCAGGGTAACGTCATCCGCTCCGACCTTACCTCCCGGATATGTCTTTGTCATGTGGTAGATCTTCAACATTTTCGTATCCTCCTAAAAACCACTCTTTGCTTGTTTCCTATGGTCCGTGTCTGCCGTCTTTCTCTCATGGTATATCGGACCGGGTCATTCATTTTACAGATTCATTCTAGAAAACAATCTCAAATGAATCGCAAAGCATTTATAAAGAAAAGTTAAATCTGCGGTAATTCTAGCACATCCAGCCCTCAAAATATGCTTGCTTTCAGTCATTTGTGTCGTTTTGACTATATCGGTTTTCGCCAGCCGGCAGTACAATGAAAACTGTTGTGAGGATTTTGAACATCTTGCACAAATTTATACTTGATTTCTACGTATTCCTATGTGAAAATAGGAACAATGATTTATATGTGGAAATTTGGGTTTTCAGGAAGGACACAGCTATGGCTTCAGAACAAGTGAATCGTATCCTCGAAGCAGAAAAGAAAGCTTCTGAGATCGAGCAGGAAGCAAGAGTAAAATCGGATGAGATCTTGGCAAATGCGCAGAAACAGGCGCAGAAAGACTATCAGGAAGCTCTTTCGGAAGCCAGAAAAAAGGTAGCCTCCCTCTACGAAAAGCACAAAGAAGACGGTTCTTCGAGCAACACGGCGAATGACGCCGCATCCGAGAAAGCCGCGGAGAAGCTCCGTGACGCTGCCGAACCGAACCGCGAAGCCGCAATCTCCGCTGCAATGAACATACTGATGGGAAGGAAATAAGATCTATGGCTATACTTCCCATGAAGCATATCGAGATCATCGCCATGCAGAAGGACGCGAAGAAGATCGTTGACCTCCTGCAGCGTCTGGGCACCGTCGATGTCACCGAGCGTGATGCCGATGACGAGACCGATCAGCTCAGCCTGTTCCCTACCCGCACGAGTCTCAACCAGCTCGAGAAGACATCGAACTCGATCAATCACGCCATCGCTCTTGTGGAAGAATTCTCTACAGTAAAGAAACCGTTCCTTTCCGGATTCGCCGGACGTGAGGAATTGAGCGTCGAAGAATTCAACGAGCGTGCTTCCAGAAATGACGAGACCATGAAGATCGTCTACGATATTGAAGCGCTTGACCGTAAGATCGCTTCCGAGACGACCATCCGCACACATACACGTCACCAGCTCGACGCGATCCTCCCCTGGGAAAAACTCGATATTCCGATGCAGTATACAGGATCCCAGAAGACCGCCTGCATCACCGGACAGTTCTCCGAGAGTTATGACGAGAAGTCTTTCTATGAGGAGTTCTGCAACCAGTACCGTGCGATGAAGGAATCCGAAGCGGTGCTTAAAGGAATCTCCGCAGATGATGAAGAACTGAAGATCCCGGATATCTATACCGAGATCGTTTATACCTCAGGTGATCAGACCTGTGCTTCTTTTATAGTACATAAGAAAGATTATGAGGATGTCATGGCGACACTCCGCCGTATGTCCTTTTCCGCACCTTCGGATCCGACCAAGCATCCGCCGGAGGTCCGTATCGGAAGACTGAAAAAGCGTATCCAGGAAGCCTCGGATAACATCGAAGAATCCCGTGAGAAGCTGAAATCCTATGCAGACAAACTCGATGATCTGTATTTCCTTTCCGATTACATGATCATGCGTCAGGATAAGTACGACATGCTCGGAAGACTTCTGTTCTCCGGCAAGACCTTCATCCTCGACGGTTTCGTCGCAGAAGAAGACTGCGCGCATGTTGAGGAAGTCCTGACTTCCAAATTCGAACTGGTCTTCGAAAGCCGCGATCCGCTTCCGGACGAAGAGATCCCGGCCAAGTTCAAAAACAATGCATTCGTTGAACCGGTAGAAGATATCGTAGAATCCTACAGTGCTCCGACCCGTGGCGACATTGACCCGAATCCGGTCATGGCTTTCTTCTACTATTTCTTCTTCGGCATGATGCTCTCCGATGCCGGCTACGGCATCCTTCTGATGCTCGGTACTCTCTTCGTATTAAAGAAGAGAAAGCCGGAGGGCAATAACAAGAAGAACATGATGAAATTCTTCTACTGCGGCATGGCCACCACCTTCTGGGGCTTCATGTACGGCAGTTTCTTCGGCGAT
>JAEEGG010029588.1_pt1 | contig 10225 bp, 7 predicted proteins | sample 9134161 | NCBI WGS metagenome assembly JAEEGG01 (sample SAMN16246543, study PRJNA631951) | gut metagenome | biome: gut microbiome; feature: rumen; material: CR-attached | host: Bos | place: Iran: Karaj | collected 2018-10 | reverse complement strand
TGTAACTCAGGAAATTGCTCTACAGAATGGTCAGAATTCAGTGACAGTAACTCTTCGCGAAGATGCTGAGACTTTGGAGGAAGTGGTTGTCGTAGGTTACGGTACTCAGGCCAAGAAGGATATCACCGGTTCTGTGGCAGTGGTGTCACGCGATGCTATTGCTGAGCAGCCAGTGGCAACCTTCGCCGAGGCATTGCAGGGCCGTGCAGCCGGTGTGTATGTATCCGGTGGTGGTGCCCCAGGTGCATCAACGACGATCCGTGTACGTGGTGTCGGTGGTGTGAACGGTTCTTCACCTCTGATCATCGTTGACGGTATTCAGGGTGTGGATGTAAGCTCAGTGAACCCTAACGATATCGAATCATTCCAGGTATTGAAGGATGCTGCAGCCACCGCTATCTACGGTGCCCGTGCTGCAAACGGTGTGATCATCGTTACTACCAAGCAGGGTAGCAAGGAGAGCAAGGTGAATGTATCTTACAACGGTTATGTAGGTGCTTCTACCATGGCTAACAACGGTTTCGACTTGCTGGGTGCTTGGGACTTCATGGAATTTGAAGAGCAAGGTTTCAAGAACCAGATCAAGTACAAGGGCGGTGACGTGAATAATCTCGTTCACGACCAGTTTGGTCAGTTGGTCGATGCTGCTGGCAATGTAACCCCAGATGGTCACTTGACTATGCCTTACACCACTGTTCCTATGGCTCAGTCTGCAGACCAGATAGCTGGTATGTTTGGTGTCACCAACTATGATCCTAACACTACTGCTGGTCGTCAGCCTCTGTTGGAGGCCCTGCGTGCCAACTATGCTCCTACAGGAACCAACGCGTATGTTCTTTCAGCTTACTATTACAACATGGATGTGCTGGGTCAGTCAGAGCAGGAAGCTCGCAAGGGTACCGACTGGTATGACCTGGTGACTCGTACAGGTTTCATCACCAACCATGAGATCTCTTTGCAGGGTGGTGGTACCAAGGGTATGTATGCCACTTCTATTGGCTATAACAGTATGGAAGGTCCTATTAAGGGTTCAAAGTTCGAGCGCTATTCCGTACGTATGAACGCTACCTACAATCCTACCAATCACTTCACTATCGGTGTGAACAACAGCATGTCATTGAATAACACCTTTGGTGAGCGTGGTGGTCAGGGTGATGACAGCACCTTCGGACGTACATATACCATCAAGTCTTGGCAGGCTCCTTACAACGTAGCTGGTGACTATGCCGCATCTCGTGGTAATGCAGGCCGTGCTAACTCTGCCCTCCTGGGCGTGGATATGGGTGACAAGAACTGGAACCGTAACGTACGTATCAATACTGCAGGTTTTGCCGAATTGAAGGATCCTTGGATCAAGGGCCTGACTTTGCGTACACAGTTCTCTGTGAACCTGAATGGAAACTACAGCCGTTCTATGAGCTATAAGAGCATTGCATGGAACAAGGAAGGTTCTAATTATAACAGCTATAGCGAGAGCGCAGGCTGGAATTTCGGCTGGCAGTGGACCAACACCGCTACTTACAAGCACACCTTTGCTGACAAGCATGACTTAACATTGGTTGTAGGTTCTGAGGCTTTGAAGGAAGGTATCGGTTACTCTCTGAGCGCAAGCCGTCAGGGCTATGCATTCGAACGAAACACCAATACTTGGATGATCAACAACGGTAGCTCTTCAACTTCAAGCAACTCAGGTTCTATGAGCAGCAAGACCACGATGTTCGGTCTCTTCGGCCGTGCCGACTACTCTTACATGGGCAAGTATCTGGTAACAGCTACTATCCGTCGCGATGCTTCTTCACGATTCTCTGAGAAGAACCGTTGGGGTACCTTCCCATCCATCTCTCTCGGTTGGCGTATCTCAGACGAGTCATTCATGGCTCCTGCTCATGAGACATGGTTGGATGACTTGAAGCTCCGTGCTGGTTACGGTACCACTGGTAACTCTAACATCGGTGCTTACAACTACGCATTCCAGTATGGTACTGGTAACGGTTACGTTTATAGCATCGCCGGTGACGACAGCAGTGCCAACACTGGTTACGGTATCTCAAGCTTGGGTGATGACAACGCCAAGTGGGAGACCTCAAAGATGTTCAACGTTGGTTATGACCTGACTGCGTTCAACAATAGACTGACTTCAAGCTTCGACTTCTACATCAAGAAGACTTCTGACATGCTTGTTCCAGCTCCTTGGTCATACCAGACAGGTTTGGCATCACGCCCATACACCAATGTAGGTGAGATGAAGAACACCGGTATCGACTTCTCAATCGGTTGGAGAGACAAGATCGGCCAGGTATCATACAACATCAACGCCAACGCTTCTTGGTACAAGAACGAGGTTGTGAAGCTGGGTGCTTCTGATATGTTCTACTCTTCTCGTCTGAATCAGCTTACTATTACTACTCCAGGCCAGCCTATCGGTATGTACTATGGTTATGTTGTGGACGGTATTTATCAGAGCGAGGCAGACGTTCAGAGCTACGGCGTACGTCCTTACGGTGCTGCTGACGGCTACAAGCCTATCAACTGGGTAGGTCGCTACAGATTCAAGGATATCAATGGTGACGGTGTCATCAATCAGAACGACCGTACCATCATCGGTAATCCTCATCCAGACTTGACAGGTGGTGTGAACATCAGTCTGAACTGGAAGTCTTGGGATTTGAGCACTTATCTGTACTACTCAATCGGAAATGACAACTATGCACACTTCAGATACTACACCCACTTCGGTAACCTGGGTTCAAACTACAGCTACGACCGTCGTGATAACTCTTGGAGCCCTGAGAATCCAAATGGTAAGTATCCTATGTGGGTAAGCTCTAACGCTGAGGCTACTGAGTCTGGTAACGTATCTAACTCAATGTTCGTAGAGGATGGTTCATTCCTGCGTATGCAGACTTTGACTCTGGGCTACACGCTTCCACGTAAGGTGGTTCAGAAACTGACCTTGTCAAGAATTCGTCTGTACGCTCAGATGTCTAACGTATTCATTATCACTAGTTATTCTGGTCTGGATCCAGAAACTGGCCGTGTAGGTAGTGATATGAACAAGGGTATCGACTATGGTAGCTACGGTATGCCTCGTCAGTATATCTTCGGTGTGAACATTGGTTTCTAATATGAGTTCTTAAGTAATGCTTAACAACTGATAATTATAATCTCTAAAATTGAAATACAATATGAAAAAAACATTATTATATTCAGCTATGGCGTTGGCAGCTACCATGACGATGAGCAGCTGTGGTGACGACTTCCTGGTGCTGGAGCCTGTGGGTGCTGTTACTGAACAGACGCTGATGGACGCAACGGGTGTTGACTATGTGTTGACTAAGGCATACGCCAACCTGTACGCTCCTGGCCGTGACTATTTCTCTTGCCCCTTGGTAAACTATGCCTACGGTGACGTATTCGGCGGTGATGCCAACAAGGGTTCTGAGTTTGCCGACCAGTCTGACTTTACGGATATCGAGACCTATTCATTCAACTCATCAAATGGCTACCTGCGCAGCAAGTACCGCTATATCTATGATGGCGTGAAGTATGCCAATGATGCAGAGCGTATTGCAAACCTGACTGCAGAGAAGGGTGGTATCACAGAGGCTCAGTTGACTTTGGTAAAGGCTCAGACAGCGTTCCTGCGTGGTCTGTTCCATTTCGAGGCTATCAAGATGTTCGGTGCAGCCGTGCCTTATATCAGCTATGAAGCTTCTATCTCTGCCACTGATCCAGCAGTAAGTAACGTGGATGAGAACGGAAACTATATCTACATCTGGGACAATGTAATAGCCGACTTCGACTATGCCATGAATAACCTACCTGAAACTTGGGGCAAAGGTGAACAAGGCCGTGCTAACAAGTGGGCTGCTGCAGCTTATAAGGCAAAGGTGATGATCTACCAGGCTTCTCCTTATACTGGTGCTGAGAACGGTGCAGGCAAGACTGCCAACTGGGCTTCTGCAAAGTCTCTGCTTGAGCAGATCATCAACAGCGGTGTGGATGCCAAGGGTCAGAAATACAAACTGGCTGATACTTACGAGCAACTGTTCACCGCTGGTCAGAGTGACTGGACTGGTGAGTCTGTATTCGACATTCAGGCTACTTTCATCGGCATCTCCAATAACAACACCTCAGCACTACTCGGTGGTTCACACATCGCTATGGCAGGTGCCCTCGGTGGTGGTTGGGGATTCTACCAGCCTTCTGTGTATCTCACTTCTTCTATGAAGGTAGATGCCAATGGTCTGCCTGTGACTGATCTTGGTGAGACCATGTCAGTGCCAGATCCACAAGGTATGCCTGACATTGATCCTAAGACTGGTGAGCAGAAGAAGGATGAAGATGGCAACCTACTTTGGAAGGAAATCATCAAGACTGATTTGGATATCTTTACAGATCCGCGTTTGGACTATGCCGTAGGTCGTTTCGGTGTTCCTTACTATGACTGGGGTACCCCTCTGACCGTAGGCGGTTGGGTACGTGCTACTTCAAATGGTGGCTACTTCCTAAACAAGAAGTACATGCCAAAGAAGGCTGACAAGGGTAGTCTGAGTTCAACCAACTCTACTGGTTCTACCGTTAAGAACCACCACCTGATCCGCTTGGCAGACATCTATCTGCTCTATGCTGAGTGCTGCATTGAGACTGGTGACAATGCTACTGCATTGGAATATATCAATAAGGTACGTGCACGTGCAGCTAATAGCTACGTGAAAGCTGATGCTACTACTATTGGTGAGTATGTATTGGAAGACCTCGTAAATGGTAAGACTCTGACAGGTGCTGCTGGTAACTACCGTATCGGTCTATGGCCAGAGGGTACAGATGTAAGAAAGGCTCTGATCGCTGAGCGTCACATGGAGCTGGCTATGGAAGGCCACCGCTGGTTTGACCTGGCTCGTTGGGGTTTGGCTCAGTCTGAGGTTCAGAACTTCATCAACTATGAGTCTAACTATCTGGTGAAGTATTCTGGCAAGACTTACAGCGCATCTTGGGTAATGTTCCCAATTCCTAACGATGAGATCGTGACCATGCAGGGTAAGCTGGTTCAGAACTCAGCTTGGAAGTAATTGCTTAAATTTACAATGAATATTTGGGGAGCATACCGCGAGGTACGCTCCCCAATTTTTTACCATGTCTTTGCTGTTTGGTATTTATAACTCGTACCATAACAAAAACCGCTACCTCGATTCACATCGATGTAGCGGCATTATTTTGAACTAACATTTAGGATTATACGCAATGCATATAACCTTACTGGCACAAAGTTAGTTCATTATAGGGGTATAGTCTTGCCTTATTATTCAATAGACTTGTCGGATATTAATTTAGAGTAGGCTCAGTAGATTAAGTACATGGGGGATGCGCTCTATATCAGAGAGTTCGCGCATGATTTCTAACTCTTCGATGAGGCGATTGGCTTTTAAAGAGTCATAACGGATAGGACATGTATTTTGCTGAAGACGAGCCACTGTCTCCTGATATTCGGGAAAATTACGTACCAACCGTTCTAAAAATGAAACGGGTAAGAAGAGGCGAATGAATTCCACATCACCCTCTTCATTGACAATCTGACAATTGAAGGTCCAGTTATGCGTCAGGTTAGGCGGAAACAATATCACATCGCCAGAGATCATCGGCGGTGCTTCTGATTCTTCTTGTCCTACCAGTTCGGCTCCCTTGACAAGATAAGAAAGTTCCCAGTTGTCTTCTGGGGCCACTTCTATAGGCGTTAAGGGAGGTTGTTTTTTATAATCGTAAATAAAAGAATAATGCTCCATATTGTCTTATATTCAGCCCATCAAGCCCACAAAACTAGGGCTTATTTTTGTGAAAAGCAAATATTGGACAATATAAAACAAATTTTATTTCTGATTTCTATATTCTGTAGGACTGACTCCGTGCATTTTCTTAAACGTACGATTGAAGTAGGGCACATCGTTGAAGCCAGACTTAAAGCAGACCTCCGAGATGGAGAGATTGCCTTCACGCAAGAGCTTGCAAGCAAGGCTCATGCGATACTCATTGAGGTAGGTGATGAAGGTCTTACCAGTGGCGCGTTTGAAAAACACGCAGAACGACGTACGGTTCATGCCCACATGCTTGGCAATATGTTCTAACTTAAAATCTCGTTGGGCATTGCAATACACATAGACTTCTACATCGTTTAGCAGTTTCTGTTCTCTTTCTACCGATTTTTTACGCTCAGTAATGCTAAAGCCTGCTTCTGGTTCTGTCATAAGCACTACCAAATGAACCATCTGAGAGATGCGCTGAAGGTCGTCCATCCCACGCATGGAGAGCAGGACACTGCAGATGCGCTGTGACAGTTTCTTTTCGAACTCAATGGCAGAATCCAACTGCATGAATTTCTCGATGCGCTCTTTGAGTTCTGGGAAAGTGTCTGAACAGCGATTCAGGAAATCGGCAGAGAAAAACGCACTGAAACTACAGATCTTGCCTTCCTTATCGGTATCTTCTTTGTTGTATTGATACCAATTAGGCACATGTGGAGGAATGAGTGTCACTTCTCCAGCCTTGAATGGTGTAACCTTGTCAGCAATGATTCTGGTGCCTTGGCCTTGTCTGACGTAGATAAGTCCCATAAGTCATTTTCATGGAGCCCTATTTGTTCTTCTGGAAATAGATGAACCTCGATGTATTTGAATGGTTTATTGTCTTCCATCGTTTTTTTTCTTATTTCACGGACAAAAATACAAATATTTTTCTAAAAACATGAGAATTGTTCAATGTTTTTGTCGTTTTTTATCCTATTTCTTAAGGAAATGACTTGGATAATGTTTTCAAAGGCTGTTTTGAGATTTGTTAAACCAGTGGAATCATTCTTAATAATGCCCTATTTCTTTTTTATCTTTGAGGATGCGGTTGTTTGAGAGTCATTACTGCGCCTCTCCATTAACTGCGCCAAAATCGATGAAATTTCATTACTTTGGCGCGTTATGGATACTAAACCGCGCCAAAATATAAGAATTATCTCGATTTTGGCGTGTTATAAGTTGGATTTAACCAAACTTTCATTTATCAACTTACAGATTTTTATACGCAGTTTTATCATGACTTCTGTCGACTTAGAACTACTGATGAACATTTCTGGACGAATAGCATCAATACACCAAAGCATAACACATGGCTCGGACTGTCGTTCGAACGACTATGTATGGCCCATATTCCACAAATCAAAAAGGCGCTTGGAATAGATCGAATCCGTACAGAGTATTATTCGTGGAGAAGCAAGGATAGCCATCCCGCCGCTCAGATAGATTTAATCATAGAGCGTGCCGACCATATCATAAACCTGTGTGAGTTGAAGTATAGTAAGGCCCTCTATGCTATTAGTGCAGTGGAAGAAAACAAGTTACGAAACCGTATGGCTGATTTTGAGCTAGAAACTGGTGTGCGTGAAGCTGTGCATCTTACTTTTGTAACAACATTTGGCTTGAAGGAGAATATCCATTCATCAGAAGTGCAGAGTCAAGTGACACTTGATGCATTATTTGAAGCTTTATAATCTTAATTATTTGCGAAGTCTGGCAGTTTTTTGTAATTTTGCAGCCCAATAGCAAAATCAAAGAAAATGAACAACGAAATAGCCCGCAGGCGTACCTTTGCCATCGTCGCTCACCCTGATGCTGGTAAGACTTCATTGACAGAGAAACTGCTGCTTTTTGGCGGACAGATACAGGTGGCTGGTGCCGTGAAGAGTAACAAGATTCGGAAGACGGCTACCAGCGACTGGATGGATATCGAGAAACAGCGCGGTATCTCCGTGACTACCAGTGTGATGGAGTTCGACTACCATGACTACAAGATCAATATCCTGGATACTCCTGGTCACCAGGACTTTGCGGAGGATACCTATCGAACGCTGACAGCGGTGGATAGTGTGATCATCGTGATTGATGGTGCCAAGGGTGTGGAGGCTCAGACGCTGAAGCTCATGGAGGTGTGTCGTATGCGCAATACGCCTGTGATTATCTTCGTGAACAAGATGGACCGTGAAACCAAGGATCCATTTGACCTGCTGGACGAACTGGAAGAACAACTGCAAATCAGTGTGCGTCCGCTTTCATGGCCTATCGACAACGGTGCTCGCTTCAAGGGCGTGTATAATATCTACGAACAGCGCCTCAATCTGTTCCAGCCTTCCAAGCAAGTGGTGACGGAGAAGGTGGAGGTGGATATCCATACGGAGGAACTGGAGCAGCATATTGGCAGTAGGCAGGCAGAGCAGCTGCGTGCCGACCTTGATTTGCTGGAAGGCGTTTATCCGGAGTTTGATCATCAGGCGTATTTGGACGGACATTTGGCTCCTGTGTTCTTCGGGTCTGCCCTGAATAACTTCGGTGTGCAGGAACTGCTCGATTGTTTTGTAGAGATCGCTCCTTGTCCTCGTCCTGTACAGGCATTGGAACGCATGGTGCAACCTGATGAACAGAAGTTTACGGGCTTTATCTTCAAGATTACTGCCAACATCGACCCCAATCACCGTTCCTGCATTGCATTCTGCAAAATCTGCTCTGGTAGATTTTCGCGCAATACGCCTTATTTACATATAAGGCACAACAAGCAGATTCGTTTTACCAGTCCGGTGCAATTCATGGCTCAGCGTAAGAGTACGGTGGACGAGGCTTGGGCTGGCGATATCATCGGACTGCCTGATAATGGGACATTTAAGATAGGTGATACATTGACGGAAGGTGAAGTGCTGCATTTCCGTGGACTGCCTAGCTTCTCGCCAGAGATGTTCAAATACATCGAGAACGATGATCCGATGAAGCAGAAACAATTGGCCAAAGGCATAGACCAGTTGATGGATGAAGGTGTGGCTCAGCTCTTTGTGAATCAGTTCAATCAGCGCAAGATTATCGGCACCGTGGGACAGTTGCAGTTTGAGGTCATCCAGTACCGTCTGCTCAACGAGTACAATGCCAAGTGCCGTTGGGAGCCCGTGCATCTGTATAAGGCGTGCTGGATAGAAAGCGATGATCCTGTAGAACTTGACAATTTTATGAAACGCAAATACCAGTATATGGCTAAGGATCGTGAGGGTAGGGATGTGTTCTTGGCAGACAGTAATTATGTGCTGCAAATGGCGCAGAGTGATTTCAAGCACATCAAGTTCCACTTCACATCGGAATTCTAGTTCAATTATGAATTATGGATTATTATCCATTCTTCATTATTTAAGTATCGTGCAAAGCTGACGCACTTCATCCTCGAAAGTCTCACGGTCAATAGCTTTGTTCTTTACAGTAGAGCGATAATTATAGACCGTTTGTGGAGAAAGGAAGAGCAATAAGGCAATCTCGGAGCTTTCTTTTACGCCCAAGCGAATCAATGCGAAGATGCGTAACTCCATGCTCAGGGTGCGTTCCTGCGGAATGATAATCTGTTCCTCAGGCCTTAGCAATTGGTTGAACTCCGTGATGAAAGTAGGGTAGAGGTCCAGAAAAGCCTTGTCGAACTGCGTAAGGAAGGCGGAAGCATCTTGTTCTGATAGTTTGGTAGATGATATGGTGGTTGCTAAGTCGTTCACCTGATTTGCCTTGATTTTGCGACGTACCAAGCTTTGGTAGCTTTTCAACTTGTTGATATAGTTGGCACACAGGTCTATGTAGAGCTTGGCCAATCGTTCACGTCTGTGGTTAGTGTCCATCAGTTGCCCATTCAGCACTCCTAATTTCTCGTTAAGCATCGTCAGATCATCATTCGACAGAGCCAGTTTGTAGCGCTTCACAGAAAGCTGCTTATTCTGCTTGATATAGAAGAATGTTTCAAACAGCAGCCAAATAGCCAGAATGGTGATGCCCCAAAGACCATATTGCTGTTTTTTGTTCTGATCTTGCAACAATGACTGGTAGGCACTGATGATGGTAGGGAATACGCGTGAAGACTCTACGATGCGCAGACGACTGTCGTAGAAGTGTGCATCTTCTAAGGCGATGCTAATATAGCGCTCCGCTCGTTCCACCTGACTCTTTCCTTGTTGGAAAAGGTAGGCGGAGAGTATCTGCAGTGCCATGTTCTCCTTCACATTATTCTTGATGTCGGCCATGCATGAGTGGATAAGGTATTCTTCGCCTTTTTGCTGCTCTCCCTTGCTGAAATAGTAGTTGGACAGATTGAAATAAGCCATGGCATCCGTACGTGAGGACCTTCCGCTGTTAACTTGCTGCTCATAGAAACCTTAGCTTTCTCTGGG
>JAEEGG010029587.1_pt1 | contig 10225 bp, 4 predicted proteins | sample 9134161 | NCBI WGS metagenome assembly JAEEGG01 (sample SAMN16246543, study PRJNA631951) | gut metagenome | biome: gut microbiome; feature: rumen; material: CR-attached | host: Bos | place: Iran: Karaj | collected 2018-10 | reverse complement strand
CGGGCGTATATGCGCTTATGCGCGTGATCCTTATTAGAAAGCGCGCGGGAGAAAGGAGATAAATTTGCAAAAAAATGGCATACAAATTTGCGTATGTCATTTTTTTGTTGTAATTTTGTGGGCTATTTGGGATGAATGGAAAATCATTTAACTAAAATAAAAATTATCATGAAGAAAATTTTTACTATTTTGGCACTGGCGATGATCAGTGTATGGAGTTGGGCAACGGTAAGTATAACGGTTAACCCGACAGTGATTGATTTCGGAACGGTTTATCTGGATGAGAACGGTGAGGCAGAGGCCAGCGAAGATTTGACGGCCACACTAACGTGGGCTGGCATTCAGCAATACGGGAACGTGTATGTAGATGCCGTTAACCCGCCCGCACAGGATGCAGACTATGAATTCTATGTCTACTCATCCAACACACAGTGTTCCACATGTTGGTACATGGGCGATGAATGGACTCCGTCTACCGACCCCACTGTATATGTAAACTTCTATGCGATTGCTGCGGGTGAGTACTCCACCACATTCCGCTTCTGGGCGTATGAAGCCGATTGGGAGACAGAAGGTGGAAACACTGAGTTTCTCGTTAAGGTAAAAGTATTGCCTCACCAAACGACCGGCATGGAGAGTGTTCAGAAGTCAGATGTCAGAAGTCAGAAACTGATCCGGAACGGACAGGTGCTGATCATCCGAAATGGTGAAAAATACGACGTTACGGGCGCAAAGGTTAAATAAAATTGTTTATTTCTCCGAAAAGTACAAAAAAATCCCACATATATTTGCGTATGTGGGATTTTTTGTGTACCTTTGTGCGATTTTTTGCGAGCGTATTAGACACAAACTATATATAACGGTTGCAAACGGCAACCAAAATTGACGAAAAAAAGATGAATATTGTTACCAAAGAGATCGCTCTCCCCGATGGACGAGTGATCAAACTGGAGACAGGTAAGTTAGCGAAACAAGCAGATGGCGCAGTCATGGCCACGCTTGGCAACACGATGATTCTCGCTACTGTCTGCTCCGCCAAAGATGCAGTGCCGGGAACGGATTTTATGCCCCTCACTGTAGAGTACAAAGAGAAATTTGCGTCCGCAGGACGTTTCCCGGGTGGTTTCACCCGCCGCGAAGGCAAGGCATCGGACTATGAGATTCTGATTGCACGTCTGATCGACCGAGCCCTTCGTCCCCTCTTCCCTTCTAACTATCACGCAGAGACTTTCGTAAACGTTACCATGTATTCGGCCGACGGCATTGACATGCCGGAGTCGATTGCCGGTTTGGCTGCAGGTGCTGCTTTGGCTTGTTCGGATATCCCGTTCGAGGGTCCGGTGAGCGAAGTACGTGTAGCACGCGTAGATGGCAAGATGGTGATTAACCCGACTTTCGAGCAATGCGAGCACGCTGACCTCGAGCTCATGGTTGCCGCTACGTACGACAACATCATGATGGTGGAAGGTGAGATGAAAGAAGTACCGGAGAGCGTGATGCTCGAGGCTATCAAGGCTGCGCACGAGGCTATCAAACCGCAGTGCTTGGCTATCGACGAGATGATGAAGGCTTATGGCAAGGAGACGAAACGTGAGTACTGCCATGAGGTGAATGACGAGGAGTTGAAGCAAGCTGTTCATGACTTCAGTTATGCACGCGCTTATGCTCAGGCTACGAGTGCGGATACCGACAAACATCACCGCGAGGAGATGTTCACGCAGATCCGCGAGGACTTCAAGGCTGAGAAAGCAGATTATATGGCTGCACGCGCAGAGGCATTAGGTGTTGAGATCGATGAGATCGCTGCGCTCGTAGACCGTTACTATCACGATGTAGAGAAAGAGGCTATGCGCCGCGCTGTGCTGGATGAAGGCAAGCGTCTGGATGGCCGTAAGACGACGGAGATCCGTCCGATTTGGTGCGAGGTAGGTTACCTGCCCGGCCCTCACGGAAGTAGTATCTTCACACGCGGTGAGACCCAGAGTCTTTCGACAGTTACATTGGGAACAAGTCGCGACGAGAAGATCGTAGATGAGGCGTTGATCCAAGGTACGGATAAATTCCTGCTGCATTATAACTTCCCACCCTTCTCTACCGGTGAGGCGAAAGCGGCTCGCGGTGTAGGTCGTCGTGAGATCGGTCACGGTAACCTTGCTTGCCGTGCGCTGAAGAACATGATTCCGGAGGACTTCCCGTACACGGTACGTGTAGTAAGTGATATTTTGGAGTCGAACGGTTCGAGTTCGATGGCAACCGTTTGTGCCGGTACGCTGGCGCTGATGGATGCAGGTGTTCCGATGAAGAAACCGGTGAGCGGTATCGCGATGGGTCTGATCTCGGAGAACCAAGGTAAGAACTACGCCATCCTGAGCGATATCCTCGGCGACGAGGATCACCTCGGCGATATGGACTTCAAGACGACCGGTACGAAAGATGGTCTGACGGCTTGTCAGATGGATATCAAGGTAGATGGTCTGAGCTATGAGATTCTGGAGAACGCGCTCGCACAGGCACACGAGGCACGTATGTACATCCTCGGTAAGATTCTGGAGTGCATGCCGGAACCGCGTGCTGATCTGAAACCGCACGCTCCGCGTATCGTAAGCTTCTATATCCCGAAAGATATGATCGGTGCAGTTATTGGCCCGGGCGGTAAGATCATCCAAGGTATCCAGGCTGAGACCGGCGCTGTGATCTCGATCGACGAAGACGAGAAGGGCGGTAAGGTTGAGGTAGCAAGCAACAACGGCGAGTCGATGCAGGCTGCTATCGCGAAGATCAAAGCTATCGTTGCTCTGCCGGAAGTAGGTGAGGAGTATGACTCTGTTGTTAAGAGTCTGATGCCTTACGGTTGCTTCGTAGAGTTCATGCCGGGTAAGGAAGGTCTGCTGCATATCAGCGAGATCGACTGGAAACGCTACGAGACGATGGAAGAGACCGGAATCCACGAGGGCGATCATATCCGCATCAAGTTGCTGGAGATCGATCCGAAGACCGGTAAGTTCCGTCTGAGTGCTAAGGCGTTGAAGCCGAAACCGGAAGGATACGTTGAGCCGGAGAAGCGCGAGCGTCCGCGTCGCGAAGACCGTGATGGGGCTAAGCTTGACAGAGGTCCGCGTCCTGAACGCAGAGGTCCAAGACCCGAGAAACGATAATTCTCTTTAGGTAGAAAATAAAACACTGGTTATTGTTTTGGATTATTGTAAATAAAAATAAATAAATTTTCAAAAATACCAAAAATATCAATAATCAGAGATAAACCTAAATAAAATAGCGTCGCTTTTGGGCGGCGCTGTTTTTTTTGTATATATAAATGATTAGAAGTCTTTCTTCCACATGAAGCCGACGCCTTGGATGGTCGTCGCTTGGCGGAGGGAGTATTTATCGACCATGTGGGTGTAGCCCTTGAGGCGCCATTGACCATCTTCGGTCAGAAGCACTTCGACATCGAGATCGCCGAAGAAAGGTTGATTCGATATATCGTTATAGCGATAACCCACATTGCCGTTGATGACCAGTCGATCCACCGGTTGCAGCTGGAACTGCGCCTCGTACTCCTGACTCGTGTTTGATCCTTCGCCGTCCGTACGGATTGCGACACCGAGGGTCAGCATGTCCGTCAATCTGGAGAGCCATGCATTGATCTGGCTGGTGACGGTGGAAGACAAGAGCGAGTAGGTCGAGTTGAGCGTTGCATACTGCGTGTTCGCCATGTAATCGGGTGTAAAGAAACGTCCGAAGACAAGCAGGTAGATGACCTGACGCATCAGCATCTCGTCCGTATTGATGACCTGCCGTACCTGCTCCTGGATGTTCTGATCGGACATCGGGAACTCCAGCGAGAAGGAGAGCATCGGATTACTGAGTCGTCCGCTCATGTGCAGACAGGTCAGCACAGGAATATTCGAGCGCGTGGTAGCCAACTGATCGACATCCTCGCCAAAGAGGTCGCGCAGGTTGGCCGTCACTTTGTATTTGGCGGTGACATCGAGTTGCGGGTTCGTAGCATCGCCGGAGAAGACAATCGTCGATCCGTCGCCTACGGTGAACTCCTTGCGGATCATATTCGCCACAGTGTAAGAGAGCGTACCATGGTAGATGTCATAGGTTCCGAGCAGGGACACATCGCCGGTGGAGGTCTCATAAGTCAGACTCAGGGCACCGTTACCGCGCGCCTGGATGACATCGCCGTTCCGCTCACCGAGCACGAGTTGGAAGAGCAATTGCGGGTTGACCTCGATATTGAGTTTGAGCAGACAGCGACCGGCACGCACGAAGGTCGTATCGGCTTGGACGGTGGTCTGAATATCGATATTATCCAGATCGGTCTCACCTACCGTATCCACTTGCGCCAGCTCGGGGTGCTCGACGAAATGCACGAAAGACGACTCGTGAGCATTGGACACGTTGTCTATACTCAAACGGAACCGGCTGTTACGCGAAGTACGGGCGTCGGCTACGACGAGGATATCGTCTTCCGAGCCGGTGACATCGACATGTCCGGTGGCATAGACAGAGCCTTGGATCATCTCGCCTTTCTTGTTATTATCAAAGACAAGAGCATCATGGGCATCGACATGCAGATCGAGCGCGAAGTTCTTGAACTGATCGTGCGTGACGCGTCCGTTCACCTCTACGGGATTGCCCTCGACATCGGTCAAATGGACGTTAGGGAAGATGATGGCAGTAGTATCCATGACGATGGTGTCTTCGGCTATCGTGTAACGCGCGCCTGTCCATGGGAGCGTGAGCGAGGCATTCTGCGCGGCGCAGTTAAGGAGCACATATACAAGTCCTTTGCGACCACCTACCACTACTCTACCCGTTCCGTTGCCATCGAGGTCGCGGATGACGGAACTCGTCCAGTGATTGACGAAAGCGAGCGGCACGGAGTCGGTTAGCATATCTAGTTCCCAGACACCCGAACCGTCGAAGAGGGCCTTACCGTACAGATCTACGACTGTACGATTGGTGATTGGTGATTGGTCATTGGTGATTGGTCGATAGACATCGGCATGGAAAGCAAGTGAGTCCTTGATATGCAGATCCACCTCGGCTTCACCGAAATAGCAGTTGTTCAGTCCCATCGAGTCGATATGAATCTGCGTGTCCACCTGCAAGCGCTTGAAGACCGACGATATATTCGCACGACCGGAGAGCAGACCGTTAAACATGATGGTCTGCTGGGGTAAGATGAAGGGCACAACGTACGAGGCGTCTAACTTCAGCAGATCGACCGCCAGCGTGTCTGTAGCGCGACGGGAAGCGAGGCCGTTGGCGTATATATGCTGTCCGCCACCCTCAAAAGCAAAGTTCTTAATCGCCACCGTCGTGTCCGCGGCGCAGTAGGTGATACGGCTCTCGCCGAGCGTATAGACGGAATCGCGGAGCAAAAGCATGCCCGGCATAAAATGCATATCAATGAGGGGCTTGCGGTTGTATTGCGAGAAATGCGTGATGAACTGCAGGTCGCCGCCGTAACTGCCTGCACGTTGGGCTGCCAAACGCGCCAAACGCCGACTCTCATACTGATCGGCATCGAGCAGTTGCGACTCTTTCTGAACGGATATACTGGTGAGCAGTGTATCGCGGAAGGCCACCGAGGTGAGTTTGGTGTACATCTCCATCGCCTCTGCCGACACAGCGAACGCCAGGCCGGAGAGCGAGTCTTCGTTCTGGAGCGTGACGAGCAGGTCATGTACCGGCGTGTCTTTGAGACGAATACCCGGCGCGAAGAAGCGGAAGTTCACAAAGGGTTCTTTGGAGGGCGCCACCTTGAGATCGGCCGTCAGCTTGGGATGGTCACTGAGCGTGATATACGCTTGGAAGAGACGCTGCACGTCACGCAGCCTTTCTCCGTCCGCACGCAAGGAGAGGTTAACCGGTTCCCATGCCTTTTGTGGTTCGGCCACTGCCGTAGGAAGGTAATAATGCATCAAAGCCTGCAAAGCGGGCACGATATCGCCGTAACGGAAATGACCGTCCGCTTGCGCGCGGAGGTAGTCCGTATTGAGGGTGATCGCCTTGCTGCCGTCGGGATCCGCCGAAGCGAGCAGCATCAGTTGCTTCATCAGCACGGAGTCGCGCGAGGTGGCCACGAAGAGCGAGTCGATGGTCAAGTAACCGCTCATCTGATCGGCTTGCACACCACTCATATCCACCGTCAAGGCGAAACGCGTCTTGAGTTTGTCGCCGATGAACTCATTGCCCAGAGGCGCCGAGTCGAAATGCCGGCAGAGGAGGTTACAGTTGATCTCGGGGTTCTTCTCGTGCAAGTCCACCACACCATTGAAAGAGACATCAAAATGCGGGTCATGGATGGCGCACTGACCGTTGTAATGCTTCGGCGCATAATGACCATCCATGCGCAGATCACTATAGGTATAGCCGTTGTAAGTCAGATCGTGCACACGCGCCCGGATGTCGCCGTGCACTTCGCCGTCGTCGATCTGTCCCTGCGAACTCACATCGAGGGTGATCGCACCTAGCTTAGCCTGATCGAGCATTCGTCCGAGACGGAAATTACGGGCAACCACTTGTGCGTCGTAAACCATGTGATCGAAGGCCGAGTCCGAACGCAGCGTACCATCGGTGGTGATAGCGCCTAAAGCCGTGCGGAACGCACCATGCAGCGTCAGATCGTGGATGTGTCCCTCTGCCCAACCGCGATAATGCAAGTCACCGAGGCGATGCACGGCTTGGGGCAGATGAACCGGTCGACCGTAAAGTTGGGACATGAAATCCTGCAGCCGCGCGGCGTTGGTATGAAGATCCGTCAGGTTAGCCCGCAGATAGGGGTTTGACAGATCGGGCAGTCCGACGGCTGCTATATCGCCCTCAAGGAAGGTCTTGTTGTTATAACGCAACGCGAGATCCTCGAACGCCAGCGAGTCGAGGGTGCCTCTCAGTCCGCCGGAGAGTCCTACCGGGCGCTTGAGGTGCGCCGCACGAGGCACGAACAGTGCCAGATCGGCAGGGACCACCTCCGCCTCGTTGAAACGGAGCGCAAAACTGATCTCGTGCGCCGATTTGGAAAGATAGAGTGTGTCGCCGGCAGGGAAACGAACGGTGATACCGCTCAAATCCATGCGGGACTGCGGGAGTTGGGCACGGAGCGTCGGGACGCTGAGCAGCGTGTCGGTGAGGATGACATGCGCCTTCATGTCTTCGACGATGAAGGGCGATGTGTGATGTTTGATTTTTGATTTTTGATTTTCGATTTGCATCGCCAACTCGGATATCTCGGCATCGAGGGTAGTCTCCGTCAGTTCGTGCAAGTCCATCGAGGCATGCGAGAGGAAGAGATCGTAGTCTTCGTAGCGCAGCCGGATCGAGTCGAGTTGGACATCCTTGACGGCGATAAGACTCTTGAGGGGTTGGCTCTCTTTCTTCTCGGAGCGGAAAGCATCGGCCAAGAACTGATAGTTCCAGGTGCTGTCCGGCAGACGATGGATGTCCGCCACCACGTTATTGAGCCGTACGTGCGAGAAGCGGATCTCGTTGCGCCGCAGGGCGAGCGGACGGAAATGTGCATACAGTTCGCCGGCATAAAGGAGCGTGTCACCTTGTTGGTCTTCCAGATACACATCGCGGAAGGCAAGGCGCGCGGGGAAGCGGTACTCTACTCTACCCACACGAGCCTCTGCGCCTAAGGTTCGCGACAGCTCTTTGGTAGCCAACTGCACGGCAGCCGTCTCCACCTCATCGCTCATCAGCGCACCGATCAGCATCGCGCTCACCAGTAAGAGACTGACGAGGATTACACCCAATATGTACAGAAATCGCTTCACACGTGTGCATTTTTAGCGTGCAAAGGTACGAAAATATTTTCGTACCCGCAAATAAAATCATTATTTTTGCATTTTTTTGCTAAAAAATTTTGTCAATTCAAAAAAAAGCAGTACTTTTGCAGTCCGTTTTGAGCCTCTGGCGATTGCATTAGGTTTGTCCGAATAGTAGTAAATGCTCCAAACGTTAGTAAGGATCCATATAAAAAGGAAACGAAAATGGATTTATTGAAAGTAGCTGAGCAAGCATTTGCCGGCGAGAAGAAAGAGTTCCCTGCATTCAAGGCAGGTGATCAAATTACGGTAGGCTACCGTATTAAAGAAGGTAACAAAGAGCGTGTACAGGAGTTCCGCGGTGATGTGATCTGCATCCACGGTAGCGGTGACAAGAAACGCTTCACAGTTCGTAAGATGAGCGGCAACGTTGGTGTAGAGCGTATCTTCCCGATGGACAGCCCCTTCATCGAGAGCATTACAATCAACAAGTACGGTAAAGTACGTCGTGCTAAACTGTATTACCTCCGCGAGCGTACGGGTAAGAAAGCCCGCATTCAAGAGCGCCGCGTCAAGTGAGCTTAGACTAAGACTCGCGCGACTCGCGGCACAGCCGCTCAATTGCGCTACGTCGTGTTCTACGCTCTTAAATCCAAGTGCACTACGTTAGCGCTTGGATTTATTTTTTTAAATGTTTCAGTTAGAGAGTCCATATAAACCGACCGGAGACCAGCCGGAAGCGATTAAGGCGCTGGTCGAGGGTGTGCAAGCCGGCGCAGAAGCGCAGGTGTTGCTCGGCGTGACCGGAAGCGGTAAGACGTTCACGGTGGCGAACGTGATTCAGCAACTGAATCGCCCCACCCTCATCATGAGTCATAACAAGACCCTCGCGGCGCAGTTATACTCGGAGATGAAGGCGTTCTTCCCGCACAATGCCGTGGAGTATTTCGTGAGTTACTACGATTACTACCAGCCGGAGGCCTATATCCCGGCGACAGATACCTATATCGACAAAGACCTGAGTATCAACGAGGAGATTGACCGGCTACGACTGAGTGCGGTGGCAGCGCTGCTGAGCGGACGGAAGGATGTGATCATCGTCAGTTCGGTCAGTTGCATCTACGGTTTGGGTAGCCCGCAGGACTTCACGGCGAATGTGGTGGAGTTGAAGCGGGGCGAGCAGATTCCGATGGATACGCTCCTCAAGCAACTCGTAGGCGCGCAGTATGTGCGCAATGATATTGAACTTGCGCGCGGGCGCTTCCGCGTCAAGGGCGATACGATCGATATCGCGTTAGCTTACGCGGATTATTTGGTGCGCGTGGAGTTCTTCGGCAATGAGATCGATGCGATATTAACCGTCGATCCCTTGAGCGGACAGGTGCTCGAGGAGTTCGATCATTATAATTTAAGTCCTGCAACCATCTTCCTGACGAGTGCCGAACGCATCGCCGCCGCTAAGGAGCAGATCAAAGCTGATCTGGACAGGCAGATCGAGTATTTCACCTCGATCGGTGAGGAGTTATACGCTAAGCGTATCGAGGAGCGCGTGAAGTACGATCTGGAGATGTTGGATGAGTTGGGTTATTGCACGGGCGTGGAGAACTACAGCCGTTATTTCGACGGTCGTGAACCCGGTACACCCCCCTATTGTCTGCTCGATTATTTCCCAAAAGACATGCTGCTCGTCATCGATGAGAGTCACGTCACTGTGCCGCAGATTCGCGGTATGTACGGCGGCGATAAGGCACGAAAGGATAACCTCGTGACGTACGGATTCCGATTGCCGGCGGCACGAGATAACCGACCGTTGAAGTTCGATGAGTTCGAGCAGAAGACGGGGCAGACCATTTATGTGTCAGCGACACCGGATGAGTATGAGTTGGAGCGCAGCGAAGGTATCGTGATCGACCAGCTCATTCGTCCGACAGGCTTGTTGGATCCGGAGATAGAGGTTCGGCCTACCGAGCATCAAGTGGATGACCTGATGGACGAGATTAAGTTCCGTATTCATCGCAATGAACGGTGTCTCGTCACGACGCTCACCAAGCGAATGGCGGAGGAGTTGGATGAGTATCTGAGAAAGTACCGAATTAAGTCCGCCTATATCCATTCGGATATAGATACGATCGAGCGCGTGAAGATCATGGAGGATCTGCGTAAGGGTGAGTACGATGTGTTGGTGGGTGTGAACCTGCTGCGCGAAGGACTCGACCTGCCCGAAGTGAGTCTGGTTGCGATATTGGATGCCGACAAAACTGGATTCTTGAGGGATCAGCGGAGTCTGACACAGACGGTAGGTCGTGCGGCAAGACATATACACGGCAAGGCGGTGCTATACGGCGATAAGATCACACCGGCGATGCAGGCAACGATCAATGAGACGAATCGACGTCGCGCCATCCAGATGAAGTATAACGAGGAGCACGGGATTGTTCCTACGC